>OFMB01001519.1_pt1 | contig 10718 bp, 10 predicted proteins | sample 1541111 | NCBI WGS metagenome assembly OFMB01 (sample SAMN04209241, study PRJEB22552) | human gut metagenome | biome: gut; material: feces | host: Homo sapiens | place: USA: Oklahoma
TCTACCACCAGTGTGCAAGCACACGTGGTTTCAGACCTTTTGACCCTGACATCTTTAATTTCTTTCCCCCACAAATACAATAACAGACCGTTCTCCAAGCAGAACGGAGGAACCGGCAGCAGGTATTTCAGAATCCGTGAATGTCTGCTGTTTTTTGTCTCCTGTATTGACGGCAATCTTCCAGGTATAGCCGTCCGGGAGCTGAGGCAGAGTCAGAGCAGCGGAACACCAGTGTGTATTCACGGCAAGGAAGACCAGATCTTCTTTGTGCAAAGTGTCATCATAACCTGAAAAGAGAACGCAGGCAGTGTGACTGCTTTCCGGCAGGTCAGGTTTCCATGGAGTGAGACCATGAAGACTCATGGACGGAAAACCGAGATAACTAGGCTCAAGGTCTTTGCGGATACAAGCATGAGCTTTTCTGAAGTGGATCATATAACGGAAAAACTCATACAATGCTCTGTTCTTCTCTAAAAGTGACCAGTCCAGCCAGGAGATCAGATTATCCTGACAGTAGGGATTATTATTTCCATAGCGTGTATCGGCAAATTCATCTCCGGCGAGAAACATAGGAGTGCCACGGCTGCACATCAGGACAGCACAGGCGTTCATCATCATTTTTCTGCGAAGAGCCAGGACGGAAGGATCCGTTGTATCTCCTTCCACACCACAGTTCCAACTGTTGTTGTCATCTGCACCGTCTGTATTTCCCCAGCCATTGGCTTCATTGTGCTTTTCATTATAGCTGTAGAGATCGTAAAGCGTAAATCCATCGTGGCAGGTCAGAAAATTAACAGAAGCATTCCTGCCCCGGAAAACCGGATCATAAAGATCGGGTGAACCGGTGATTCGGCGGGCAGCAGCCTGGGAAAGAAAATCATCTCCTTTCAGAAAACGACGCATATCATCCCGGTAACGTCCATTCCACTCAGCCCAGCGTTTCCAGGAGGGAAAAGATCCGACCTGGTAGAGTCCGCCGGCATCCCAGGCTTCTGCGATCAGTTTTACATTTCCAAGGATGGAATCAAAAGCCAGACTGCGGAGAAGCGGAGGCTGGTGCAGAGGAGTTCCGTCCTCGTTGCGTCCGAGAATGGAAGCAAGGTCGAACCGAAACCCGTCAACACGGTATTCGATCACCCAGTAACGAAGACAGTCCAGGATCATATTTTGCACTACGGGATGATTACAGTTGAGCGTATTTCCGCAGCCACTGAAATTATAATAATGTCCATCGGGAGTGAGCATGTAGTAAATCTGGTTGTCAAAGCCTTTGAAAGAAAAGGATGGGCCAAATTCATTTCCCTCGGCAGTATGGTTAAAAACCACATCCAGAATAACCTCCATGTTCTGGTCATGAAGTTCTTTGATCAGACTTTTCAGTTCCATTCCCTCGCGGTTGTACTCTTTAGAAGAGCTGTAGCTGGTATTTGGTGCAAAAAAGCTGACCGGGTTATATCCCCAGAAGTCAAGCAGCAGGTTTTCATCAATCAGTCGTGCATCCCGCATTTCGTCAAATTCAAAGACCGGCATCAGCTCAACGGCATTGACCCCAAGGCCTTTCAGGTAAGGAATCTTTTCTTTCAGACCGTCGAAAGTACCGGGATGTTTCACTCCTGAACTTGCATCCTTTGTGTAGCCGCGGACGTGCAGTTCATAAATGATGAGATCTTCCATCGGGATGGAAGTGTGACGCTGCTGCCCCCAGTCGAAGTTAGAATGAACGACACGTGCCCGGTAGCCATGTTGCGGATTATTTTTATGTCCCCAGTGGCTTTGCCCGGTTACGGCACGGGCATAAGGGTCAAGCAGGATTTTGGTACGGTCAAAGCGGAGTCCCTTCTTCTCGTCATAAGGTCCGTCCAGCCGGTAAGCATATTCAAATTCTTCAATGTCGAGACCAAATACGATCATGGAATAGCAGAATCCGATGCGGTAATTATCAGGAAATGGAAGAACGGCAAAGGGCTCTTCCGCTTCCCGGTGGAACAGTAAAAGTTCGCAGGAGGTTGCCTTATGCGACTGGATCGTGAAGTTGACTCCACCAGGGATCACGGTTGCACCGAAATCAAGAAAAAATCCGGGACGCACCTGAAATCCGCAGATAGTGTCTAAGGGTTTTAATTGTCCGGCAGGGACAAGAACAAGATCGGTCTGATTATTTTGCAAGATCATTTCACTCCTTCTATCTATAAGTTACAGTGTGTAACAATCCGTAGGTATCATAGTCGGGGCTTTTGCCCCCGACATCCTATTTATAGGATAATTATAGAACAGAATCTTTGAAATGCAAGATGAAAGTGGTATACTGTAACAACAGAGAAAAAAGAGTGAACTGTTCAATATCAGTGGAAGAACAGGGATCATGAAAGAAAGAGGTAAGATTATGACAGAAGAACAGAAGACGGAAGGATGTTCAGAATCGGCTTGCTCCAGTTGCTCACAGGCAGGTTCCTGTAGCAGTAAGAAAGTGGATCTGCACGAGCCGGCAAATGCACATTCATCCATTGGAAAAGTCATTGGAGTTGTCAGTGGAAAAGGAGGCGTCGGAAAATCTCTTGTCACCGGCTCACTTGCAAGGCAGATGGTAAAAATGGGATACAAGGTTGGGATTCTTGATGCAGATATTACCGGACCTTCCATTCCGAAAATGTACGGTATTCATGAAAAAGCTCAGGGAACGCAGGAAGGTATCCTTCCACGGATTGCAAAAGACGGGACAAAGATCATGTCAGTGAACTTGTTGCTTGAAGATGAGGAGGCTCCGGTGATCTGGCGTGGACCGGTGATCGCAGGGGTTGTGAAGCAGTTCTGGACAGAGGTTATGTGGGGAGATCTTGATTATCTGTTTGTGGATATGCCACCGGGAACGGGAGATGTTCCGCTGACCGTATTCCAGTCACTTCCGGTCGATGGGATCGTGATCGTGACATCTCCGCAGGATCTGGTCAAAATGATCGTGAAAAAGGCGTATGGTATGGCAAAGCAGATGAATATTCCGGTGCTTGGCATTGTTGAAAATTATAGTTATATTCTCTGTCCAGACTGCGGAAAAAAGATCCACATTTTCGGAGAAAGCCATATTGATGAGATCGCTGCGGAACTGGAAGTGCCGGTTCTTGGCAGGATGCCGTTAGATGCAGCACTTGCAGAGGTCGTGGAAAAAGAAGCATTTTATGAAGCAGAGAATCCTTATCTGGAAGTTGAGGCCTTATAGAGATGAAAGGACAGAGAACAGAGATCTGGAAAAAAGAAGAATATTCTTATGAGGGAGCTCATGGATTTATTCCGGTGATGGTCAGTTATATGCATGAGGATGATAAGATCCATCCGGCTATGATCGTTGTTCCGGGAGGTGGATACCGGCAGGTTTCACGGACAGAAGCACATCTGGTTGCCATGGATTTTTACGAGGCAGATTATAATGTATTTGTGCTTGTCTATACAGTGAATCCGCTGGATGAAGTTCCACTGGAAATGCAGCCTCTTCAGGATATTTCAAGAGCAATCCGCATGATACGCGGGAAGGCAGAAGAGTACCGGATCACCCCGGAGCAGATCGCAGTATGCGGATTTTCTGCAGGAGGGCATTTATGTGCCAGTTTAAGTGTGCATTGGAAGGATATAAAAGATCCGGATCCGGTATATGACCGGGTGTCCAACCGTCCGGATGCAGCGATTCTTGCTTATCCGGTCATCACTGCAGGAAAGGCGGCACATCCGGGATCTTTTGTCGCCTTATTCGGGGAGAACCCGGATCAGAAGGATCTAGATTATATGTCACTTGAAAAGCATGTGACCGCAGATACGCCACCCTGCTTTTTGTGGCAGACAGCAACAGATGAGTCAGTTCCGGTAGAGAACAGTTATCTTTTTGCAAAGGCGTGTAAAGAGGCAGGTGTTCCGTATGCTCATCACGTATTTTCAGATGGTGTTCACGGAATGTCTGTAGCGACAGAAGACTGGCTGGAGGAAAGAGGCAGAGAACCTTATACGATGGAGCAGATCAGACTGCTTGGCGAAGCAATCCTGAGAGGTGAAACCAGGTTTGAGAAAAAGACCGGTGAGGAGCTGCTTGCGAAGTATGGAATTTCCAGATCTGCACCGGAAAAATGGAGTCGGGATGAGAAAGAACACTTGCGGAAGGTTTTAAAAGAAGTTGGTGCATGGAGGATGCTTGCAAAGTGCTGGCTTGCAGCAGTATGGGATGTGTAGGAAAGTAAGAAAAAGAGAGAACGACAAAGCTGATAACAGGAAGTGCAACAGAAAAAGCGGAAGGAGAACAGGATGAGAATTTTATTGATCCGGCACGGAGACCCGGATTATGAACATGATACCTTGACAGAAAAAGGACGCAGGGAGGCAGAACTGCTGGCAAAGAGGGCATCATCGCTTGCGATGGGAAGTTGTTATCAGTCTCCCCTTGGCAGGGCGATGGATACGGCACAGCCCTGTCTGAAAGCGACGGGAAAAGATGCGGAAGTACTGGAGTGGCTGCAGGAATTTCCGGCACAGCTGGATCTGAATAAAGATCCGGAATTGAGCCGGGCATATCCGGGAGCAAAAATGGCAGACGGAAAGTATCTGATAAGGAATGTATGGGATATGGCACCGGGATACTGGACAGAGCATGAAGAATATATGGATCGCAGGGAATGGAGAAATTCCAAGGTAGCAGAATGCTCTGATATGGAAGTGGTTTATGAGCGGGTGATCCGGGAGTTTGATGCATTTCTTGCAGAGCATGGATATGTGAGGGAGAGAAATCATTATCGGGTAGAAAAAGAAAGTACAGAGACGGTTACCTTTTTCTGTCATTTTGCGATCAGCTGTGTATTATTATCCCATTTGTGGAATGTTTCCCCGTTTGTATTATGGCATGGGCTGGTGCTTGCACCGACTTCTGTGACCGAGGTGGTAACGGAAGAGAGAGAGCAGGGAATTGCGTATTTCCGCGGTACAAAAGTAGGAGATATTTCCCATTTATATGCAGGAGGGGAAGAACCGGCTTTTGCTGCCCGTTTCTGTGAAGTATACAGCAATGAGGATCAGAGACATTAGAGGAGTGTGCTTATGGAACAGAAGAAAAAGCAGGATCATAAATTTTATGGAGGATTCCGGTATGCGATCGAAGGGATTCTGACCGGGATTCGTCAGGAGCAGAATATGAAGATGCACTGTATCATGACAGTGCTGGTGGTGCTGGCGGGATTTTTCTTTGAAATTTCGAAGATAGAATGGTGTATCTGTCTGCTTTTGTGCGGACTGATCATGGCACTGGAACTGGTGAATACATCTGTTGAGGCAGTTGTTGATCTGGTGACGGAGAAAAGAAAACCGCTGGCCAAGATCGCAAAGGATACGGCTGCCGGTGCAGTGCTGATCGCAGCACTTTTTTCTGCAGTGATCGGTTGTATTATTTTTGTTCCAAAAATAATGGAATGGTTTACATTTTTTTGAAAAAAGTGTATAACAGGAGTATAAAATCAGATAATGTAAAGAGGCTTAGAACCTTGAAAGGAGCAGAAGAGTATGGAAAGATTGACGGATGGTCTGAAAAAGATCTTATTGGCAGGAATCGGAACAGTAGCTGTGACGGCGGAGAAGTCAAAGGACGTGCTGGATGAGCTTGTAAAAAAGGGTGAGCTGACAGTAGAGCAGGGGAAAGTCCTCAACGAAGAGCTGAAGCATAATATCAAGAAGACGGTCAAGGATAGTGTGAATGTATCAGTGAAAGCATCCTCACCGGAAGAACTGACAGAGCTTCTTGGAAAGATGACACCGGAGCAGTTAGAGCAGTTAAAAGAGCAGCTCGCAAAGATGGAAACGGCAGAAGCTGTGGACGGAGAGTCAGAAGACGGAGTGAATGCAGAGGCAGAAGCAGCAACAAAAGAAACTGCTGAAACAGCTCCGGAAAAGAAAGATGAAGAATGAAAAGTCGGGTTCCAGATTAAAAGAGATAACCGCAGTTTTAAGAAAGCATGAGCTGACCCGGGGGATCACACCGGAGAAGTTGCGGCTGATTCTTGAAGATCTGGGACCTACTTTTATTAAGATTGGTCAGATCATGTCACTGCATTCAGATGTACTTCCAAAGAAGTACTGTGATGAACTGATGAAGCTGCGGTCCGATGTGGCTCCAATGCCATTTTCGGAAGTGGAGGAAGTGATCGAAGATTCCTATGGGTATCCATGGCAGGAGGTCTTTTCACAAATTGAAAAGGAGACATTAGGTTCAGCTTCCATCGCACAGGTTCACAGGGCAACGCTGAAGACAGGAGAAGAAGTTGTCGTAAAGGTGCAGCGAAAAGGAATTTACGATACGATGGCAAGAGACATTGGTCTTCTGCATAAGGCGGTCAAGCTTGTACCACCGATCAGCATCAAAGAAACCATCGACTTCAGTATGGTGCTGGATGAATTGTGGGTCGTAACGCAGGAAGAGATGAATTTCCTGACGGAAGCAGCCAACATGGAAGAGTTTGCCCGACGGAATAAAGATATTGCGTATGTAAGGACGCCGGTTTTATATAAGGAATTTACAACGCATCATGTTCTGGTGATGGAATATATCGAAGGATATCCTATCGATGAAAAAGAAGTGCTTGAAAAAGAGGGCTACGATCTGGAAGAGATCGGAACAAAGCTGGTTGACCATTATATCAAGCAGGTCATGGACGATGGCTTTTTCCATGCAGATCCCCATCCGGGAAATGTACATATTTCGGACGGGAAAATTGTATGGATTGATATGGGCATGATGGGACGGCTTTCAGACAGAGACAGAGAACTGATCTCCGATGCGATCCAGGGGATTGCGATCAATGATATCGGGATGATCCAGGATGCGGTTCTTGCGTTGGGAGAATTTCGGGGAAAACCGGATCAGAGTAAGCTGTATGAGGATATCAGCAGCTTGATGATCAAGTATGGCAAGCTGGATATGGGAAATATCGACGTGGCAGAGGCAATGCAGGATCTGATGGAAGTTATGAAGACGAACCGGATTTCTATGCCACATGGTCTGACGATGCTGGCACGCGGTCTGACGCAGATGGAAGGTGTTCTTGCTGAGATCTGTCCACAGATCAATATGGTAGAGATCGCTTCAGCAAGGATCAAAGGTGATTTCCTGCGGAATTTTAACTGGAAAAAAGAATTGAAGTCCGGTGGAAAGAACCTGTATCGAGCGATCCATAAGACGATCGAGATTCCGTCACTGGCAGCAGATGCACTGCAGGGATATATGAAAGGGCAGACGAGGGTCAATCTGGATCTTCATGTATCAAAGGATCTGGCAGAGCTGTTAAGAAGACTGGTGAGAAATATTGTGATGGGACTGTGGGTCATGGCACTTCTGATCAGTTCAAGCATCATCTGTACAACGAATATGAAGCCAAAGTTATGGGGAATCCCGGCAATTGGTGCGATCGGATATCTGATGGCATTCGTGATCGTGATGTATGTATTTATCAAGCATTTTTTGTCAAGAAAATAAGGAAAAAGTAATCACCGTATAAAAGGACAGAACCTTTTTATACGGTGATTTTTTTATAGCAGGAAAGTATACATTTCTGAAGCATTCTGAAATCGTTAAAGGAATCCGCAAAAGAAAAGACGATCGTACTGGTTTCCAACAGAGATTCCACCATGAATGTTGCAGATTTTGTATATGAAATGGAAAAAAGAAATAGTTCACTTGCAAAATGAAAGAAAATCTGTTAGAGTACTACAGGTAATTAATAAGACAGTTCGTGACCATCCTGTCTATAAAAAAAACTAGGGATAAAAGTTGTAATTTAAGATCTGTGAGATGCTGGTCCTATCTCTTTTCAGTCCGGTATCGTTACGATTTACAGGAGATGTCTCTCGGGGTCAGTACCGTCAGGCATCTCCTTTTTCTTGAAAATTCATTTTCATTTTCCCGGGGAACAGAGTTGGCACGCATCAAAAGAAAAAGAAAGAAGGGTGAAGATGGGACAGACAGAAAATCCAGTTCGCTATAGTATTATAACGGATAAAAACCCAAGGGAGATTGTTATGCTCCGGGGAAGCGGATGCCGTTATCTGCGGTGTCGTTTCTGTGATTATCATTTGGATTCTTCCAGAAATGAAGAAGAAAACTATAAGATCAACAAAGAGGCACTTTCTAAGGTAAATGGCATATATCACAGTCTTGAGGTAATCAATTCCGGAAGTTTTCTGGAACTTGATGAAAAGACAATGGAAGAAATCAGGCGGGTCTGTAAAGAAAAGCAGATCAGTCAGCTCCGGTTTGAGGTCCACTGGATGTATCATAAGCATGTACAGAAGTGGAAGGATTATTTTAAAAAGCAGGGAATCACGCTGAAGATTAAAATGGGTGTGGAGACATTTGATGATACGTTCAGAAGAGAAGTCTTTGACAAAGGAATGGAAGGCGTTATGCCGGAAGAGATCGCAGGAGTGGCAGATGAAGTCTGTCTGCTTTTTGGAATCAGTGGGCAGACAGCAGAATCCATGCAGAAAGATATAGAAACGGGATTAAAATATTTTGAACGGATCTGTATCAATATTATGGTGGAAAATACAACACCGATCCGTCCGGATCAGGAAGTGATCCGACTTTTTGTGGAACAGATTTATCCGAAATATAAAGAAAACCAAAGGGTGGATATTTTGCTTCAAAATACAGATTTTGGAGTCGGAGGAGAAGAAAAGGAGAAAGAAGAAAATGAATGAGATATTATTGGTTTTAAGTCTTTTGGTTATATATGGAAGTGTTCTGTTAGTTTACAGATTATTTGGGAAAAGCGGATTGTATTGTTTTACAGCGATCGCTACGATTACCGCCAATATTGAAGTGCTGATCATGGTGGACGCATTCGGAATGGAGCAGACTCTGGGGAATATCCTTTTTGCGTCGACATTTCTTGTTACGGATATCATCAGTGAGGTAGACGGGAAAAAGGCAGCACAGAAAGCAGTAAATATCGGAATTTTTACGTCGGTATTTTTTATCGTAGTTTCCCAGTCCTGGCTTTTATACAGACCGAGTGCGAGCGACTGGGCACAGCCGGCGATCAAAGAGATTTTTTCCAATACACCAAGACTGATGATCGTCAGTGTGCTGGTTTATGCAATCTGTCAGCGGTTTGATGTATGGGCTTATCATAAATGGTGGGCGATTACCAAAAAGCATTTCAATGGAGATTCAAGAAAAGCATTATGGCTGAGAAATAACGGGTCGACACTGATCTCACAGTTACTAAATACATTATTGTATACTTTTGGGGCATTCTGGGGAATGTATCAGTTCCCAACTCTGGTCAGTATCGCACTGGCGAGTTATGTGATCTTTATCATTACGAGTATTGCAGATACACCATTTGTTTATCTGGCGAGAAAAATGCATGAAAAAGGCAGTATCCCGGAGGGACAGCAGTAAGGATTTTATTAAATAATATCAGAAGTTCAGGGGAAATGCGAAAGACGAACTAACAGGAAAAAGTCAGTTAGCAATATCATAGAAGTCAGTCATTTGCGAAAAGATATTTTCCATTATCTGGCAATGTGAGTGACAGGAAGGACAAAAAAATCTGGGATGTAAAGCACCTGCAGCACACTGGTGCTTTATTGTATCAAGATATTCATAAGTATGCTTAAAAAATTCTTTATTTGTAGGTCTGTTGTCAGAACTGCTTCTGCCGAAGACTTTTTTGAGCATACGGTCGTTGGAAGAGACCCATATAGTGAGAATACTATTTCGTATATTCTTCTCGACACATTTCCATGTTGTGCCGTAGTGATTCGCAATATCAATGTATAAAAATTTCGTAATACAAGAGATACAGTGAGGGTCTTCTTCCATAAGAAGGAGGCCGTAGACAATATAATCGTAACCAAGGTTTGTCTTTGAAGTACCAAGCTTTTCAAGTGTATCAAACAATAATTCTTTATAATTCATGAACCTTCTCCTCTCAGATGAGAACATCGTTCCTTGATAATATGTTAAAATGAGATGAAAAAAGACGCAACAAAAATTTTTCGAAGATTTTCGAACTCGTGGGAAATGTTGTAGCCTGCAAATAAAAAGTCAAGGCTAAATTGAAAGAACATTGAAAATTTTATACAGGTTGAGTTTGCACCAGTTTTGATAATGGTCAAGCCATAAAGTTCCGTGAGTAATGGAAGAAGGCAATGCTTTGAGAAAAAGATGAGAGCAATATTCTGAAAACTACTTGAGATTTTTGGGAAAATCTGCTAAAATACCTTTGTATGTCTATGGGGTAAGGGAATTCATATCCTTTTGCCTTAGAAATTATGGAAGGAGGACTTGACTATGGCAAACGGAAATGCGACAATTATTGTCGGCTCGGCTCGGCTCGGCTCGGCTCGGCAGGAGCATAGTGCCGTTTTTTCAGCGTGTCAAGTCTTATTTCATACAATTTATAACGAACCGGTTGCTGGAGACAGGGTGCATTATGCCTTGGCTTCGGCTTTTTGCGTTTGCCGGAGGAAGAAAATAGCGGATAGAATTATTTTGGAGGAATGAAAATGAAGAAGAAACTTTTAAGCCTTCTGCTTGCGTTGTGCCTTGTGATGGCACTTGTTCCGATGACAGCGTTTGCAGAAGAGAACGAGCAAAGCAGCAAAACCTCAATCACAACAGTAGATGAGCTTTTGGAATTTGCAAAAGCTGTGGACAATGGCGAATATGACGATAAAACAGATGCGGTTGT
>OFMB01001523.1_pt1 | contig 10695 bp, 7 predicted proteins | sample 1541111 | NCBI WGS metagenome assembly OFMB01 (sample SAMN04209241, study PRJEB22552) | human gut metagenome | biome: gut; material: feces | host: Homo sapiens | place: USA: Oklahoma
ATACTCATGGAAAACCTCCCATTTCCCGATGTCCAAGAAATGGGAGGCAGTTCACTGTCCCCTTTGTGGTGGTTTTTGGCGCGGATGGGTTAGTTGAGGGCGGCTTGGGCTAGGCGAGCTTCGGCGTCCTCCTCGGTGACGCCCAAGGCCACGGCGAACTCCTCGATGGAGCGGCGCTTGGCCTCCTTGAGTACGCGCATGTAGTAGGAGCTGGGTTTTTTATCAGCTTCCTCGGCCTGGCGAATGCGGTGCATCATGGTCTTTGCCACGCGGACCGTCTCGGGCGCGCCCAGCTTGAGCTGCTGCTTAAAGTGTGTCTCCTCAAGCGAGCTGTTGCGCTCGGTAAAGGTGTCGCACTCCAACTCGTCATAGTGGCTCAGCAGGTGCTCGGCATCTTGCTGCGAGATGGCGGCGTGCAAACGGTCGGCCTGCGCCACGGGGTACATGAGGATCGTCTGCGCATGTCCCTGCTTGGTCTCGAGTAGCAGCATGGGCTGCGGTGTGTCGTCCCTAAAACCGACGACGGTGCAGACTCCCTGGCCCGGATGAATGACGTGTTGACCGATTGAGAACATGCTACCTCCAACTTATACGAATTTACGTATGTCTAGAATAACACGCTGACGTGCGCAAACCCGTACTTTATGCAGGAAAAGCACACAACTCTGATAGGTAAGAGTATTCGATAACAGACGCAGCTCATTCACACCTTTATGCATTTTCAACGCCTGCATAATCTGCAGGCAGACCGGCATCTTTGAGTGACTCCATACAAGCTGTAGTCATTTTTGTGCATATGCAATATCTATTAGCTTTACCCTGCGACAGTGCCCGTCGCTTGTGATAGAGTGCTACAAACTCTGGCTTTTGCCCTACGAGTGACCAAGAGCTCGGGGGCTTTAACACAAGGAGGATCTATGCCCGAGAAGATTGAAGAGCTGGTACGCGCTGCGCTTGCTGCGGCCCAGGAGGCCGGCGACCTTTCCGCATTTGAACTTGACGATTGCGCTATCGAGCGACCGGCTGACACTTCTCATGGCGAGTGGACCTCTACCATGGCCCTGAAGTCCGCCAAGCTGGCCCACTGCGCCCCGCGCAAGATCGCCGAGGCCATCGTTGCCCATATGCCCGAGGACCCCGCGATCGAGAAGGTCGAGATCGCAGGCCCCGGCTTCATCAACTTCTACCTCTCCGTTGCCGTCAAGAATGCCATCTTTGGCGAGGCTCGCGAGAAGGGCATGGACTTCGCTAAGTCCAACGTCGGTGGTGGCCTGAAGACCCAGGTCGAGTTCGTTTCCGCTAACCCCGTCGGCCCCATGCACATCGGCCACGGCCGCTGGGCCGCGCTGGGCGACTCGCTCTGCCGTGTGATGGACCACGCCGGTTACGACATCCAGCGTGAGTTCTACATCAACGACCACGGCTCTCAGATGAACACCTTCGGCAACTCCATCAGCACGCGCTATATGCAGCTTGTCGACATCATCGCCAAGCAGGGCGTGGATATCGACGAGGCTCACAAGCTGCTGATCGCCGACCGTGACGCCTTTGTTGCCGACGAGAACGACGAGCACCCCGAGACCCATCCGTATCAGGACAACTTTGCCGAGACCCTGGGCAAGGACTCCTATGGCGGCGACTACATCATCGACGAGGCTGCCGAGTTCTGGCGCACCGACGGCGATAAGTGGGTCGACGCCGACCCGCAGGAGCGTATGGAGAGCTTCCGCGAGCGCGGCTATGTGAAGATGGTCGACAACATGCGCGACCTCTGCCACGCCGTCAATTGCGACTTCGATCGTTGGTACTCCGAGCGTTCGCTGTATGTGAAGGACACCGAGGGTGAGACCGCCGGCACCTCCGCCGTCGACCGCGCTTTTGAGAAGCTCGACAAGATGGGCTACCTCTACACCAAGGACGGCGCCCTGTGGTTCCGCTCCACCGACCTGGGCGATGACAAGGACCGCGTCCTGATCAAGTCCGACGGCGAGTACACCTACTTCGCCTCCGACGTTGCCTATCACTGGGATAAGTTCCAGCGCGTCGACCACGTCATCGACATCTGGGGTGCCGACCACCACGGCTACATCGAGCGCGTCCGCTGCGTCTGCGACGCCCTTGGCTATCCCGGCAAGTTTGAGGTTCTGCTGGGCCAGCTCGTCAACCTGCTGCGTAACGGCAAGCCCGTCCGAATGTCCAAGCGCAAGGGCACCATGGTGACCCTGCAGGAGCTCGTCGACGAGGTCGGCTCCGATGCCGCTCGCTACACGCTCATCTCCAAGAGCTCCAACCAGATGGTCGACTTCGATATTGAGGCCGTTAAGAAGCGCGACAACTCCAACCCGGTCTATTACGTGCAGTATGCTCACGCCCGCGTGTGCTCCATCCTGCGCCGTGCCGCCGACGTTACGCCCGAGCAGGCTGACGAGATGGGCATGAAGGCCGTCGCCGAGAAGGCCATCGGCGAGAACGTCGATTACTCGCTGCTGACCGACCCGACCGAGCTTGCCCTTTCGCGTAAGCTCAACGAGCTCACCGACCTCATCGCCAGCTGCGCTCGCGACCGCGCCCCGTTCCGTCTGACGCACTTTGCCGAGGAGCTTGCCGGCGACTTCCACAGCTTCTACGCTGCCTGCCAGGTGCTGCCGAGCGAGGGCCGTCCCGTCGACCCCGAGCTTTCGCGTGCCCGTCTGGCCGCTTGCGATGCCGTCCGCGTGACGCTCGCCCTGGTGCTCACCCTTGTTGGTGTCTCCGCTCCCGAGCAGATGTAAGCTGCGGGTCATTTAACCGTGTAGGTTCGGCTTTGCTGAGCCCTATAAGCCCGATCTCCATGCGGAGGTCGGGTTTTTTGCAAACGCCGACGTATTGACGAATTTGGAACTGCTGGAAATACGAAACTATGCCGGTTCACTACGATGAATATGAGAAATTCCAACCACGCCAGCTTTTCGCAAAAAAGTGCAGGGCATCTACCTGCGGTTTTAGTTCAACAAGTTTCGGAGTGGTCGCGGTTGAGCGATTCATCGTAGTAAACCGCCATAGTTTTGGCGGAGGCAGTCAGATTTGTGGGTGTTAAACCAAAGAGTGCCCCTTTTGACTAGTCGTTTAAGAGCGTTCCCAATGACTAAGTTGCAGGTGGCGGCGGTTGTGTTACACTAACGCTGCGTATATGACGCAATCATCTCGATACAGATCAATGATGTCCGTCGTTTTGAACGGAACTAGACTGTTTAGCCGCCCTGAAGGTTTATGCAGGGAGCATGTGATCACAGGGCTTGAAAAGAAAGTTGAGCAAACACTGTGTCTGATCAACAGCAAGAAAACGAAATAACGACGACGCAAGCCGCTCCCGCTGCACCGGTTGCGTCGGACCAGGTCGCGGCGCCCGCGCATGCCTCGGCTCCTGAGACGCCTAAGGCTGCTTCGACGCCTACGCCTGCAACGGCTGAGAAGGCCGTGCCTGCAACTGGTGAGGAGGCTGCTCCGGCAAAGCCCAAGCGTACGCGCCGCACGGCCAAGCCTGCTGCTAACGGCGAGGAGGTCACCAAGCCCAAGCGCCGTACCACGCGCATGACGCGCGTCAAGCGCACCGTTGCAGCTGACTCCTCGGCGCCGATTTCCGATGAGGTCGCGCAGGCACGTGCGTTGGCGCAGATTAGCGAGGCTCAGGTGGTGCGCGCCCGCCGTCGTGCTGCCGAGCGCGAGGCCGCGGCTCTGACCGAGCTTGCAGCTCCGTCTGTGCCCGAGACGCCTGCCGCCACCGAGACCCCTGCCGCCGACCAGCCGACCGAGAAGCCGGCACCGCGCACACGCCGTCGCACGGCTGCTAAGGCCGAGCAGGTTGCCGATCAGGTAACCCTCGAGCTCACCGAGGCTTCGGTTCGTTCCGCGGCAGGGGAGGGCGCATCGCCTGCTGAGTCCGCTGCGCCTGTCGAGGCCAGCGAAGTTCCCGTTGTCGATCCGGCTTTGCGCCCGCACCGTCGCGGTCGCAAGCCCAAGGCCTTCGTCGAGGCAGAGAAGGCCGCAGCCGCAGCTGCAGCCGCTCGGGATGCTGCGGCGACCGCCGAGTCTGCAACCGCTGCCGATGCACCCGTCCAGGATGCTACGACTTCCGAGGCCGCTCCCGCCGATGTCGAGCCCGCCGACGTCCGTCCTGGTCGCAGCCATCGTACTGCTGCTAAGCGCACGTCCAAGGCCAAGACTGCCAAGAAGGGTGCGTCCGAGGATTCCGCCGAGACGACCGCCGATGCATCGACTGATGCCGCCGAGCCCCAAGACGTCGAACAGTCTGCGTCCGAGAAGCCCAAGCGCGGTCGTAAGAAGTCCGCTAAGGCCAAGGCGTCCGAGCAGCAGGCCGAGGCCGAGCTGCAGGGCGATTCCAAGGCCGAGGCCAGCGATGATACTGCGGCTAACGCCGATGCCGCCGCAACCGATGGCGCCGCGCCCGCCGAGGCCGAAGACGGCGCTCGCCCCAACCGTCGCCAGCACAAGCGCAACGACGAGCGCAACGAGCGCAAGGACGAGCGCAACAACGACCGCCGCAACCGCCAGCGCGATCGCAAGCAGCGCAACAAGGAGCGTAATGCCGCTCCCACCGAGCCCACGCTTTCGCGCGAGGAGCTCGCGGCCATGAAGGTCGCCGAGCTGCGCGAGAAGGCCAAGGAGTTCGAGATTGAGACGACCGGCAAGAAGAAAGCCGAGCTCGTCGAGGAGATCTACGTCACCGCCGCGAAGGCCGAGGGCTTCCGCGACATCAAGGGCATCCTGCAGATTCGTCCGGACAGCTCCGGTATCATCCATGCCCATGGCTACATGAAGTCCAACGACGACGCCTTCGTGCCCGCCTACCTCATCCGCTCCGCGCGTCTGCGCACGGGCGACGTCATCGAGGGCTCGCTTCGTCCTTCGCGCGGCGGCGACAAGCGCGCCGGCCTCGCCAAAATCACGACCGTCAACGGTCTAGACCCCGAGCAGATTCGCAACCGCCCCAAGTTCGGTGACCTCACCCCGGTCTATCCCAACGAGCCACTGCGCATGGAGCATGGCAAGGACTCCATTACCGGTCGCGCCATCGACATCGTGTCGCCGATCGGCAAGGGTCAGCGTGGCTTGATCGTGTCCCCGCCCAAGGCCGGCAAGACCACAATCCTCAAGAAGATCTGCCAGTCTATCTCGATTAACAACCCCGAGGTGCACCTCATCTGCCTGCTCGTCGACGAGCGCCCCGAAGAGGTTACCGATATGCAGCGTTCCATCAAGGGCGAGGTTGTGGCGTCGACCTTCGATATGCCCGCCGACAACCACACTCGTGTGGCAGAGCTCGTCATCGAGCGCGCCAAGCGCATCGTGGAGCTGGGCGGCGATGTCGTGGTGGTGCTCGACTCCATCACGCGTCTTGCCCGCGCCTACAACTTGGCGGCGCCCGCCTCAGGCCGCATCCTTTCGGGCGGCGTCGATTCGGCGGCACTGTATCCGCCCAAGCGCTTCCTGGGCGCAGCCCGCAATATCGAGAACGGTGGCTCGCTCACCATCCTGGCCTCTGCCCTCATCGACACCGGCTCCAAGATGGACGAGGTCATCTTTGAGGAGTTCAAGGGCACCGGCAACATGGAGCTCAAGCTCGACCGCGACCTGGCCGACCGCCGCATCTTCCCGGCTATCGACCCCGTTGCCTCCGGTACGCGTAACGAGGACCTGTTGGTTGACGAGCAGATGCGTCCGTTTGTCTTTGGCCTGCGTCGCATTCTTGCCGGCATGAACAACACCGAGCGCGCAGCTGCGTCGTTTATCAAGGGTCTTAAGGGCACCAACACCAACCAGGAGTTCCTGGTGCGTTCGGCCAAAAAGCACAGCGACTACGAGCAGACGTTCTAGGTTGTCATCCACACGCAGCGATAGTCATCAATGCAATAAAGGGTCGGGGCTTTGAGCCTCGGCCCTTTTCTATATCGCCGCTCCGCGCTTATTTTTGACCATAAGACTGGCAAGCAGCAGGTTTCCCGTTTCAATCCGACATCGTCGCTTGCAATCGACAGGGCGGTTTCGCATAATAGCTTTTAAGCTTCGCGACGGATAACGCAGATGAAACGAACCATATACCGTTGCTTTGGGGCATAGCCCCGCTTCATCTTCTCTCGCGCAGCCAACTGAATGATGCGATTTGGGTGCTGGAAGATGGGGAGAGCTCATGGCTTCTTCTGATGCAACACAACGAGCAGTCCTTGCCGGACTTTCGTGCGGGATCGGCCTTGCCGCTCCCGTGGTTATGTATGCCGCGACGCTGCCGTTTTCGTCTGTGAACGAGACGGTCGTGGCGGGTGCGGTTCCCTTCGCCGTGGGCGCGGTGGCGGGCGTGGGCATCTATGCCGCCTCGCTGGGTATCTCCGAGTATCGTGCGCAGCGTGAAGAGCGTCTGTTCCAGCCCGATGCCATGGGCGGTGCCGCCAATCTCAATCAGCATCAAAGCGAGTTCAAGACCGCCTCGATTTCAGCTCAGCAGCAGGATGCGACTCCTTACGCTGCGGCTTCTGATTCTCAGGCTCAGGCGGAGCAGTCTACCTCGGCATTCCTTTCCGGCCTGACTGGTGCGTTCCAGCGCCGTCATGCCGATGATGGTGTCCCTACCATCGCTCGAGCCGCAGATGCTATGGACGAGGACGAGGCTTGGTCCATGATCGACAGTATGCTTGACGACGATTCGCCGGTGAGCTGCGACCCTGCACACTCGCGCGACGTCTATCAAGTCGCCATCGACGAGCTCACCAACGGCGGGCAGACCGGCTCCTTCAATCGCGACGACATCGCCGCCGCGGCACGCGCCGTGTCTGGCTCCCAGGCCGCCCCTGCGGGCAGCACGGCGGCTTTCGTGGCACTCGTCGCCAACGCGGCAGCCAATAACGCCTACAGCGCTACCTCGGCGGACGCGAACGCTTCTGCCGACAATTCGTACGTTGATGAAGCCATGGCCGCGGACGAGGAGGCCGTTGCCGCCCGCCGTGCCGCCGAAAGCTCGCTGTGGGGCGCTCCTGCCCAGCAGCAGGCGGCTGAGGCTGCGCCGTACAATGTAAACCTCGCCAGCATGCCTATCATCTCCGGTGCCGCGGATATCGATTTCAATGACCTCGATGAGCCTGCAGCCATCACTGCATCGATTGATGCCCAAGATCGCATCGACACCGGCGACCTTCCGGATGCCTCACTCGAGGTTGATGTCCCCATGGCTGATTACTCGGGCCACGAGGACATGTGGGCCGCCGCCACCGCGATTCTGGATGAGATTGACGAGCCTGCTCCTGTTGCAGCCCCCGCTCCCGTCGCTGCCCCTCAGCCTGCTGCCCCCGCCTATGTCGGCCGTCACAGCGCTGTGTTCCCCGAGGATACTGCCCGTATCTCGCGCGAGAGCATCGAGCGGGCCGAGGCTATTGCCGCCGGCATTATGGAAAACCGTCGTCACGAGCGCGTCAATCAGATCCTCGAGGAAGAGATCGAGCGCCTGCAGTCCTCTACCGCCAAGCGTACGGGCCGTGCCTACCTGAGCGTTATCGAGGGCGGTACCGCCAGCTTCGCGCCGCTCCGCGCGGAGGCATAACTTCTGCATGGTTAAGATCAATCGAAAATGGGCGGTCGTGACCTGCCTGATGGCGCTCTTGATCTGGGGCAATTCGCTGGTTCCCGGCTCGGGGTCGGGCTCGCTGAGCCTAACGGTCATGGAAGCTATCCGCGGTTTCCTGCACGGCGTGGGACTTCCATATGAATGGGTGACCAACTTTGTTGTTCGCAAGTGCGCGCATTTTACCGAGTATATGGTGCTCGGCATCTTGGCAACGCACGCCTTTGATTTTGAGGGCCGGCGCACCTTTGACGTGCTGCTGCCCACGGCGGTGTTCCTGCTGCTGATTCCTTCGATCGACGAGACGATTCAGCTCTTTGTGCCGGGACGCGCCGGCATGATCACCGATGTGATGATCGACTGCTGTGGAGCGGTAACGGGCGTTGTGCTCCGATATCTACTACGATCGCTCATATGTGCCAAAAAGGCCGCCTAGGACGTATGCTTGGTGCTAGGCGGCCTTTTTTATTAGAGGGCTTATATAGGGCGTGGTGGCGTCGTTCCGTAGGTTGGATTTGCCGGGCGCGCCACGCCCTGTGGGTGCGTCTGTTACTGAAGCGCCTGCGCGCCCAGGGCCAGGCAGCCCATGATGCCCTGCTTGCCCTCAAGGCTGTTGTTGACAATATAGGTATCGATGTCGTTGACCTCGGGCGTGACGATATAACCGTTGAGCATCTCGGCGCACTTCTTGCGCGCGAGCGGCACGATGGGGGTGTGGTCGGCCACGCCGCCACCGATGATGATCTTTTGCGGCGCGTAGCACAGCGTGTAGGTCATGAGCGCCTGTGCCAGATAGCCTGCGAGCAGGTCCATGGCCTCCGGGTCATCGGCCATGTCTCCGGCGCTCTTGCCATCCCAGCGCTTTTTAACGCCGGGGCCGGCGATGAGACCCTCGAGGCAATTGTCGTGGAAGGGGCAGGCGCTGTGCTCGCCAATGGTGTCGCGCGGGTCGCGCGTGACCAGGATGTGGCCGGCCTCGGGATGCATCATGCCGTGTACGAGCTTACCGCCCGAGAGCACGCCGGCGCCCAAGCCGGTGCCGATGGTCAGATACACAACGTCAGTGAGGCCCTGGGCGCAACCAAAGGTGACCTCGCCCAGGCAGGCGACGTTGACGTCGGTGTCGTAGCCGCAGGGGATATTGAGCTCGTTTTGGATAGTGCCCAGCAGGTCAAAGTAGCGCCATGCCGTTTTGGGCGTCTCCAGGATCTTGCCGTATTGGGGCGAGGCAGGGTTGACTGCGGTGGGGCCAAAGGCGCCGATGCCCAGCGCGGCGATGCCCTTGTCGGCAAACCATGCATTGACGGCCTCAACGGTCTCCTGCGGGGTCGTGGTCGCGATCTGCTCACGCTCCAGGACCGTACCGTCTGCATAGCCCGTGGCGCAGACCATCTTGGTGCCGCCGGCCTCGAGCGCTCCGATAAGCTGCTGTTCTGCCATAGTATTCCTCTCTCTGGGACGAGTTGCTCCGTGACTAAAGTATAGGGCTCTAAACCATTTAAGAAAGCGCTATAAAAAGAAGCCTCGCAACGTGGCGGACGGTGCGGGGCTTCTTTGGTTGCTTTAGTTGCCGGGCCGTCCTTACCCGCGCGGCTTGATTTTATCACGTAGCGACTTGAGGTTCTCCAGTGCCGCGTTAAGCGTCTCGTCCCGCTTGGCAAAGTGGAAACGAATCAGATGGTTGACGGGCTCGCGGAAGAAGCTCGAGCCGGGCACGGCGCCCACGCCCACCTTGGATGCGAGGTCCTCGCAGAATTCGAGGTCGCTGTCATAGCCAAACTCAGAGATGTCCATCATGACGTAGTAGGCGCCCTGCGGCACGTTATGCTCAAGACCGATGCTATCGAGCCCCTGGCAGAACAGGTCGCGTTTGGCGGTGTAGAGGTCGAGGACCTCATCGTAATAGCTGTCGTCGAAGTTGAGGGCGGTGACAACGGCTTCCTGCAGGGGAGCGGCGGCACCCACGGTGAGAAAGTCGTGGACCTTCTTGATGCGCTCGGTGATCTGGGCTGGGGCGATGGTGTAGCCCAGACGCCAGCCGGTGATGGAGTACGTCTTAGACAGCGAGCTGCAGCTGATGGTTCGCTCGAACATGCCGGGCAGCGTGGCCATGTAGACGTGCTCATGGGGCGCGTAGACGATGTGCTCGTAGACTTCGTCGGTGATGCAGTACGCGTCGTACTTTTTGCACAGGTCGGCGATAAAGGTGAGCTCTTCGCGCGTAAAGACCTTGCCGCAGGGGTTGGAAGGGTTGCACAGGACGATGGCCTTGGGGTCGTTGTCGCGGAAGGCAGCCTCGAGCGCCTCGCGGTCAAAGTCGAATGTGGGCGGGTTGAGCGGCACATAGATGGGCTCGGCACCCGAGAGAATGGTGTCAGCGCCGTAGTTCTCGTAGAACGGCGAGAAGATGACGACCTTGTCTCCGGGGTTCGTAACCGTCATCATGGCGGCCATCATGGCCTCGGTGGAGCCGCAGGTGACCACGATATTCTGGTTGGGGTCGATCGGCATGCCCATAAAGTGCTCCTGTTTGGCGGCGAGCGCCTCGCGCATGGCCTGGGAGCCCCAGGTAATGGAGTACTGGTGGTAGAGCGGCTTGGGGTCGGCGGCGATGGTGCTCAGGCTGTTGAGCAGCTGCGCCGGAGGATCGAAGTCGGGGAAGCCCTGCGAGAGATTGACGGCATCGTACTTATTGGAGATGCGTGTCATGCGGCGGATGACCGAATCGGTAAATGTTGCCGTGCGGTTGGAGAGTTCTTTCATGCCGGTCCTTTCGAGGATTTGCAGTGGGGCAAGTTTACTCCTATGGAACCGGTGGGAATTGCTCGAAACGCGCTCGAAAAACTCTTTTCAAAATTCTTGAAAATTGGGGCTTGCATCGCGTGGCGTTCCTTGCAATAATAGTCGAGCGCGAAGCGCACAGGACACGGTGGGTGTAGCTCAGTTGGCTAGAGCGACGGGTTGTGGTCCCGTAGGTCGAGGGTTCGAGTCCCTTTACCCACCCCAGTTCTTGCTTCGTGTTGATATCGGGTCGTTAGCTCAGTTGGTAGAGCAGGGGACTCTTAATCCCAAGGTCCAGGGTTCGA
>OFMB01001530.1_pt1 | contig 10666 bp, 6 predicted proteins | sample 1541111 | NCBI WGS metagenome assembly OFMB01 (sample SAMN04209241, study PRJEB22552) | human gut metagenome | biome: gut; material: feces | host: Homo sapiens | place: USA: Oklahoma
GTGCAAAGAAAATTGAACGGATCAAAAAAGGATATCACGCTGCACTGGTGTTAGACGTATGTTTTGCAGTTCTTGCCTTTATAGTCATTGAAACATTACATACTCAAATTTCCTCACTGTTCCTTGGCAAAGATGGAACTGCCCTGGCTTATCAGGTATCCGAGGGTTATATGCGATGGCTCGGTTACTTCTTCATCTTTATGGGAATCAAAATGGCAACTGATGGGGTTCTTCGCGGACTTGGAATCATGCGCCCGTTCCTTATTGCAAATATGGTGAACCTGGCGATCCGCCTGTCGGTTGCTTTGATTTGCGCACCGCGTTTTGGCATCGTATTTGTCTGGCTTGCCGTACCAGCAGGTTGGTTTGCAAACTTTTTAATATCCTATGCGGCCCTTCGAAGATCATGGCCAAAGAGGTGCAATCCCGATGTAAGCGGTCGTTAAAACAGCGATGTGTACACAAATAGCCCGAGATAGTATCATTATCTCAGGCTACTGCGTATGCATCGTTTTTATTTTCTCATTTATGAGACAAGCTCGATGTTCCATGGGAGAAGATGGCGGAACCTTTCAGGATCAAATACCTCAATGTTGGTAATCTCCGTTAATACTTTTCTCAAGTATTTTTCAGGATCCAACTGATTAAGTTTGGCCGTCAAAGATGAGATTCCGTCACTGTGAGTAAACGCAACGATCGAAGGAGATTCCGTCTTACTGTGACTGATGAGCAAACAAGATATCGGAGGTTTATGAAAAGCGCTTATTTAAAGACCGCTTACGCATGCTCATCACTTCCTCAAAAGATTAATAAAGTGAGTATACAAAAAATGCAGGAAAACCGACAATCTTAAACCACCGATTTCCTACATTTTACAACCGACATTTACAACGCGATGATGCCATGTTTTGGAAAAATTTCAAGCAATCTAAAAACCGTTACTAATCTTGAAAACCTTATCCTAACACGATTTTCTTAACTTCCTCAAGATAGTCATCTTCATATTCTGGAACAAGCATCGATCCTTCAATAGCATCCATCATTACTTGTTCCTTTTCCTTTAACCGACGATAAACCTTTTCATCAATGAATCCTTGATGAGCAGAATCACCATCCGTCATCAAATAGTGGTACCTTGTGTACTGATCATCGGGTAACCCTAGACGATTAATTCTATCACGAGATTGCAGCATAAAAGTCAAATTGAAGTTGTATTCAAAATAAACAGCATCGTGAACGGTTTGATGAAGGGAAATTGATTCACCCAATGTGTTTGGATTTGAAATCAATACCTGAGCAGAACCATCGCGAAATTCATTAATCAATCCTTCGCGATCCTTCTTAGGCGTTTCGCCATATACAAGAATTGTCTTTAATCCTTTTTCCTCAAGGCATCTCTTAATTTTATGCATCGTCCCGACAAACATTCCCCAGACTAAAACTTTCTTGCCTTCCGCAACCAAGTCAGTAATCAGATTTATCCCGTGATCGAATTTAGGCGTTTCAATATCTTTTAAAGCAAAGCGCTCATATGCTTTGACATCACTTTGATTTGCTTTTTTGATCTTAGCTTCGTCTTGGCTCCATGTATATGAATCACCGTCAACCAAACCTAATTCTCGATAGTTGATATTGTACTTCAATAATTCCGGATTAGTAGACGCCTGCAACAAACGAATAAACAATGCTAAAGCACCATTTTCATTTTCATAGATAGCGTCAGCCAAAATTTCTTGTTTTTCTGATGGCTCAACTTTAATAATATTATCCGGATCAGGTTTTGGCACATGGAGGTCTTCTTTATTGGTTCTCCAAAAGAACGGTGCCAGCTTGCGGTTAACATCCTCTGGATCGATACTATTCAACTCATTTAAATCCCAAGCAAAGAAAGTCGAGTATTCGTCCGGATACATCAAATGCAAAAAATTATAAATGTCCCGAAAGCCATTCGGAATTGGAGTTCCAGTCAAAACATAGCGATAGCGCGGCGCTTGACTTAATTCCAGTGCCGCCCTTGCCCTTTGACCACCAATACCTTTAATTCGATGAACTTCATCAAATACTAACATGGTCTTGCTGTCAATCAAATCATTTAAGACTGAAATTTTGCTCTTCAATGCTTCATAGTTGATTATTATCACGTCTGATCGTACCCAATCATGCTTAATAGAACCGGGATCATTATTATACTTGTTATCCCGTAAATTCATATAGTGCAATTGACGCTTAGAACCAAAGACCTTTTCAAACTCAGTTCTCCAAGCCGCAAAAGCGTTCAATGGTGAAATGACCAACAGTTTATCAACTTTATCCTGTTCCGGACTTGATAGATAAGCAAAGGTTCCATACATCATCGCTGTCTTTCCTGCACCAGGAACGGAGAAGTTGGCAGCCCGTTTCATGGTCGCCAAAAAGAAGCTTGCCTTTTCTTGTTCCGTTTTTAAAGGACGACTAAGCTCTCTGCTTACCGCTTGTCTAAATTCATCAAATTCGTTTTGCCATCGAGGATCGCTATTTTTGATCGTCAAACCCGCTTCACTCTGTTCTTTGATGTAATATTGCCTTTCTTCAACAAATTCATCAAAATCATTGCTAGTTTCAACCTCTGGCAAGCCTTTTCTTGCAAGCTTATGATTTAGTTTATCCACCAAATTTACCAACTGGACATAAGTCAATTCAGGCTTAAATATCATTTGAGCTGAATCCAGGAAATAAGGTCCAAATATCTTTAAGCCGCGTCGAGCATACTTAGTCTGCAAAGTTTTCCGGCTATCGTCAACCAGCTGAAAAAATCCATCTTCATTTTTGATGATTTTTGGATTATCGAACTTCACTTCCATATTTTTCAAATAGCTCCTTACTTGTAAGACTCAAATCACGCATATATGACTGCAATTCCTTAAGTTGGGAATTAGACACTTCATTATAGCGCAAACTGCCCGTTAAACCGTTATTATCATTGATTGTCCTTATCTCTTTGACAATATCCTTGACCGATTTAATGAACTTATCAACTGACTCCCCATTCTTGGCAGCCCGCATATGTGCATCGTAACTTTCTCCAAACTCTTTAATCAAGTCGTTTTCATTAGAAAGTTCTTTGCTTAATTCCGTGTAATTTTTAACATGAGCATCTTGAATTGCATCTGATAAATCATCAACAACGCACATCACTTCATCGTTGAAATCGTTGTTTTTAGATGATTTGACAATATACTTGCCAAAATCACGAACCTGATTTCTAGCCGTATTGCCGGTAACTCCAACGTGCATTTGATGAAGAATAATTCCAAAGTAAGACTGCATTGTTTCATTCTTCTTAACTTGTGCTTCAGCATCATCGCCAAATTCATTGTTTAAGACTTTGCCCATAACTTGAAATTGCGTCCACGTCTTGCTTTCCTTGACAATATTATAGCTGGTTTCAGGTGCTCCTATAAACTCTAAAAACTTCTTAACATACACTGCGCCAAGATAGTATTCATGGAGCTTTGCTTTGCTCATCCGTGAATTTTTACCATAATCAGCCAGAGTCATAATTGGATTTTTTCCGCCTGTAGTTTGGTAAATATCAATAGCAAGGTCTACCGGATCGTAATTTTCACGTTCTTCGACTCCCATCTGTAAAGCCAATTCAAGCTGTTTAATCTTAACACGCTCACTTTTATTCTTATATGAAAAAGGTAATAAAACAGCTTCAAAATAAATAGTCTGACCTGTTTTCTTTTGAATATTGCGCAAAGCAGTGAAACGACGATTGCCATCAATTACACGACCATCATCTAAAACCCAGCCGTATACTTGCTGACCGGATTCTTCAATCGACTTTTGAGTTCTTTTTAAGTCAGAAGCGCTGCCATTTTCAATGATCTTTGCTATGGTTTCGTTATATTCAGGATTTTCATTATCATAAGCTGGATGAATTTCTTCCCCATACTCAGCAATTCCAGTCGTAATCCGTCCATTTTGGTCATTGTAATACAGGTATTTCAAGGGAATCTTGTATACATCCAAAGTTTCTGAACTTACACCGTCAACCTTAATCGGCAGTTTAGGTTTAGCACCTGTCGTTTCAATTTTGCCTTCTTGAGCCAGTTTAATCAGTGATATCATTTATGTCCTCTTCTCCATTTTCAAGCTTATTAATTAAGTCGTGTACTTCCTGTTCGCTCGTGGCCATTTGGTAGTAAACACCGCTTTCCTTAAGCTTATCAAAATAAGTTTTCTGAATAACCCTAATCGTTTCATCACCCAGGCGCATATTCGCTGCCTTGGTTTCAATCACCAAATAGATTGGTTTGCGTTCACGTTCAATCTTGAAGATGAAGTCCGGTGTCGTTGTTCCGTTGTCATAGCGCGGAATTTTAATAGCTCGCTTAGGCAACTTTCCGAAGGCAACAATTTTATTGTCGTAAGTACGTTTTAAAATTTTGAGTTCTGGATTAGCACTGTCATAACGCAATGGCGGCCGGTCATACAGGTACTTGTCATCGTTAGTTGCTCTCTCATCACTGTAAACACCCAAATCATTAGCAGAAATCTCGTCAACAAATTCCTTCTTTTTAGCATCATAAATTGATGTGGAAGCGGCAAATTTCAACGGTTCATAACTATACGAATTTTTGATTCGTTCATTGAAACGCTTATTAAATTCACGAACCAGATTATCTAGCGTTCTTTCATTGATATAATCTTTATTGCCATTTAAACGTTTAATTGCTGCAATCATTTGCTGATGTAAGAAGTTGACCGGCAAATCAGTCTGAGTTGCTAATTTTTTCAGAAATGATCCGTACTTCATCGTTAAATAGTTATTTTCATAATCAGTTGGAGATTCCTGAATTACAGCTTGATTATTCTTAGTAACAACTTTTTGCTTAATCATCTGCGGCCGCTGACGAACAAAGATTTTATTTTCATTATCTTTGAAAATTTCTTCCGCAACCGTCTGTGCCAAATCGTTAACATCATTATCGAACTTAATCATTTGTCGTTTGGATAATTGTTTCCATAGTTCTTCCAACTGCTTCCAGTTAGACTTACGCAACTTGACTTTTGTAGTCGGATGATGCTTATGATCTCTAACCTTTCCAGAAGAGACTTTAGTCCGATGTTCCACTTCCGGATAAAAATAAATCAAAGCTTCATATCCTGACATTTTACTTCCGGCTATCTCAACATCCGGCTTAAACTCATTGGAACGAGTAATGACGTTATGGGCATCCAAATCTTTAAGCAATTTATCTTTGTCAAATGACTTATCTGATTTTTGGCGTTCCTCAACGATTAACTTAATCATTGCATCCGTCAATTCATCATGGTTCAGTTCAATTGGTGCATCTTCATTAATCTGATTGACCAATGTTTGAGCAAAGTCACGTTCATCATAACCAATCAGAAAGGCTAAGCGGCTCTCGAATTCATCTTGTTGTACCCGATGCCCTGTCTCATCGACCGGCAGCCGTAACCCACGACCTACTTCTTGTATCTTGCTGATTTCTGATCCAGAAGTCCGCAATTTGGCAATGACAAAAACGTTAGGGTTATCCCAGCCTTCACGCAATGTCCATTTAGAAAATAAGAAACGACGGGTGATCCAATTACCGTCTTTATCTTTGAAACTCAATAATTTTTCCTTATTCTTCAAGATATCATCAACTTCAGATTGAATTGCTTCATCCCCGCTGCCACGATCCTCGCTAAAATAGCCGGCATAAACTTGTTGGTGTTCTGCATTCAAATCACGTAAAGTTGCCTGCAAAAATTCACAGTATTCCTTTTCCCGAGACTCAATGGACATTTCATATTTTTTGATAAGCTGCTTTAATTTTTTAGTCAGCATTTTTTCAAAGTGCTTAGCCAACCACCCCTTGGTATGTTCAGGTCCGCGGAAACTAGCGATGCTGTCAATAAAGAAAAGCGAAAGAGTTTTAATCTTAGGGGCATTGCCTCCGCTTTCCGACCGCATGAAGTTTCGCACTTCAGCTTCAAAATGCCGATCAATTGCTTGTTGAATAATTTCATCCTGATAGTTTTGCGAGAACGTTCCCGGAATCAATTTCATATCAGGTTGAAGTTCAAGTTCGTTGGAAAGCTTCTTGCCCCCAGCATAGGTAATTTCTCCGGCAAAACCTTCATCTACATCAGCCAGGTTTTCATTTACATTTACAGGATAGTCTTTGCCATTACGTGATAAGACCAATTGCTTAGCCTTAACACTCTTAACCTTGTATAAACGACTCGCTTCTTCTTCGGTAATCTCAGGATAATTGATATCAATAGCTTTGACCAATCCTTGGTTAAAGCTGTCAATGGCATTCAAAGTGAATTGCGGCTCGCCACGGTAGTAATCGATAATCGTCCGTTTATTCTTTCCTTTTCCGGTCATAGTCTGCGGGAAAGTAGCCCCGAAACGAACAATCAATTGCGGTTTCATTTCTTCGATAGCCTTGTAAGTAACCTTATTCCGTGGAAAACGGTGCGGTTCATCAATGATGATAACAGGGCGAGTGGCAGCAATCGCCTTAATCGGATTGGTTTCACCGCCAAGCAGAGTTTGATCATAGTCACTCTTGTGCATTCCGGAATTCTTACTAAGCATCCCTGAATTAATCAAAAGAACTTGGATTTGGTTAACATTTTGCCTGGTTGCTTCGACAAATTCAGACAATTGTGCAGGAAAGTTTCTCCTCCCTCTCTTATTCTTGAAATCACCAGCATTAATGGTATTTAACTGAATTTTGACATTTTCATAGCCTGGAACCCCGGAGAAATACTGCCGAGCATAATCACTGGTAATAAAATTCTTAGTTCCTTCCTTAATGCTTGGAGTGGGAACAACAATCACAAACTTAAAGATTCCTTGTTTGTGCATTTCATACATCATTTGAGTGTAAACGAAAGTCTTCCCAGTCCCGGTTTCCATCTTAATATCGATGTAGGACTTTTCATTGCCGGCGTAATTTAAAATCGGGTTAGCATATATATAGCCAGCGTCCGGATTTTTAGTATTGACATCGACACCTTTAAATGCCTGATTAATGGCATCAATCGCAGCCACTTGATGAGGCAATCGTTCTAGTTGAATTTTCATATTAGTACCTCTTCAGCAAGTTGATGTTTACATCAAGCTGCTTTAAACCAATTTCTAATTCCCTCAATTCTGCAATATTAAAGGAATATCCAAACAAGACAATGGTTTGAACTGTCAATTGATGCGTACCAAGCTTATTTAGCAGATCTTCAGTATTTTTACTGGTCCATCCGTCATTAATTAAGTACAGACGACTGCCTTCCACCAAACTTGCTTCATAACCAGCAAAATCAACCTTCTTGACATCCGCGTCAAATGAATAACCGTCCTTTGCTAACCAGGTAGTACGGATGGTTTGTTCGCCACTGGCATTCCCGGCAACATTCAATGCATCACTAGAAAATGACGAAACCATATCATTAAACAAATCTGTGTTATTTATATCAAAGTCTTCAATTTTTTCTAGGATTTGCCTGGTTGGTTCCATTACTCGATAGTGTTTAAAGCTGCCATCAAAGTCTTCAGAAAGATTATTGTCTTCTCGAATTTTTGTCGCTGAACGTTTGATACGCTCACGAGATAATTCATCAATTGACTTAAAGCCCGCTTTATATGCATCCTTTCCCCCGCCAGTTGGCACCTCTTTCCCATCAGAATTTACAGCATAGGTTTTTTCAGGCAGCTGAACCATAATAAACTTGCGGCGTCCACCATCCTCAGCGTTTAACTGCATAACGGCATCAGCAGTTGTAGATGATCCAGCGAAAAAGTCTAAAATGATATCATTTTCACTAGAAACCATTTTTAATAATTGATAAATCAATCTTACAGGTTTTTTACCGTTATCAAATTTTATTCCACCTTCCTTAGAAACATTTCCCATATCCATATAAAAATCGGGCCACCAATCTCCTCGGATTTTCCTTAACCCTTCATTTTTATAAAAATCATCCGCAATCCCCCATGAATCTTTTAGCAGAAGCAACTGTTTAATTTTGCCCTTATTATCCACGGTTAAAAAATATGTCCTATTATTTTGCTCAACTCTCTTCCATTTGCCATTACTTAAATTACCTGAATCAAAAACATTTCCAATTTTATCAAAGAAAACAATGTTTGCGAGATGAGAGCGAACAATGTTTGCGAGATGAGAGCGAACAAAAGATTTAAAATCATTGCTTGTCTTATATGCCTCAGCAAGACTAAGCGATTTCTTAGTACTTAAATCTTTTGGATGGCGATAGTCATAAACCTCACTAAGTTTGCAAATAGTCCCATCATCTTTTTTAAACAGCGAGTAATGTTCATCGTACTCTGGCCTATAATCATAAATTGGATGTTTTGCTATATTCTTCTTTCCATTTTTTGTATAGCACAGGATGTACTCCGCATTTTTAACAATATTCCCTTTTTTGGCTGAACCAACTTTCATTCCTTGAGTAGTACTTAATTGGCAATGTATATTAGCAACCAAATTAACTTCTCCGAATATTTCATTCATTAACATTGTTAGGTTTGCTTGTTCATTATCATCAATAGATATAAAGATTACACCATTATGAGATAAAATTTTCTTAGCTAATGACAACCTTGGATACATAAATGTCATCCAAGCAGAATGACTGGACTTTCCTTGAATACTTTTGAGACGCTCAACTTGTTCATCATCCATCCCAAACATTTCTTTAAGCTTTTCATCAGAATATTCAAAACGATCTGGGTAAACGAAATCATCATTACCAGTGTTATATGGCGGATCAATATAAATAACATCCACTTTCCCCGCATAATTCGTTTGCAAGTGACGCAACACTTCCAAATTGTCTCCAGTAAAGAACAAATTTTTGCTGTTTTTTCCCTCGCCATTATTTTGAATTTCATCAGGAACAATTACCGTGCTCGGCATTTCCCCGGCTTGTCGGCGAGCATAGTCTTTACCGATAAAATTTAGCTGATATCCGTCCTTTAATTCATCAATGTTGTGTTCCTGCAATTGTGACTTGAATTTATCCAAGTCAAATTTTCCGTCTTTACTGAAAAAATCCGGCAGCTTACTTTTCAAATTTTCAAGAAAGAATGTGTTGGGCTGGACAGATTCATTATATTTTTCATTATCCGTTTTCATGCCCAAACACCTTCTTTTTTTAAAGATGCAAAAAAGAATCCACTTACCCTCTGCATAAGCGAATTTTCTTTAGTTTTTATTAAATTATAAAAAAAGACCTTGACAAATAAACCTTGCTCTAAATAATCTGAGTGAGTGAGTGAGTGAGTGAGTGTATATCATAATCATAATTCCTTTCCGCTAGAAATTCGATAGCGATTCTAAATTCAATAAAACTTTCCGTCAAGAAATCGCCACGTATATTTACGTCCATTATATCCTCTCTCGCTATTAATGAACAAGACTGTTTTTAGCAATCTTCTTACCCTTTAGCGAGATTTTTTTCTAAATTGACCAACACATTTTCAATTTTTTGCAATAACTTTCCTGGACATCCTCCCCCTCAAAATCTTCAAACACCCACATTTTAAAATTGCCACCGGCCCCCTTTCTGTGTTACCTTTGAGTAAGCAACACAAACGGAGGGAATCATGAAACGCAAACTGATCGCACTGGATTTGGACGGAACAACGCTTAACGGCAAAACGCAAATCACGCAAAAGACAAAAGAAGTTTTGAACAAGGCTCAACAGGCTGGACACGTCGTTTCAATCGTCACCGGACGGCCAAACAGAATGGCCGTGGGCTATTATGACGAACTGAAACTCAAAGGTCCGATGATCAACTTCAACGGTGCTTTGGGATACATCCCGCACAAACAGTGGGAGCACGAGTATCAGACGACGTTTTCCAAAAACATCGCCTTCGACATTTTAGAGGCAAAACAACGCCTCGGAATCAAGGTCGTTTCGGCAGAGGGCAAGACGATGGCGCTGTCAGACGTGCCAAACACGCTGATCGACGGTTTCTTTCCGGCGGCTTTGCGCAAGGATCAGGTGCTGAATCGAACGAATCTCAAGCACGATCCGGCCGCAATGACCATGCTGGTGGATCAAAACAGCAAGGCAGACATCGTCAAAAAGCTTGAAAAAGCGTTCGGCAGCAAAATCAACGTCGGCGTCTGGGGCGGACCGAACCCGATTCTCGAGCTGTCGCCAAAAGGCATCAGCAAGGCTCACGGCGTTGAGTTTTTGGCCAAAACCTACAAGATCGACCGCAAAGACATCATCGCCTTCGGAGACGAGCACAACGATGCCGAAATGATCGACTATGCCGGGCTTGGCGTCGTGATGAAGAACGGAACCGACAAGCTCAAGCGAATCGCAGACGACGTGACCGAATTCGACAACGATCATGACGGCGTCGCAAATTATCTGCAAAAAGCTTTAGGATTGTAAAAGAATTGAATTCTTTATTTTAAATATTTTAAATGCTGCATTTGGCAAAATCGCCGTCATTTACGGACACGTCAATGAAAATTGAGATTTTGTCCGTAAACGGGCTGCTCGAAAAATGGCGATTACGGACAAAATGGTCAAAAATAGCCTTTTGTCCGTAAAATGCGTTTTGCTTAAGTCAAGTCCTAATTTGTGTGTAAATTATTTTTTCTCCCGGGCACTAGTTGTGCA
>OFMB01001552.1_pt1 | contig 10586 bp, 5 predicted proteins | sample 1541111 | NCBI WGS metagenome assembly OFMB01 (sample SAMN04209241, study PRJEB22552) | human gut metagenome | biome: gut; material: feces | host: Homo sapiens | place: USA: Oklahoma
GGGCGAGCAATGCTCGCCCCTACAAGAGTTTTTTGACAGTCTGCATACTCAGGGAAGATATAAGATTCCATCTTCAACTTGAACATTGGTGTGCCGCATAAGCTGACCCCTGCCCTTTTCGGCTCCGGATAAGGATAAAACCGCAAGCACACACACGACCAAATTCACGGACATTCCCGTTGAATTTGTGTTGTGTGTACGCTTTTTTGTGGCGATTTTTGCGCAACAGTTGCGCAAAAGCATCAGCAAAATTTCAACAAGTGCTTGGCGGTGTGTATAATAGTTGCCGAAAGCGCTTGTCATTGTGACGAATTCGACAAGTCAAAATTTTGCAATCTGCCAAAAAATCACTTGCTTGAATGTAGCCGTATTGAAATTTTGATCCCAAAGTATTATACTGTTCCTTATAAATGAAAAGGCACACAACAAACATACCGTGTCTTACTTTTCCCGACGTAAGCGCAATGTTTGCACATCGGATTATATTCTCAAAAAAGACTGTAAATACAGCTCCGCTTGTGGAAAAAGTCCGTTTCCGGGCCAGATGTGCGCAGCGCATAAAATCGCGCCGAATGGCGCACGTTCCCCCGATATATCGTGAGAACACACATATAGAAAAGGAGTCGAAGCAGATGACGAAGGCATTTTCTATCCTGCACCGTGCGGCGGCATTGCTTGTCGCCCTGTGCCTGCTGGTTGGTATGGCTCTGCCGGTTTATGCAGCTGAGGATGGGGCTTTATTTTTTAACGCAGGTTCGGAAACGATTCCGACCATTCCTGCCGCAAACACGTCAAGCGAGGGTGTAGAACCTGCGCAAGAGCCTATTGTATCCGACTTGGAAACGATTCCGGGTGAAGGAGATACCCCGCCCACTGCGAACGAGCCGGGAACAGAAGCGGGAAACACGGTAAACAATACAGCAGTGGTTCCGAACAATGACGGCAAAACCCAGGAAGCGGCAGAAAATCAGACTCCCGCCGCCGATACGGACACCGCCCCTGCCGACCCAGCCTTGACGGACAAAACCCCTGCGGACACTCCCGATACGGCTGCCGCGCCAAACCATGCCATCAACGCAGAGAAAACCACGGCGGCAAAAAACAACACAGAGCAAGATGTTCTTTTTGCTGACGAGGACAACCCCAACGAAGAAGATACTATGCTTGCGGATGATTTGCCTGACAACGATGACGCGAACACACCTGATACGATAGCGGACACCAGTGTATCGACGGGCTTTATCCCGGCTACGACAACCATTTATTTTGAGGATGACGGCAGATACGATAGTACATATAACGGAAATTGCACCATGCGTTTCCTCGGGTTCACGGGTAACGGTAAAGAAGCCTACATAAACAAAGTCATGGTGGATACCGGAACCACAGTAACCGGCAAAGATGGGAAAAACCACAAAATCTTCAGCATCACGCTGAATTCTGCGGACTATCCGGCGGGCGGGTTTTATCGAATCGCCTTCCAGTATTATGATGGCAGTAACAGTACTTGGCAAGAAGAAATCAACGCCTTTGGCAGGGATGATGGAGTCAATAATGACTACCTGACAGCGATTGACCTGCTTGCCGGCAAAAAGTTTGTTCGTGAAGGCATTACAATCTCAGATCAACAGGGCAAACATTTCAACCAAAATCAACACTACAACCCCTCCCAATGGACGCGCGTGGAGTACTATTACAAGGACACGCCGCTTTACTTCAAAAATGAAAGCGACGCCGCGCTTACCGACGTAACCGCAACATTTTACAAGCTGGAAAACGGCGCCCCGGCACAAACCGGCATCCAAACGATCGGCACGGTTGATGCGGGCAAACTTGCCGCGCAGCAGATCCTGATCCCCGACAATCAGTCGCGGTTTGTGCAATTTACTTGGGGTGAAAGTGGCCGAAGCGCCCTGTATGATTTCACCACGGACTACACCGAAAACCCCGAAACAGGTGTACAGAAACTGGACTTAACAACCGCAAATCGCTATGTCTGCAATGGTACTGATGGCACTTGGGAAAGTGCGGGCGGCGATTTGCTTACCGCGGGCAAAAAGATTTACTTTGACGCCACGCTGTCCGCGTACAGTTATGAGGGCGAATATTTACCGCAGTCCGCCATGGGCGACGGCGAAACCATGTACTGCTTCCTGACGGGTTCAGGCGGCGTCAAATCGCTGCAGATGACGCAGGAAACCGACCCCACAGCCGCCGACCGCAAGCTGTGGTCTTGCACAATTCCTGCGGGCACTTACACCGCAGTGCAATTCTCCGCAACGGATAACCAAAACACCCCCGCAAAAGACAACAAGACCAGAAAGTACAGCACAGCAGAAATCCCCCCAACCCTGCAAGAACCCTGCTTCTTTGCCGACGACGGCGACCCGTCGGCCTACACGGGCGGCGAAGGTGTCAACCGTGACGGTTACTGGGGCGAGAAAGCCTCTGTCCGCGATGCCGAAAGCGGCAAAAATACCACCGTTGTGGATATTGCAAGCGGCGAGTTCAAGCAAGAGCCAGGCACAAAGTACATCACAAGCACCCTGTACGATTACTACACCGACTACGAGCTGAACGGCCTGAACCGCGACACGTACCCGGACGGTAACACAAGTTCCCAGCGCGGGTACGTCACTTTTGAGCAGTTCAACCGCGCACTAAGCAGTGCTTACACGGCAAACAACAATGTCAAATACCCGCTTTATACCGGGCATTTCCAACCGTCAATAGGTGGTTGGGCCAACCCCTTTGCAACCGTTGCCGCAGGTATGAAGCTATACGGCTGGGACGGTAATACGAACAGCCCGGATTACAAAACGTTTATGGCCGTGAACAACTCGGCACTGGATGATAGTGGTAATGGAAACGACGATTACAACCGCACCTTCCAGGGCCTTGTGGAAAGCAAGACCTCTGACGGTACGGCAAACGGTCTGCCGCTGTTAAGAACCAAGAATTCCAACACAAATGCGTCGGTTGACCCACACTTTGACAAAGACTTTCTGCAAGGCAAAAACGCCTTTAACACCGTGCTGGGCAAGGTGTATGAGGATGTTTCCTTCCCTCTCAAGCAAAAAGCCGTTTTTGCGCAAGATCCGAACCGTCCGGACGATAACGACCCGGAGGGCAAAGCCAAATATTGGTACTATGACAGCAACGAAACCTCGCTGTACCTCAAACAGGGCAGCGCCCGCCAAAGCTACTATCTGGTGGGGGATGGCATAAACGAAGCCTCACATAACCGTGATGCCGGCAACAAAACGGATAATATGGGGTATGGTTTCTTCCCGTTTAACGAAGCAGTTACCGGCAGTGCCCCCCAATACAACTACGGCTTTGGCGCCAAGCTGCAATTTGACTTTACGCTTACAGAAAACGGCAAAGTGATTGTGCGGACAGATAGCAGCGGCAAGAACATTGAAGTTCCTATCAAGTTCTTCTTCTCCGGCGACGATGACGTGTGGGTCTACATTGACGGCGAGTTGGTGCTGGATGTCGGCGGCGCACACGGTAAAGCGTCCGGTCTGCTGGAATTTGGCGAAAACAACACCGTAACCCCCTACGTCAGCTCCAACAAGAACACCGACTCAAATGATACCATGGTCTACGAGGATTATGGGTCCGGCGAAACAACCAAAACCGTCAAATACAACGGCCAACCGATCACGTTCAATAAGAAGGGCACCACCAAACCCCTGAAAGACCAATCCACCCACACCCTGACCATGTACTACATGGAGCGCGGCATGTGGGAGTCTAACATGGCGCTGGCGTTCAACTTCCCCGACAATAACGAATTGCAGGTTGAAAAGCAGGTCGATCTCAGCAACGTAAACACCAAGTTCAAGTCTTTATTCCAAAATCAAAAGCTCTTTACCTTTGCCCGCAAAACTTGGCTACGCATTACGGCACAAAACCAATCACCAACACCACCCCCGACCCTGTAGCAGTCGGCAGCAATTTCACCGCCAGTAGCAGCGATACTGACCGTACAACCATGGAAAAAGGTGTAACTCCGTCCAACAGCGACAGCGAAGACGATAAAGCTAAAACCGTAAAATGGTACGCCCAAGGGTATGATAAAAACAGCAAATACCGCAGCCTGCGCTACGGCGCTATGACGCTGGATTCCCCGCTCAACATCTCAGAAACTCACGACTATCTGTCCTTTGACGTTTACGCCGTGGGCAACACGGGTGACGGCGTTCTGTCCACCAACTACCTGTATCTGACCTTGGTGGACAACAGCGGCAATCAGATGGGCTGCGATGCCAACAGTCAAAAGTCCTATCTGAACACCATGCTCAGCGGCAGCGTTGTGATGAAAAACAACCAATGGGTCACGGTCAAGCTGCAGCTGGACAAAATGCCAAAGGACACGAGCTTTGACCTGAGCGCCATCAAAAAGATCCTCATTGGTGATGACTACGAGCGCACGGTTTACTTCCGCAATTTTGTTTTTACCGCCAAGCCCGTGGCAAACACCACGGTGGGCTTCTCGGTAGAGCAAGCGGATATCCCGGACTATGGCTCGGCGGAAAGCAATACCTTGAAGCCCGCCAGCGGCGCGATATTTACGTCCAGCGTAGCGGGCAGCGGCACGCAGGCGGTGGACACCGATGGCACGTTTGATTTGCAAGACGGCGAAACCGTGACCTTTACGGACCAGTTCCGCCGTGGCAGTTATATCTCGCTGCAAGAGGCGGAAAACACCGCCTTGTACGACACCCGCTGGGAGGTGTACGAGAACGGGACGTTGGTCAGCGCAGCGGGGACAAGTTCGTCTGTAAACGCCGCATCCCCCCTCCCGTTGCAAGGCGACAGCACAAAGCCGGAGGATAACCGAACCGAAACGGCGGACAGCACGACAGGCAGCAGCTACAACGGCAGCAAGCCTACAGGCACGAATACGCTGGTGTTCCGCAGTTACGCCGCGCCGGAAGAAGAATTCCCCAAATTGAAGGTCAAGTTCATTAACACCGTCAAGGTCGGTACACTGGTAATTAAAAAGGAACAGCCGAACGACGAAACAACGGCGCTGACAGGCAGCTACACGTTTACCGTCACCTTCAGCAACGTTGGCGGTATCGGCTTGAGCGGCGCGGACGGCGAAAAAATGACAAAAGACCTTGCCGTTGGCGAAAGCTGGACAATTACCGGCATCCCCGTTGGCACACGCTTCCGGGTAGTTGAAACACCGCCCACCGATGGTAGCCTGAAAAGCGTAACCTGCGACGCCACGGACGCAAAGTACGACGTGGACAACGGTGTGCGCGGCACGGTTACCGGCGAAGCACAAGTCACCGCCACCTTTACCAACACGGCACACCAATTGATGGATATTGAGGTGGAAAAGCAGTGGCAGGATGCAAACGGCAACCCGCTGACCGACAACCAGTCGGCTACTGTCTGGGTCAAGCTGCAGCGCCGCCACGCTGGCACAAGCGGCAAGTGGGTAGATGCAACGGACGCTGTCGAGCTGCAATCCGACTATATGACCGGGAAGTGGACACACACGTTTGAACGTCTGGACAAGACGGATGTCAACGACAGCAGCAACCCCGACTATGAGTACCGCGTGGCGGAGTGTGCAAGCAAAAGCGGCGAGTATAAGGCAGAAGGTACGGTTACGATTGGCACATATACCTACACCGCATCGCAGAACCCCCTTGCCGATGGCAAAATCACCCTGATCAACAAGCGCACCGACCCGAAATTTGCCCTGAACCTTACCAAAATGGGCATAGACGGTACAACCACTCCCCTGCTGGGCGGTGTGGAGTTCAAGCTGGAAAAGCTGAACGATGACGGCACGGCTGAAACAACACCCGATACGCGCGTGACGGTCAGCGAGGGCGCGGACAAAGGCAAATGCAGCTTTACGTCCCTGACCCCCGGCAACTACCGCCTGACCGAAACCAAGACCGCCGAGGGCTACACCCTGCTGAGCGAAGCCATCGAGTTTACGCTGACAGCGGACGGGAAGTGCCAACGCAGCAACGGGGAGTTTATCACGGTAAGCAAAGATACCGCCAGCGGCGTGTACAACATTGCCCTGACCATTTACAACCGCAAGGGCTTTACCCTGCCGCACACGGGCGCGGACGCACCCAGCCTGTGGCTGCTGATAGGTTTGCCCGCACTGGTGGCTGTGCTGCTGGTGCTGGTGTTCCGATACAATAAGAAAGGGGGCAAACATTCCTGAACCCCCTAAAAAAGCCCTCTACACAAAACAACATAGAAAGAGTTATGCAACAAGATGAAACTGAAACGTTTATTTACCGCAGTCCTCAGCGCCGCCCTGGCCCTGAGCCTTTGCGCCATGCCCGCTATGGCGGCTGACGGCACGACGACGCCTAACACGAGCACAAGCACGATTAACACAAAACAGACAGGCTCTATCACCATCTATAAGCGGGCACTGGATAGTGCCCAAACCAAAGGTACTGCCGGTGATGGCGAAACGATGACGGCACCGCAGGGTACTGCATTGAAGGATACAGGCTTTACCCTCTATCGGGTCATGGATACAGACGCATTGCTTGCCTACTATAATGATAACCCAACTGACAAGCAGGTAGAAGTTGAGGACTACTTTACTGACTATACTAAAGATAAGACGGCAGCAGGGCTAAAAGAGAAGTATAAGACTCCTTATAGGGAACAAGTGTTTACAAATGCGCAAGGCGTGGCCCAATTCACCGAACTCGATGTCGGTATGTACCTTGTGATTGAAACCCAAGCCCCGCAGGCTGTTACCGTACCCGCGGAGCCGTTCCTGGTTTCGATTCCTATGACCCGCATTGGCGACACGGCAGAGGGTGAGGCCAGTCAAAACCAAAAGCAATGGCTGTATGATGTGACTGTCTACCCCAAAAACAGCATTGCCAAGGGCACGGTAAAACTTGTCAAGCTAGGCAAACAGGGAGATAAAACAACAAAGCTGGCAGACGTCCAATTTACCCTGTACAGGAAGAGTGACACAAAAGATGAATATACTCCGGTACAAACTGCCGATCCCTTGGTAACTGATGCTAACGGCGAAATCGCTTTGAAAGACCTTACCAAAGGCCGCTACTATCTGCAAGAAACAGGTTATACCGCAAATAATGACAAGGGCTATATCCTGAACACCACAGGCAAATTCTACTTTGACATTGACAAAAATGGCAAGGCTGTGGCGGCAACTGACCCTGCCATTACCGATACGAATAAAGTGAGTGACGCAAGCTTTACCATTGACACTACCGGCACTACTTTGACCGTCACGAACTACAAGCCCGATATTAAAAAGACCGTCACCAAGCGCGACGGCACCGCAGATACACATGAAGCCGATTACGGTGTTGGCGATGCCGTGCCGTATACCCTGACTATCAAAGTCCCTGAAAACATCACCAGCCTGAAAACCTTTACGGTTACCGATACCACGGTTAAAGCACAGTTGATTCAGAATAAGGCCAGTGTAAAAATCAACGGCAAGAAAAATGCCGGCGGCGATGTAACCCTTGATGAGAGTGCTTACACCATTACTGTTGCACCAGATGCCAACAACTCCGTTATGACGGTTGCCTTTACGCCGAGTGCATTGACTGACGTTGCAGGCGGTGAAATTACCATTGCCTATACCGCTACTGTTCAGAGTGGTGCAGTTGTTGCCGGAAACGGCAACGTGAACACTGCCAAGATCGTCTATTCTCGCAAAACCAACCTGACGGATGAAACCGGCGGCAACAAGCCCTACGAAATCACGGACAAGGGCGTTGTTTACACCTTTGGTCTGAACATCCACAAGACTGCCAAGGGTGGCACCAAGGACGGAGCGGGTCTTAAGGACGTTACCTTTGACCTGTACAAGAAGGTGGATACGGAAACGCTGAATGGAAATAGTAAGTATCCCTTCTGCGGCCAAGAATACGCCTCTATCAATGGTGACGATGCCGTAAAACTGGGCTTGACCACTAACTCTGCTGAAAATTGGATCAAGGTCAAGACCCTTACAACGGGCGAAAACGGCTACGTCTCCGCAGCGGGTCTGCCTTCCGGCACCTACAAACTGGTCGAGACCAAGACCGTGGACGGCTACAACCTGCTGTCTAAGCCTGTGGATGCAAAACTGAACCTTACCTATTCTGCTGCATGGAAAACCACGACAACGTATGATGCAAATGGCAACCAGACCAAGGCTACAATAACTACACCGACCTACAAGAGAGATGGCGCAGATGTGACGGACCCCAGCGCTGAAATTGCAATCGTCAACCGTGCGGGCTTTACGCTGCCTGTCACCGGCGGTTTCGGTACGCTGCTGTTCAGCGGTATCGGTGTGCTGCTGGTTCTGGCGGGCGTCGGCGTTCTGTTCAGCCTGAAAAAGAAATCCAACCGTGCGTAATGCGCACCATCCAAACACCCACAGCAAAATAAACGGGTAATCCATAGGGGAAGGGCCGGAAACGGTTCTTCCCCTATGGGCGGTTGTGGCAGTGCGTCAACCCTTTACAGAAAGGCTCTTTGCAATGGAAACCACCGTCAAATTAAAACTTGGCTTTGCTGCGCTGATGATCGTCTCCGGCATCGGCGTGGCCATGTACCCCGTTGTCAGCAACGCGGTGGCACAGCGCCACGCAAGCTCGGTCATTGAAAGCTACAACGACAACGTGCAGTCGATGGACGCCGAGAAAATCGACGCCGCCAAGGAGGCTGCGCGCCGCTACAACCAACAGCTGAACAATGCCATCGACCGCGACGCGGCGGGCGAAGCGGACGACATCGGCACAAGCTATGTGGACATGCTGGACGTGGGCGAGAGCCTTGGCTACATTACCATACCCAAAATTGACGTAAACCTGCCCATTTATGAGGGCACAAGCGACGATGTGCTGGTAAAGGGCGTCGGACATCTGGAAGGCTCCAGCTATCCGCTGGGCGGCGCGGGCACCCACAGTGTGCTGACGGGGCACCGCGGTCTGGCCGAGGCGGTACTGTTTACCGACCTGGACAAGCTGGGCGATGGCGACCGTTTTTACCTCCACATCATGGACGAAGTGCTGGCGTATCAGGTAGACCAGGTCAAGGTCGTGGAGCCGGAAAACACCGAGGATCTGGAAATTATCCCCGGCGGGGACTACTGCACGCTGGTCACCTGCACACCCTATGCCATCAACACCCACCGTATGCTTGTGCGCGGCGCCCGTGTGCCGTATACCGGAGAGGACGAGCAGCCCGACACGCCGCAGACCGTGCAGTACCAACAGCTGAATACCGGCAACGTGGTAAAGCGCATTGTGGACGCCTGGCCGTGGATCAGCGTGACGGGCAGTGTGGTTATCGGCGGCGAGGCGCTGCTGTTGCTGCTGCTGTTGCACCGCTGCAAAAAGCGCGAGGAGGAAGACTGATGAAACGCCTGTTTCTGCAAATTTTTGCATGGCTGGCAATTTTGCTGGGCGTTGGGCTGATGCTGCAGCCCACGGTCAGCCGATATCTGACGGAGCAGAAAAGCACAAAAACCGTGCAAAAATTTGTGCAGGCCGCCGAAGCTGCCGCCCCCGCCGCGCCCGAAACCTCCGCCGCCGAACCCGCGCGCGCCTACCCCGAACTGTACGACGCGTTTCTGGCCTACAACCAACAGCTTTTTGCCCAAGGCCAAAGCGGCCTGAAAGACCCCTTTGCCTACGAGACCCCCGCCTTTGACCTGACGGGCTACGGCTTGCCCGACGATGTTATCGCCGCGCTGTGGATACCGCGTCTGGACTTGGAACTGCCTGTTTATCTGGGGGCCAACGCGGCCAACATGGCCCGCGGCGGCGCGCTGCTGGGGCAGACCTCCATGCCGCTGGGCGGCGAAAATACCAACACCGTCATTGCCGCCCACCGCGGCTATTACGGCGCTGAAATGCTGCGCAACGTGCAGCAGATACAAATCGGCGACAAAATTACTATGACAACGCCGTGGGACACGCTGGTTTACCGCGTGTGCGAGCTGAAAATTATACAGCCGGACGACATAAACGCCGTGCTGATACAGCCCGGCCGCGACCTGCTTACCCTGACGACCTGCCACCCCTACACCCAAAACACCCAGCGCTACCTGGTGATAGCCGAGCGCGACCCCGACGCAGAGGCCGCCACCCATGCGGCAGACCTGGCCGAGTGTGACGAAACCTGGGACGCCGCACCGCGCCAAGTGACGGTGGAAACCGACGGTACCTCCGCGCTGGAGGAAGTCACCCCCGAAAGTATCACTCCCCTGCCCCACGAGGGCGGCGGCGAAAACGCGGGCGGCGCGTACTCCAACTGGGTGATTTGGCTGGAAAACAACGCCCTGTGGGCGGGATGCCTGCTGATTGCCGCCGTGATCGGCTGTATGCTGATTTGGCGCAGGCATAGAAAGGATTGACCCATGCAGAATATCAACGAAAAGGCGCTGGCCGTTACAGCCGAGGTAAGCAAGGCGGTGCTGGGCAAGCCGGAAGTCGTGCTGAAAATCATGATGGCGATACTGGCCCGCGGCCATGTGCTGATTGAGGATATCCCCGGCGTGGGCAAAACTACGCTGGCACAGGCGTTTGCCCGCGCTATGGACC
>OFMB01001559.1_pt1 | contig 10536 bp, 4 predicted proteins | sample 1541111 | NCBI WGS metagenome assembly OFMB01 (sample SAMN04209241, study PRJEB22552) | human gut metagenome | biome: gut; material: feces | host: Homo sapiens | place: USA: Oklahoma
CCAGCTCATGCTGGCAGGGAGCCACTTCGTTGTGCTTGGTCTTGGCGGGGATGCCCAGCTTCCACAGCTCTTCGTCCAGCTCCTTCATGAAAGCGGAGACCTCGGGGCGGATGACGCCGAAGTAGTGCTCTTCCAGCTCCTGACCCTTGGCGGACGGTGCGCCGAAGAGGGTGCGGCCGGTGAGGATGAGGTCCTGACGGGCCTCGTAGTCTTCCTTCTTAATAAGGAAGTACTCCTGCTCGGGGCCGACGGTGGTGGAGACGTAATCCACGTCCTTGCCGAAGAGCTTCAGGACGCGGACGGCCTGATTGGACAGCGCGTTCATGGAGCGCAGCAGGGGAGTCTTCTTGTCCAGCGCCTCGCCGGTGTAGCTGACGAATGCAGTGGGGATGCAGAGGACGTCATCCTTCACGAAAGCAAAGCTGGTGGGGTCCCATGCGGTGTAGCCGCGGGCCTCACAGGTGGCGCGCAGGCCGCCGGAGGGGAAGGAAGAGGCGTCGGGCTCGCCGCGCACCAGCTCCTTGCCGTTGAACTCCATGATGGCGGTGCCGTCGCCCACGGGGGAGACGAAGCCGTCATGCTTCTCGCTGGTAATGCCGGTCAGCGGCTGGAACCAGTGGGTGTAGTGGGTGGCACCCAGCTCCATGGCCCAGCGCTTCATGACGCTGGCCACGACGTTTGCCACCTCGATGTCCAGAGGTGCGCCCCTGTGCAGGGTCTTCTCGAGGCTCTTGTAGGTAGCGCTGGGGAGGCGCTCCTTCATGACGTGCTCGTTGAACACCTTGCTGCCGTAGATCTCCATAACATTTGCTGCCATAAATCCTACTCCTTACTTGAATTGAAATACTTCAGCTGGTCGCGGATTTTTACGCGGAAAGAGGCGGGCTCTCCCGCGAAATATCGAGTTAAACGAAACGACGCTGCGAGTCAGGAGGTGACTCACAGCGTCGTTGCTGTCTATGCGATGATTATAGCCGAACGGGGCGAAAAACGCAATAGACAGATTTGACGATTCTGCACAAACTGACTCCTGATTTTTTGGAGTATTGCGCGGAGGGTATGACTATTAGATGACCTGAAACAGGAAAAACTTCAGATAGTTCGTCTCCGGCACGCCCCAGAGGATGGGGTGGTCGGGGGCCTGCTGGCGCACTTCGATTTGGCGCAGCTGGCGGTGAGCGTCCTTTGCGGCGGAGCGCAGCATCTTGATGAACAGCTCCTCGGTGGCGAAGTGAGAGCAGCTTGCCGTGGCGAGGTAGCCGCCCCGGGGCAGGAGCTTCATGGCCCGGTAGTTGATCTCCTTGTAGCCCCGCATGGCGTTTTCCACCGTGCGGCGGGCTTTGGTGAAGGCCGGCGGGTCGAGGATGATGAAATCGTAGGGATGGCCTTCTTTTTCGAGGCGGGGCAGAAGCTCGAAGGTATCCTCGCAGAGGAAATCCATGTTGGTCAGGCCGTTGCGCTCCGCGTTCCGCTGGGCCATGGCGATGGCGTCGGCGCTGATGTCCGCTGCCGTGACCCGGGCTGCGCCGCCGCTGGCTGCGTTGAGGGCAAAGCTGCCGGTGTGGGTGAAGCAGTCCAGCACGGTGTGGCCGGCGGCGAGGCGGGCGACCGCCCGGCGGTTGTACTTCTGGTCGAGGAAGAAGCCGGTCTTCTGGCCGTTCTCGAAATCGACGTGATAGTAGACGCCGTTCTCGCAGATCTCGGTCTGGGTGGAGGCGGGGTGGCTTTCACCCGGCAGCTCGAACCAGCCCTTGCTCTGCTCGAGGCCCTCTTTGGCCCGCAGGGCCTCGTCATTCCGTTCGTAGATGCCGTCGATGGTCTGGCCGTCGGCCCGCAGCACTTCGGCGAGGAGGGGGATGAGGACGGGCTTCAGCTTTTCCATGCCGACGCTGAGGGTCTGGGTGACGAGGATGTTGTTGAAGCGGTCCACGGTCAGGCCGGGGAACTGGTCGGCCTCGCCGAAGATGACCCGGCAGGCCGAGAGGTCGGCAGGCTCGAGGACGGTCTTGCGGTAGGCCCAGGCGTATTCGACGCGGCGGCGCCAGAAGCTGGCGTCGAAGGTGTCGTTGGCGTTGCGGGAGATGAGGCGGACGCGGATCTTGCTCTTGAGAGAGACGAAGCCGGTGCCGAGGTAAGCGCCCTTCGGGCTCACCACGTCGGCGAGGGTGCCGTTCTCGGGCTCTGTCTCCGGGAACTCGAGGATGTCGTTCTCGTATACCCACGGATGCCCGCCCACGAGGCTGGCCTCGGCTTTTTTGTTTACTTTATAAATAGGATAGCTGCGTTCTGATTTCATACTGTGAACTCCTTCTATTAAAGGCTCTCCCTTTGGGAGAGCTGGCGCGGAGCGCCTGAGAGGGCAAGCGTGTGACAAAAGAGACGGAATACAGCGATAGTCAAAAGCCTTTATCAGAGCGATGTTATCGCTGTGTTCAGACAGTTCCGTCAGCGTCCTTGCCCTCTCCGTCACCTTCGGTGACACCTCTCCCAAGGGGAGAGGCTTTTGTGACATGCTAACTCACCATTTATAATACCATAAAAATATGTTAGAATAAATACAAAAACCACCGAAAGGAAGGAAAACATCATGGAGATCGAGCGCAAGTGGATGGTGAACGGCTGGCCGGAGGGGCTGCCGCTGAAAGAGGAGTTTGCCATGCGGCAGGGCTACATCAGCGTGCGGCCCACCGTCCGCATCCGGGAAGAGACCCTGACGGGCGGCAAGACCCACTACGTCCTCTGCTTCAAGTCGGGCAGCGGGCTGGCGAGGGAAGAAATCGAGCGGGACATCGACCCCGAACTTTTCAATGAACTGGAAACCAAGATCATCGGCAGGCCCCTCATCCCGAAGCTCCGCCGCAGCTACCTGCTGCCGGACGGTGCGGTGCTGGAAGTGAATCATGTGGACGAGGGCCAGCCGACGGAGTTCTGGTACGCCGAGGTGGAGTACCCCACGGTAGAGGCAGCCCGCAGCTGGCAGCCTGCCGCCGTGGGCCTCGCGGACTACCTCAGCGACGAAGTCACCGACCAGCCCGGCCAGAGCATGGGAGCCTATTGGGAGCAGACCCGGGGCTGAACCGACGAAAGTTGTGGAAAAACTTTGAAGATTATGATATGATGGTCGTATCACTCATACTGCGGCCCCGGACGGGCCGGGAAAGAAGGAAACAACTACGAAACGACCCAAATTCACGCTGTCTGTGCAGTACAATTCGCCGGTCATCCTGACATTTTTCCTCCTCTCACTGGGGGTGCTGTTCCTGGGCCAGTACACCGGCGGCTGGACGACCACCCATCTGTTCAGCGTCTACCGTTCCTCGCTGAAAGACCCGCTGTTTTACATCCGGCTCTTCGGCCATGTGCTGGGCCACGGCAGCTGGGACCATTTCCTGAACAATATGCTGCTTCTCCTCGTCGTCGGCCCGCCGATGGAAGAAAAGTACGGCAGCCTGCCCCTGCTCAAAGGCATCCTGCTCACGGCCCTCATCTCGGGCATTCTGCAGTGTGCGTTGTTCCCCCGCACGGCGCTGCTGGGCGCGTCGGGCATCGTCTTCATGCTCATCATGCTGGCATCCCTGTCCGGCTTCTCGGGCGGCATCCCCGTCACCATGCTGCTGGTGGCGGCGCTCTATCTGGGCCAGCAGATCTATGACATCATCTTTGTGCGGGACAACGTGGCCAACTTCATGCACATCGTCGGCGGCGTCTGCGGCACAGTGTTCGGCTACGTCAATGCGGGGCCGCGCAGGAAACGGAAACACTAGCCCTCTCAGGCGCGATGACGGAGAGGGCAGCTAAGAACAAGCAAATTTTATCATTCGCGCGGTTTTGTCGCTTGCTTTTTGATGGGCAGCGCTCTATTATATCATTTGTACAAATATTTCCATTCGAATTTTCACAAAATCACCAAATGTAGCTTATCGGACGGAGGTTGTTTATGAGACGACTGTGCAGCCCATCCCCGGGGATGAAACTGCAAAAAAATCACGACAAAGGAGGACGGACTCTTTGAACGAACACGAAAAACCACAGATAGACTTCATGCACAAGCTTGCGCGCCAGATCGTGGAACGCCGCAACCTTGTGTTCCTGTTTGTCATTCTGGCTGCCATCTTCACGGTGTTCTCGGTGCGGTGGGTCAAGGTCGAGACCGACATGACCACCTACCTGCCCAAGACCTCGGAGACCCGCATGGGCCTCGACATCATGGATGAGCAGTTCACGACCTACGGCTCTGCCGATGTCATGGTGGCCAACATCACGCCCGCTGAGGCCGATGAGCTTTCCGACCGGCTCGCCGAGCTCAAGGGCGTCCAGATGCTGGACTACGACGACACCACCGACCATTATAATAAGGATGCGGTGTCGGCCCTTTACTCCATCACCTTTGACTACCCCGAGGACGATGACCAGTGCCTCGAGGCCCTTGACCGGGTGAAGGAATACCTCGCCGACTACGACATCTATGTCTCCACCTCGCTGGGCAATACCCAGCAGGAGACCATTGATGCCGAGGTACGGGTCATCATGGTGTACGTTGCCGTCATCATCGTCATCGTCCTGCTCCTGACGTCCCAGACCTACGCCGAGGTGCCTGTCCTCATCCTCACCTTCGTGGTGGGCATGATCCTGAACATGGGTACAAACTTCATGCTCGGCACCATCTCCTTCGTGTCCAACTCGGTCACGAACATCCTGCAGCTGGCGCTGTCGCTGGACTACGCTATCATCTTCTGCAACCACTTCAAGGAAGAACACCAGACCATGCCTCTGAAGGAGGCCGTCATCGAGTCCCTGAGCAAGAGCATCCCCGAGATCAGCTCCAGCTCCCTGACCACCGTCGGCGGCCTTGTGGCTATGCTGTTCATGCAGTTCCGCATCGGCTCCGATATGGCCGTCTGCCTCATCAAGTCCATCCTCTTTGCGATGCTCTCGGTGTTCGTGGTCATGCCCGGCCTGCTGATGCTCTTCGGACCCTACATGGATAAGACCAAGCACAGGAACTTCGTGCCGGAGATCCCCTTCGTGGGCCGCTTTGCATGGCGCACCCGCAAGGTCATCCCTGTCATCTTCCTGGTGGTCATCCTCATCGGTTACCACTTCTCGAACCTTTGTCCCTACGCCTACGGCTACGATGTCATCAAGGTGCCGAAGATGAACGAATCCCTCATCGCGGACCAGATGATCGAAGAAAACTTCACCAAGTCGAACCTCGTGGCTCTCGTCTACCCCAAGAGCGACGATTACAGCATCGAGAAAAAGATGCTGGAGGAGCTGGAAAGCTATGATGAAATAGACTCCACCAAGGGTCTGTCCAACATCGAGGCCCAGGACGGCTATATGCTGGAAGACAAGCTCACCGCCCGCCAGTTCTCCGAGATGGCCGACCTGGACTACGAGGCCGCCCAGATGATCTACACCGCCTACGCCATCGAGAACGAGGAGTACGGCCAGATCATCGGCAACTTCGCCTCCTATAAAGTGCCGCTGGTGGATATGTTCCTCTACGTCTGCGACGAGGCCGATACCGGCATCGTCTCCCTCTCTCAGGAAGACCTGGACGACCTCCACGACGCCCGCGAACAGATGGAGAGCGCACTGGCCCAGCTGCAGGGCGACGACTACAACCGCGTCCTCATCTACCTGAGCCCCTCTCTGGAACCCGGCCAGACTACTTATGAGTTCACCGACACCATCCGCTCCATCGCCCGGAAGTATTACCCGGACGGCGAGCTCTACATGGCCGGTGACGCCACCAACGAGTACGATTTCCAGAAGTCCTTCGCCATCGATAATGTCGTCGTCAACGTCGTATCCATCTTCATCGTCCTGCTGGTGCTGCTGTTCACCTTCCAGTCCGTCGGTATGCCCATCCTGCTCATCGTGGTCATTCAGGGCGCTATCTGGATCAACTTCTCGTTCCCGTATTTCATGGGGACCAACCTCTACTTCATGGGCTACCTCATCGTCAGCTCCATCCAGATGGGCGCGAACATCGACTACGCCATCGTCATCGCTACCCGTTTCAACGAGCTGAAGGATAAGATGGAGCACAAGCAGGCCATGATCGAGACCATCAACTTCGCGTTCCCGACCATCCTGACTTCCGGCACCATCATGACCGTGTCCGGCCTCCTCATCGGCCGGATGACTTCCGACGCCTGCATCGTGGGCATCGGCCAGTGTCTGGGCCGAGGCACCATCATCTCCATCCTCCTCGTCCTCTTCGTCCTGCCTCAGATCCTGCTCATCGGCACCCGCATCGTGGACCGTACCTCTTTTGCCGTGCCGAAGCTGGTGGCCCGCAGCAGCGGCAATGGCCGTATGCGGGTCAACGGCATCGTGCAGGGCGAGATCCACGGCTCTGTGGCCGGTACGATGAACGCCATCGTGGACGGCGACGTCCAGCTGACCGTCATCTCGGGCAACGTCTCTCAGGAACTGGACGACAACGAAAAACAGGAGGTGCAGAATGAAGACCAGTAACCATCTGCTGCGCCGCCTGACGGCTGCGCTTCTGGCCGCTGTGCTGGCGCTGAGCATCGCACTGCCGGTGTTCGCGTCCGACGACGGCGATACCATTTACATCAACAGCGTCTCGGACCTGCTCTCGCTGGCCAGGAGCTGTGCCTACGACCAGTGGTCGGTGGGCAAGACGGTTATTTTACAGAAAGACCTCTCCCTCGAGGGGATGCTGTGGGAGCCCATCCCGTCCTTCAGCGGACAGTTCAAGGGCAATGGCCACACCATCTCGGACCTGACCATTACGGGCCAGTATTCCCCGGCGGGCCTCTTCGGCATCGTGGAGGAACAGGGCTCCATCGAGTCCCTGAGCGTCCGCGGCGTCGTGTCTGTCTCTGACTCTGCCGACACCACCACCGGCGGTATCGTAGGCGTCAACCACGGCACCCTCATCAACTGCCAGTTCACCGGCGTCGTCACCGGCGACAGCGAGGTGGGCGGCATCGTGGGCCGCAACGAGTCCGAAGGCACCATCGACCACGGCACGGCCCGCGCCATCGTCACCGGCAAATCTTCCACCGGCGGCATCGCAGGCTACAACCTTGGCGCCATCACCGGCTGCACCAATGTGGGCAGCATCAACACCGAATATCCGGAAGCCTCTCTCGACACCGACGGCTTCACCGCCAAGATGGTGGACTACATCAACAACAAGATGGCCGCCGCCGATAACGACGCCACCAATTCCGTCACCAACGTCGCCACCGACACCGGCGGCATCGCAGGCCGCTCCTCCGGCATGATCCTGACCAGCGTCAACACCGGCACCATCGGCTACGAGCATGTTGGCTACAACGTGGGCGGCATCGTGGGCCGCACCGACGGCCTCGTATCCGGCTGTGTCAACCAGGGCCGTGTTCTGGGCCGCAAGGACGTGGGCGGCATCGCCGGTCAGGCGGAACCCTATCGCGAACTCGACCTCTCCAAGGATACCATCAAGCGTCTCCGTTCGGAGCTGGAGGTCCTGCGCGGCCTTGTCGATGACACCACCGGCGTCGTCGAGAACTCCACCACCAGTATCTCCAACTCCTTCGGCGCCATGACCAGCCAGATGGACACCGCCATTGCAGCGGCCCGTCAGCTGGACGACCAGGCCAGCGACTACGGCGACGAGGTGGCCGACGAGATCGACCGCGCCTCCACTCTGCTGGCTGATACCCTCACCAAACTCGAACCCGTCATGGACACCGGCGAAGATGCCATGACCAAGCTGACCGACGCCACCGGCTCCCTGAAGTGGGCCATGCGCGAGATGGCCGCTGAGATGCTGATGGCATCCAGAGCCCTGGCCAAGACCAGCGACGGTCTGGACAAGGTGAGCGACGCGGCCGAGGATGGCCGTGACGGTATGTCGGCGATCTCTGAGGGTATCAAACAGCTGTTGGAGTCTGTCGATACCGGCGATGACAGCGCTGCCTCGCAGGCCATCTCCGGCATCCTCTCCGCATACGACTCCCTGTCCTCGGACAAGAAGTCCGACAAGAACCTCAAGACCGGCATTGAGCTGCTGAAGGTGGCCAACTCCGTGGCCAGCGTCTTCACGCTGGGCAGCGGCATGGCCCCGGCAATGAAGGCCGTCACCGCAGGCATGGGCCTGCTGCGCACGGCGTCCCTCCTGTCCAACGACAGTGACATTGCCCGTGCTACTTCCCAAATCGCAAGTGCCATCGGCACCATCTCTACCATTGCCACCCAGATGGGCGGCATCGTGGGCAGCGCTGCCAAGTCCGTCTCGGCCTCCGACCACCCCGAGCTGGCTGCGGCTCTGACCAAAGCCTCTGACGCGCTGGACGGCATGGGCAGCATCACCGACGACATCATGGACAACATCAAGGACTGGATCGGCAATAACGGCGGCGGCAGCATCAAGGACGGTCTCGATCAGCTGAGCGATGCTTCCGACAAGCTGAGCGACGCCATGGATGACCTGAGCGACTCCCTCGACCTGCTCAAGACCGACGCCGCCCTCACCAGCGCAACGCTGGCGCATACCTCCGTGGCTCTGGGCCAGATGCAGGACGGCCTCGGCGGCCTGACCGATATGATGGGCCAGACCCGCGACATCCTCCACTGGCTCAACCAGCAGGACCCCATCAAGGTGCCTCGTCCCTCGGCAGAGCTGACCAACACCAAGGACTCCCTCTTTGATGCTGTCAGCGCCCTGACCGACAAGATGGACGACATCAACAGCACCATGCGCACCGCCAGCAACCAGCTGACCGACAAGATGCGCGCCGTGACCGCACAGGTCAGCGTCGTGTCCAACCTGATGCTGGATGCTGTGGAAGAGATCAGCGACCCGGGCAGCAAGACCATCTACGAGGATGAGTCGGAAGACCTCATCGCTTCCCAGTCCGACGGCAAGATCGAGAACAGCATCAACCGCGGCACCATCGACGCCGACATGAACGTGGGCGGCATCGCCGGTACTATGGGCGTCGAGAACCTGCTGGACCCCGAGGAGGACAACAAGGACGAGGGTACCTCGCTGCTGCGCACCTCCTATACCGTCAGCGCCGTCCTCACCGGCAATATCAACGAGGGCAGCATCACCGCCAAGAAGGATATGGTCGGCGGCATCGTCGGCCAGGAGGAACTGGGCCTTGTGACGGCCTGCGAGTCCTACGGCGACGTCACCGGCGTCAATCAGGTGGGCGGCATTGCCGGTGCGGCCAGCGCCAAGCTCCGCAGCAACTGGGCAAAATGCGCCCTCAGCGGTGAAAAGTACATCGGCGGCATCGTCGGTCAGGGTACCGACAGCGACCTTACCGACGGCAGCCTCATCGCCATCAACAACCGCGCCATCGTCTCTGTGCTGGAAGGCCAGCAGTACGTGGGTGCTGTCTCCGGCGGACAGGACGGCGACTTCTATGGCAACCTCTTCGTCTCCGACGATCTGCAGGGCATCGACCGCCTGAGCCGCGTCGGTCAGGCAGAGCCGGTCACTTATGAGACCCTGCTGGCTCAGGAGAATGTGCCGGACTCTTTCCGTAAGCTGACCCTGACCTTCAAGGCCGACGGCCACATCATCAAGAAGATCAGCTTTGACTACGGTGCGTCCTTCACTCTGGCCGACTACCCCGAGATCCCCCAGAAGAATGGATACTACGCCGAGTGGAGCACACCTGTCCTCGACCAGCTCCACACCGACACCGTGGTCAATGTGGAGTACACGCCCTACATCCCGTCTCTGAGCAGCAGCGTCACCCGTGAGAACGGACGCCCCGTCTTCTTCGTGGACGGCTTCTTCGGCGGTTCCAACGCCGTGCAGGTCACCCAGCAGGACATCACAGCCGATGTCCACGGTGTGACAGAGCAGTGGCTGCTGGAGTTCACCGATGACGGCAATGAGACCCACCAGATCCGTTATCTGACCCCCGGCAAGGCCAAGGGCAAGGTCTACGTCAAGCAGGCCGACGGCAGCTGGCATAAGGTGGAGACGGGCAGCTTCGGCAGCTATACCACCTTCACCACCACCGGCACCGAGGTCGAAGTGGCTTTCGTCCCCGCAAAGCTCCCCGTCTGGGCCTTCTGCGCCGGCGGCGCAGCCCTGCTGGTGCTGCTCCTGCTGCTGGCAAAGCGCATCAAGTCGAAGCGCGGCCCCAAGGGCGAAAAGCCCCGCAGAGAGAAGAAGGGCAAACAGCCCGAGACGGCGGACGCCCCCGCCGATGAGCTGGATACCCCCATCTCTGAGACGGATATGCAGTAAGCCCTCTCAGTCGCTGACGCGACAGCTCCCCCAGAGGGGGAGCCATTGGCAGGCCGGGTCACTTTCTACTGGACACCGGAAGCCTGATATAACGCAAAAAAGAGTGCCCTGCTACAGAGATTAGCAGCAGCTTGACAAGGAACATTGTTCTGAAGCTGCTGCCCTCTGTAGCAGGGCACTGCTGTTTTCAAGATAAAGAAACTTTGCTCGTCCAGCATGGGCCTGGCCGACACGCCAGAGGCTCCCCCTCTGGGGGCAACGGCGACGACCGCCGCCAGCGGCGGAAACAGGGAGGAGCTGTTGGG
>OFMB01001568.1_pt1 | contig 10478 bp, 4 predicted proteins | sample 1541111 | NCBI WGS metagenome assembly OFMB01 (sample SAMN04209241, study PRJEB22552) | human gut metagenome | biome: gut; material: feces | host: Homo sapiens | place: USA: Oklahoma
CCAGTACTACGCCATCCAGAAGATTTTTCCCATCAATTCCCATCTGGTCTTTTTCCCAGGAAACAATTCCATCCTGAATGGACTTAATTTCATCCACCTGATACTTCTCGCTGTCTGCCTGTACCGGTACTGCCCCTCCTACAAACAGCACTCCTGTCATAAGCAGAGTAAACATTGATTTTTTCATAAATAAGTTCCTCTTTTTATTTTACACATACTATTTATCAATACTTCAATAAAATTTTCTTTCGTTTCTTTGAGCCAATTACCATAAATCCAATACCTGCAAGCACCAGAATCACAAGTACACCAAGCACCGCACATAAAACCTTTACTACCCTGTAATTTTGTGCTGTCGGTACACTGCTTTTTGCCGTGTTTTCTTCTCCATTCTGCATGCTTACACCGGCATCTCCTTCTTCTCCTGACAAAAGTGCAGTTTCATTTTCTGCCGAAGACTCTTCTCCATCCGCATTTCCCGTTTGTTCTGTCTTCGCTTCTTGATTCTCTTTTGCGGTCTCCTCGGTTTTCTTTTCCTGTGCCTGTTCTCCGTTCTTAGCATTACCTGATTTTTCTGCTGCATTTCCTAATCCAGTTGCATTAGAGCTTCCATTTTGTTTCGCATATCCACTCTCATGCGCACCTGCATGGGAATTAGCTGTTTCTCCTGCTGCCGCAGTATTTTTTATCTGGCTGGTTTCATCACTCTTGTTTAAGCCCTGATAAGCGGATTCTGCCTTTTCCAAATCGCTATAATTTTCCACCAGTGATTTTTGTCTGTCACTTAAACTATTGTAAGCATTTCGAATTTGCCCAAGCAGAGAACCACTCTCTTTTGTCACCACTCCGATTTGAGAAATCTTTGTGCTGACCTGATGAGCAGCCAGCAAATCAGAATAGTTCTGATAAGCCTCTTCCAACACTGAATAATTGCTGACCAATTCCTGCTGTTCTGCGGTGAGTGCATTATACGCTTCGATTGCACGGGTAATCGCGCCGCCTTTTTCAAGCGTCACTTCTCCGATATTTTTAATTAATTCGATGACCGGACTTACCAAAATCAGGTTCTGATACGTCGCTTTTGCATTTTGAAGCTGCTTATAATTTGTCACTAATTTCTTTTGATTGTCCGTTAAGGCATCGTATAACTGCTGTGCCTTATAGATGGCATCTTTACTGTTTAAGGTAATTGTTCCGGTCAAAATCGCAGAGATTTCAGCGGAAACTTCCTGTGCCTTTAACTTATCATAAGTCTGTTCCGCACGATTCAGATATTCAGGATGTGCCACAAGGCTCTGCTGTTTTTTTGTGAGCGTATCATAAGCTTTTCTTGCCTGTAAAATCGCATCTTTTTTGTCTATTGTCACAGGTTCAAGTTTATTTATCAACTCATCCACTGCTGATGCTGCCTTTTTATCAGCTTCATCCGCTTCACTTTCTTCTAACAGACGGGCGTATTCTTTTTCTGCTGATTCTAACACATCATAATTACTGACCTTTGCTTTTAACTCTTCTGATAATTCATCATAAGCACTTCTTGCAACATTAATGTAAGTCTTGCTCTCTAAATTGACCGTTCCTATCTGATTAATATAAGCTTCTACCGCAGAAATTTTCTCCTGATTTTCTTTCTGGGTTTTCTGCTCATCTGTCTCAAGACGGTCAATTCTGGATTTCACATCGGCAAGTATCTGATTGACTTTTTCAACACTGTCTGCCTGATGCAGATATTTCACTCCATCGGAAACATAAGTTTCAAGCTGGATTTTTTCCGCTTCACGATATGCAGTTTCATCCGCATAATTCTGCAATTCTTCAATCGCCGATGCAATGGCTGATTCTAACTGTTTTTGTTCGGCTTCTTTTAAAGTTTCGATTTCATAAATCTTCTGCTTACTGTCTGTCAGAATTTCATTCATTTCATCCATATTCTTTGCAGACTGTAATTTTTCGACACCTTCTGCTATCAGAGCCGATACCTGTACCCAGTTTTCTTCTGTATATTCCTCTGCTTTTACAAAAGTCTGTAAATCTTTGACTGCCCCTGCACGGAACTCTTCGAGATTTAATTCCCATTTTAAAATCGGAAATCCATCCTGTGTGTTCATATAATCTTTGATAAAATGATTTCCCGATGCAAGCAGTGCATTTAAGAAACTCTCTGTTTTCATCTGATCGGCTTCCAGATATTCCCCGGTACTTGCACTTCCGTTTAATAAACCAACTAACGGAAGGGAGGCATTTGCCGGATTTTTGAGTGCCGTCAGATTCGTATAGGTTCCATCTAACATTGCTCCAAAGAGTGCCCCGATACATTTTCCACTGATATTCAGGTTCACATCTCCAATGTTATAGCAACAGGAAATCTGTGAACCGCCTGAGGCACCGGTCATAACACCAATCAGACCGCCGGCATAAGAATTTGCCAGTACATCTCCGGTATTATAGTTGGATGTCACTGCGCCATTACTTCCACTCATACGTCCAACCAGTCCGCCTGCACAAAACTCTGCTTCAACACTGCCACGGTTGACACTCTGGCGAACACTTACAGAATTTGCCATATCTCCAATAATTCCTCCGGCATAGAACTGGATTCCTCCGGCACTTTCCAGACTGACATTTCCTTTATTTGAGCACTGGTTCACCCACATCTTATCTGCATAACCGACAATTCCTCCGACTGCTGAACGGTGACGTTTTGCATTTTTCACCTGAATCTGCATTTCACTGTGACAGTTTCGGATATAATTTCGCTGACTTTCATTTTTTCCGTGCATGTATGCCACAATTCCACCGGCATAAGCAATTTTTTCGCTGCATTCAATGCTTCCCTTTACGGTAAGATTTTCAATGCTTTGCTTTTCGTCGCCATATACGATACCAAACAGACCAGCGTATGTGTCGCCGCTTTCGATTCTAAGCCCACGCACAACATGATCCTGTCCATCAAAACTTCCGGTGTATGGAATCTTAGAACTGCTTCCGATTGGTGTCCAGTTGTGATTTCCGAGATTGATATCATCGCACAGTTTTGCATTTGCTTTCGCCCCTGTTATGCCGGAATTTACCAGTTGTGCAAACCAGGCAAGCTCCGCACCGTTTGAAATCTGATAGTATCCTTCTGCAAATTTCGGTTCTTTTGTGCTCTTTCCGTCCCATGCACCTTCCTGCGGAATATTATTTAAAATCTCATCGATTTGTTTCTTTGCCTCAGCAAGGGCAGAAGCGACTTCTTTGCTGGTTTTCGCCGACTGAATCTGTTTTTCTCTGTCTGCTTTTACTGTTTCGATTTTATTTTTCCAGGTTTCATCAACCGTAACATCCGAAGCATAATTTTTCAGTTCTTCGATTGCAGACGCTTTGATTTCTCCTAACTTTGCACTTTCGGTATACTCGATGGACAATTCATTCAAACGATCTTTCGCAGTTTTTAATAACGCTTCGACATCGGCAATGGTCAGGGCATTTTCGATTTCATCTTCAAATTGTTCTTCTGTCTGTTTTAGCTCGGCAATCTGTTCCTCACTCCATTTTTCACTGCCCTGTAAGAGTTCTTCCTGATACTGTGCAAGCTCTAAAATTGCATTATTTCTTGCCTCTAACAATTTGGAATCGACTTCCGAACCAGGTTTGATTTTTTGAAGTGCTTCTCTTGCCTCTTTCATGACGCTGTCCAAATCATCCTGAGTCACAACCGAATCAATTTTCTCTAAATAATTTTCCACTGTCTGTTCGATTAAAATATAAGTTGTTCCATATTTCTTCTTATTTTCCTCGTTTTGCCAGCCCTGTAATTCTTCAATTGCAGAATCAATTTTGCTCTTTAAATCCGTCGTCTGTTCCTCAAAAGCCAGTTTAGGATATCCGCCTCCCGCATCAAAAATACTTGCTTTGATAAAAGCAGAACCAAGTTTCGTTATCATTTTCTGGCTTTTCATTGTTTTTTCGATATAAAGACCCGTCTCGTCAATAATTTCTGTCGTTTTATCTTCTTTAAAAGAGTATAAATCCAGATTGTAGGAAGAATCAGCTCGAAGTGCATACACGCGTCCGATTTTTCCACTTTTAAAAATACCGATAATTGCGCCTCTGTATTCAAAGGTTTTATTCGTATAGATTGCAATGTTATAGGCATTTTTAATGACTGGCTGTGCCGGATTCTCTTCTTCTTTGGTATCGGCATAACCCAGTTTACCGACGATTCCTCCGACAATTGTTCCCGTATAGGAAACCAATCCTCCAAGTTCGCCCTGATAGACTCCTCCGGCAATTCCTCCAACCGAATAATACCCCTGCACTGCTTCTTTATTTTCGCAGTAACGAATGACTGCATTTGGTCCGACTTCCATTCCGGCAATTCCACCGATGTTATGCTGTGCAAATCTTACCTTGGTAGAAAGCGTTCCATTATTGACACAACGTCTGACTGTTCCAGAACAGATTCCGACAATTCCACCTGCATTACGACGAAGGGCTTCTCCTGCCATCGTGGTTTCCGTATAGTTGGTACAGCCGGATATGGTTCCGCTTTTTAAATAACCGGCAATTCCTCCGCTTCCGATATAGAGTTTTTCATACTTTCCCTCGGTCTTATAAGCCGCATAATTATTATGAACTTCTCCGGATACTTTTACATTGGAAATGGTTCCGCCATCAACAACACCAAATAATCCGGCATAACGCACGTCTGGATTTTCTTCTGAAATCTCGGCATCTAAAAAGTATACCGTATATCCATTTCCGTTAAATGTTCCTTTATAGGCATGTTCGGCAGTATCGCCAATCATCAGCCATTTATTTTGAGACGTTCCATCACCCAGATAAATTTTATCCGTCAGTTCTCCGTTTATCGAACTTGCGCCGTCATTTACTTTCTTTGCAAACCACGCAAGCTCTGCTCCGTTTGAAATCTGATACGTTCCATTTTCATCGGTTTTTGGAACTTCGGTTGTCTCTCCATCCCAGGCATTCATAATTTTTGCCGCCTGTACTTCTCTTTGTCCCATGACAGGAACCAGAGTCATACTAACTGCCAGGGCAAGTACCCATGCCAGCAGTTTCTTTCCATAACTTTTCTTTTTCATTTTGATTCCACCTTACAGGAAATAAATAAATTTCAACTGGAATCGTTCCAGCCATCCTGCTTCTTTGTAAACTTTTTCCCAGACCTTATTCTTAAATTCCATAACAAAATCTCTCTGTTCTTTTGCTATGCTGTGGCTGCTGTAAACGGCTTCCTGTCTGATATCTACCACCTTGGTATATTCTGTTTTCATTTCTTCATCAAACAAGCTTTCTATCTGACTTCCATAACGATACAAAGAAGCATTTCGCACTTTCAAACCAAAGACTGCTAAAATATTCATGGTATATTCAAACAATGCATTGACTGCCTGATTATAATCTTCACTATCAAATAATTGTTTTATCTTCTGACAGCGAATCCGCTCACGGATGATTTTTACAATAATTAAAATCAAAAACAAGGTAATCAGTACAATCAAGATACCAAGAAGCATTTCCAGTATCAAAATCCAGTCAATCTCATCTTCCTCTTCCTCCGGTTGTTCTTCGTCTTCAAGATTATCCTGTTCATCCTGCTGTTCCTGCTCGTCATCTGCTCCGATACCCGAAGTAATTCCCGAGATATCCTGATAATCTTCTGCGGTCTCCATAATTCCAAGATAGGAAGGAGTCGATTCAAATGGAAGCCAGCCAACTCCATCCTGATAATATTCCACCCATGCATGTGCATGCGTTCCATCTACGGTATAAGACTCTCCGGCTTTCATACTTTTGACATCGTCCGGTGTAATCACATACCCCTCGACATATCTTGCCGGAATTTTATAATACCGAAACATCAATGCTGCCGCTGTCGCATAATGCACAGAATAACCTTTTTTGGTATTTTCAAGAAAATTCGTTAAAAAATCCAAATCTCCGGTTTCTTTTTTGATTTCTTCACTGTAAGTACAGCGGGAACTCAACACATATAAAATATTCTGTTTCGCCTTTGTATAATCAAAATGAGTACTGCCATTTGCAAGGGTATACTCTCCAAGTATCTCTTTTAATTCTGTCTCAACAGACTCTGGAAGTTCCAAATCGGTCTCATAGACATATTGATTATAAAATGCTTCTTTTTCACTGTACGCTTTTCCCTCTTCATCCAGATTTTCTGTATCTGCAAGTTTTGCGGTAAGAGACGGATATTTTTTAATCTGATTTTCCAGTGCCGTATAAGTATATTCTCGCTGTCCCTTTAAGCCTTTCGCAACAACACCTTCATCTCCGATTCGATTTTTATCAGGCGTTGTTCCGGTAAGTTCATAAGGTGTGTACAGATAACGGCTGTCCTCTTTTAAGTTTTTTATGGTGACAGTATTTTCCGGTTCTTCTTTTGTCGTCTCATCTAAGGCTAAAGATGCAAGCGGTAAGGTTTCCTGTCCGAAAAATCCATCCTGATGCAGCCAATAAAATAAATCCGAAGCATGATAAAGCACTTTTTTATCGGTTGTTTCCCAGCCATGTTTATTGTAAACACTGCCGGTGTATCCTCTTAAATAATAAGACTGTGGGTCGCTCATTGTCACTTCAAGCACCGCATCATCTTTTAATTTCAAAGAAGAAAGTCCTTCAAAATCTCCTTTTGGCATCGCATCATAACTTCCACCATACCGCCAGTCTTCTATTTTTTCTTTTATCGAAGCTTCTATTTTACTGACTGCTTCATTTTTGGAGTATTCTTTTTCGGGCACAAGCAGCATGAAAATAAGTGTTGCAAACAAAATCATACCTGCTGTAAAACAGGCACTTTCTATTTTTAAGGCACTTTCTTTGCTTCCGGTTTCCTCTTTTCGATGCATCCGAAACCATATCAATAACAATGCACCTGAAAATACAACATTGAAAACAAACGATGGACCAAATCCGAGCACAATCTGTAAAGTTATCCACATAAGTCCAATCAGACCGGTTATCCACCGGTTTTCCATCTTGATAAATACGGTACTTATCTTTTCGATAACCACAACCAATACCGCCATCGTAACCGAAAGTTTCCACTTGTCTGACAGATCTCCACCTGATACCGGATACTGCGGATAAATATAAGGAAGGTGCTGTTTGATTTCATCTAAAATCTGGTTTAAAAACAGATTCCATCCATCCAGTATCGTTTTATGAAAGAGGAGAAGCACCAGTATCAGCACCAAAACTTCTGCAAGCAGTGCATATTTTTTCAGTTTTCCTTTCCACTCAGCTTCAAAAGAAAGATACACCGCAAACACAATTCCTGCAATGGCAGGCAGTGCATTTACCTTTATTCCAAACATGTTGCAGACGGCGATGCCTGTCAACATTGCAAATATCCACACCAGCAGTCCGTCTATGAAATTTTCTATTCTTTTTTGTTTTTGATTTTTTTCTGTCTGTACAGCAACAAGCAGAATTCCTGTACTGTTTTTTTGATTTTTTTTCATGAATCGAACCACCTATAATTTTTTCTCTTGCTTGCGGAATTTTCCACCTATATTTCAAGATATGAGAGTTCCGCTTCGGCATTTTCTGTCGATACGGAAATCACATGCGCCCCTTCCTCCGTAAATTCACCTCTCGGCTCTTTCTCACAAATCACTTCCGTCACCAGACACCGTTCTGCCAAAGCCGAGGCATCTGCCGTCAGATACGGAGTGAATAGCACCAGATGTGCAAACTCACACTGTTCTCTCTGTTCCATGTAATGACCGAGAACCGAAGTTCCATCTTCTCCCGGAACCGCTGAAAGAAGTTCCGGAAGTATCATTGTAAATTCTTCCAGACTGTCAATTTCCGCACTGCTGTAAGTCTGCTCTTTATGGTTATACCAGCCAATACTATGTACAATCTGCTGTTCGCACATTTCCTGTGAAACCGATACCAGACATTCTACCAGCTTTTCCATCTGCGATGGAAATTCTTCGCTTTTTTCCGGATATCCGGTCTCTAGTAAAAGTAAAATGGTATTCTGCACCGGGAGTCCATAATCTCTTACGATTAATCCATCTAATTTTTCTGAAAGTTTCCAATGTATCTGATGAATGTGGTCACCTGCACGATATTCTCTGACTGCAAATGTTTCACTTGGGTCAAATCCGGCTTTGCTCATGGAATATTCTTCGGCATCCAGCACTGCATTTTCCCCATAAACCACTTCCACCTGAAGTCCAAAAGTATTCGGAGTAATCAATGTCATTTTTTGAGAAGCTGCTGGAATTTTTGTTTTTCTAAGTCCAAAATAATCCAGTACCAAAAATCCTTCTAAGCTCAGACAAAGTTTTCCGCAGTGCCTGCTTTTTAATTGTAACTGCTGAAGTGTTTCTGTTTTTGCGGGAGCAGAAGCTAAAATCTCATACTCTTCTGCCTCTCCTGTCAGCAGGTTTTCGCATTTTATCTTTGCAATTATTCTGTCAAAGGGGAACAAACCTGTATTCTTAATCTTTAACATGGCTGTCATGTCTTTTTGTTTTTCACCCAGATTGTCTATGCCTAAAGTTCCGAAAAGTTTTTTTGCACAAATCTCTGCCCCTATCATCTCAACAATCGGAAGCACCAATGAAATTGCCAACAGCCACAGCCCTGCATAACTATCTGTAAATACATAAAACATCACGCATAAAATCAGTTCGAGTCCCCATAGAATCCTTGATTTTGCCATAGTCTCTCCTATCGACCATTATCCGGCGATTTTGTCTGCTTTAAAACTTCTATTAAGACATCTGAAGCCGAAAGTGCTGCAATTTTTGCCTTTGGATTTAAAATGATACGATGCGCACAGACGTCCAAAAAGACTTTCTGCACATCTTCCGGGGTAACATAATCTCTTCCCTGTACATAAGCTCTTGCCTTGGCAAGTCTGGTCACCGCAAGTGCACCTCGAGGACTGACTCCTAAGCGAATCATCTCCTGTTCTCTGGTATTCATTGCCAGAGAGGTAACATATTCTAAAATTTTATCTTCAATGTAAATCTGTGTGACTTCATCCTGCATTTCTAAAATTTCATCGGTTGATGTCACCTGCTCTGCCTTATCGAGTGGATTCTCTGTCTGACGGTCACGCAGGATATTGACCTGACTTTGAAAATCCGGATATCCCATTTCCATACGAATCATAAAACGGTCTAACTGTGCCTGTGGCAGCAGCTGAGTTCCTGCAGAACCAACCGGATTCTGGGTTGCAAGTACCACAAACGGTTTTGGCAATTCATGTGTCTCTCCATCTACTGTCACCTGTCCTTCCTCCATAACTTCCAGAAGCGCAGACTGCGTCTTACTGGAAGTACGGTTAATTTCATCCGCAAGCAAAAGATTGGTCATAACCACACCCGGCTTATATTCAAATGTTCCACTTTCTTTATTATACATTGAAAATCCAATGATGTCGGACGGTACAACATCCGGTGTAAACTGGATTCGATGATAATCCAGACCTAATACTTTAGAGCATGCAAGTGCCAGCGTGGTCTTTCCCACTCCGGGAACGTCATCTAATAAAATATGACCCCTTGATAAAATTGCCATCAATGTTTTTTCAAGCACTGCTTCTTTTCCCACGATGATTTTATTTAATTCTTTCAGAATTTCTTCTGTTTTTGTATTCATCTATTCCTGCCTCTCTTTTCCTGATTCTTTATTTTTCTGTTTCTTTTACCATTCTTTGCCATAATTACCCTGAACATTTCCATATACACCTTCATTTCCATACTGACCGATATCCTTTCCTCCTGCCAGGGTGTAACGGACACGGATTTCATCTCCGTCAGAAAGATTTCTGCTTGCCATTCCTGTTCCAACATAATAATTATTGACGCAGACCATCCAGCCTGACCATTGTGCGAAATCTTTCTCCCATAAGGCATCGGTCTGATAGCTTCCGGTCCAGCCCATTCCGTCATCAATAATCATCTGTTTCAACTCCTCTGGCACATGAAGACCATTTGTCATTCCCGGCTTTTTGATTCCTGCAAGATAATAACTGTTGTCCACACTTCCTGTAATCATAGAAGTAAAACTATATTCAGCAAGCTGTTGTTCGACTAACTGTGCCAGCGTGGTGTTTCCATCTATTGTTACTTCATGACGTGGAATCAACATTCCAAGACCGACTGTTCCGGCTTCTAACTGGAAGGTAACGGTAATCTGGGACGGATTATAAAGTACCGTATAGGTCTTCGTCGTCTCATACTGCTGATTATCTTTTACAGAAATGACAACTTCATTTTCGCCCTGCTGTAGATGCAGGAGATATTCATAAGCAGTTCCGGAACGACCACGATATCCTACTTCTTCTCCATTGACGTAAATGTGCATGTTGTCTGCACTTAATGTACCACCGCCACCACTGACTTCTTTTGCCGAAACATTCAAATCCACATATTCGGTATTATATTCCGATTTTAAATTATGTTCCACAACCGGCGCCATATTGGATGGTG
>OFMB01001570.1_pt1 | contig 10472 bp, 6 predicted proteins | sample 1541111 | NCBI WGS metagenome assembly OFMB01 (sample SAMN04209241, study PRJEB22552) | human gut metagenome | biome: gut; material: feces | host: Homo sapiens | place: USA: Oklahoma
CGGGACGTGTACCAGCAGCATATATTTGTTGTTGTAGATACCCCAGAGGGCTAAAAACTCTTTGCCGCGTCCCAGCGACTCCATGCCGTGCGCCATGATACCGTTGTCAATAACCGAGTTAATATTGTAAACACCCGAGCTTACGATAACCGGAATAACGGTAAAGAAGAAGATTCTCGAAATCTGACGGTAGGAATCCACACTACCGCTCCGATCCTTGGCAATCCGCCGTTTTGCCGTCGGACGGTAGAGTAAAAACAATACCAGCACAAATAACAGGGCTGCAAACGCGCCGCTTCCTGTGCCGATCGTACCGCCTGCCGCGCCAAATGCCTGTGCATATCCATCTTTTCCATATACTTTCGCTGTATCCAGTCCCACCTTGAAAAGGACGCTGGCGGCCACCACACTGATAATCGCGTTGACCACCTGCTCCAGGATCTGGGAGATCGCCGTCGGAATCATCGTTCCATGTCCCTGGAAATAACCGCGCAGCACGCCCAGATACGCCATGATCCAGATCGTTGGCGCAAGTGTGCGGAGTGCATACACGCAGAACGGCGTGTTAAACAAGGTCGTTGCAAAAAAGCCTGAAAAATTCCAGGTAATAAAGCATGCCAGACCACCTACGACCGTCGCATAGACAAGCGCCGCCCGCAGAACACGGTTCATATTGCGGTACTGCCCTTTCGCAAGGCGGGCCGCTACCATCTTCGACACCGCCAGAGGCAGACTGTACGATGAAAGGATCAGCATGATATTATATACGTTGAATGCCGTCGAATAATATCCCATGCCCTCATCGCCGATGATATTCGTCATCGGGACGCGGTAGAGAATACCGATCAGACGCACAATGATACCGGCAACTGCCAGGATCGTACCCTGAATGACAAAATTTTCTTTTCTCACCGGAACCGCTTCCGGCTTCCGGCTGCTTCCTGACCGGTTACGGCTTCTGCCCGCACTTTCCCAGCTGCCTCCGGCTGCTTCTTCTCTACGTCCTGCCGTGCGCTGCCGGCTGATTATCTCTCTTTCTGTCTCTTCCCGCATTCCGGGTTTTCTTCTACTCCGTCTGTTCTCCATAGAATTCCGCCTTATCCATACGGTCATTCGGAAGGATGCAGACCCAGGTCTTGCCCGGATTCAGCTTGATTTCCTGACCGTCCATATCGTAATACTTTGTGACGCCGTAAGCGCCGTCTTTTTCCCAACGAATCAGAATGCCGTGTCCATTTGTAAAATAATACCCCGTCGCCGGTGTATGGACATCAATATCCAGATATTCCGTCGGTTTATAATATTTCCACAAACAGTATTGGAAAATAATATTTTTAACCGCAATCTGTCCTTCATCTCCCATATGCGGACCGCCATACTGATACCGGTAGTACAGCCCGTCCTCCGGGTGATACTCAAACCAGGGATTGCTTAACTGATAACCTGGCACTACTTTGGCCGCTGCGATACCATCCTCAAAGCACACCGGCGCACTCTCCGGCGCAAAAGTATAATGCCCCTCATAGCTCTCCGGGTACGCATCCGCATAACCGCTCGCCTCAATCGCCTGGCGCAGCTTTGGTCCCGATGCATAGGCATTGTGCGGGGTCTTCCGATCCTTGGTCCGGAAATACGCAGATGCCCCATTGCCTTTGATTCCATCTAAATGTTCCATCTGCTCCAGATACGGAAGTGCAAACGTATTCTGCCCATAATGTGCATAGACCGCCTCAAATTCCCTTGCAAAAAAAGTATAGTATGGGCGGCAGCTCCGGACGGAACCGATCCGGTCCAGATCGTCATAGTCCTCTATCAGTGCCATATAGCGGTTCATGCTGCCTTCCACCGGTGCCTCATAGACCACTCCGGCATGGTTGATGCCATACTGCGGAAGCGCCGCCTTGTCATTGCTCATCATGATTGCGAGCGGACGGCGGTTCGCCTTTGCGACATCCGTCCATTCCCCGGTCAGATAACTCTGTATCTTCCCGTCTTTTTCGCAGCGTTCCTCCGGCTCTGCTTCCGGCTGCGTTTCGGCCTCCGTCTCTGTATTTAAGGACAGCTCACGTGTCTCCTCCTGTGTCTCTGCTGCCGTTACCGATATTTCTTTGTGAGCCGAACAGCCTGACAGCCAGCAGACTGCCAGCAGAGTCAGTGCCAGTGCCCTTATTTTCCAACTGTTTTTTTTCATTCTGTACTTCCCCCATCACATCCCCATATGCCTTATTTCCCGAATGAGCTCTCCCCTTTCCCTCCGGTTCTTTTCCCTGCTTTTAGCGCGTATACCCTTTGCCAGCCAGGATTTCCTCCTGTTTTTTCTCCATCACAAGGCGTTCGTCATCTTCCATATGATCGTAACCGCACAGGTGCAGCATACTGTGTGCCACCAGGAACGCCAGTTCGCGCTCCTTAGAATGACCGTATTTCTCTGCCTGCTCGTCTACCTTATCGATCGAGATCACGATATCACCCAGAAGAAGTTCGCCCGTCTCCGGGTTAAAATAGTCCTCTGACTGCTCTTCCAACCGTTCAAAATCGGACGGCACATCGTAATCACCCATCGGAAAAGAGAGGACGTCGGTTGCCCGGTCGATTCCTCGGAATTCCTTATTAATACGATGAATCTCCTCATCATTTGTCAGGACTACATTGACCTCCGCCTCATACGGGCATTTTTCATAATCGAGCGCCGCAACCACGATCTCCTCGATGATCGGACGGTAATCTATCTCCCACTCTCGCTCTGCTTCATATTCGATCTGGATTGTCATCTGTTCTTTCTTCCTCCATCTTTCCGGTCACGCGTCCCGGAATTATTTCTCCGGAAAACGCGGGACGCATCCGCATCTTTTTTCTCATACGCATCGTATGCCTCTACGATCTTCTGTACCAGCGGATGGCGGACTACATCGCTGCTGGTCAGATAGCAGAAACCAATATCGTCAATTTTCTTGAGTACATGAATCGCCGTATCCAGTCCGGACGCAGCTCCGGCAGGCAGATCCTTTTGCGACTGGTCGCCCGTCACAATCACCTTGGAACCAAAGCCGATACGTGTCAGGAACATCTTCATCTGTGCCGGGGTCGTATTCTGCGCCTCATCGAGAATGATGAACGCATTATCCAAGGTACGACCACGCATGTACGCAAGCGGCGCCACCTCAATCAAGCCCTTCTCAGAATTGTGCAGGTAACTTTCTGCCCCCATAATCTGATACAGCGCATCGTAAAGCGGACGCAGGTACGGATCGATCTTGCTCTGCAGATCGCCCGGCAGAAAACCCAGTTTTTCCCCCGCCTCGATCGCCGGACGCGTCAGGATGATCCGGCTTACCTCGCCACTCTTAAATGCCTGTATCGCCATCGACATCGCCAGATACGTTTTTCCGGTACCCGCCGGACCGATGCCAAATACAATCATCTTCTTGCGGATCAGATCCACGTACTGTTTCTGTCCCATCGTCTTCGGTTTGACCGGCTTACCCGTGATCGTCCGGCAGATGATATCCTTATCGATCTCGAGAATCTGTTCGTCCTTCTCCGTGAAGGACAGCGACAGGGCGTAATCAACATTCTGCTCGGTAATGGTATTGCCGCGCCTGGAAAGCTCTAACAGATTGTTGAACACACTCTTCGCCTGCCGGATCGTCTGCTCCGGACCGATGATTTTCAGCGCGCCGTCGCGTGTGATCATCGTCACGTGCAGCGTCCGCTCAATCTTTTTCAGATACGCGTCAAACTGTCCGCATACATTCCGCTCATGCTCCATCGGAATATCAATCATTGTCTCTATTATGCTCATTCCTTTGCTGTTCTCCTTGTGTCACAACTTGAATCGGCTCCTCCGTCTGAAGCCGTACCTCAAAATGGCAGACTCCGCCATTTATTAGTATTCTACCATCACTTGCCATAATATGTACACCTTTTTCGATCAATTTTTCTTCCGTCTCCTTTTGAAATGCCGCTGACAGCGCCGCAAGCTCTGGTTCTGTATACCTTTTTTCGCAGACAGACGTCTCCCGGTACTCACTCCACCCGACAGAGAACGGCAGATAAAAATCAAGCGGGAGCCGCAATTTCCGGTACTCCGTCCGGATCGTCCAGGCAGGTTTCATCCGCCTGCTTCGTCTGAAAAAGCCCCATTGCTCCGCCATATCGAATGTATGTTCTATCATATCATAAAATTCTGGAATTTTCCAGTAAAATGTGTGTGTTCCTGCTTCCAAAGCAATTCCGTATCGTTTCTTTCCCGTTTCCGTCCGCATTTCCCTCCAGAGCGGAAGCTCCTTTCTCCCGACCCGCTCCCGGATCCCATATATATCCGCATCCGCCCGCACCCGGTAAGAGGAAATTTCTTCGCCTCCATCATCTGTGATCGGCACCGTTCCCGACACCAGAAGCTGCCCCTTTTCCACTGTATCTCCCGCCTGCACAAGCGGGATTCCGCTCCGGACGACTACCGACGTGATCCGCGCGTCTGATACCGCCGCCAGATCGCACGCCTCACCGGACTCCACTTCCTGACGGACCGGAACCTCGCTCTCCCGCAGGCGGATAAAAAGGCGCGTCCCATGCAGGCGCACCGACACCCAGGTGATATCTTCAAATGACTCCCGCAGTTCTTCCTCCAGCCTCGCACAGGAAATCCGCTTCTTGGGAATTCCCTCTTCAATCTGCAGCGTCTGGAGGTAATGATTCAGCTCACTTTCGGTATAACGCCGGTTTCCGCTCCAGTCGATCTCCCAGACAAATTGTGCCAGAAACAATAATAACAGAAAAAAAAGGACGAAGCTGACCGCCCACCCTTTCCGTTTCCGGTTCCGCCAGAGAAACACCGGCAGCCCTCGCTTTTCAACGATATGCAGACGGACTCCCGCTTTTCTTGCCAGTGGCGCACACCGCTTAAAATCGCGGATTTCCATATAAAACAGCAGATTTGCCTGCTCTTTTTTTACCTGCCAGACATTTAAACCTGCCAGTGTACAAAGATTCAGGAATCTCTCCGGGGAGGTGCCGCGCATGTTAAGCCGCACTATCCCATGTAGAAGGTGTCTTACCTTCGCCATACTCATTCCTCACAGCACCCCAAATTCGACAGACACAATCTGCCCCGTGACCCGCAGATTATCGCGGTCATAATACTCAATCGAAAGCCCCTTCCCCTTGATAGTAAGCCGGGTGTTCTTTCCCGTCAGCCGCAGCATTTCGTCGGAAAAAAAGAGAATGCTCCTGTAATTTTCCACCACAGCCGCCCGACTGCCGGTAAAATACAGAAGCATCTCTCCGAGAACGACGTCCTCCGGCAGATGGAGCGCCGAAACGATCGCTTTTTTCTGTCTGCCAAACAAGCGCCTACCGCCTATTTCATTGTTATTATCTAATATATGTAGGAAAGCAGAAACTATGCCGTTTACCGTTTTCCCGTCAAACCCACTATCATTTCCAGCAGCCGCGGCACACAGTAAATCAACGGCAATGCATACCGCAGGGAAACCACCGGTCCCAGCAGAAGCGTTCCCCAGCAGCCGAGCAGAAGCATCATCGGAAGGATCTCATACGCCCGGCGCTTCCAGACTGCAAATCCTGCCGCAAACAGCATCAGCCAGAACGGAAATGCCTGGTTTAGAAGCACCGACAGCATCGGAACCGACTGGAATGCCGGTGTCAGCGTTGCCTCCCTCAGCCAGTCCGAAAGCGCCTGAAAATGGCTGTTCCGCGTGATATGCAGGATATTTAAATCATCTTCCAGGTACGCCCCGTCGTATAAAATATAGCTGATCCAGTACTGATTGTCTCCTATATACCAGTACCCCCAGTTTCCCATCAGAAATGAATCCAGATAGATATCCGGATGGCGTTTCCCGATTTCCGCCCAGGTCCGCACGAAACGTCCCATATCTGCCTGCATCACTTCCGTATGAAACCCACTTTTCACCGGATCCGCATTGACACGAACATACTCACTGAGCGCCTGCGGATCAATCAGCGTCTCAATATATTCCTTTTCCTCCGGTGCCAATTTCTCCGGGACTTCATGATATATGCGCGCCAGCTGCTGCATTGGCACGCACAGCATCTCCCTCGCATCGCCCTTTCCCACTCCGAACGCCGTTGGAATCGGACCGGATAAAACATACCATAAAGCTGCCACCAGCAGAGATGCCTCGATAAACCAGTTTCTGCGATACACTTTTTTTCGTAAAAACAGGCAGACTGCCAAAACAAAAAACAGGAACACATAGATTCCCTGATTCCGGAACAGGCACATGAAAAACACACTCACAAAAAAGAGCAGCCAATCACCCGTCTTTCCCACTTCTTTCCGAGAACCTGTTCCATTCGGATTTTTCTCTTTATCCAGCTCTCTTTCTTTATCCAAATCCTCTTTCTTCTGGCACATCCCCCGCCAAAAATGCTCCGGATCCTCCGCCAGGCAACATGCCGTATCAAATGCCAGCAGGAAAAATGCACCAAAGAGCACATCCTTCGTCGTGACAAAGGAAAAGACCGTCAGATACGGATTCAGGATCCAGAACGTCCACGAAGCAACGCAGAGCCATCGCGGTGCCCGCCGCGCTTTCATCCGGCACAGACACAGGGAAAATACCGCACTCATAAAAAACGACTGCGACAGCGCATACAGCGCCATCCCGGCCTGATAGGTATGGAACAGACGCCCCGCAATCTTCATGCAGAGTCCCAGATATAGCGTGTGAATTAATGGATGGTGGGTTGTCAGCGGCAGTTTTCCATAAAACTGAAGGAGCTGCGCGGACGCATCGTAAGAATAAATGCCCGGATAAACCGCCAGAAAAACCGGAAGATAGACGCACCAGGAGAGAAACATCCATTTCAGCCATGTCCCCAAATCCAAATTTTTCGCTGCGCGCTGTTTCGATTCCCGTCCCTGGCTTTCCACATCGCGGCTGCTTCCCTGGTCTTCGCAGTCTTTCCCCCTCCGTGCTTGCGTCCGTTTCTGGTAACTGTTCACAGGCAGGAATTTTCTGAACTGAAAATCCCGTATCTCAGACCAGCCACGCCCCAAAGCATCCAGTCCCACACAAATCGCCCAGACCATCACCGTCATACACACCACCCAGCCCGCCAACTGTCCCAAAAACTGACCCGCCGTCCGGTAAATCAGCTCATTGCGGCTGTAACGGATTCCCAGAAGAATCATCAGCCCCATCAAAACACCCAGCACAAGGCTGACTGCTGCCAGGCGCCGATCCGCAATATATTGTTTCAATCCCTTTCCCCGTCTCTCATTTTCCTGCTTCTCTCTCATGCCCCTCACTCCATCATCCGCCACATCGCATTTTTTCTTTTTCTCCTATTGCACAAAAAAGTCCTGGTTCATATGAAAACCAGGACTTTTGCGTTACTTAATTGTATTTGCGTTTTCTAGCAGCTTCGGATTTCTTTTTACGACGAACGCTCGGTTTCTCGTAATGCTCTCTTTTCCGAATCTCCTGCTGGATACCAGCCTTAGCACAGTTTCTTTTGAATCTGCGTAAAGCGCTGTCCAGACTCTCGTTATCTTTAACGATTACATTTGACATAGCTCACACCTAACCTCCCTCCAGTTGTGTAATAAGTGCATATTAATACAACTGTATGGGTATTTTTTTAGCACTAAAAAGATTATATCATAAAAAAATGATACGTCAACAACATTTTACAATTTTTTATGATTTTTTTATTTTACTTGCTCTGCTACTACTTCTGCCGCTTTTTCAAGGGCTGCTGCAATACCAGACGGATTCTTTCCGCCAGCCTGTGCCATGTTCGGACGTCCACCGCCGCCACCACCTACACAGGAAGCGATTGCCTTGATCAGGTTGCCTGCGTGAGCACCCTTCTTCATTGCTTCATCTGTTGCTGTAGCCATCAGGCTTACCTTGCCGTTCGCGCTGGATGCGATCACGACCACGCCTTCTCCGATCTTCTCCTTGAGCTGGTCTCCAAGGTCACGCAGTCCGTTCATGTCCATATCTTCTACGCTGACAGCAATCACTTTTACGCCGGCTACTTCTTCTACCTGATCCATCACATCACCCATGGCATCTTTTGCGAGCTTGCTCTTCAGGCTTTCTACTTCACTGTGAAGTTCTTTGTTCTCAGCCTGAAGGTGTGCGATCTTCTCAGACACAGTATCCGGAGTTGCTTTCAGGAGCTTGGCTGCTTCATGAAGCAACTGTTCCAGTTCTCCATAATAATCCATCAGTCCTTTGGATGTAAGTGCTTCGATACGGCGTACCCCTGCTGCCACACCACTTTCAGACAGGATCTTGAATGCTCCGATCTCGCTTGTATTGGCAACATGTGTACCACCGCAGAACTCAATAGAGTAATCTCCCATATTTACAACACGGACGATGTCGCCATATTTCTCACCGAACAGAGCCTGTGCTCCGGTCTTTCTTGCTTCTTCGATCGGCATATTCTTAATGACAACCGGCAGAGATCTGGAAATGCTTTCATTTACCATATCTTCTACTTTCTGCAGTTCTTCCGGTGTCATTGCCGAGAAATGAGAGAAGTCGAAACGAAGTCTCTTGTCGTCTACATAAGATCCGGACTGTTCTACATGTGTACCAAGTACGGTACGGAGTGCTTTCTGAAGCAGATGGGTCGCACTGTGGTTTCTTGCACAAAGCACACGTCTCTGCGAATCAACGGTCAAAGTAACCTGATCTCCAACCTTCATCATACCCTTTGCCATATAACCGATATGACCGATCTTGCCACCAAGCATCTTCTTCACATCTTCCACAACAAATTCACCGTCACCGCATTTGATCACACCGTGGTCGGCTTCCTGTCCACCGCTTGTTGCATAGAACGGAGTCTCATCTACAAAGATGGTTCCTCTCTCACCGTCAGAAAGAGCGTCTACGATCTCATCTTCTGTGGTAAGTACCGTAATCTTCGATTCATATTCCAGATACTCGTATCCGACAAACTTAGAAGTTACAGACGGATCGATGGATTCGTATACGGTTGCATCTGCTCCCATGTAGTTCGTTGCCTTACGTGCTTTTCTTGCAGTCTGGCGCTGAACTTCCATTGCGGCTTTAAATCCCTCTTCATCAATATCTATACCTTCTTCTTCCAGAATCTCTTTGGTAAGATCGATCGGGAATCCATAGGTATCATATAATTTGAACGCATCTTCTCCAGACAGAGTCTTTGTTCCTTCTTCTGCCATCTTTTCTTTCATCTCATTCAGAATGACAAGTCCCTGGTCGATGGTCTTCTCAAACTGCTCTTCTTCCTTGCGGATGACATTCATGATAAAGTCTTTCTTTTCTTCCAGCTCCGGATATCCGTCTTTAGAGCCTTCGATCACAGTTGCAGCAAGATCTGTAAGGAATCCCGGTGCAATGTTCAGAAGTCTTCCGTGACGGCATGCACGGCGGAGAAGACGGCGAAGAACATATCCTCTTCCTTCATTAGACGGCATAATACCATCAGAGATCATGAAAGATACAGAACGCACATGGTCTGTGATTACACGCAGAGATACGTCTGTGCTTTCATTATCTCCATAAGATACTCCTGCGACCTCACATACCTGGTCACGCAGTGCTTTTAAAGTATCAATATCGAACATAGAGTCTACATCCTGTACGATACATGCAAGTCTCTCAAGTCCCATACCGGTATCAATATTCTTCTGCTTCAGTTCGCTGTAGTTTCCATGTCCATCATTGTCGAACTGTGAAAATACGTTGTTCCAGATCTCCATATAACGGTCACATTCGCAGCCTACTGTACATCCCGGTTTACCGCATCCGTATTTTTCTCCACGGTCATAGTAAATCTCTGAACACGGACCGCACGGACCTGATCCATGCTCCCAGAAGTTGTCTTCTTTTCCGAAACGGAAAATTCTCTCCGGTGCAATACCAATCTCTTCGTTCCAGATCTTCCATGCCTCATCATCGTCTTCATATACGGACGGGTACAGACGATCCGGATCCAGTCCAACCACTTCTGTCAGGAATTCCCATGACCAGTGGATCGCTTCTGTCTTAAAGTAATCACCGAATGAGAAGTTACCAAGCATTTCAAAGAAAGTACCGTGACGTGCAGTCTTTCCTACGTTCTCGATATCTCCTGTACGGATACATTTCTGACAGGTTGTCACACGGCGTCTCGGTGGGATCTCCTGTCCTGTAAAATATGGTTTCAGCGGTGCCATTCCTGAATTAATCAACAGAAGGCTGTTATCATTGTGCGGCACCAGCGAAAAGCTTTTCATTTTTAAATGACCTTTGCTCTCAAAAAAGTCAAGAAACATGCGTCTAAGTTCGTTAACTCCGTAAGCTTTCATCTTTATCCTCCTCGCTTCTATCAGCTAAATTCTAATTATAAAGAGATTTTGATGGCTTGTCAATATAATGGAATTTAAAAAGGGCGTGTGAAAAAACGAAAGTTTTTTCATGCGTCCTTTGCTTATGAATACA
>OFMB01001579.1_pt1 | contig 10430 bp, 8 predicted proteins | sample 1541111 | NCBI WGS metagenome assembly OFMB01 (sample SAMN04209241, study PRJEB22552) | human gut metagenome | biome: gut; material: feces | host: Homo sapiens | place: USA: Oklahoma
TTGCCTCAACAGCCTGCATCACGATTTCCCAGTTTTCGGGCAGTTCCAGCGTTGGTCGCCCAAACTTGATGTCTTTCTTTTTCGCCGCATCAATTCCCTCACGCTGTCTGCGCCTGATTTTCAGGCGTTCATTCTCCGCAATGCTCCCAAGCACCTCAATCAGAATCGCATTGATCATATCCATGACCCACATCTGCTCCGGTGGGAAGTCAGTTAATGTAGTGGGAATGTCAAGGATTTTGACATGAATGCCGTTGCACTTGAAAAACTCCAATTCCTGCTTGATGTCAGACTTACTTCTGCTGAGTCTATCCAATTCCTTGATGACCAGCGTATCGCCGCTCCTGAGCATCTGCTTTTTCAGATACTGGTAGCCCTCACGTTCAGTATTCTTTCCGGAACACTTATCCACAATGATATTATCTCTGCTGACACCGTAGCCTATAAGTGCCTCGATTTGCCTGTCCTCGTGCTGTTCCCTGCTGGAAACACGGGCATAGCCGAATGTTCTGTTGTCCATAAAAACACCTCCAATTGTCTCAAAAAGTCCTGCCACTTTTGGAACGTCCCAAAAGTCAAAAACGGACCTTTTGGCACAGGTTTTTGAGAAAAAAGGAACCGTCCCAGAAAGTACACTTTTTGGAACGGTTCTTCTTGTAATTACTGCTGTGTAAAAATCTCTTCACTTTGAATGGCGTTGATCGTCTCCAAAAGCAAATTGCTGTCACACAGCATTTCTTCGATCTCATCAGTGGAATAACCATAGTCCAACAGCAGGAGAACATCCTCTTCTGTCACGCCGTAGCAACTGCACATCTCCAACAACAATTCTTCCTGCTGTGTGTAATACTCTTCCTCCAACTCGTCATACCAGTTATACCACTTGCCGAATCGGAAACTTTCCTGTACTTCAAAGGTAGAGCCACTCAAAAAACCATAGCGGTCAATCTTCAAAATCGTACCCTCTTCCATGTGTAGCACTTCAAACGGATACTTGTGGAAACCAACTTTTTGCAACGCCTTTTTCAAAATGCTTTCTGTTGAGGCATAGATATAAAGCCCCAGTTCTGTAAAGTGAAGCAGGCACATGGGATTGCTGCCCTTGATGATGTAGAGCGTGTTGTCCTCGTCCAAGGCGGTAAAGCAAAAGCTGCCCTGCACAGATTCCGCCATGTTTTTAAGCGAATCAAAGTCAAGCTTGTTCTGCTGTTCCAACAACTGCACTGCAATATAGCTGTCAGTTTCGATTTGTGTTTGCGGCAGGTGCTTTTCGGTTCTGAGTTCCTTATCATTATACAGCACGCCATTGTGGGCAAAGGCGAAGTCCACATCGGCATGACCATAAAAAGGATGATTGTTGTAATTGAACTTTTCGTTGCCCTGGGTAGTCATGCGAGTATGTCCCATGATTGCTCTTGTGCCGTTGGGGGCATTAAAGCGAATCTTGTGAGCTGGCTTGGGTCTTTTATAGATAGTGACTTTGCCGTCTTTCACATAGGCAATCCCAGATGCATCTGTTCCTCGTTCTTCCGCCGCATTTGCCAATGCCTGTGTCAGTTTTTTCAACAGCTTGTCCGACACGATAACTTTGTAGTCCAGCCAACCAAATAATGCACACATTTTACATCTCCTCCTCTGCACAAACTTCTTCATTTACATATAGCTGACGCTCTTTCAGATATTGAATCAACTCTGGTTCTGTTACGTCAGCCACAAAGTCCGACCATGACAATTTTGCAATGCTGTCATCGGTGTTATACATGGCAGCATCACAGATTCGATTGACTAGCTGAATGGTTGCAATGAAAGTGTTGTACTTCAAAGTGCCTCTGAAAAGTCTGAATTCCACGGTATGATAATTGCAGAGGTTCACAGCAGCATACCGACCGTTGCCGCCCTTTTTTGCCTTGTCCATGATCGCTTTCGGGGTATGTTCATAGCCGTATCTTGCCGCCCAGCGGTTCATAGCGTATTCGGAACGACGAGAAAATTTCAAAAGCTCGTTCCAATGATGCTCTACAAAGTACAAAATTCTGGAGATCACCTCGTCCTGTTCTTCCTGACTGTCGGAGAATGCGTTGCGGTTCACATGGAGATGCAGACCGCAGGTTGAAGTCTGATGCGAACGGTAGCCTTGATGGACTGCACGGTGCATAATATCTTCCCATGGGAATTCGTTAATGTGATAGTCCATAGTGCAGGGGTGGGAAACCAGCTCCATACCATCATCCAGCGAGCCGTCTGTCTTGATGTAAAGCAGGTCGGCGTGGGCATTGGCAATGTCCAGCAGTTCTTCCGCAAAGTCATCATCTCTGCCTGCTCCGTCGATTTCCAGTTCGATGCCAAAGTAACGATTGCCTTCGCCGTAGAAAATAGGATTCGGCTTGTAGCCGTATTCGTGAATCAGGTTGCTTTCTTCACGCTCGTCCTCGTAGCAGTCACGGCAGTACGTTTCACCGTCCAGATAATAGGCATCGTCCTCATGTAGTAACGCATCACAACAGCTGCATCTGGTGTAGCTGTGATGGTAGCAATGGCTGCACAGAGTGATGTTGTTGTCGCCATAAACATCCTCGTCCCAGATTCGCTCGCCGCAGCATTCACAGGTGGTAGTGTGATTCTCCAGGCAGTCGGAGCAGATAATTTGCCCGTTCCACTCGGTGTAATCATCATCGTCAATAAGGCATCCGCAGCACTCACAATACAAGGTTTCTTCGGTTGTTTTTACTTCTTCGCTCATTTGAAATTCCTCCGTAAAATGAAAATAGCCCTACCGATTTTCTTCGGTAGGGCTTTGTGTTGGGGTTTAATATTCTTCTGCTAAGAGCATGGTCGAGTGGTCGATGTCGTCAATGACATAGACCTTTTGATTGACTGGATTGGCAAGGTCAATCATATATTCCTTGCTGTACTCCGGCTGTTCGGAAAAGTGGTGGATGTGCTGTTTTCCGTCAATTTCTTTCAGTGCAAAGACTTGAAAGTAATCCTGTTCTTCTGGTAGCTGATCAATGCAGTGCCATAGAAATAGCTGTAACTCCATCGGAATTTCTGCCTGCACGCCTCTGGTCAAAAATCGTTTGTTCTGGAACATCTTTTTCCCTCCTTTCGCTGGTTTGTTATGTCCCTATGCTCCGCCCGAAGGCGGTTTTTCTATGCGGTCGACATGATCGTATCATCAGTACCTGGCACAGATTCACGGTTATGATATATAACCGAAAAATCAAACCATAACAAAACGGCTCCCCTCATTTCTGAGAGAAGCCGCTGCCTAAAAAATATGACGCTGCCTTATTTATCTGCAAAGGGGGAATCGGGGAGCAGGCAGGTCTTTCCGATGATCGTTGCCTCCTCTTGTGTACCGGTTTCAAAGTTTTTCATCAGACCGTGAATGAAACATTCACCCTTTCCCAGTTTGTCAATTTTCCAGAGATCCTTTTTGTTCAGCCCCAGTGCCTCTGCCATGGCTCTTCTGGAATTGCTGTCAGGCTTAAAGTACACATTGATGCCTGCTTGTCTCAGTGTGTGGCTCTCACGACCGCTGCCAATGAACTGCGTGCTGATGTTCAGACCAAGGTTGTACTTTCGACCTTCCCGCATGATCTGACTGATGATGCTTCCTTTCTCAAGATTCTCATTTTGGATTTCATCAATAAAGATGTTGAACTGAGGCAGATCTTCTTGTATCAGCTTTCGATGTTTCTGTGCCTGGAGAAGGGAAGCAAGCAGCATATTGGTAAGCGGTCTCTGCGTATTCATGCTAGGCTCGTCCACTTTGATAACCACGATGTTTTTGCATGATTCCAGGAATGTGTACCAGTCTGTCATACTTGTATTGTGACCATATTCGATAATTTCCTCAAAGACATCATTCAGCTTGCTGTAGACACTGTCTTTTGTGCTGTCACTCACTTCTGGAAAACCGATGTCCAGGACGCAAAGAAGGAATTCATAATCAAAGTCCTGTTCTGCCACACACTCCTTCAGTGCCTTTTTCAGAAAGTTTATCTGGATTTGCGATGCGTTCGGCATCGCCTGACTGATGATTTCCCCAAAACAGTTTGTTTGCTTGGTGGCAGAATAATCTGGGTATGGGTACATCAGATGTACCGGTAAACCAGATTCAGAAATGTCATGGAAGGAGATGTACTGCTGGATAAATTCCTTTGACAGGCTCTTTTCCAACTCCTCCTTGGAGAAGGAGTCGCTGCTATCAAAAACGATCACACGCTTTCTCTTTTGTGCCAGTCTTGCCATGAGCTGTGTCATGAAAACGGTTTTGCCCATTCCCGAAATGCCGGTGATGCAGTGATGCAGATTTTCTCCTGCTCTCAGTACTTGTCCGGCGTATTGTCCAAAGACGTTCTGAACAAGCGGCAGAAAATCAGGCTCCTCTGCTTTGTCCGTGAAATACTTTTTGCTGCTGAGGCTGTCGATACGTTTGCGTGTCTCAGAAGTCACCATATCGCTGTATTTAATTGCAACAAGGTTGATATGGTTTGCCATGCCGTCTGGATCGTAGACGGTCGTAGGTTTTTTGTGTCCATTTGTAGCAACCAGACATTCGTGCTTTGCAAGCGGATTGAGAATGCCGTTTACAGTCTGAGCCTCCGTGATTTCGGGAAGAAAATAGTCCTTTAAGATGCGTTCTTCCATCAGCATAAGTTCACCGTCAATGATAATGGTATCGGAGCCTTTCTCATACTGCATTTCTCTGTCCAGTCTGACAACCTGGAACTTTTCTTCTGCGATAAAGTTGTTCAGCAACTTAAAAAAAGAATCAATAACGGAAAATGTCTTTCCGCCTTCAAAATCCTGCGAATCCAGAATGACTTTCTTCAGATACTCTTCAAAATCCGAACTAGGCTCAACATGAAAAATGCGTGCCCAAAGAAAGTAAACTGACAAGAGCACAGCATATGCGGTACAAAGGCTGTCTGAAGAAAATGTATCCTTCTCTGCTGCTTTGATTGCTCCAATGTTTTTTTGCAGGAATACATCATATTCTTCAACATGACCACAGAATGTCTCTACAAAATATCGTAACATTTCATCAAGTTGCTTGGATAGCTCAGCACGTTCTTTCTCGGAATATTCCTTGCCGAAATCTTCACTCGTTTCCAGGAAAATTCCCATTCCCTGCGGCAAATAGTGCTGGATTTCATTTGAGATCACAGCAGTCATAAATGGTTTACAGTCTGCATTCGATTGAAAATCCAGAATGGTGTCAATTGCCTTTGTTCGCTTGTTACGGGTTTCGCTGACTGTATCATCAACCAATACAATGACCTCATCTTTGCTCTGTTTCAGCAGATTAATTAGCTCATAATTGCTCATAGTTAGCGAATAAGGCTGCTTGTCTCTGCAATATGTCTTTAGAAAGATGCTAGTGAGCTGCTTTGATTCAAGACTAGAAAATGAGACAGAAAGTATTGGCGTAAAATTATAGTGGATTTGTTTCATATAAGTTGACAGTGGTGCAGCACAAAGGCATGTCAAAAGGAACTTCTTCGTATTCGAGTTCAGATGCTGCTTTACATTTGCGAGAATCGTTTCACAGGTATTGCTTACGGCAGGCAGTTGTTTCTTTCGATAAGCCTCAGAAACAAAGGGAGTGTAGATATCTGGCAAACGAGCTTCGCTGCAAACAAATTTGGCTCTTGTAAAAACGCCGTCTTTTTTCTGGAAAACGATTCCTGGAAATTCAGGGATTGTGATAACTGCTGTAGGATTTTCAAGGATAGCCATAAGCAGATGATAGAGATAATCGTTTGCAATCTGAGGCGAACATTTGATTTCGAAATGGGGAAAATATTTTATCAGCTTTCTGGCTTGGATATCTTCCATAGGAATGATCGTTGTTTTAGAATGCGTTTTTGTTTCATAGGTAACAATAATACTTGTTTTATCTTGTCCGTGATCGGTAGAGATAAGAATGAAACTGTTTGTTTCCCTTAGATATCCTACTTCTCTTTTCTTGCCGCTTGGATCTCTGCACCAGATTGTGCCCTGACTGTTACGATAGAATTCTCTGGAAGCAATTTCTGTCTGAGCTTTCATGGATGCAATCGTTCCACAGAGGCGTCTGATTGTCTCCTGATCAGTCATATGCATTCCATGTGACTGATTGATAACCGCATTCAGTTGGTTCTGGTAATTTTGATTTTGCATAGAAAGATTTGCACAATCATTTTTAAGTTGATCGTTTTCTGCCATGATATCGTTTACATTCTGGAATAGACTATATGTGTTCATCATAATTTTCTCCTTTGCATCAATATGGACTGTTTTGTCAGATCTTGCGGATCTGTTCGCTTCATGAAGTCTGTCATCAGTATAGCATCTAAGAATCTATAGATCAATTAGTTTATAAAAAATAGTGAAAAAGAAATTTATATAAGAATATAATATGTGTATTATTGAACAAAACGATAAAATACATAGAAAATAGTGATTGACGTGTATCTGAAAAGGAAGTATAATAGAAGCATATATCTGGGAGGTGGCACAATGGAAAAATGGATGTGTGCAAAGGATGTGACAGCACTTGCTGTGACAGTGCTGATGTATGGAAGAAAGACAAAGGTTGCAGTAAAGACGGAAAATGGTGGATTTGAAGTCCAGACAAAGTCGATTATTACGCAGTATCTGAATCCCAACAACGACCGAAAGAAAATGACAAAAAGAATTGCCGATGCCGTCTGCAATAATTTCGAGTACTATATGAAAGAAACATCGGACAAAGAAAGCTTCGCATGGATGTGTGGAAAAGCTTTGCTTTTCATATATTCTGTCAGCGGAGTTGATTTGACTTATATTCTTCGAAATCAATACAGCGATTCTGCAAAGAAAGAAATCTCTGCTTTTCTCTTAAAAGTGGTACAGTCTGTTTTTGAGCGGTTTGTACAACAAGATCGCATTCGGTATACCGAACTGGAAGAACTTGTCTATACCACAATTTTTGACAAGACTGCATTCGATGAAGCAGCTGAAGAAACGGCAAATGCGGTGGGGATTCCGATCACCACCTATGCACAATATCTGCCGGTGGTTGATGCCTCCGATTCTGCTGATGGAGAAATATCTAACGTTTTTCTGGCGTATCTTACAGAATTGATTCAAGCTGACAGTCAGGAAGAATGGATACAAACCCACGGCAGTTCAGAGGATGATATCTTTGCAGGAAATCTCTCTGGAGTACACTGGAAAGAGAGATATATTCAGCAGAAATTTGGAATGTTTCTTCTGTTTCAACCAGATGCCTGGGTGAAAAAAGAGGGCAATTATCTGTTTGAAAAGATTCAGCTGCAATTATACCGAAGAGCAGTCTACGAATTACTGGATCGATATGATACCATGGAAAACAGGGTTTTGAAACACAGTAATTACTTTCAAAATGTGATGCGTGAGCTTGAAAATTATACGAACTTCATGGGTCTTCAGTTGAAAATGGACAAGGAACTGATCTTATTTGGACGGTTTCGCATTTATCAAAAGGAAATAGATACGCCAAGAAAGCTGATCGCCGAAATGATAGACTTTATTTTTTATGGTGTTTCTGCAAAGGTTGGGAGAGCGGAGCTCGTACTAAGAGGTGGAAAAGAGCATGAGATTCTAACTGAGGTTTCAAGGGATTATATCAGTAAGTATGTAAGCGGAGAACAGAAGAAATTTACTGTTGCCGTAAAGACTGCCCTGTATTACAGAATCAAATACAGTTTCGAGAACAGAGAACATTTTGCATCCTTACTGTGGCAGTTTCTGTACTACGCATTCGGTCTGGATTTCTACATGGTTGAATCCAATGAGGACTGGCTTCGACTGGTGAAAGAACTGCTGGAAGGGGTGGAGTCTGGAAAATTAATGGCATATATCAGAGAGGATATGCAGATGCTTTTTGATCAATGGCAGCTGGAAAGAATACGCCGTGGTCAGCAAGTAAAGTTTCCGCCGCTTACACTCAAGAACTTTCGACATGCTGATGCTCTGGGATTGAGAGGTTACACAGCGATACAAAGTAAGGTTTTGAATATGGATAGCGGACTGGATACGATACAGATTCGGAATGAGATGACTGAGAAATATATTGAGTTGAAAATCGATCGGCTGATGGAAAAGCTTTGCAGAACGGTGGAACTTGCAGAGAAGTTGTTCCACATCAGAACGAAAAAGGAGGTCAAGGAATACAGACTGCGATCTGGTGAAATGCAGGTGAATTGGAAAGTAGAGTTTCTGTCTGATTTGTGCGATGAGAATGCTGACAGGATCGCAATTTCAGAAGATGAGTTGAAGGAACTGTTTTCTTATATGGCCACGCTGGTGATTGGCAGCAGGATTCATTCAAAAAATTGTAACAAAAGAAAGGGCGAGTTTGAAGCTTATGCCCAGCGGATTTTCTGCCTGAGATCTGTTCGGTATGAGGACGTATATGGCTCATGCAGAACAAGAGGGGACAAAAGAAACAAGGCGTTGTTCGACCAACAGAATGCAGAGCTGTGGGAGAGCAAAGGAATGAAGAATCTGCGTCATTGGGTGAAGCATACACTGGAATATCTGGTCTATTCAGAATGGACGGATGAAAACTGGAATCACGCATAATTTTTTGCTTTTCTCGATTTTTTACGAATTTCAAATCAATGACATCTGAAAAAATCGAAAAGCCAGAGCTTTTTGAGAAAAAGCAAAAATGGATTTCTTCAAATTCGTAAAATTTTCAGAAAATAAAAAAATTTCTCTGGAACGGTGCTTATGAGAAACAGGTAAAAACGAGGCATATAACGAAAGAAAGTATTACTTTTTTCTACAAATGATCGAACATAAAAGTAAAGCTGAATTGAGACAGATCAGTTATTATGCAGTCATATCAATACAAATGTAGCCAAATCAGATGCAGGGAGACAGAGGTATTACCATTACCTCTGTCTTGCAGAATTTGTAAAATAGTAATCATTATCAATCAATAGTATTCAGTCTAGTGATCAATCATAGTAGATATATAGTAGTATACATATATATTGTTATGATATATAACATAATAGAGTATACAGTATATCAGTATATGTCACTATTACATGATTGTATTATATATAACCAGAAGGAGAAATTATTATGAGAAGTGAAAGAGAGAAGAAATCCATTACGAAGAGCATTAAGCTCTCCCCGTTACAAGTACAACAAATTGAAGAAAAAGCAAAGGAAAAGAATCTGACATTTAGCAGCTATATGGTAGATTGTGCCGTACATGGAAACAATAGCATTACACCACAAATGGCGGTTCGGATGCAGGAACTTGTGAATATAGTGCTGGAAATTGCAGACAGTATTGACAGCACGGAATATATTCGAAAAGAAGAACTGCGGCAGAAAGCACATGATCTGGACGGCTTATTTACTTCTGTATCGCCCCAAGAAAAGTATGAAAACTTGGAGCAAAAAATGGGCTTGTTTGTAGAGGGAGGATTAGACTTATGGGAATCTTTAAAGTAATCAGAAACACCAATGACGAGCTGGACTACTTATATAACGTTCTGAATTATACAATGGGTATACACACGGACTATGATAAACGTTATAGTCCAAACGTAGATATATACAATGCTTACGAGCAGTTTCTTTCCGTGAAGAAATATTTCGGTAAGACAAGTGGGAATCCGGCATTTCATTTTATTGTGGTATATGATGCAAGATCGACTTGGGGTGAGAATTATGAGCGAGCGGAATCTATGAGTCGGAGCATTGCCTCTTATTTTTCGAACAAGTATCAGATCGTTTATGCAATACACCGAAAACTCTGCTCTAAGAAATATGGTTGTTGTTCGTCAGTTTATCACGTTCATTTTGTTATGAACTCGGTCAGCTATATAGACGGGACAATGTTCGCAGGGAACAGATCAGAGCTGTATACTTTTCTGGACTATATCAAACGAGTCACAGGAGATAAATCCTGGGTGACGCAATATGGTTCTGAGAAAGGAAATGGGTGTCAAGGCGTTTCTGATGTTAGGGCAGTGTGATTGAGCCTGTTTGGGTTTTTGGCTGCATTGTGGCGAAACGGCTTGTTCTCAGTGCGGGTGTGGAGTGGGTTGTGGGAGATCTAATTGAAAATGCTGTTGTGTAAATGAGAGAATTCTGATATAATAGAAATAGAGAAACAGCTGATATTACAGAGAAAGGAACCGCAATGACAACAAGAGAAATTGATCGAGAAAGTTTTGAGAAAGCCAAGCAGTTATTTGTAAGCGGTGAGATCGATAGAATAGAAGTTGGCACAGTAAAAGGGTTACAGGCAATCCACAAGGCACTTTTTGACGGGCTGTACGACTTTGCCGGAAAAATTAGAACCCTGAATATTGCGAAGGGCAATTTCCGTTTTGCAAATAGCTTGTACTTAGATGCAGTTCTTTCGGCAGTCGAGAAGATGCATGAAAATACGT
>OFMB01001581.1_pt1 | contig 10423 bp, 6 predicted proteins | sample 1541111 | NCBI WGS metagenome assembly OFMB01 (sample SAMN04209241, study PRJEB22552) | human gut metagenome | biome: gut; material: feces | host: Homo sapiens | place: USA: Oklahoma
AAGACATTTCAGGGCGTAACCGAAGATGCTAAGAATACAGTATACTTAAGACCAGAAACAGCTCAGGGTATATTTGTTAACTTTAAAAATGTACAGAGAACATCAAGAAAGAAAGTGCCATTTGGTATTGGACAGATCGGTAAGTCATTCCGTAACGAGATTACACCTGGTAACTTTACATTCAGAACAAGAGAATTCGAGCAGATGGAATTAGAGTTCTTCTGCAAGCCTGGAACAGACCTTGAATGGTTCAATTACTGGAGACAGTACTGCATAGACTGGCTTAAGGCACTTGGTATCAAGGAAGATGAGATGAGAGCAAGAGATCATTCACCAGAAGAACTCTGCTTCTATTCTAAGGGAACAACAGATATTGAGTTCTTATTCCCATTTGGCTGGGGTGAATTATGGGGTATTGCTGACAGAACAGATTATGACCTTACACAGCACCAGACAGTATCTGGCGAGGATATGTCATACTTTGATGACGAAGCTAAGGAAAAGTATATTCCATATGTTATCGAGCCATCACTTGGTGCGGACAGAGTGACACTTGCATTCCTCTGTGCAGCTTATGATGAGGAAGAACTTGAAGGAGGAGATGTAAGAACAGTTCTTCATTTCCATCCAGCATTAGCACCAGTCAAGGTTGGTATCCTTCCACTTTCTAAGAAGCTTAATGAAGGTGCAGAGAAGGTATATGCAGAACTTTCTAAGTATTACAACTGTGAATTTGATGACAGAGGTAATATCGGTAAGAGATACAGAAGACAGGATGAGATTGGTACTCCATTCTGCATAACATATGACTTTGAGTCAGAAGAAGATAATGCTGTAACAGTAAGAGATAGAGATACTATGCAGCAGGAAAGAGTTAAGATTTCTGATCTTAAGGCATATTTTGAAGACAAGTTTACATTTTAATATAGGTATTAATTTATGAAATGTGTTAAATGTGGAACAGAATATGAGGGCAATGAGTGTCCCAGATGTAATGGACCTGTAATTAAGATTAACAGCAGTGACTATATGGCTAGACGTAAAGCATATGAAGAAAGTCTTGCAAGAAAAGAGACACAGAAGGTCTTAGACAGTGCAGAAGAAGCTGGCAATGTTTTGTCTGGTGAATCAGAACAATCTGATAAAGATGGCAAGACAATACAGCAGGGAAAGCGTGTAAAGAAGCGTTCACATAAGGTAAAGAATTATGATGAAGGTGTCTTTGATATAACTAAAGTTGATTTTAATGATGTAGCTGATAAGTTAAAGGCTGGCAGTGAAAAGCTTGCCAGTAAAGCTAAAGGAAAAGCCCAGCAGGAAAAGGCTAAGACCAGAAAAAATAATAATGCTAAGACGGATAATAATGCTAAGGCAGATAATAATATTAAGACGGATAGCAGGATAAGACCACAGACAAAACATTCATATAAGAAAGCAGGAGTAGCTGTCGCCATAGTTATAGTGGCGATAGCTGCTATTTCATTAATTATGGCTGTTTTGTTAAGAAAGAATTCACATATATATATGAGTGATGGAAGCCGCATATATGATGTATCTTCACTTGAAAGCCAGTATATATGTGATGTTAAGGATGCATTATTTGGTCTTGATGAGGTTACATTTTATACACCGGAATGGCCGGAAAATATATCTAAGGACAGTGTGGTTTCAAGTGCTGCAAGTCCGGATGGAAAGTATTATGCGGCAGATGTGTATAATGATGAAGATGAGTTATATTCATTATATGTATGGTCACAGGATGGAAGTGTGGAAGTTGTAAATAATATATATGCACACGAGATATATTATATTTCAGATAAAGGCACAATTATTTACAAAGAAACAGAAACTATCAATGACACAGGAAAGACAGGTGGACTTAAGCTGTCTATGGCAGAGGTTACCAATGATAAAAGTTCAGGAAGTCTTATAGGAAAGACTGATACAATAGAAGCCAGTCTTACGCAGGCATATGTATACAGTGACAGCGATACAATTATAATACTTGATAGTGATAACAGATTATATCAGTACAATTATAGCAACAAGAAGCAGACATATGTGGCAGATAATGTGGATAATATATATCCATTAAGTGATACAGATGGCGTGTATACTAAAGGTGCAGGACATCTGAATACATCTGACAAGGCTGATGAATATATATATAATTCACAGGACAATAATTATATTGTTAGTGTTAAGAATGGCTTGGCACAGCAGCTTGATGGCATTGATGGTGCTAATATGACATATATTATTGATAGTAAGAATGATTACATATACTGGGTAGGTAATAAAAAAGTGTCATATGCAAAGTATAAAGACGGAATGGTGTCAGATAAGAAAGAACTTGGCAGCATAGGAAATATGCAGAACATAGTATTCTTAAAAGCATCGGGTGAACTTGTATACATTAATTCAGAGGCAAAGCTTATCAATGCATTAAAGGGTGATAAGACTGTTATTGCAGAGAATGTGAAGGACGGAAGCTTATCGCTTATTAATAATACAAAAGAGTCTATTACTTATATAGATAATGACGGACAGTATTATTTAAAGACACCATCAGCTAAGAAAGTGCTTATGGGAAATGTTACAGATACAGTTAATACATCTGATACAAGTCTTTACAGAAAGAGATTGTATTATTATGGTTCTGATAAGACATTATATTCTTGCGATTTAAAGGGTGGTTCAAAGAGCCAGATAGGAACAGTGGACAGGCTGTGGATTGGAACACATTAAAACAATTGTATATTAATGGAACAGATATTACAGCATTATTCTAAGACTTTAAGGTATAATAGGGTATATAAGGACATATATAATAACAAATGTTATAAGAGGTTATTATTATGTCCGGATATATGAAAGTGTTAGCAGAATATTCAGATAAAGCAGGACATAAGGACAGAACAGGACATATAAAAAGAATTACAGGTATAATAACAGCCATAATTATGTTAATTACTACGGCTGTTATTGTACCTGTTTTTTGCTGTGCAGAGGAAGTATCAGGACCAGACATAGATACACCTTCTGCGATACTTATGGAGGCGGCGACAGGACAGGTAATATATGAAAAGGATGCCGATACAGTTCTTGCACCTGCAAGCATAACAAAGATAATGACGCTTATACTTATATTTGAGGCAATAGAGGACGGAAGCATTAATATGGAAGACCCGGTAACTGTGTCGGAATATGCGGCTTCAATGGGCGGAAGCCAGGTGTTCCTTGAGCCGGGAGAGATACAGAGTGTCAGGACTATGATTAAGTGTATAGCGGTGGCAAGTGCTAATGATGCCTGTGTTGCAATGGCAGAACACATAAGCGGGGCAGAGAATGTATTTGTTGATAAAATGAATGAAAAAGCCCGTGAACTAGGAATGAGCAACACACATTTTATTAACTGCTGTGGACTTGATGTAGACGGACATACATCAAGTGCGAGAGATGTAGCGGTTATGAGCCGGGAGCTTATTAATAACCACCCACAGATAAAAGAATTCAGCAGTATATGGATGGAGAGCATAACACACATTACAAGAAAAGGCGAGAAGGATTTCGTGCTTACCAATACTAATAAGCTTATGAAACAGTATGCCTATGCCACAGGCTTAAAGACAGGTTCAACGAGCAAGGCAGGCTGCTGCCTTTCAGGAACAGCCAATAAAGACGGAATAGATCTTATAGCAGTTGTTATGGCGGCACCGACAAGCAAGATACGATTCAGTGATGCGATAACGCTTCTTAATTATGGTTTTAGTGTGTGCAGTATATATAAAGATGAAGAACCGCTTGATACAGAGAGCATTAAAATCTCATCGGGCAGGCAGGATAAGATTAAGATAACAAAGGAAAAAGACTATTCATATATGTTCATTAATAAATATAACAATGATGATATAAGACGGGAGTGCATAATTAATGATAATATTAAAGCTCCATTAAAAGAGGGTGATGAGGTAGGCGTTATTAAATATTATTACAATGAGGCTTATATTGGAAGTGTTAAGATAATAAGCTGCGAAAATGTTGATACAGCAGGCTTTATGGACACGGTTAAGAAAATATTTAAAAGCTTACTTTAATTAAAGTAGTGCCATTTGCCGTATAATATGCTATATTATTAAATAATATTCATTAAGGGAATCACAAGGACACAATTATGGATTTATTTGATTATATGCGAAAGACTAATCAGGAGAATGATTCTCCTCTTGCGATGAGATTAAGACCAAGAACTTTGGAAGAAGTTGTAGGACAACAGCATATTGTTGGTAAGGATAAGCTTTTATACAGGGCTATAAAGGCGGATAAATTAAGCTCTATTATATTTTATGGACCTCCTGGAACTGGAAAGACTACATTAGCCAAGGTTATTGCCAATACGACAAGTGCGGATTTCTGTCAGATTAATGCTACAGTAGCAGGTAAGAAAGAGATGGAAGATGTTGTAGAGAGGGCGAAAAATAATCTTGGAATGTATGGTAAGAAGACAATACTTTTTGTAGATGAGATACATAGGTTTAATAAGGGGCAGCAGGATTATCTTCTGCCATTCGTGGAAGACGGAACTATTGTGCTTGTTGGTGCAACAACAGAAAATCCATATTTTGAGGTTAATGGAGCCTTGATTTCAAGGTCTATAATATTTGAGTTAAAGCCATTGTCAAAGGAAGATATCAAAGAGATACTAAAGAGAGCTGTATACGATAAAGAAAGAGGTATGGGAAGCTACAAGGCTGACATAGATGATGAGGCTTTGGAGTTTCTTGCTGATATAGCAAATGGCGATGCAAGAAGTGCACTTAATGCGATAGAACTTGGAATACTTACAACTGACAGGTCAGATGACGGACTTATACATATAGATTTAAAGACAGCAGAACAGTGTATACAAAAAAGGGCTGTCCGATATGATAAGACGGGTGATAATCATTATGATACCATATCAGCATTTAATAACTTACTGTATGAGGGGGTCTGACCCTGATGCAGTAAGTTATTATCTGGCAAAGATGTTATATGCAGGTGAAGATATAAAGTTTATTGCAAGAAGAATAATGATATGTGCAAGTGAAGATGTAGGCAATGCAGACCCTTACGCATTAGTTGTTGCTACGAATGCAGCACTTGCAGTTGAGAGGATAGGTATGCCGGAGGCAAGGATAATTCTTTCACAGGCGGCGTTATATGTTGCCTGTGCACCTAAGAGCAACTCTTGTTATATGGCAGTTGACAAGGCTATGGAACTTGTTAAGACAACCAAGACAGCACCTGTGCCGGCACATTTGCAGGATGCACATTATAAGAGTGCTTCAAAGTTAGGACACGGCATAGGTTATAAATATGCACACGATTATCCTAACCACTATGTGAAGCAACAGTATTTACCTGATGGACTTGAGGACGTAAAGTTCTATGAACCAACAGATAATGGCTATGAGAAGCAGATAAAGACACATTTAAAAAAGATTAATTCGGAGACGTAGAACTGATGAGAGAGTATATTAACAGACTTTCAAGAGGAAAGTTCAGATATGACATTCCAGATATAATACAACCTGATGATGTTATTATAGAAGATGTTATCTGTGACACAATACATAATGCAGAATTTCATATACAGGCGCAAGATGTAATTAAGGGGGTAGTATACTCTGATAATGCCAAGGTGACAGTGCTTACACCGTCATTTGCGGGAAAAGACAGTTATATTAAATACGTTATAGATGCAAGGGGACTTTCAGAGGGGGACAGCATAGAAGGAGAGTTCACGCTTGTTACTAATGCTGGAGAGAAAGAGGTATTATACAGCTTTACAGCAGTTAAAGAAACAGTAGATACAAGCCTTGGAAAAGCGGATAACCTGTTCCATTTTACTAATCTTGTGCAGGTTAATAAAGAAGAAGCAGTAAGCTTATACAGATCCGATAAATTCAAAAAAATATTCTTACAGGGTGATGATGTATTAAATAATCTTTACGATGTCCTGTATGACAGAGAAAATGTATATGAGTCAATGGAGGAGTTCTTAATAGCAATTAAGAAAAAGTCTGCTCTTACTTTCAGTGTTGATAATAATATAAGAGATTATAATATAGATGGTGCTAACGAAAAGGACAGCATAATTATAGAAAAGAACGGCTGGGGCTATATAAAGCTTGACGTACAGTGTGAAGCACCATTTATTAAGATGAAAAGAGGAATAATAACTTCTGATGATTTCATAGGTGATGTATATGAGCTGGATTATATAATAGATGATAAGCTTCTTCATGCAGGCAATAACTATGCGTATATTATAATAAGCTCTTACAGTCATCAGGAAGTAATAGAGATTACAATAAATGGAAAAGAGATTGTTAATGACAGCGGCTTTGATGAACACAGAGAGATAAGAACTGCAAAGAGCAGGCTTACAGCAGAATATCTCCAGTTCAGAATGAAACGCATAACCAAGCAGGAATGGGTTATTAACACTAATAAAATTCTTGACAGAGTTCGTGGATTGAAGAAATCGGACATAATATTTGACGTATTGCAGGCTGGTGTTAATTTTATATCAGGTGATGATTACAATGGAAGCAGAATTCTTGAGAACATTAAGGACAGGGTATTAAGCGATGTTGATAATCATATTGAGTTATACAGTCTTTACCTTTATGTAAGCACGCTTGAAAGAAAAGATGCAGGATATACATCAGATGTAGCCCAGATAGTTACAGAGTGTTATGAACACGGATATGACAGCTGGGTGCTTTTGTGGATATTATTCTATATAGACGGACAGTCTGAGAATAACAAGAGCATTAAGCTTATAAGAATAAAGGATTGCTTTAATGATGGCTGTATAAGCCCGGTTATGTATTTAGAGGCACTTAATATATATAATGCACAGCCAGAGCTGTTAAGGCTGTTTAACAGATTTGAGATTCAGGTGATAGCATTTGGTATAAAGTACAATATGATTACAGAAAAGCTTGCAAAGCAGGCAGCGGCTGTAATTGCCAATGAAAGAATTACTAATAAAGATAATATAGAGATATTAAAAAAACTTTATACAATATATGAAGAAGATGACATATTAGAAGTATTAATATCACATATGGTAAGGGAAGGAATAGCTGGTGAGGAAGCATTTCCATTTTATGAGAAAGCGGTTCTTAGAGGCATAAGAATAACAAGATTATATGAGTTTTATATGGCAAGCATAAAGAAAGATATAAAGGTGAGAATTCCAAGAATTGTCCTTTTGTATTTTACATATGATTCAGGTATTAATTATGAATGGAAGTCCTTCTTATATGCCAATGTTGTCTATAATAAAGCATTCTATAAGGATATATATGATTCGTACGAGCAGATGATAGAACTGTATCTTTATGAGCAGTTAAAGGCCGGCTGTATCAATAATGACCTTATGTATCTTTACAGACAATTTTTAAAGCCACAGCTTATCAATAATGAAACAGCAGAATATGCGGTTAAGTTAAGATTTATGTATCGTGTAACTGCTGATTGCAGTAAAGTAAAAGCTGTTATAGTAAAATGCGGCTATATGAAAGAGCCTGCAATATATGAGATGACAGGCAATGATATATATATTCCGCTTTATATCTCTAACTGTTCTATGGCATTTATTTGTACGGACGGAGTTATAAGAAGAAACACTGTCAATTATGAGATAGAAAAGATATTAGAAGAACCACTGGATATAACATTGTTAGATGAATATGACATTGAAGAGCCATATATAGCTTTATTCAGAGCAGATTATTGCAGAAAGAAGCATATATATAATGCGGATACACCATCTATATATAAGAAAGCGGCGATGGTTAAAGGAGTTACATACGAATACCGACAACTTATTAATTCGTGGCTTATTGAATATTATAAAGAATATTATGAAGGTGAAACCTTTAATGATGAGTACAGTGACCTTATTAAAGATGGTCTTGATATCAATACGGCACAGGGGCTTATTGAAATACTTTTGGAGTACGGAATGTATTATGAGGCAAGGAAACTTATGGAACGCTACGGCTATACAATAGTTCCAGCAGGCAAGATGTTTAAGTTCATAGTACACGAGCTTACTGCTTCGGTTAATAAGGAAAGCTATAAAGATATATTGTGTGAATATGTGTTCAGGAATCATCTGTATAATGAGCTGGTACTTGAATATATGGTTGATAATTATAATGGTTCAGACAAGGATATGTACAGGTTGTGGAAGAGTGCATCTGATTTTGGCGTAAATATTAAAAATCTTTCTGAGAGGGTTATCTCACAGTATATGTTTACTCAGGATAAAGATTATTATGATAAGCTTACACAGGTATTTACAGATTATTATAATAAAGGTGCATCACAGCTGATAGCCAAAGCATATATAGCTTATAATTCATTTTTATATTTTATTAAAGGAAAAAATGTAAGTGACATAACATTTACGGTTGTAAAAGAATGTTACAAAGATAAGATTGGTATTCCTGTAATATGCCTTGCTGCGTGGCTTAAAAAAGTATCAGAGAATATAAAAGAATTGAATAAACCAGATATTAAAGACACAGCACAGAACATTCTTGATGAATTATGTGCAAAAGAGATAATCTATGATTATTATAAACGTTTTAATGGTGTTCTTAATATACCGTATAATGCCTGTGGTGTTACAGTGATTGAGTATTATGGCAATCCTGATAATAAGGTTGTCATTAATTATAAAGTTAATGATGCTAAAGAATATGCAAGTGCAGTCATGAAATGTGATAACTGCGGAGTATTTACATACAGACTTTCATTGTTCTATAACGACAAGGTTATATATAATTATACAATTGGAACAGACACTAATACGAAGGAATATAACATATTGTACGATAACCTTAATGATGGAGATAATAAGGGCAGATTTGATGCAATTAATGAATGTCTTGCAAGCGAGGAGCTAAGGGATATGGTTACATTAAAGAAGCTTATGGAAAGCTATGCAGTAGAAGATTATGTGACAAAGCAGTTGTTTGTACCAGAGAATATGAGGCAGTAAGACTAAATTCCTGCTAAGAATGGAGATAGTTATGAACGATACAGATTTGATAATAGGAGTGGAGCTGCTTGAGGATAATATACAGATGTGTGTGTATGACAGTGAGTTAAAAGCACCAGTGGCAGCAGATACCGAAAAAGACAAAACATTATCAGAGAATATAAAAGCTGTTATTAATAAGAAAAATGCCAGCAGTGTAGCTTCTATATGTGTTGTTGTTCCTGATTTTACCAAAGATACACTGGAGATTGTAAAGGAGGAGCTGTACAATGCAGGTGTTGCAAATGAGCAGTACCAGATAATAAGCAGAATAGAAAGCTTTGCATATTATGCGTACAGCCAGAAGAAGGAACTTTATCAGAATGGTACAGTGCTTATGGATTACAATGCTTCGGGAATTGATGTATACAGATTGTACTGCAATAAGATTGGTGATATGCAGTACATATTACAGGAGCATACATTAAGCCAGCCTGAAGGAAGTACAATAGAAAAGGCTTCACATTCCGTTACCTTGTATATGACAGAATATTTTAAGAAGCACAGGGCTTCAAGTGTATATCTTACAGGTATGGGATTTGATGTGGACAGGCTTCCAGATGAATTCACCAAAGTATTAGTTGCAGGAAGAAAAGCATTTGTTGGGCAGAATTTATATGTAAGAGGTGCGTGCTTTGCAGCGTTGGAGTATATATCTCCACAGGTATTTGGTAATGTGTGCCTTCTTACAGATGGCAGGATAAAAGCTGATATTGAAACGGATATATCAGAACACGGACGTCCTATGAAGTTTAGAATTGTCAAAATGGGAACTAACTGGTATATGGCAGAAAGAACAATTGATTTTATTATTGAAGATGTGTCGGTTATAAATTTCCAGATTATATGGCCGGACGGAAAATATATAGAAAAGCAGGTTGATATAAGCTCTATTCCTTACAGGGAAGGAAAGACAACAAGAATATCAATGAATGTAAAGGCATCTTCACAGGATAAATGTATTGTTACAGTAAAAGACCTTGGTTTTGGTGAGATATATCAGGCATCGGATAGTGTTATAGTTGAAGAACTGGATTTAAGTGAGGCAGATGTATGAGTGCAATGATTTTGTGCAGGGGGAAGGTTGCAGACAATCCTTTATATATAATGCAGTCAGGTATCAGATTGTATACAGAAGAAGAACTGTGTTATTATATTTACAATAATATATATATACTTACTAATGATTTTATCAATGATGAGCTTATAACATTTCTTAGGGATGAAGTGGGAAATACAGCACTTGCCCAGAGATTAACCATAATGAAAAGTAATAATGAGCTGTTGGCAAGTATGCTTGTCACAATACTTAAATCAGTT
>OFMB01001583.1_pt1 | contig 10415 bp, 10 predicted proteins | sample 1541111 | NCBI WGS metagenome assembly OFMB01 (sample SAMN04209241, study PRJEB22552) | human gut metagenome | biome: gut; material: feces | host: Homo sapiens | place: USA: Oklahoma
GACGAAAAATTTGACGACGCATCTGTCGCACAATCTTTGTGCGGTATTGCCCAAGGGCTTTTTTTGCTGGGAAATACAGCAGAGGGCATTTCCCCGATACACAACAAACACACCGCATGTGTTTTCCGAAAAAACGGAAACCATGCGGTGTGTGTTATCTTTACGCTTTTGCTTCTGCAATCATATGCAGGAAATAGTCATGCACGCGGGTGTCTGCTGTCAGTTCGGGGTGAAACGCTGTGACCAGCTGGTTTCCCTCTCTGGCGGCAACGATCTTGCCCTCTACCTCTGCCAGAACCTCTGTCGTGCCGGAAACTGCGGTGATGTACGGAGCACGGATAAAGACCATGGGAACTTCTCCCACGCCCTTCATTTCTGCCGTCACTGCGAAACTGCCCAGCTGTCTGCCGTAGGCGTTCCGCCGAGCCGCAATGTCCATTGTCCCCAGCTGCACCTTGCCGCCCTCTGCTTCTTTTGCCAGCAGAATCAGACCGGCACAGGTGCCGAATACCGGCAGACCGTTCTCGATGCGGCTGCGAACTTCGTCATAACAGTCCAGTTCTTTCAGCAGCTTTCCCATGACGGTGCTTTCCCCGCCGGGAATGATCAACCCGTCCATCGGCTGTTCCAAGTCCCGCTTCTGCCGGATCTCAAAGCTTTCTGCTCCCAGTTTCTCCAGAATCATGCGGTGCTCTGCAAATGCACCCTGCAGTGCCAGAATTCCGATTCGCATTACTTACCACGCTCCGCCATCAGCAGGGAGATCTCCTGCTCGTTAATGCCGACCATTGCTTCGCCCAGATCGGTGGACAGTTCTGCCAGCATCTTTGCGTCCTGATAGTTGGTGACAGCCTTGACAATCGCTGCGGCACGCTTTGCCGGATCGCCGGACTTAAAGATACCCGAACCAACGAATACGCCCTCTGCACCCAGCTGCATCATCAGAGCCGCGTCTGCCGGAGTAGCCACACCGCCTGCTGCAAAGTTTACTACCGGCAGCTTGCCGTTGTCGTGGACGAACTGCACCAGATCATACGGCACACGCAGTTCCTTGGCAGCGTCGAACAGTTCATCTTCTGCCATAGACTGAAGACGGCGGATCTCTGCCTGCATCATACGCATATGGCGGACAGCCTGAACCACGTCACCGGTACCCGGTTCACCCTTGGTACGGATCATAGAAGCACCCTCGTTGATACGACGCAGAGCCTCGCCCAGATCTTTTGCACCGCAGACAAACGGTACATCGAACTTGGTCTTGTCGATGTGGTACTTGTCATCTGCCGGAGAGAGCACTTCACTCTCGTCGATATAGTCGATCTCGATCGCCTGCAGGATCTGTGCTTCTGCGAAATGACCGATACGGCACTTTGCCATAACCGGAATGCTGACAGCTTCCTGAATGCCGCGGATCATTTTCGGATCACTCATACGGGACACGCCGCCGGCTGCACGAATGTCTGCCGGAATGCGTTCCAGAGCCATAACGGCACAGGCACCGGCTGCTTCGGCAATCTTTGCCTGTTCCGGTGTGGTAACGTCCATAATGACACCGCCCTTGAGCATCTGTGCCAGATTTTTATTCAGTTCATAACGACTTCCCATGATAATTCCTCCAGAATAGTAGTTTGCTCCGGCTGGTACCGGAGAGATTATCTTCACTATACCACAATTCTGGCATTGCTGCAATTGCCAGTTTTTCATTTTTTTTGCATACCAGATGAGGGAATGTTTCGGTTTCCATGACACAGCTCACCCATGGCAACACCGTGCAAAGCCGTCAGGCGGGCTTTGTGCGGTGTTGCCTCATGAAAACAAAAACAGCCGTTCCAGGTGAAACCTAGAACGACTATCTTTTACAGAGCCTACAGTTTGTTCTGAACACTCAATATTTTCCTGCAACCAGATCTGCAAAGGAAATGGTTTTTCCGATGCCGGCATATGCACAATACAGCATCAGATAAAATGCATCTGTGGAATCGACAAGTCCGTTACCGTCAATATCGCATGCCGCAGGTTTTACATTTTCCGGCACTGCCACACCGGCGGACTTCGAAGCAACGTAATACATCAGATAAAACACGTCTGTGGTATCGATCGCACCGCTGCCGTCGGTATCTCCGGTCACAAACGGACGATACAGCAGAGAGATGTCACGGGATACCTGCAAATTGCCCTCCGCAGTGACTTCCGCAGTCGGTTCTGAAGCGGACACCGGTTCCGTCATCTGCTCCGGAAACGAAACCGCATATGTATACGTGCTGTTTCCGCTGACAGATGCTTCCATGTGGGGGTCTGCGATCAGCACGCTGTCGTCCTCGAATATGGCTCCGTCTGTATCCGGTTCGCTGACGGAAACGTGATACACGGAGTTATAAATGCAGGTCAGGGACGGCGATGTATAAGTATGCGGAAATTCCGACGGATTCTGCGGGCATTCGCAGTAGTCCACCAGCAGCACATACGCTGTTATGTCGGCGTCTTCTGCCGGCGACAGGTTCATATCATAATAGGTCGGTGTGCCCTCCGGTGTGAACTTCTGCACAGTCACATGCACCGGATAGTCCTGTACTTCCACCACAATTCTGCCGGTGATCTGGCTGTCCGGCACCGGTTTCGGCACATCGGTAGTCAGGGCTGTACTCTTTGCACATTCCACCGTCTTTTTCACAGGGGCATCGGTTTCTTCTGCAGAAGCAGCCCACAGAGTTCCCAGCATCGTGCCGCACAGCACCGATGCCGTCAGTCCGGCAAACAGTTTTTGCAACATGATCTTCCCTCCTTAATACGGCATAGTGAACTGTCCCACACGCCACGAGCCGTCCTCCAGCACCAGCGTGAATGTGTCCTCCTTGGTAGAGGCAGAGCCGTCTTCGGGATCTTCATAGCTGGAAGTGACTGCAAAGGTCAGCTGGCTGGAGGTGCTGGCGGTGAGAGCCGTTACCGCAGACGATACATAAGAAATATCGGCTCCGCGGTCGCCCATTCTGCCGTACAGCTTATCATCGGACATTTCCAGCATGCCGTCAAAGTCCGAAGCGTGAGCAGACTTGGCAAACACGGCGTAGTACGGTGCTTCGGCATCTTCCAGCGTGTCACAGCTGGTGATCCGCACGTAGTCATTGGCAATGGTGTCCTCAGTATCATACGTAAAGCCGCTGCTGGAGCAGAGATAGGTGTAATAGGTCTGTGCAGCCTTTTCGTACATCTGCTGAGCCTGTGCCACCCATTCGCTTTCTGTCATGCCGGTATTCCCGACTGTCCCCTGAGAGGCGGCTGCCTCTGCGGTGACTGCGGCAGTGGTTTCTGTGGTGTCGGCAGTTTCGCCGGCAGCTGTCGTGTCCGTCGTTTCGATGTCCTCTGCCGCAGTTTCCGTTTCTGCCGGCTGAGTTTCTGCTGCTTCTTCGGAAGCCGTTGTTTCTGCGGTCATATTTACCGGTGTCTGGCTGTCGCCATTGCCGGAAACATCTGTGCATCCTACCATAAGGGCTGCCAGTGCACAAAAAGCGGTACAGGCAGCGAGCATTTTTTTCTGCATGAAGTTCGAACTCCTTTCTTGCAGGGACGGTTCCCCTTTGGGGCAACCAATATAAAATATAAAATCGCCCCCAATCTTTCGACTGTGTAACTTCTATTATAACACATCTTTTTCAAAAAGGCAATGCTTTTTCTGCAATTTTCCGGAGAGAATAAAGGCAATACCGCACAAAGCTTGTACACTAAAATGCGTAGTCAGTTTTTTCGACAGATCGCACAGAAATTCCGAATCTCACTGTGTTGATGCGATTTTCCGGTAAAGCCAAAAAAGCACGCAATCTCTACAGACCGCGTGCAAATTCTTGGAGCTGTTAACCAGATTCGAACTGGTGACCTCTTCCTTACCAAGGAAGTGCTCTACCAACTGAGCTATAACAGCATTTCTTTTATTGTTCTCCCGCCGCTTTTGGCGAATCAACATATATTATTATAGCACAAATATTTCAGTCTGTCAATGAGTTCTTTTTGTTTTGAAAAAAAGAATGTTTTTGTCGATTGAAATTTGTTTTATTTGATGACAGTGACCAATTTCGTTGAAATTCGACTTGTTGCATTTGTAAAGAAAAGCGTTAAAGCAAAAACGCTTCGTTGTTCAAGATCGGAGTATTCTCTCCCACTTGTGTAATTCAACACATGGGAGGCGATTGCAGTGGATTGCTTTGTTACATTTTGTGATTTGCTGGAAAATGCGGTTAGTTGCATACCACAAACTATTGTTTGACATTTTTTGCAGAGTGTGGTATACTAGAATTTAAGGGCATACCTGAAACGGTAGGCGGTCTATTCCAGCTCCCAGAAGGGAGTGAGTGGTATGGAATACGTAACTTGGTCAGATTTGATTCAGTACAGCATCCTGATCGTTGCTATTATAGCATTGATGCACGATATTTTCCATAACAACGACAACAAACGGAAATAACCGCCCTGACTGCTAAACCCGGGCGGTTATTCAAAAACGCTATGAGGGAGCAGACCGTCTACTGGTATGCTCTTTCTATTTCTATTATACGCGATTTGCACCGACTTGTCAAGTCTTTTTTCGTTGGGCGATTGACAGACGAACACAGTTCACTCTGCAACAGTTTTCACATACAAAGCCAAAAAAGCACGCAGTCCATACAGACCGCGTGCAAATTCCTGGAGCTGTTAACCAGATTCGAACTGGTGACCTCTTCCTTACCAAGGAAGTGCTCTACCAACTGAGCTATAACAGCATTTCTTTTATTGCTCTCCCGCCGTTTTTGGCGAATCAACGTATATTATTATAGCACAAATGCTCCGATTTGTCAATGTATTCTTGTCATTTTAAAAAAAAGAAAGTTTTTATATGATGTATTTTGTTTTTTCTTGTAAAACAAAACTTTCAATCTGATTATACGAAAAAGCATCTGTAAAAATAAAGCTCTTTTTTGTAAACAACGACGTTTCCTACAATTCGAAACACAAAAAACCGCTGCCAGTTTCACAAGAGAAACCAGCAGCGGTCTTTCATTCGTTTTGTACAGTATTATGAAAACACCGTTTTATTCGCAAGTCACGATATATCCGCTGATATTATCCCCGGAAGCGGTATAGGTGCCGCTGGGAATGGTAACCTGTACGTCCTTTGTGCCACCAATGCCCACATAGAACACCTGATAGGTCTTGCCGTCAGCCGTGATCTCCAGCGGGTTGTCCGCACTGTAGCTGTGTACACGGTCGATGTATTCTTCCAGACAGAGGTTGTGTTCCTGCATATAGAGAGCGTGGGGTACGCCTACATAGCGGAATGTATATGTACGGCTGTCCTCACCGGTTTTTTCGTCCTTGCCGTCCGGATAGCGTACCACAAAGCCATATTCTGCGGCATGTTCTGCGATCCAGCTGTACTTCGGATACTTTTCTGCATTATAATAGTCCGAAGTGCCGTCCCCGAAATTGATTTTCAGGTTGAAGCTGCGGCCGCTGTGATAATCGGAATAGCCGCCACGGAATCCGGTGCTGCCGTCCTCATAGCGGGAATCCTGATCTGCCTTGTCCCGATAGCCGCTGAACACCTGCATGCCGCCAAGACCGGTTTCGGTTTCAAAAGCGGACATCATTTTGTTCAGCTGGGCAATGGTTTCTGCGTCCAGCTGTACTTCCATATCGCTGACGCTGTAGGAACTATTTCGTTTCTCGTAGACACTTTCCAACTTGGGATCACCGTTGGGGAAATCGTAGCTGTGTTCCTTGTTGATGAGAATCAGATTGCCCTGATCGACACCCTTTGCCGCCAGCGTGATCTGCTTCCCGTCTTTTCGGCTGGTTTCCTCGGTGCTGGTTGTGGTCTTGGTGGTATCGGTTGCCACGTCCGGCTCTGTGGTCTTTTTGGGCTTATCTGTTACCTTTTCGGTCTGCTTCGTGGTTGCCGTTGCCACAGCCGCATTGCCGGAATCCTCAGGCTGCTTCCGGCGTTGGCAGCTGTGGAAGCAAAGTGCTCCGATCAGCAGCACGATCAGCAGCAGCGGCACGAATACTGCTGCGATCCGGTCAAACCGGAGTTTTCGCTTGCGGACATGACTGCCTCCTTTGGAAGAAGCTTTTTTATCCATATCCGGTTTTGGCTCCGGCTCTTTGGCATGACTGATCGGTTTTTTCGGTTCGCTCATGATTGCAATTCCTTTCTTGGTATCGGCAATCCGCACATGACATTCACGGGGATTCCCTATGATTTTTCGCAGACTCCGCAGAATCCTTGCCGCGGAAAATGCTGACTACACTAGTATAGCATATTTTCCGGCACTTTTCAAGTCGGAATTCAGGAGAAAATCCGAAAGCGATCACCGATACATACAAAAAGGCTGCACAGTCCGAAAACCGTACAGCCTTTCCAAAGAACCTTTGGTGCGGACGACAGGACTTGAACCTGCACGCCGAAGCAATAGAACCTAAATCTATCGTGTCTGCCAGTTTCACCACGTCCGCAGGGAATGTTTTTAGTATACCACGATTTTCCGGATTTGTCAAGCACGTGCATCAATTTTTTCCGAAACGACACCCCCAAGGCAAACAAGCCAACCAGACAAATGGACAAAAAACCAGCGAAATTACGTGCATTTCACCTTGTCTGGTGCAATTCCAGCCGTCAGACAAACAGGAACAAAACCAGACAAACAGGCTCTAAGCCTCCCTTTTCAGAGGAGGCTATCATGAAAATTGATTTCCATGTCCGAGCAACTCACTGCCTTGACGATTTCCCAAATTCGTGTTACAATAGTACCATACTGAAAATTTGGAGGAACGTAACATGCGAATCTTAGTAGTTGGCATGGGACTGATCGGCGGCTCTATCTGCAAATCGATAAAAGCAGCCACTTCCCATGCCGTTTACGGATGTGACGTACAGCAGGCAGTTCTGGACGATGCCATTACCGACGGAGCGATCGACGGCACCGGCACTATGACAGACGACACTTATGACATGATCATTCTCTGCCTGCACCAGCGTATCGCCATTCAAATGGTACAGGAAGCCCTGCCTAAAATTCCGGCAGGCACGATTCTGGTAGACACCTGCGGTCTGAAAGGGCGTATGGTGCGGGATCTGACCTACCGCTGCCGGAAAGCCGGTGTGCGATATGTGGGCACACACCCTATGGCTGGACGGGAGAAAAACGGCTACTACGCCAGCATTCCCAACCTGTTCCAGAACGCCAACCTCATTGTCACACCAGTGGACGGCACCGATGAAGCGGCTCTGGACACCGTCAAGGAACTGGCAGACCAGATGGGCTTCGGCAAGATCGTCACCGCTACGCCAATGTGGCACGACAACATGATCGCCTATACTTCTCAGCTGGCTCACGTGGTTTCCAGCTCTTATGTCAAGGACTTCTGCATGGACGATGCCCTGTCTTTCTCCGGCGGCAGCTTTCAGGATATGACACGCGTGGCAACCATGGACGAATCTATGTGGGCTGCCCTGTTTCTGGACAATCGGGACAACCTGCTGTACCACCTCGATCTGCTGATCGAAAACCTTACGGACTACCGCGATGCCCTGAAACAGCGGGACGAAGAACGGCTGCAATATCTCATTGCCGAGGGACGGCAGATTCAGGAAGAAAATGTCCGTAAACGTCAGGAACAAAACGAACTGCAAAAAGGAGAAACCGCATGAACTGGACACAAGTTGATATTTACACCGCCACGCCCGCCATTGACCTGCTGAGCGTCCGGCTGCAGGATCTGGGGATCCGCGGCTGCATGGTACAGGACGCACAGGATTTTCAGGAGTTTCTGGAACAGAAAGACGGCAAGTGGGACTATCTGGAGGACGGGCTCATGGAACTGGCAAGCTGTGAAACCTGCGTCACGGTCTACCTGCCGGAAGATGCACAGGGTGCCGAAATGCTGGCAGCTCTGCGAACCATGCTGGCACAGATGAAAGCCGAGGACACCGAACACCAGTACGGCAGACTGGAAGCTGTCTGCTCCGGCATTCGGGAGGAAGACTGGGCGAACAACTGGAAACAGTATTTCAAGCCGTTTCCGGTGGGAAACAAGCTGTACATCAAGCCCAGCTGGGAAGAACCCACCGCAGAAGCCGCCGGCAGAACCATTCTGGAGATCGATCCGGCAAGCAGCTTCGGCACCGGACAGCACCACACCACACGGCTCTGTCTGGAACTGATGGAAAATGAGATCACCCCTGCCACCCGCCTGCTGGACTTGGGCTGCGGCAGCGGCATTCTGTTTATCGGCGGCATGCTGCTGGGGGCAAAGGAAGCCTATGCCGTAGACATTGAGGAAAATGCCACCCGCATCGCCAAGGAAAACGCCGCAGAAAATCACCTGAATCCGGAAAACTATACCATTTCCTGCGGCAACATCATCACAGACACCGCCCTGCGGGAATCGATCGGCAGCGGCTATGATGTCATCACCGCCAACATTGTGGCAGATGTCATCAAGGGCATGGCTCCGCTGTTTCCGTCGTTCCTGAAAGACAACGGCATTCTGATCCTGTCCGGCATCATCACGGAACGGGCAGACGAAGTGCTGGACACTGTGACTGCCTATGACTTCGCCGTGCTGGAACGGCGGGAAGCATCCGGCTGGTGTGCTGTCAAACTGCAAAAGCTTGCCGGAGCCGGCACCTGCTGCGACACCCTGCGGAAGTAACCATGGAACTGCTACAGCTGGAATACTTTTATGCAGTGGCACAGAACCAGCACATGACACGCACGGCGGAGCAGCTGCACATTGCACAGCCCTCGCTCACCCAGAGTATCCGCCGGCTGGAAAAGGAACTGGGCGTGCCTCTGTTTTACCGCAGCGGCAGGAACATTGCCCTGACCACATACGGTGAGGCACTGCAGAACGCTCTGACACCGGTGCTGAAAACTCTGCACCAGATCCCTACGCAACTACAGCAAATGGCTCTGGAACGGGAAAAGACCATTCGGCTGAATGTGCTGGCGGCTTCCACACTGGTGACACAGGCACTGATCTCCTATAAAAAAGACCATGACGGGCTGCATTTCCGGCTGATCCAGAACTCGCAGTGCGAGGACGCAGACATCACGGTTTTCACGCGGGAAAATTTTCAGATTCCCACAGATACCAAGGAACGGTATGAGCTGTTCAAGGAACGCATTTTTCTGGCAGTTCCGCACAATTCGCCCTACGCCAGCGAAGAAAGCGTCCGCTTACAGGACTTTGCCCATGAGGATTTCATCAGCCTGTCCGGTTCCCGCAGTATCCGCACGATCTGTGACCGCTACTGCATGCAGGCGGGATTTGTCCCGCACATCATCTATGAGAGCGACAGTCCGGACACTGTCAAAAACCTGATCGCCAGCGGACTGGGAGTGGGCTTCTGGCCGCACTATACGTGGGGCATGGACAGCATGGAGCAGATTCGCCTGCTGCCTATTGCGGAACCTACCTGCCAGCGTGCCATTATCCTACAGCTGCACCGCCACGCCAGAGGGCAGGAGGCAGTGTGCAGCTTTTACGCCTTTCTGAGCCGCTATCTGCGGCAGCTGAAAGCCGCGGAACAGCATTAAGAACCTGTCTTCACAAGCGTATACACGTGTCTTTTCGGCAAATTTTGCTGCATACTGCGTAAAAAATACTTGCCGGGCGACAGCCCGCCTGCGTATTTTTTTCTTGTCTGCAACAAAATTATGCTCGAAAATCCACATATATTTCTTGTGAAGACAGGTTCTAAGAAAACAAACCACCGCATCACTCCCTTGGATTTCTCCGGCAGGCGATGCGGTGGTTTTTGTTTGACATTTTTGTGCAAAGAAATAACCGCCCCTGAGTTCCCCAACTTGCGGCGGTTAAGTCTTTTTAACTACTAGCATTTGACATTTTTGTCGAAGTGTGGTATACTACCATTTGAGGGCATACCTGAAACGGTAGGCGGTCAAGTCTTTTTTGATTTTTGCTCCCACTGCTCATTTGAACAGACGGGAGGTGATTCGTATGATGGATCAATATGTCACCTTTGGTGATCTGCTGAAGATTTGCAGTGTTCTGCTATCCTTGGCAAATTTGATCGTATACATTTACTATAATCATAAAAATAGTAATGACAATCACCGCAAAAACAAAAAGAAATAACCGCCCCTGAGTTCCCCAACTTGTGGCGGTTATTTCTTTTTAACTACTAACAGTGGGAGCAGACCGTCTACTGGTATGCTCTTTCTATTTCTATTATACGCCAGAACACCGCATTTGTCAAGGGCTTTTTTATGAAAAATATAAGAGCCTGTTTGTCCGGCGGCTGAAATTACATTCGTTTCTAAAAAATCCGGTCTGCATTTCCACAGACCGGATTTTTGATAAATAGAATTAAGGCAATACCGCACAAAGATTGTGCGACAGATGCGTCGTCAAATTTTTCG
>OFMB01001596.1_pt1 | contig 10352 bp, 6 predicted proteins | sample 1541111 | NCBI WGS metagenome assembly OFMB01 (sample SAMN04209241, study PRJEB22552) | human gut metagenome | biome: gut; material: feces | host: Homo sapiens | place: USA: Oklahoma
GGCCGAGCTTCCGCACTTCGATCAGCGCCGTTACGAGAACGAGCGCAACGAGCGTCCGATGGGCGAGCGCTACCTGCACAACCAGCACATCAAGGCCGTGATCATCGACGTTCGCGACCCTAACTCCAACCTGCAGCCGGTTCGCGGCGAGCACAGCCGTCCGCCGATTGTCATCTCCCGTACCCACCCGGAGCTCATGCGTCGTCTGTTTGAGCAGGAGGTGCCCGAGATCTATGAGGGCACCGTCCAGATCAAGTCGATCGCCCGCGAGCCCGGCCAGCGCTCCAAGGTCGCCGTCCACTCGCTCGACGACCGTCTGGATCCCGTGGGCGCCTGCGTCGGCCCCAAGGGCAGCCGTGTTCGCGCTGTCGTGGGCGAGCTCCGCGGCGAGCGCGTCGACGTCATCCTGTGGGATGCCGATCCTGCCGTCTACGTCGCCAACGCCCTGTCGCCCGCTAAGGTCACCCGCGTCCTCATCGACGAGGAGAAGGCCTACGCCGGCGTCATCGTGCCCGACGACCAGCTGTCCCTCGCCATCGGCAAGGAGGGCCAGAACGCCCGCCTCGCCGCGCGCCTGACCGGCTGGCACATCGACATCAAGTCCGAGACGCTTGCCGCCGACATCCTCAAGAACGTTCCCGTTCACGAGGAGCCCGCCGCTGACCTGATCGGTGACGAGGAGGACGAGGACGTCCGCCGCTGCGAGTACGTGTCCGAGGACGGCATCCAGTGCCGCAACCAGGCTCGTCCCGGCTCCCGTTTCTGCGGTGTCCACGACACCGACGCCTTCGATGATGCGGAGGACCTGATCTAGCGCGCGGTTGCGCCGGGCGGGTCCCGGCGCGTCTCCCACGCTCGTTCAGTCTCTAGGCACCCAAGGTGCCAGAAAGGGTAGGTGAAGTCATATGGCAAAAGTCCGTGTGTCAACCCTGGCCAAAGAGTTCGGCATGACCTCCAAGGAACTGATGGGTCATCTCGCCGATATGAAGATTCCCGCTAAGTCCGCTTCCTCCACCTTGGAGGACGCCTATGTCGCCATGGTCCGCAAGCAGCTCGCCTCGGTGATCGAGGCCCGCGCTCAGGAAGTCGAGGCCGCCAAGCAGGCCGAGGAGCAGGCAGCTGCCGCTGAGGAGGCCGCTCGCGCCGCTGAGGCCGAGCGCGAGCGCATCGCCGCCGAGAAGGCCCGCGAGGAGGAGCGCCGCCAGTTTGCCGCAGCCCAGGCTGCCGAGGAGGCTGCCCGCGCCGAGGCCGAGGCCAAGAAGAAGGCCGAGCAGGAGCGCCTTGCCCGCGAGAAGGAGGAGGCTGCCCGCGAGGCCCAGCGCCGCGCCGTTCCCGCTTCCGACTCCGGTTCGCGCTTCCGTTCGCTGCTCGACCAGATCGCCGCACAGGAGACCGTGCTCAAGGAGAAGAAGGACGCCGAGGACAAGGCCAAGGCCGAGCGCGCCGCAGAGCGCGGTAACCGTCGTGGCGGCAACAACGACCGCCGCGGTGGCCGTCGTAACGATCGCAACGCTTCCGACAACAACTCCGAGCGCAACGCCTCCGAGAGCCGTCCGCACAGCCATCGCACTAACGCCAGCAACAACGTCGCTGCCGGCATGGACTTCCCCAACCCCGATAAGCAGGGCAAGGGCAAGAAGCGCAAGGGCGGTCACAACAACGAAGAGGACCACTACAGCCGCATGGCTCGCGAGGCCGAGGAGTACAGCCGCGAGAAGGTGCTCGAGGAGGCTCGTGCCGCCGTCGAGGAGGCCTCTCGCGAGTCCACCGGTCGCCGCAAGAAGCGCAAGGAGAAGCGCGAGCGCGAGGCTGCCAAGGCTCAGGAGGAGCGCAAGATAGAGGAGGCGCTGGCCCAGGGCGTGAACCCCGAGGACCTCGACGCCATCAAGGTCTCCCAGGGCGTTACCGTCCAGGAGCTTGCCGAGGCGCTCGACGTTCCGGCCAACGACATCATCAAGCGCCTGTTCCTGCTTGGTACGCCGCTCACCATGACGCAGTCCATGTCCGACGACCTCGTCGAGCTCGTCGCCGACGACCTGGGCCGTCAAATCAAGATCATCACCCCCGAGGAGGAGAACACCTTCTCGTTCTACGACGATCCCGCCGACCTTAAGCCGCGCGCCCCGGTTGTCACCGTCATGGGTCACGTCGACCACGGCAAGACGTCGCTGCTCGACGCCATCCGTCACACCGGCGTTGCTGCCGGCGAGGCGGGCGGCATTACGCAGGCCATCGGCGCTTCGCAGGTCATGATCAACGACCGCAAGATCACCTTCATCGATACCCCGGGTCACGCCACCTTTACGGCTATGCGTGCCCGTGGTGCCAAGGTGACCGACATCGTCATTCTGATCGTGGCTGCCGACGACGGCGTCATGCCCCAGACCGTCGAGTCGATCAACCACGCCAAGGCCGCCGGCGTACCCATCGTCGTCGCCGTCAACAAGATCGATAAGCCGGGCGCCAACCCCGACCGTGTGCGTCAGGAGCTCACCGAGTACGGCGTCATCCCCGAGGAGTGGGGCGGACAGAACATGTTCGTCAACATCTCGGCCAAGCAGAAGATCGGTATCGACGACCTTCTGGAGACCGTGCTGCTCCAGGCCGACGTGCTCGAGCTCAAGGCCAACCCGGACACCTTTGCCTCCGGCAACGTCCTCGAGGCCAAGCTCGACAAGGGCCGCGGCTCGGTCGCTACCGTGCTCGTGACCCGCGGTACCCTGCACGTGGGCGATACGCTGGTCGCCGGCCTTACCTACGGCCGCGTCCGCGCCATGCTCGACCCCAAGGGCCGCGCCGTCACCGAGGCCGGTCCCTCCGACGCTGTCGAGATCCTGGGCCTGCAGTCCGTGCCCAACGCCGGTGACGAGTTCCGCGTGTTTGAGGACGAGCGCGAGGCTCGCGCCCTTGCCGACGAGCGTTCGCTCAAGGCCCGTATCGAGGAGCAGAGCCGCGTCAAGCACGTCACGCTCGAGAACCTCTTCGAGACCATCGCCGACGCCGAGGTCAAGGAGCTCAACCTGATCATCAAGGCCGACGTCCAGGGTTCCATCGAGGCCCTTCAGGACTCGCTCGACAAGATGGATCAGTCCGAGGTCCGCATCAACACGATCCATTCCGCCGTTGGCGCCATCAACGAGACCGACGTCGTTCTGGCTGACGCCTCCAACGCCATCATCATCGGCTTTGGCGTCCGTCCCGACGGTAAGGCCCGCTCCGCTGCCGAGCGCGAGGGCGTCGAGATCCGTTGCTACGACGTTATCTACAAGTGCCTCGAGGAGCTCGACGCCGCCCGTATCGGCATGCTCAAGCCCACCGAGGTCGAGGTCGCCACGGGTACCGCGACCGTCCTGGACACCTTTAAGGTGCCCAAAGTCGGTATCGCCGCCGGTGTCCGCGTCGAGGAGGGCGAGATTGCCGCGACCGATTCCGTGCGCCTGGTGCGCGACGGCATCGTGGTCTTCAACGGCAAGATCGCCTCGATGCGCCACTACAAGGACGAGGCCAAGAGCCTCAAGAGCGGTTCCGAGGGCGGCATTGGCCTGGAGAACTTCCAGGACATCAAGCCCGGCGACCAGATCGAGGGTTACCGCATCGACCAGGTTGCCCGTACCGAGTAGGGGGTAGCGCTATGAAGCAAACGCAGGCAACCCGCCGTCTGGGCGAGCAGCTTCGCGAGAAGCTCGGTTATATCCTGCTCTTTGAGGTTTCCGATCCGCGTCTCGACCTGGTTACTTTGACCGCGGTCGAGGTCGCGGTGGACCGTTCGTTCGCCCGTGTGTACGTGTCGTGCGATGCGAGCCGCTACGACGAGGTCATGGAGGCGCTCGCAAGCGCCAAGGGCCGTATTCGCAGCCTGTTGGCTCGCTCGCTCGATTGGCGTGTCACGCCCGAACTCGATTTTCGCATCGATCGCTCGACCGATGAGGCCGAGCGCATCACGCGTGCGCTGGAAAACGTTCCCGCTACGCTTGCGATCGAAAAGGACGAGGACGGCTATCCGATAGCGGATGCCGCCCAGGAGGCAGCTTTAGATGACTAATTCCGCCGACCTCGCCTCGTGCGAGTCTGCAGATATTCAGCGACGCATCCTCGAGCTCATCGAGGGTGCGTCCTCCATTGCGATTTCGGGACATACTTCTCCCGATGGCGATGCCTTGGGCTCTGTATTGGGTCTGGGCCTTTCGCTTATGAAGTTTTTCCCCAACAAGGACATTGCGCTGCTGCTGGCAGACGATGACCCGGTTCCGCGCATCTACCGCTTTATGGAAGGCTCCGATCGCCTGGTGCCGGCATCTGCGTACACCGGCAAACCGGACCTGTTCATCTCGGTGGACGTACCGGTCGTCGAGCGTCTTAATAATTCCGCCGAGGTGCTTCGTCGCTCCAAGCATGTGGTGTGTTTCGACCACCATCCGGCGCGTGAGGAGTTTGCCGAGCTCAGCCTGAGGCGCGTTGAAGCTGCAGCCTGCGCCATGATCATTGACCGTTTCTTGGACAATTGTGGCATTGTCGCCCGTGATGGCGTCGCGACGTGCTTGCTGTGCGGCTTGGTGACCGACACCGGTCGTTTCCAGTACCAGAACGCCGATGCCGCCGCGTTCCATGCGGCCTCGCGACTGGTTGCCCACGGTGCCGATCCGGCGCGTGTGGCACTCGAGGTATACCAGAGCATGCGCGTTGAGTTTTTGCATCTCAAGTCCATTGTTATGGGCCGCATCAAGACGTTGGCCCACGGGCGCGTCGCGTATAGCTACGCGTACCAGAGTGACCTTGAGGCTTGCGGTGTCACCTCGGATGAGTGCGACGGCCTGGTTGACGTGGTGCGCTCGGTGATGGGCGTGGAGGTCTGCCTGTTCCTGAAGGGTATCGAGGGCGATACCAAGGTGCGCGGCAACTTGCGCTCCAAGGGCGACCTTAACGTGTCCGAGATTGCTGCTGCCTTTGGCGGAGGCGGACATCCCGCTGCCGCCGGTTTCTCCAACAACGGAACGATTCTCGAGACGCTCACCGTGGCACTTCCCATGCTGGCCGAGCTGGTAGGGGAGGATCCCGCTTCGGTGACCGTCGAGCTTTAACTTTTTGGATGGTACATGGCTCGTCGTACGCCTTCACAACTGAATATGCTGCTCGCCGTCGATAAGCCGGTGGGATGCACGTCCCACGATGTGGTCTCGCAATGCCGACGCGCCCTCCATGAGCGGCGCGTCGGCCATGCCGGCACGCTCGACCCCATGGCATCGGGTGTCATGGTGGTGGGCGTGGGCCAGGCCACCCGTCTGCTGGGTATGCTAACCCTCGATACCAAAAGCTATGTCGCCGACATTTCGTTTGGTGCCGAGACCAATACCGATGATGCGGAGGGCGAGGCGGTCCGCACTGTGGCTGTTGCCAACGAGCTCCGCGATCCTGCCTATGCCCGTGAGCACTTGGCCGCCATGCTGGGTCCGCAGATGCAGGTGCCGCCGGCGTTTTCGGCTATCTCGGTCAATGGCGTTCGCGCCTACAAGTCTGCTCGCGAGGGCAATGCGGTGGACCTACCTCCGCGCCCCGTCGAGGTTTATGCCGCCGACCTGATCGCCGTGGGCGGCGAGGGTGATACGTGTGTGTGGACCGTGGCGTTCTCGGTGAGCAAGGGCACCTATATCCGTGCGCTCGCTCGCGACCTGGGCCGCGCCTGCGAGAGCGCCGCGCACATTTCCGCGCTGCGCCGCACGGCCTCCGGTGTTGTTTCCATTGGCGCCTGTCATGCGGTGGAGGAGCTTTCTCCCGAGTCCGCAGCTAGCTTTGCTCTGGATCCCATTGCAGCCCTGGGCGCCACGCGTGTTGACTTGCCGGGCAATCTTGCCGACGACCTGCTCTGCGGCCGTCGCATTCCCGTTGGGCGTGCGCTTGCGGGCTTCGATGCCTCGAAGGCGCCGTTTGCGTTGGTGCTCGATGGGGGACTCAAGGCGCTCGCTCGCATTGAGGGCGGCCGCTTTGTCATGGAGCACGTGTTTCCGCAGGCAATCGGCGGTGTTCGATGATGTTGTCCGCTCGCGAGCTCGCGCGTGTCTTTTTCGCGGGCGAGTCGGACGAGGCTCGCATCGTTACTGCCGATACGTTTGATGAGTGCGAGCACTTGGGTGCCGCCTCCATCGCCATCGGCGTTTTCGACGGCGTTCACCGTGGACACCAGGAACTCATCGAAGCGCTTGTCCGTGATGCCCGTGCCCATGGCTGCAAGGCGGTCGTGGTTACCTTCGATCCCGACCCGGACGTTGTGGTGAGCCCTTCGCCCGCTCAAAAATTGATGACGACGGCCGACCGTCTGCATGCCCTGGCTCAAACCGGGGTCGATGCGGTGGTGGCCGTTCCCTTTACGCCTGAGGTTGCGGCGCTTGACCATGTTGATTTTCTCTCGCTGGTGTCGCGTCTGGTCGACATTCGCTCGATTCGCGTTGGCAGCGACTTTAGGCTGGGTCGTGGCGGTGCTTCTGGTGTTGCCGAGATGCGCGCCTGGGGTTCCGAGCACGGCGTTGACGTGTACGGTCACGACCTGCTTTGCGAGGGCGGTGAGGCCATTTGTGCCACCCGCATTCGTCATGAGCTCGGACAGGGCCATGTGGAGCTGGCTGCTGAGTTGCTCGGCCGCCCGTATATGGTGCGCGGCGGTGTTATTCGCGGCCGTCACGAGGGTTCTGGCATGGGCTTTCCCACGGCAAACCTGCAAGTTCCCGACGGCCTTCAGGTGCCTGCCGATGGCGTGTATGAGGGTCTGGTGCTCTTCGATGACACCGTGTGGCCCGCTGCCGTGAACGTCGGACTGCCGCCGACGTATGCCGACGATGCGGCATCTGCGCATCTTGAGGCTAATTTAATTGGTTATATGGGCGACCTCTATGGCGCTTCCGTTTCGCTGGCGTTTACGCGCTGGCTACGTCCCTCGCGTGTGTTCGATTCGCTGGATGAGTTGATTGCGACCGTCGAGGGTAATATCGAGGACATTCGTCACAACTTGGGTGAGCAGGGGGTGAGCATCCGTGATTAGCGATGAGGAAAAAGACCAGGTACGCGCTGCGTCCGACTTAGTCGCCATCGTGCAGGAAACGGTTGAGCTCAAGCCCCGCGGCCACGAGTTTTGGGGTTGCTGCCCCTTCCATGGCGAAAAGACGCCGTCATTCCACATTATCCCTGCCACGCAGGTGTGGCATTGCTTTGGTTGCGGTGAGGGTGGCGACGTCTTCACCTATATCATGAAGCGCGAGAACCTGAGCTTTCCCGAGTCAATCCGTTATTTGGCCGACCGCGCGGGTATTGAGCTGCATGACACCGGAGATCGCCGCGAGCGCGGTACCAAGCGTGCCCGCATCTACGATCTGTGCGCCGAGACTGCTCAGTTCTACCACACCATGCTTATGCGTGGTAAGGACGGCCGTCCGCGTGAGTACTTTGCCAGCCGCGGCATGGGTGGTGACGTCTGCCGCCGCTACTGCCTGGGCTTTGCGCCGGGCCGCAACGCGCTGGTGTCGCACCTGTCTCAGGCGGGTTTTACTCCGCAGGAGATGATCGATGCCAACGTTGCCGTGAGCCGCGGGCGCGGGCAGCTTGCCGACCGCTTCTACGACCGCGTGATGTTTCCCATCTTTGATGAGCAGGGTCACAACATTGCCTTTGGCGGTCGCATCATGGGTGACGGCCAACCCAAGTACCTCAATACCGCCGAGACGAGCGTGTTTCATAAAAAGCGAAACCTCTACGGCTTTAATTGGGCCAAGGAGTTTATCGTCGCGCAGGATACCGCCATCGTGGTAGAGGGCTATACCGACTGCATCGCCTGTTGGGAGGCGGGGATTAAAAACGTCGTCGCCACGCTGGGCACCGCGCTCACGGAGCATCATGTTAAGACGCTCACCCGTTTTGCCAAGCGCATCGTCTACATGTTTGACGGTGATGTCGCGGGCCAGAAGGCCGCTCGCCGTGCGATTCAGTTTATCGAGCAGGATTCGATGGACCTGCGCTGCGTGGTGCTGCCCGACGGCAACGATCCCATGGAGTTCATCACGGCGCATGGTGGACAGGAGCTGCAGGCGCGCATCGACGCTGCCGAGCCCCTCATGGACTTTGTCTACCGTTCGCTGCAGGAGTCGAGCGACATCACCACGCCGGGCGGTCGCGCCAAGGCGCTGGAAGATGCGCTGACGCTTATCTATCCGCTGCGCGATAGCTACATGATCGATACGTACTTTATCCAGATTGCCGATCTACTGGGTTTGGATCTGGAGACGGTGCGTGCGAGCTCGGGCCGCGTGTTTCGCGATGTCGCCAAGCGCGAGGATGCGGAACGACGTCGCGAGCAGAACTATGAGCGCCAGCGGGCACAGGCTGAGCGGTCCGGTAGCGCGGGCGGTCGGGCGTCGGGTTCTCACGATGCCGGTCGCGGTGCTTGGGCATCGGGCGCGACGCCGCCGGTGTCCGCGCCTGTCGAAGAAGAGCCGTACGACTACGTCCCGCTCGATGCCTATGGCGCTGCACCAGTGGAGGTCGTTGACGACTTGCCGCCAATCGATGTGCCCGATGGTGTGGGCGCTGTGCCTGTGGCTGACGGTTCGGGCGCACCGGCTGCGGCGGCGCCGATGGTTCTTACCGATCTTGAGCGCAAGTCCTTGGCAGGGGAGCGCGAGCTGTTGACCATGCTCACGAGCTACCCCGACCTGTTCCGCACGTATGCCGACCGCATCTGCTCCATCGAGTGGGTTGACCCACGTCACGAGTCCATCGCGTGGGCCGTTCTGGCAACGCCGCCGGGAACCGATCCTGCAGCCTGCATGGATGCGGCGCGCTCGGTGTGTCCCGAGGCGGCAACGCTTGTGAGTGCCGGGCGCATCTCGGCGACGAGCAAGCACCCCACCGAGACGAACATCGTGTTTATGCTCGATACGCTCGAGCTCTACACCATCAAGCGCCGCATGCGTGCTGCACAGGCCAGGCTGCGCCAGGACCGTTCGCTCGATGATGAGGCCCGTCGCGCGCTGACCGTGCAGGCCGCGCGGGATTCGCAGCGTCAGCGCGAACTGCAAAAGTCGATCGGCGGCGTGGCGGACCCGTTCCGTTTGATCGGTCTGGAGGCCGCGGGCACCGAACAGGCCTAGATGTTGTGGTCAACCAGCGTATTCTCGCCTATATCCAGTCCTCTTTTTGGGTATAGACGTCAATGTGTGTGCTAAAGTATTGAGTCCTGTGGACTATGAAGGGAGAATCTGTGCCAAAAAAGACTGAGAGCACGGGTACTGGGCTGGAATCCTACGTTGCAAAGCTCATGGGCAACGGCTCAAACAGGACTTCGGTAACCGAGGACGAGATTCAGGTCGCCCTGAAGGATATCGATGTTTCTGACGAGCAGCTCACCGCGGTGTATTCCGCGCTGCGCAACAGCGGCATCCAGATTATCTCCGCGAGCGGTAACGACGACGCCCCTATGGACGTCGACGATGACGATAACGATACCGATACCGACGATTTCGATGACGACGACGAGCACGATTCCGGCTCGCTCGACGATCACGAGCTCAAGATGGCCCGTCAGGCCGACGCCGAGATGGGTTCTTCCAAGAGCAAGAAAAAGCGCACCGTGCGCACGTCCCGTTCACGCTCCCGCGTGCGCGGCATCGATGCCTCCACGGTGATGCTGACCGGCGACCCGGTCCGTATGTACCTCAAGGAGATCGGCAAGGTCGACCTGCTGACCGCCTCCGAAGAGGTCGATCTGGCCATGAAGATCGAGGCCGGTCTTGAGGCCACCGAGAAGCTCGAGGCTGCCGAGGCAGGCGAGCTCGAGCTCACGCGTGCCGAAATGCGTCGTCTTACGCGCATTGAGAACGTGGGCCTCGAAGCCAAGCAGGCGCTCATCAGCGCAAACCTTCGTCTGGTCGTCTCCATCGCCAAGCGCTATGTCGGTCGCGGCATGCTGTTCCTGGACCTGATCCAGGAGGGCAATCTCGGTCTGATCCGCGCCGTCGAGAAGTTCGATTACCAGAAGGGCTTTAAGTTCTCCACGTACGCCACGTGGTGGATCCGTCAGGCCATCACGCGCGCTATCGCCGACCAGGCCCGTACCATCCGTATTCCCGTGCACATGGTCGAGACCATCAACAAACTCGTCCGCGTGCAGCGCCAGCTCCTTCAGGACCTTGGTCGCGACCCGACCCCCGAGGAGATCGGTGCCGAGATGGACATGAGCGCCGACCGCGTCCGCGAGATCCAGAAGATCTCGCAGGAGCCCGTGTCGCTCGAGACCCCCATCGGCGAGGAAGAGGATTCCCAGCTGGGCGACTTCATCGAGGATTCCCAGGCCATCGTTCCGCCCGATGCCG
>OFMB01001605.1_pt1 | contig 10298 bp, 9 predicted proteins | sample 1541111 | NCBI WGS metagenome assembly OFMB01 (sample SAMN04209241, study PRJEB22552) | human gut metagenome | biome: gut; material: feces | host: Homo sapiens | place: USA: Oklahoma
ATCTGCCGAAAAATCTGACTACGCACCTTACGCACAAGCTTTGTGCGGTGTTGCCTCAAACATACTTTCAATCAAATTCGGTGTGCTGGAGCAACTCGTTTTCAACACACCGCAGGAAAGGAGAACCCGCGTGAGTATTGTGTATGCAGTTGCCAACCAGAAAGGCGGCGTGGGAAAATCCACCACCGTGGTGAATCTGGGGGCATATCTGGGTTCCCGCGGCAAGCGTGTACTCTGCGTGGACATCGACCCGCAGGGCAACACCACCACCGGTCTTGGCATCAAGAAAAAACAGCTGCCGGTTTCTTCATATGAGGTGCTGGTGGGGAAGTGCAGCATACAGGAAGCCATTGTCCGCACAGCGTTTGAAAACGTCAGCCTGCTGCCGGCGAAGAACACCCTTGCCGGTGCGGAACTGGAACTGTCCGCCATGGACAATCGCATGAACCGGCTGAAAATGCAGATTCTGACCTGTAAACTGGACTATGACTATATCCTGATCGACTGCCCGCCGGCACTGGGGCTGCTCACCGTCAATGGACTGGTGGCGGCAGATCAGCTGATTATTCCCATGCTGGCAGAGTTCTACGCACTGGAAGGTCTGTCCCAGCTGACCAACACCATTAAGGTGGTACGCAGCAACTATAACCCCAATCTGGACATCGGCGGCATTCTGTTCGTGATGTTTGACCAGCGGCTCAACGTGTCCCGACAGGTGGAAGAAGAAGTCAAAAAGTATTTCCCGAACAAGGTCTTTCAGACGAAAATTCCCCGCAACGTGCGGCTTTCGGAAGCCCCCAGCCACGGCAAACCGGTGATGTATTACGACCGGTTTTCCAAGGGGGCAGAGGCGTATATGCTGCTGGGTCTGGAATTGCTGGGAGAAAAACCGCCGGAGAAAAAACGGCGGCTGTTGTCGTTCGGCAAGAAAAGGGAGAGTGGTGACCAATGACGATCGGCGGACTGGGCAGCGGTCTGGATTTTCTCTATGATGAAAATGCCACCGAGGTGCAGGTGAAAAAGACGCTCCGCGTTTCGGAACTGGAACCCAATCGGGACCAGCCCCGCAAACAGTTCAGCGATGAAGCCATTCAGACGCTGGCGGATTCCATTCAGCAGTACGGCATGATCCAGCCCATTCTGGTGCGTCCGCTGGGGCTGAATTATCAGATCGTCGCCGGCGAACGCCGCTGGCGTGCAGCGAGAATGCTGGGCATGGACGAAGTGCCGGTGGTGATTCGGGAACTGACCGACGAGGAAACCATGGCGGTGGCTCTGATCGAGAATCTCCAGCGGGAGGACCTGAACCCACTGGAAGAAGCCAACGCCTACGCACAGCTGATGGACATGTTTCACCTGACGCAGGAGGAAGTGGCGAAGCGTGTGGGAAAATCCCGCAGTGCCGTGGCGAATTCCCTGCGGCTGCTGAAGCTGCCGGAAGATGTGAAAACACTGGTGGAGGACGGCGGACTGAGTGCCGGACATGCCCGTGCACTGCTGGGCATCTCTGACGAGAAGCTGCTCTCTGAAACGGCGGCAAAGGCGGCAGACGGAAAGCTGACTGTCCGTGCCGTGGAAAAGATCGCTGCCGACAGCGAAAAGCCGGAAAAACGGACGAAGTTCAGCCATAAGGACAGCTTCTATAAGGAGATCGAGATCAGTCTGGAAAGCCGTCTGGGACGGCGTGTCACAGTGACCGCCGGAAAAAACAAGGGCACACTGAATCTGGAATTCTACGATAAAGACGATTTGTCTGCACTGGCACAGAAGCTGACAAAAGAGTAAGGCAGCGAGGGTGTTTCACGTGAAACATTGTTCGCCTCTACATACTGTGTAATTTTTGAAACATTATAGATCAGGCTCCCTTGAAAAGGGAGCTGGCAGCCGCAGGCTGACTGAGGGATTTTTCTGTGAAATCTGCAATTTAAGAAAATTTTTATCAGAATCCCTCCACCAGCTTTGCTGGTTCCCTTCCCTTTTCAAGGGAGGCTTATTCCTATAATTTTAACTGTTACATAGTACTAAGTACTACATACTGTAATCTTGTGGGCATCCCACATACATAAAGGAAGGAAAAAAACATGATCGATATGAAATGGATCCGGAACGATCCGGAAAAAGTCAAGGAAAACATCCGCAAGAAGTTTCAGGACGACAAGCTGCCGCTGGTAGACGAAGTTGTGGAACTGGATCAGAAATTCCGAGAAGCAAAGGTACAGGGCGACGAACTCCGCAGCCAGCGGAAGTCTATCAGCAAGAAGATCGGTGCCCTCATGGGACAGGGCAAAAAGGAAGAAGCCGAAGCTGTCAAGGCAGAGGTGGGTGCGATCGGCACCAAGCTGGAAGAACTGGAAAAGGCAGAAACAGAACTGTCTGCCCGTATCCGCGAGATCATGCTGGTGATCCCGAACTTCATTGATGACTCCGTGCCGATCGGTAAGGACGATTCCGAAAACGTGGAAGTAGAGCGTTTCGGCGAGCCGGTTGTGCCGGATTTCGAAGTGCCGTATCACGTGGACATTATGGAAAAACTCCATGGCATCGACATCGACGCAGCCCGCGACACCAGCGGTAACGGCTTCTATTATCTGTGCGGTGATATTGCACGGCTGCACTCCTCCATTCTGGCATATGCCCGCGACTTTATGATTAATAAGGGCTTTACCTACTACATTCCGCCGTTCATGATCCGCAGCAACGTGGTGACCGGCGTAATGTCCTTTGCCGAAATGGAAGGCATGATGTACAAGATCGAGGGCGAAGACCTCTACCTGATCGGTACCAGCGAGCACTCCATGATCGGTAAGTTTATCGATACCATTCTGCCGGAAGAAAAGCTGCCCCAGACTCTGACCAGCTATTCTCCGTGCTTCCGGAAGGAAGTGGGTGCACACGGTATCGAGGAACGCGGCGTGTACCGTATCCACCAGTTCGAAAAGCAGGAAATGATCGTTGTCTGCAAGCCGGAGGAAAGCATGGACTGGTTCCATAAGATGTACGGTTATACCGTAGAGTTCTTCCGCAGTCTGGACATTCCGGTTCGGACACTGGAGTGCTGCTCCGGCGATCTGGCTGACCTGAAAGTCAAGAGCCTGGACGTAGAAGCATGGTCGCCCCGTCAGAAGAAGTACTTCGAAGTGGGCAGCTGCTCCAATCTGGGCGACGCACAGGCAAGACGGCTGGGAATCCGCATCAAGGGCAAGGACGGCAACAAGTACTTTGCCCACACCCTGAACAACACCGTTGTTGCTCCGCCCCGCATGCTGATCGCATTCTTGGAAAACAACCTCAACGAGGACGGCTCTGTCCGCATTCCGGAACCCCTGCAGCGGTACATGTTCACTGACTGCATTCGTCCGCAGGACTAAGAGCATATTTCACCTAGGGGAAAGCACGCCTGACGGCTTTATTCAGTGTTCCCCTAGTTTTCCACAGCAAAAATTGCGTGTGTGGAAAACGAAAATAGAATTGAAAATCGGAAAACCGGTTGAAACTGCGATGTTTTCAACCGGTTTTCTCTTTTGTGGAAAAGTGCAATTGTTGAAACATGTGGAAAATACGGAAACGGCTTCTGTGGAAAAACGGGCAGTGGAAATCATGCTGGTAAAGCTGCTTTTCCACAAGGCATGGCTGTTCTGCAAATACAAAAAGCGGACATTTTTCCAGTTGGAAGAACGTCCGCTTTTTGCAGAATGTGTGTACCTCACAGGGATTCAAACTGTGAAATACATTTTGAGAAACGCGTATCTTTCTGGAGAAGAAAGATGCACGCTGAAAATGTCATGGTTACGCTGTCAGCTTTTGCCGCAGCACTGCCAGATCCAGCCCGTTCACGCTGCCGTCGCCGTTGCAGTTTGCCAATGTTGCAGCGGTTTCCGACAGGGACTTGCTGTCCAGCAGGTACTGCTGCAACAGTACCGCGTCTGCTACGCTGACAATCCCATCCTCGTTGCAGTCGCCTGTCAGCGTAGTTTCACCGGACTGTTTCACTGCCAGCAGCTGCTGCATTAGCGTGTCGTCAAACATCTTGCAGCTGCTCCGGTTGTAGTGCAAATCAGTGACGTCCCACATTACCGGACACATGTCGCGGGAATAGGCAGCTTCGCAGACCGAGGAAAGAAATCTCCGGACGGATTCTTCTTCCTTGTTCTTTTTCGGGCAGCCGTATTCGCCGATGATGACAGGGATTCCTTTATCCACATAGGTGGTTTTCAGGAGATCCATGTTCCGGTTCAGTTCGGCGTAGTCGTCGTCTGTGCCCCAAGTGGAACGCATCTTGCCCCATGAAGCATCTTCTTCCAGAATGGCGAAGCCGGAGGGTGTGTAATAGTGTACGGATACCGCACAGCGTCCCGCCGGATCGTTGGGCATCTGGAACAGGCTGTCACAGGTCAGTTCCACATCAGTGTTATAGCCGGAAATGAGCAGGTGTCGCTGAGGATTGTTGCCGCCGGAGGAACGGATAATGTCCACAAACGTCTGGTTGATCTCATTGACCAGATCATAGGAGTCCGTCTTTCCCTCGGTGCCGCCCCAGCGGTTCCAAAGGCTTTCCCAGCCCAGTTCTTCATTTTGCGATTCAAAAACCAGATAGTCGCTGTAGTCGGCGAATGCATCGCTGACCTGTGTCCAGATCCGCTTGTACTTCTCCATGCAGTTTTCCTTGTCCGTGGGGAAGTTCGCCAGCCAGCCGCCGTCATAGTGCAGATTGAGAATGACATACAGCCCGCAGTCTATTGCCCAGTCCACCACTTCCTGCACCGCAGAAAGGTACTTGTCGCTGATGGTGTAGTTATCCTCCATCATATTCGACCACGCCACCGGTACACGGAGGGTGTCAAAGCCGGCATCTGCGTAACCTTGGATCATCTGCTGGGTAATCACAGGACTGCCCCACGCGGTTTCATAGGATTCCGGTGTGCCGTCCCCCCACTGGGCGATCCAGTCGCCGCAAGATTCGTAGGTGTTTCCCAGATTGATGCCAATGCCCATGTCCTTGACCAGCTGGGCAGTGGTGATGTCCCGCATGGAGGACTGCTTCTGGGGCAGAGCCGACACAGAAGCGGTGCAGCTGCACCAGAGAATACCGGCAGCCATTGCTCCGGCAAATATTTTTTTCATCATTATGATTTCCTTGCGGTCCATGCCGCTGGTGTTTCACTCGTCAGAGTCGTCTTATGCAGAAGTTGCCATACGCACCTGTACACGCCCCTGCTTGCGGAAGTCCGAGGGTGTGCTGCCGCAGTTCTTCTTGAACTGGCGTAAAAAGCTGTAGGTGCACCCATAGCCGCACTGCTCCGCAATCTCGCCCACCGTCAGTCTTGTGGAGGACAGCAGTTCCTTGGCACGCTGCATCTTTGCACAGGTGACATCAGTCATCACTGTGACCCCGAAGGTCTTTTTATAAAGGTGCTGCAAGCCGGAACGGCTCATGCTGACAAAATTCAGCATGGAGTCCACCGTGCCGAACTGCTCCGGTGTCTGGTAGATCCGCATTCGCAGATATGTCAGCTGCTGGTTGTTGTCCCGCAGCTGGAGTGTGCTGTGATGATCGCCGGCGGTGTATTCCCGCCGGATCTTCATGAACAGAATGTTGGCGTACTGGTGTTCGATCTCGCTGTGCATCAGTTCCGCGGAATAGTGTTCGTATGCCATTTTCCGGATTAGTTCTGACAGTTCCGCAGCGTTCTGTGTCTGCATCGGCGTGTCAAAGGGCATGCCCTCGTTTCGCAGGGCGAGTTCCTCCTCCGGTGTCATGTTGCAGTAGAACCAGTCGTCTGTATAGGTGCCGTTTTCCGCAGCATAGCGGCAGGCGGTGTGCGGGGTGAAAAAGAAAATTGTATTCTTTTCCAAACGCAACTTTTTCCCGTTCAACAAAAATCGTGCAGGGGATTTTACCAAAAGGAACAGATAACAGCCCGGTCCCTTCGGATAATCCATCACAAAATCTGCACCGTGGGTATAATTGTGTCCGATTACTCCAATTTTCATAGTGTTCTCCTTTGCGTTCAGCGAATTTTCCGGATCTTTTCCGGAGAACATGGGAAAAATCAAGGAAAATTCGAATCAGGTCCAATTGCATTGCATTTATTATAGCACGATTTCTCAGAAGATGCAACCACAAATTCTGCTCATTTTTATAACACATTGTGCAAAGCGGGAGAATATTGCACATATCATTTTGTGCATGGCAATATCCGCATCATCAAAATCGTACAAAAATCAACATGTTTTTTTGAAAAGCAGGATTGTGCAGTTTTTGCGGCATATCCGGACAATGTTTTGCCGCCGAAAATTTTTCCGGTACAAGCTATTGACAAATACCCCTACAGGGTATATAATAGACAAAGGCAGACCGTTCAGGAGCTACCCTGAGAAAAGAAGAAAGGCGGTATCGATCATGGTAAAGACAACATTGAAAATTGACGGTATGATGTGCAGTATGTGTGAGGCACACATGAACGATCTGGTTCGCCAGAACTGCAGCGTGAAAAAGGTGACATCTTCTGCGAAGAACGGAGAAACCGTTGTCATCAGTGAAGAACCGTTGGATATTTCTATGCTGGATAAGGAGATCAAGGGCATTGGGTACACTCTGCTGTCCCACGAGAGCGAGCCCTATGAGAAAAAGGGACTGTTCCACCGGAAGTAATGGTGCGAAGTCCAGCCAGTGAACACACGTAAAAAAGCCACTCCTGTGTAAGGAGTGGCTTTTTTGGATTGTTGTTGTTTGTGTAGGGGAATTGCCCGCACCGCACCGCGGAATTGCATACCTATAAAGCCTCCCCTGAAAGGGGAGGGGGACCAGTGAAGCTGGTGGAGGGGTTCTCCCGCGAAGTGCAACTTCTAGTGCAGCCATGTCGAAACCGTCCGGCGGAATTCGCTCGTTACACTCGCTGTCCGCCTGGGGCTTGCCAACGCCGGTTGTTGCCCTTGCCTGTATCGGTAATGTTGGTATTCAAGTGTTTTCCGGTGAAAACGGGTAACTTTATGAAATATGGCGTTTGCAAGTTTGCATTTCTAGGCTCCCCTTTAGGGCACCCGAAGGGCGTGCCTTGTGCTGAGCTGTCACCGCAGGTGACTGAGGGGTTACCTGCTACAGCAGCCAACTGGTTTCACAAGGAGTTACGCTTCTTTTTTTCTTTGCTGAAAAGAAAAAAAGAAGCAAAAAAAGAAAAGAACTCGCATTCCACTTGTACTGTAAGATTCAAGTATCACCCGAAGATTACACAAGAGATTCTCACCAACAAAACTCCCCCGGCGGGGCGAACAGGCGGCTGCTGCCGCCGTAACACTACCCTTTTCACAGTTGAAATTGGGGCGTAGGGTCAGCGGCGACTCGCCGCCGCCGTAACACTACCCTTTTCACACTTGAAATTGGGGGGGTAAGGTCAGCGGCGACTCGCCGCCGCCGCATGCTAATCTGCTGAAGAATTACTATTTTCGCCGCGGAGCGTTGCATCGTCTTCAGAAATGATGTACCACTTCTCCCCGATCTTGCCCAGTGTGGGATAGACCACATCTGTGCCGGAGTCATTGCTGCCAGAGAAGTTCCGCTTGACTTCCAGCGTTACCGCGTCGGAAATATCGGCACCCTCATTGCCCAGCATTTTCTCCATATCGGTATTCCACTCGGATACGCCGGCATCGCCCTGTGAGGACATGCCCTGGATCTGATAGGTTACCTTGACATCATCGCCGTAGGTTTCCTTCCATTCCTGCACCGTGTTGTTGCAGCCCTCTGTGAAACTCTTCACAACGTCGTCCTCAGACTTGCTGTAGGTTTTCATGTAATACGTCCAGTACTCCGGCGGTGCCATCAGCTGAGTCAGGGTCTGTCCGTCTGCGGAGAGCACCGCAGTATAATAACTGCTGAGTACGTCGGCATAGTCTGACGAATCCGGTGCGGCTTTCTGTGCCTTTTGTTCTTTCTGATACCAGAACAGTCCGCCGAACGCCAGCCCTGCCGCTGCCGCTACCATGATGATACCGGCAATGATGCGGATATGCCGGCGTTTTCTTGCCGCCTGCTCTGCCTGTTTTTGATTTCGGGTGGTTTTCTTTGCCATTGCTGATCGATTCCTCCGTTACCAGACGTTATAGCCGTTATTCTGGCACACATAGTCCATGTCTTCCATTGCTTTCATACAGCACCAGCGGCTGCCGATCTTGACGAACGTCGCCTTCTCCGAAGCCTTGGTGCCGCCGTCATCAATGGTCAGGCTGACTTCCACGGCCTTGCTGATCTCCACGGTAATGTCATAGTTGGTGTGGAGTTCGTCCTCCAGTGCGGCGAGCTCATCGGCATCACTGATGTGCTGCACATGCCCGATGTCATAGGACATTCTGCCCTCTGTGCCGTAGTTTTCATTCCAGTAGTCGAAGTAGTCGCTCATCATGGACTTGACTTCCCGCCGTGTGGTGGAATAGGTGCTTTCCAGATAGTCCATATACGCGTCCGGCACCAGTGCGGTATACATGCTGCCGCTGGAATAATCCATCCCTTTGACATAGCGGAATACCGCCAGCTTATAGCCCCAGAAAAAGACGTAGTACACCACCGCCAGCAGGATCAGCACAAACGCCACAGCGGCGGCGACAATCCTTCGGGTGCGGCGGAACTTCTTTTCCTGTGCTGCCCGCCGGAGTTCCTCCGGATCTTCGGCAGCGATGCCGTCAGCTTTTTCCAGATCTGCCGGTGCAGAGAGAAAGGGCATGGAAAATTTCTCTGCCGCGGGGGACGGCTCTTTTTTCGCCTGCTCCTCTGCCGCCGGCTTCTTGGGACGGGGCAGGATCTCACCGCATTCCGGACAGATCACGGCACGTTCGGGGGCTTCATATCCACAGTGTTCACATTTCATTGCTGTTCTTTACTCCTTGCAGCAAACTGCCATTGCCCTTAACCTACACTCTGGCTTGCATTATAGCAGGCAGTTGCATAACTATACATTGCATCGTACACATACCACTGTCCGTCGATCTGGGTCATGGTGAGATAGGTGTCGTTGCTTTCATCGTTCATCTTCACGGTCATGCTGACATCTACGGCAGCATCGCCGGCAATGCCATAGGTTTCCAGACCGTCATTCAGTTCTGACAGTTCTTCATCGGCAACGTCTGTGCCGCCGGTCACATCTACAGAGAGTTCCGGTGTGCCGTCCTCGCCGAAGCTGCCGGAAACCATTTCCTCCAGCATGCTGGTCAGATAGCTTTCTGCATCGCTCTGGCTGACACCGTATTCGGCATCGATCAGTTCCCACCAGCTTTCCGGCACCAGTGTGGACATGGTAGCTGCATCTGCATTTACAACGGCGTTCCAGTAGGTCTGTACCATATCGCCGAATTCTGCGATATACTTGGCAGAAGCGGCATAGTCAGAACCGCACAGCTGATCGAAATCGTCCATTGCAGACAGGCTGCACCACTTGCCGTCGATCTTTACTGTCCACAGAGAATAGTCATCGCTGTCGGAATCGTCCGCACCGGTGACGGTACAGGTTGCATCAATGCACACGCCGGTGGAAACTTTCAGACCAAACTTATCGGTATCTTCCCGCACCGGATCCAGCTGTGCAGAATTGCCCATGCCGGCAGTTACGCCATTCTGTTCCATTTTGTAGGACAGGTCGCCGCCGAGGGTGTCGGAATAATCCTGCATGTACTGGTTCATCGCTGCCACAGCATCTTCCTCGGACAGGTCGTAGGTATCGGAAATATAATCCCAGAAGCTGTCCGGACAGAGTTCTGCCAATGCCTCGCCGTCACAGTTGATGTGGGCATTCCAATAGGCAGCATTGTTCTTGGCTGCCTTGGTGCCCAGATTGACACCGATTCCGACGATCACGCCCACAACGATCAGGATCAGCAGGATCGGGATCAGGATCAGGGCAACGATCAGACCGGTTTTCTTCTTCTTTTTGGGCGGCTGACCTACCGGCGGCACCGGATTCACAGTGGGATCATAAGGCGGCACATTGGCACCCTGTCCCTGCGGCATCTCAAACGGATTTGCCGCTGCATTGGGGATTCCGCTGCCGGCGGGGGCTGCGGTCGGCTCCGGTGCCGGTGCAGGGGTCGGTGCAGGGGTCGGTGCAGGGGTCGGCTCGGGTGCCGGAGCAGCTGCTTCCGGTGCAGCCATGGGATTCCCGCAGGTCGGACAGAATTTTTTGCCGTCTTCTACGGCAGTTCCACATTTTTTACAAGTCATGTTTTTCTCCTTATATCATAGTTGGTATTATACTTGGGGCAATACCGCACAAAGATTGTGCGACAGATGCGTCGTCAAATTTTTCGTCAGA
>OFMB01001625.1_pt1 | contig 10215 bp, 11 predicted proteins | sample 1541111 | NCBI WGS metagenome assembly OFMB01 (sample SAMN04209241, study PRJEB22552) | human gut metagenome | biome: gut; material: feces | host: Homo sapiens | place: USA: Oklahoma
TGAGCGTCTGGACGCGAGTTCAGAACTTTTTGGAATGGTTTTAGCAGAAGCCGCAGCACCTTAGAAGCCAGCGGACGACGAAGCCCTTCCCGCTACGCCAGGGCGGTTCCCTGCGTACGTTTGTTAAATATTAAATATACAAATAGATATTTCCTACATAAAATGATTCTTAGCCGCTTCTTCCTCAGCCAGACGAACCGTCTCACCGGAAGGATTGGAGATCACTGCTGAAGCTACGATCTCACAAGGCGGGTTCCCTTTTACACTGTCAACGGCAGCCGTAACAGCAGAAACATCACCAGTCAGAAAAACAGTGGCATGACCACCACACTTCGTCTGCCAGGTAAGAAAAGAAACATCAGAAGTCTTCAGCATCTGGTCGATCACCAGGATTGCATTACTGCTGCCAACAACCTCAACTAAACCAAAAGCACCATAATTCATAAATCCGTCGCCCCCTTTATTTATTGATCGTCATCTTCAGTGCGATTTCAGTATCCTCAGAAGGAGAAGCGATCACAGTATGAGAAACAACCTTACCAAGAGGTTTGGCTGCCTCCAGCGCAACCTCCATAGCTGCATTAACGTCAGAAACAGAACCACGCATCTTGACACAGGCGCCACTCTTCAGACGGTTACGCTCAACACTCTGGATCCTGACATTGGCTGCTTTGGAAGCAGCATCAAGAGCAACAAAACAGGCAACCAGGTTATCCAGCTCAAAAACACCTACAGCCATGCCCTTATAATTATTATCCATAAAAATACCTCCATGCGGAACAGATTCCAGTAATGTGGTTTCTTGACCGGTTTTATGTGGAATCATTACCGTTTTTATGGATTTATTATAACTTTTTTAGACAAAAATAGCAAGAAATAAATACACGGATAACAAAGTATTACTGAGAACGGAGTGAACAGTAGCTCACGAAGAGAACAGCAACGCAAAGTTTACTTTGGACGCCGGATATAGTATATTAATTAAATAAGAAATAGCAGGAAGGTGTAAAGAAATGCAGATACATCAGACAGACTTTTCAACAGGAAATGTCTATCGTAACATTATGGAAGTGGCTGTGCCGATGATCATTGCACAGATCCTGAACCTCCTTTACAACATTGTGGATCGGATCTATATCGGAAGGATTCCCGAGATCGGAGCCACCGCACTGACAGGAGTGGGACTATGTTTTCCCATTATCACCCTGATCACCGCATTTACCTATCTTTTTGGAAATGGAGGAGCACCGCTTTGCTCCATGGAACGGGGAAGAGGAAACCGGGAAGAAGCAGAAATGCTCATGGGAAACACCTTTGTGATGCTGATCGGCACAGGAGTGATCCTGACAGCCATTGGCCTTATCTTTTACAGACCGATCCTATATGCCTTTGGCGCCAGTGATGTAACCTTTTCCTATGCGTCAGACTACATAAGGATCTATCTTCTGGGAACCCTGTTTGTGATGATCACTCTGGGAATGAACCCGTTTATCAATAGCCAGGGCTTTGGAAACACAGGGATGCTCACGATCCTGATCGGTGCAGTACTGAACATCCTTCTGGATCCTCTGTTTATCTTTGGATTGCACATGGGAGTTCGGGGAGCGGCTTTGGCGACCATTATTTCCCAGCTCTGTTCCGCCATCTGGGTCTTACGCTTCCTTACAGGAAAAAAGGCGATCCTGAACCTGAAAAAAAGCGCCATGAAGATTTCCTGGAAAAGAGTGGGCAGTATCGTAAGTCTTGGTATGTCCAGCTTTTTTATGGCATTTACAAGCAGTCTTGTGCAGGTGGTATGCAATGCCACACTCCAGACCTGGGGTGGTGATATCTACGTTGGTGTCATGACAGTTTTAAATTCTGTCCGTGACATTTTCACCATGCCGGTCCATGGGCTTACCACAGGTGCTTCTCCGGTCATGAGCTTCAATTATGGAGAAAAAGCATACGACAGAGTCAAAAAAGCAATTAAATTTATTACAGCTGTCTGTGTGATCTATACCCTGGCAGGCTGGGGAATCCTGAAGCTGCTTCCGGAATTTTTTATCCGGATCTTTAACAGCGATCCCGGGCTTCTGGAAAAGGGAGTTCCCGCCCTTCATATTTACTTTTTCGGCTTCTGCTTTATGGCCTTGCAGTTTACCGGACAAAGCGTGTTCGTGGCACTTGGAAAGGCAAAAAAGGCCACCTTTTTTTCTCTGTTCCGAAAGGTAGTGATCGTAGTACCGCTGACGCTCCTGCTGCCTCATGTGAATGGCCTGGGAACAGACGGCGTGTTCTGGGCGGAACCGGTTTCCAACCTTGTAGGCGGCTGTGCATGCTTTTTCACCATGCTGGCGACGGTACTGCCGGAGCTGAACAAACGTAAGGCATAAGACGGGCCGGATAAAGGTTTGCGGGAAATTTTGATATGTGTTAGAATGGACAGGATGATTTTTCTGTAAACTAAGCAGAAATCTTAAGAAGGGCCGGCGTATAGCCGGACAGGAATGAGAGGAAAATATAATGGCTTTATTTCAGGCATTTCGGGCAGTAAGACCTGCTTCGGAAAAAGCAGAAAAGGTGGCTGCACTTCCCTATGACGTAGTCAGCAGAGAGGAAGCGCGAGAGATCGGGGAAAAAAATTCGGAATCTTTTCTCCATATAGACCGTGCGGAGATGGATCTGGATCCGGAAACTGATCTTTATGATCCGATGGTTTATCAGAAGGCAAGGGAAAATCTGGATCGTTTCCAGAAAGAAGGGATCCTGATCCAGGATGAGAAACCGAACTATTATCTGTATGAACTGATCCGTAAGGGAAGATCCCAGACCGGGATCGTAGGTGTCAGTTCCATTGATGATTACATGAATGGTGTGATCAAAAAGCATGAGCTTACAAGAGAGGATAAGGAGCAGGACCGCATCCGTCATGTGGATGTCTGTGATGCCAACACAGGCCCTATTTTTCTGGCGTGCAGATATCCGGCAGAGCTTCTTACTCTTATGGAAGAATGGAAAAATGCACATGCTCCTGTGTATGATTTTACTTCCGATGATGAGATCACACATCGTGTATGGGTCGTAGATGAGGAAGAAAAGATCCGGACTATACATAGTCTTTTTGGCGGGATCTCCTCTATCTATATTGCAGATGGCCACCACAGAGCAGCCTCCGCAGTAAAGGTTGGACAGAAGAGAAGAGCGGAGCATCCGGATTACACCGGAAAAGAAGGATTTAACTTTTTCCTGTCAGTGGTATTTCCGTATGACCAGCTGACCATCCTTCCGTACCACAGGATCGTAAAGGATATCAAGGGTATGGAACCCAAAGCCTTTATCGGAAGCATGAAGTTTAATTTTGAGCTGATGGCAATGCCGGGATTTCCATGTAAACCGGTGGAGAAACACTGCTTCGGGCTGTATGTAGACGGAGAATGGTTCCATCTGAAGGCATATCCGGATATCTATGCGGGTAAAGACAGCGTAGGTCAGCTGGATGTATCTATTCTTCAGGATAAGGTCCTGGGTCCGGTTCTGGGGATCAGTGACCCGCGTACCGATGAGAGGATCCGCTTTATGGGAGGAAACCACCGGCTGAAGGATCTGGCAGCAGCTGCAGATGAGACAGGAGGAGCTGCCTTTGCCATGTATCCTACATCCATGGAGGAGCTGATGACGATCGCAGACGAGGGTAAGCTTATGCCGCCAAAGAGCACCTGGTTTGAACCGAAGCTCCGCAGTGGTCTTTTTATCCATAAGCTTTCAGACTGATGCCGGAGGTTTTATAGATTTTTAATAAAATTGTCAGGAAAATCTTAGGAAATCACTACAGATTGCTCACATTTGTCCGGTAAGATACAAGTATATTCTGAGCAAACGCGAAAGAGGGTTTTTCATGACAAACGAACAGTATTACGATTGTATCCAGCCATATCAGAACGCATGTCAGATCATGCGCGCCAAGCTTGAGGTGCTCAACGGAAGCCTGTATCAGAAGTCTTCCGTATCTCCGATCCACAATATCCAGGAACGGATCAAATCCAAGAAGAGCATCGAAAAGAAGCTGGAGAAGCTGGGACATTCGGACAGTGTGCAGAACGCCAAGGATCATCTCCGGGATATCGCTGGGATCCGTGTGATCTGCTACTTTATTGATGATATATACAATCTTGTAAATGCGCTGAAGCGGCAGAGTGAACTGATCTTTATCAGGGAAAAGGATTACATACAGAATCCCAAGCCTAACGGATACCGCAGCTTTCACGTGATCATTGCAGTTCCGGTGTATTATCTGGATACCATGGAGTATTTCCCTGTGGAGATCCAGCTGAGGACGATGACCATGGATCTCTGGGCAAGCATGGAGCACCGTGTCTGTTACAAGAAGCTTCCGGAACATAGGGATGAGCTTGCGGAGGCATTCTGTCAGTATGCAGATATCCTTGGAAAGATCGAGGAACAGTTTGAAGCCTACAATGAAACAGGAATGCTGGAGGAGATCACACCTGCCCAGATTACTGAGAATCCGACGGAGGGATAGGAATGGAGATCGAAGAGGAATTTATATCCGGTTTCTGCCGTACCATGAACGGGGGCGAAACCGTCTGCTGTGAGTATACACGGCAGGAGGACAGCAGCAGGAAGCTGACCTTTATGGACTGCGCGCATGAAAGATGTGTAAACACAGGCGCCTGTGAGATCTTCAAACAGGCCCATGAGCTGGAGCAGAAATAAAAGATCAAAGAAAAGAAAACAGTGAAAAAGCAATAATGATAAAACAGTAATTATAATAAAACAGCAATTATAAAAAATCACAGAATACAGGAGGAGTGCGTATGAAGCACACAGTAGATGCAATGGGGAAACAGTGTCCGATCCCGGTTGTGATGACCAAGAAGATCCTTGACAAGGCAGAGCAGGGAGACGAGATCTTGATCTTGGTAGATAATGAAACAGCAGTAAACAATTTGAGCAGACTTGCCGGAAGTACCGGATGCAGTTTCGTATCCAGAAAAACAGAAGGTGGTTACGAGATCAATATGACAGTAAAATCTGATCCTGCTGCAAGAAGCCAGGCAGAGCCTGAGATCGTCTGCACACCGGCTGTTCCGCAGGGAGATTATACCGTTGCCATCACTTCCGATAAAATGGGAGATGGAGATCCGGAGCTTGGCGGGATCCTGATCAAGGGATTTGTGTATGCACTGACACAGCTGGAGACACCGCCGTCAGTTATGCTGTTTTATAATGGCGGAGCCAGACTTACCGCACAGGATTCACCATGTATCGAAGACCTTAAGACCTTACAGGAGCAGGGAACCGAGATCCTGACCTGCGGAACCTGCGTGAACTTCTACGGACTGAAGGAACCGGCAGTGGGAACCGTAACAAATATGTATACCATAGCGGAAAAGCTCACAAAAGCAGGAAAAGTGATCCGCCCGTAAACAGAGAAACATATAGAAACAACAAAAGTATATAGAAACAATAGAAACTTACAGAAACAGACAGAAACAAATAGAAATACACAGAAATGCCGCAGAGCCATTTTGAAGCCTGCGGCATTTTTGATATCTGGTTGATATTCGCTTGATATCCGGTTATGAGCAAGCAGCGAAGCGGATCGCGGCTATCCGCTTGACTAAGCGCTGCTCTTACAATTCCACATCAAGCTGCTGCTCCTCAATATGATGGCGTTTTGCATAGCCGGTGAGCATCAGCGTCAGTGCGCCGTCGCCGGTCACGTTGCATGCAGTTCCGAAGCTGTCCTGCAGTGCAAAGATGGTAAGCATCAGTGCAGTGCCGGAGCTGTCGAATTTCAGTATTCCGGTGATGATGCCAAGGGATGCCATGACGGTTCCGCCGGGAACACCGGGAGCTCCGATGGCAAAGATACCCAGAAGAAGGCAGAACAGAACCATGGTACCCGGCGTGGGAACGGAACCGTACAGGATCTTCGAAATCGCCATACAGAAGAAAACCTCTGTCAGAACGGAACCACAGAGATGGATGTTTGCAAAAAGAGGAATCCCGAAGCTGACCAGATCCTTGCGGAGCGGTTTGGCTTTGGAGGCACACTGCAGTGCAACGGCCAGTGTGGCTGCAGAGGACATGGTCCCTACGGCAGTCAGATAGGCAGGACCATAATGGCGGACAACCTCCAGAGGATTTTCTCCGGAATAGATGCCTGCAAGGATGTAAAGAAGAGCCATCCAGATAAAATGCCCGGCAAGCACCAGTACGATGATCTTCAGAAAAACAGGCAGCTGTCTGGTGATGGTTCCCTCGTAGGCAAGGCCGCAGAAGGTAGTGCCGATAAATAACGGAAGAATGGGGATGATGATCCGAGCCACCAGAGAAAGAACGATTTTCTGAAATTCATCCAGGAGCCCAGTGATCAGCTTCGCCTTTGTCCAGGTGGCGGCAAGTCCCAGCATCATTGCAAAAACAAGAGCACTCATAACGGACATGATCTGCGGGATCTCCAGCTCAAAGATCACCTCCGGCAGCTGCTTCAGTCCTGCAGCATAGGAATGGATGGACAGATGTGGAATGATCAGAAAGCCGGAGGCTGTGGAAAAAAGCGCTGCGCCAACAGAGGAGCCGTAAGCGAGGATAACCGCAACTCCCAGCATCAGCGAAGCATTTTTGCCAAGCCTAGTAATGGACGGAGCGATAAATCCCAGCACGATCAGCGGCACGCAGAAGGTAATGAGCTGGCCCAGAATGTACTTGATAGTAACTGTGATATTAAGAACTGCCATGGAGATTCCGTTGGTGCTGTACCGGTTCAGGACAAGCCCGGCTAAGATCCCCAGGATCACAGCGACCAGCAGCTTAAATGGCAGACTGTTGAAAAAAGATGTTTTTTTCATTGGAAAACCTCCTCGGATAGTATAAAATAAAGCCAGAGTTTATTATAAAGGTATTTGATAAAAATCACAAGGAGGGTCAAATGATTTATCTGGATAACGCGGCTACAAGCTTTCATAAGCCGGACTGTGTGCCGCGTGCTGTGGTGGAAGCCATGCAGCATGCAGGAAACAGCGGAAGGGGCAGCAGCGGCGAAGCAATGGCAGCCTCAAGGCTTATTTTTAATACAAGATGCCAGATCGCAGAGATGTTTGACGTATGGGGACCGGAATGTGTGGCCTTTACATCCAATGACACGGAAGCGCTCAATATCGCCCTGCAGGGAACACTTCATCCAGAGGAGGGAACTATCCATGCGATCTGTACGGAGATGGATCACAACAGTGTGCTCCGTCCGCTGTATCGCCTGGAAAAAAAAGGCATGAAGCTTACGATCCTGCCGGCAGACCGCAAGGGACGGATCTCCCTTACGGAGCTTGAAGCAGCCATCCGTCCGGAGACGAAGGTGATCGTCTGTACCCACGCTTCCAATCTGACAGGAAATCTCAATGATATCCATGCCATCGGTGCGATCGCACAGAAGCACCAGAAGCTTTTTATTGTGGATGCTGCCCAGACAGCAGGAGTATTTCCGATTTCCATGAAAAAAGATCATATAGATATTCTTTGCTTTTCCGGACATAAGGGCCTTATGGGACCCCAGGGCACAGGAGCCATCTGTGTTCGGCCGGGGGTATCTGTGGAGCCTCTGAAGGTAGGCGGAAGCGGCGTCCTCACCTTTCAGAGAGAGCATCCGCAGGATATGCCGGAGACACTGGAGGCAGGCACCCTGAACAGCCACGGGATCGCAGGTCTTGGCGCAGCCATCAGCTGGATTACCGAAACCGGAACAGAACAGATCCGAAAAAGAGAGCAGCAGCTGATGTGGCGTTTTTATGACCAGGTAAAGGAAATTCCGGGAGTCACCCTGTATGGAGATTTTTCCAGGGAAGAACGCTCCCCTGTGGTGACTCTGAATATTGCAGAGATGGACTCGGCAGAGGTGGCCATGGTCCTTGATGAAGAGTACGGGATCAGTGTAAGAGCCGGCGGCCACTGTGCACCGCTGATGCACAAAGCACTGGGAACCGAAAAAACAGGAGCCGTCCGCTTCAGCTTTTCTTATTTTAATACGGAAGAAGAGGTGGACACTGCTGTCGGGGCGGTAAAGGAGCTTGCCGCGGAATAAACAGCGAAAGACGGACAGAAAGGACACAAAGAATGTATCAGACAATATATGATGTGGTAGAAAAAAGAGGGCGTGTAAAAACAGGGATCCTTCTGAACGGAAAGGATGCCGGGCTGAAATATCTTTTGGAAGAAAGCAGCTTTTTTTATCCGAAGAGAGCAGAAAGAAATAAAGAAGCAGAAGAATTCCTGAAGGCTTCCGTGGAAGCAGCTGTGGAAACCGGCGTTGTGAAAAACGGAGACCGGGAGATATTTGTGGAAACCTACGAGAAGAATCCCAGGCTGATCATACTGGGTGGCGGCCATGTTTCTCTTCCGGTAGCAGAGATCGGCAGGATGCTGGGCTTTCATGTAACAGTCATGGATGACCGGGAGGAATTTGTGACGGAGGAAAGATTCCCCATGGCAGATGAGAGGATCTTTGGAGATTTTGATACCCTGTCCGACAGGATCCCTCCCTATGAAAATGCCTACTATGTAGTGGTGACACGAGGCCATCTGGGAGATTCCGCCTGTGCAAGAGCGATCCTTAAGAGACCTTTTGCATATTTCGGAATGATCGGAAGCAGGACAAAGGTGCGGATCACCAGGGAAAAGCTCCTGAAAGAGGGCTTTACGGAGGAACAGCTGGATCAGATCCATGCCCCCATCGGACTCCCCATCGGAGGACAGATGCCGGCTGAGATCGCCGTGAGTATCATGGCAGAGATCGTGCAGGAAAAGAACCGGCATTTCCGCACCTACTGTGATGAGGAGGTGGAGGCAGCAGTACGCCGCAGGACACCGGGAATCATGGTCACGATCATCGAGAAGAAGGGCTCCTCACCAAGAGGAACTGGGAGCAAGATGTTCGTATTCCGGGACGGAAGCATGGCAGGAAGCATCGGCGGCGGAAAAGTGGAGTTTGAAGCCGGAAAACACGCAGTAAATATCCGAAATACGGAAACAAAGGTTTACGAGCTGGGACAGGGGGCAGGAGATCTGGGGATGATCTGCGGCGGAACTGTCCGGGTGCTTTTTGAGCCGGTAAATATGTGAAAGAACCGGCCAGGACTTGCATAATATTGCAGAATCGTGTATATTGGACGCAGAGAATTTTTTACCGGCGTATAAGGAGGAATCAGATAAAATGAAGAAAAAATGTATTATGGCTTTGATAATAGGCGCGGCTTTCCTTGCACAGGGCTGTGGATATGAGGAAGGAACCGATGCAGTGGTAACAGTAGTAGATTCCACACCGACGCCGGAGCCCACAGAGAAGCCGAAGGCAACTGCAACACCTACACCGAAGGCAGCAGCAGATTCCACAGCAGACGGAGCAGCAGCGGCAGACTCCACCACAGCCGGGACAGCAGATTCCGCAGCACAGAAAGCAGCTACGGAGCAGACCCCAAGCGGCATCAACGTACAGGCTCAGGATGCCACCTACTATGCAGTGGAGGGTGTGAATTTACGTTCTGACGCCAATGCAGAGGCAGAGTTTGTGGCAGGTGTCCTTTCCGGAGAATCCCTGAAGTGTACCGGTGTCTGTGACAATGGATGGATTCGTGTGGATTATAATGGCCAGACCTGCTACGCATCCGGTGACTATGTCAGCACAACACCACCGGTAGGAGCAGTGGCGGCAGATACTACCGCAGAAGATACTACCACAGAAGCAGCACAGTAGAGCACAGACTACAGGCTTTTGACCAGATCAGGGAAATCCTGATCCTGCTTTAATTGCAGATATCTCCTTGATATAATAAAAAACAGGCAGCTGTATCTGATGAAATACATCGATACAGGCAGCCTGTTTTTTTGTTTCGGCATATAGTCCAGTCCGTTCAGAACACAAGGATCATGCCAGCGGATCGTACCCGCAGATCATTCCGGATAAACAAGACGGTCCGGCTTGATATCGTAGAGAACTTCGTTCAGGAATTTCTTTGCCAGATATTTTGCCATGCCAAGGTTCATATCCAGATAATTTCCGCAGTCCTTGGGAGAAGCTCCCGGGATCTCACCCTCAAAATCGCGGATAAATTCAAACATTTCAATCATCAGCGGAACGATATCTCTGGATTCATAATCCCCGTTAAGAAGAAGATAATTTCCGGTACGGCAGCCCATAGGACCCCAGTAAATGACCTT
>OFMB01001650.1_pt1 | contig 10122 bp, 8 predicted proteins | sample 1541111 | NCBI WGS metagenome assembly OFMB01 (sample SAMN04209241, study PRJEB22552) | human gut metagenome | biome: gut; material: feces | host: Homo sapiens | place: USA: Oklahoma
ATGTCGCCCAGTACCGGGCGGCCAAGGTAGGCAAGGTGGGCGCGGATCTGGTGGGAGCGTCCGGTGATCAGATGAACCTCCAGAAGGGTATATCCATTTCCAGATACCAGCGGTCTGTATGCAGTCCGGATCGGCAGACTTCCAGGGGTCTCCTCTTTTCGGATCGACACCTGATTCGTCTTTTCATTTTTCGTCAGCCATCCCTCGATGCGGGCTTCGCCTTTTACGATTCCCCGCACGACGCAGACATAATATTTTCCCAGACTCCGATCCTTGATGACTTCGGACATGATCTGCAGTCCCGGCAGGGAACGTCCAGCTGCCACGATGCCGCTTGTGTTGCGGTCGAGGCGGTTGCAGACGGACGGACGGAAGCACGCCAGTTCCTCTTTCTTTAATTTGCCAGAATCCAGCAGATAGTCGATCAGGTATTCAACCAACGATTCATCCGTCTCTTTCGCTTTCTGGGACAGCATTCCAGATGGCTTATTGATCAGTAAAATATGTTCGTCCTCGTAGACGATATCGAGCTTTTTCTTTTGAACCTTCTGAATCTTCACTTCCGAAAACTTCTCGATCGTCTCCTCTGCCAGAAACAGCTTGATCTCATCGCCCTCGGTCAGATGTTCGGAACCGTCGCATTTTTTTCCGTTCAGGGTAATATTTTTCTTCCGCATCATTTTATAAATGAAGCTTTTTCCCGCCAGATTCAGATATTTTGCCAGCAGCTTGTCCAGGCGCTGCCCCGCCTCATTTTTAGATACTGTCAGCATCCGCATGGCTGCCGCCTCCCTTTTTTACATCGATAATCCTTTTATTACGCGCACACCGTACTCTACAGTTCCATCGTCCTCATACTCTGACGCCGGTTTCAGGCTGTGAATCCGCTTGTCAAAGGTGCTGCGTGAGGTCACGATTTTCAGGTTCGGATCCAGTTTGTTAGCCTTTAACAGTTCATTTAAACCTGCCTCCGCGCGCTTTACATTCAGCTTTGGATTAATGCAGTACACATAGATGCCGGTCGGATGAACGACGGTCACATCGGACGGAATTACATCTTCCGGTGTCGTCAGAACCAAATCATAAAGAACTTCAAATTTTTCCTCATACGGCATATATGCCTCATGAAACGCCTGCTCCGGCGTATGGTATTTAAAAATGGCAATCAGTGGGGAAGCGAGATTCGCCGCCGGAAGTACCGTGACGATCGCCATGACCGTCAGAATTTTTTTGACGGAATCATTGTCTGTAAAAGACCTCCCAACCAGCTGTGCGATGATAAATAACGCCAGAAGTGCGATGATAAAAAGCTGTTTCCGCTTGAAATGATTGCGGTAGCCATAATCGCCTTTTTTTATCTTTTTCACGGTGTAAAAATCCTTTCTATCATGTTTTTATTGAATGATACTAGCTTTTTGTCTGATTTAATGGTTTAACGCCTGCATCGCGCGCAGAATCCACTCATGCGGAACTACCTTGCAGAGCACAAAGAATGCCTTCATCCATACGCCGTAAACCGACACGCTTTTTCCCGCCATACAGTCGCGGATGGCAAGTTTTACAACTTTGTGCGGATCGGCCATCACCAGACGCTTATAAAGAGGAATCTCCCCGGTTGTCTCGGCAATGTCGAAAAACTCGGTTTTGACCGGTCCGGGGCAGACCGCCGTCACGCCGATTCTGCGCGGGCGGAGTTCTTCCCGCAGGGCGCGGCTGTAGCTTAAGACAAATGCCTTGGTTGCCGCATAGATGGCAAATCCCGGCTGCGGCAGAAAGGAGGCTGCTGACGCGAACTGGAGAATCCGGCTGTTTTCGCTCATATAGGGAAGCACCATATGCGTGACCGCGCACAGCGCCTCGCAGTTGAGCTCTACCATTCCCGTTTCATCGTCAAGCGGCAGGTTCCCGACCGTTCCGATTTTACCAAAGCCGGAAGCATTTACCAAAAGCTTTACGTTGGGCTTGCGCGCCGCCAGCTCGTTTTCCAGCGTCTCCCGCTGGGATGCATCCGTCAGATCGATGGCGAAACACCGCGCCGGGATCGGCAGCGTCCGTTCCAGCTCCTGCATCCGGTCCATCCGGCGGGCAATCAGCCAGACTTCCTGAAGTCCCGAAAAGCGATCCGCCAGCTGTCTGGCTGCCTCGCGCCCCATGCCGGAAGAGGCACCTGTAATTATCGCAATTTTCATGAGAAATTCCTCCCGTCTCAAGTATGTACGCTCGGAGTCGTTCCTTCATTCCGAGCGTACATACGTTTTATTTCTTCTTGTGCACGTTCCGGATGGTTTTTTTCTTTCCGCTTCCGCTGCTCTTTCCACCTACAGCGCCGCCAAATCCCTCCACATTTCGTCCATTTCCATTTACGCCGGTCTGTTTGTGCCCGGTCATACCGCCCACAGCCGGTCTTTTGGCGTCTTTTGCACGATTGGCAGCAGCCGGTTTTGCCGTCTGGCTGCCATGATGCGCCCCTTTATATCCGCCAGCCGCGAAATCGCGCCCTTTGATCTGCCGCGGACGGATCAGGCATTTCTTATCAAAACCGATCAGATCCGTTCTGCCTGCCAGACGGAGTGCTTCCAGCACCAGATCATAGTTTTTCGGGTTGCGGTACTGGATCAGCGCACGCTGCATCGCTTTCTCATGCGGGTTGGTCGGCACGTACACTTTTTCCATCGTGCGCGGATCATATCCCGTGTAATACATACACGTAGACAGTGTGGATGGCGTCGGATAGAAATCCTGCACCTGCTCCGGCATGTAGCCGAGGTCGCGCAGATATTCTGCCAGTTCGATCGCCTCCTTGAGCGTGGAACCCGGATGGGAGGACATCAGGTACGGAACGAGGTACTGCTTCATTCCCAGCGAGTCATTCATCGCTGCATATTCCTTCATGAACTGGCGGTAAACCTTATTCTCCGGTTTTCCCATCCGTTTTAATACATTATCCGATATATGTTCCGGCGCTACCTTGAGCTGTCCGCTGACATGGTACTGGCAAAGCTCCCGCAAGAATGCCCGGTTTTTCTCCGCCAGCAGATAATCGAACCGGATGCCCGAACGGATGAAAACTTTTTTTACCTTCGGAATCGCCCGCAGCTTCTTTAACAGGGAAATATAGTCGCTGTGATCGGCATTCATGTTTTTGCACGGCTGCGGGAACAGGCACTGTTTGTGCGGACAGGCACCGTAGGTCATCTGTTTTTCGCATGCCGGGTGACGGAAGTTTGCGGTCGGACCGCCGACATCGTGGATGTAGCCCTTGAAATCCGGTTCCTGGGTCAAAAGTTCTGCTTCCTGAATAATTGATTCATGGCTGCGGGTCTGCACGATGCGTCCCTGATGGAAGGTCAGCGCACAGAAGCTGCATCCGCCGAAGCATCCGCGGTTGCTGATCAGGCTGAATTTTACTTCCGTGATCGCTGGAATACCACCCGCTGCATCGTAACACGGATGCCAGGTTCTCATGTATGGAAGTGCGTAGACATCGTCCATCTCTTCCTGGGTCAGTGGTTTCGCCGCCGGATTCTGGATCACATAGAGGCGGTCGCTGTACGGCTCAACGAGGCGTTTTCCCGAAAATGGATCGGTGTTGCTGTACTGGGTGTAAAAGCTCTCCGCATACGTCTTTTTATCGGAGGAAACCTCGCGGTAAGACGGCAGACGGATTTCGTCGTAAACAGAATCCAGGTTTTCCGCCTTATAAACAGTTCCCTCGATGAAGGTGATATCCTTTGCCTCGATGCCGCTGGCCAGTGCATCTGCGATCTCCACGATCGAGCGCTCGCCCATTCCGTAGGAAATCAGATCTGCCTGGGAATCCAGCAGAATGGACCGTTTCATTTTTCCAGACCAGTAATCATAATGTGCCAGACGCCGCAGGCTGGCTTCGATACCGCCGAGAATGATTGGCTTTTTCGACCAGGTGCGGATCAGGTTGGAATAGACGATCGTCGCATAATCCGGACGTTTTCCCATCTCGCCGCCCGGTGTGTAGGAATCCTTTGCGCGGCGCTTTTTCGAAACCGAATAATGGTTTACCATAGAGTCCATATTTCCGGCGCTCACAAGCCATCCGAGACGCGGTTCGCCCAGAATCTGAATGGATTCCGGATCCTTCCAGTCCGGCTGGGCGATGATGCCTACTTTATAGCCGTGCGCTTCGAGCATACGGCTGATGATCGCGTGGCCGAACGACGGATGATCGACATACGCATCCCCGCACACGTAGACAAAATCGCAGCTCTCCCAGCCGCGCTTGTCCATATCCGCCCTGCAGATCGGTAAAAAATCATGTATCATTTTATCTTGCCCCCTGTATCAGTTCCCGGTAGTCCCGGATATAAAAATCAGCTAATTCTTTCTTTTCTTCGATCATGGAAAGTGAAAATACGTCCTCGACCGCGCCGACGCGCATACCAGCCCGTTTTCCAGCCAGAATCCCCGCCGGGACATCCTCAAATACCAGACATTTTTCCGGCTGTACGCCCAGATCCGCCGCCACCTTCAGATAGATATCCGGCGCCGGTTTTCCTGCCGCCACCTCACAGGCAGTTGCCACCACACCGAAATAGGAACGGATATCCAGAGAATCCAGCACAGCTGCTACCATATCCTGTGCATTGCTCGTCGCAATTCCCATGCGGATTCCTTTTTTCTTTAAAAATGGAAGAAATTCCGCAACCCCCGGTTTCAGCGGCACCTCATGGCGGTATTTATCGATCGACATTTCAATCCAGATCGCCTTGATCTCATCCAGTGTCATCGGCAGCTGGAAACGCTCTTTAAAATAGATTGCTGTCTCGGAAAAACTCATGCCCTCAATCACCTTCTGGAGATCCTCCGGACAGTCATAGCCGTAACGCTTTAAAAATTCCACATCGATCGCTTTCCACATCCACATGGAATCGACCAGGGTGCCGTCGAGATCGAAGAGGACGGCGTCTACTGTGTTCCAGTTGATTTCAGGAGGTGTGTTATTTTGGGTGTCTGACAAATTTTCGTCATTCGATACACAATTTTGTGAGGTTAGCGTTCTTTCTTTTAACGCTCTAATTTCATCTTCCGTCAGCGCCCGGTACTCTCCCGTCGCCAGTGCCTCATCCAGGACAAGCGGTCCCATCGAAAGGCGTTTCAGGTAAATGACTTCGCCGCCCTCTGCCTCAAACATCCGCTTTACCTGATGAAATTTTCCTTCATGGATGGTCAGGCGCGCCTCGCAGAAGTCTTCTCCTGCGTCGTTCCATTTTTTCTCGATCACAAGCTCTGCCGGCCGTACCGGTGTGCCATCCTTCAGCGTCAGTCCTGCCTGAAAGCGCGCTTCGATTCCTTCTTTCAGTGTTCCCTTTACGCGTGCAAAATAGACCTTATCCACGTGTTTTTTCGGTGCCAGAAGCTCATGCGCCAGCGCACCGTCGTTCGTGATGAGAAGCAGTCCTTCCGTATCAATATCGAGGCGTCCGACCGGGAAGAGGTCTTTTCGCTTTGCTTCATCAATAAGGTCAATGACAGTCTGATAGCGCCCGTCTTCCGTTGCGGAAACGACGCCCTGTGGTTTATTTAACATATAATATTCCGTGTCTGCCCAGCCAACCGGCTGTCCATCCAGTGTAACCCGGGTTTCGTCCGGGAATATTTTCCGGTCAGACTCGCGGCAGACGGTTCCATCGACCAGAACCCGCCCTTTGCGGATCATCTCTTTTACCTGACTGCGCGTTCCCTGCTTCATCTCTGCCAGGAAGCGGTCTAAACGTATACTTTTACCTTGTCCCATCACTGCCACCTCCATCCGGGATTGTATTTATTTTTAAGCTGACCGCCCCGTTTCTGCGCCCAGCCAAGCGGAAATCCATCCACACAGATTAGTACAAGACCATCTGCTGCCTCTTCCTCTGCGGCTGTCAATGTCTCGCCTTTTAAATAGCGGATCGTGCGCTCATCCGAGGCATTAAAATTTAAGTAATTTACAAATTCCTGCATCCGCAGGTTCATTGCCAGCGCCTGGGATGGTTCAAACCGCCCTTTTTTCAGTTCTCCGAGCAGAAGTCCGGTACGCAGACAGCGGAGCGGCTTAAAATAACGTGTATTGTCGCCTGCCAGCGCTGCCGGGAGGTAATAGATGCGCTCGCTGTCACGGTAGAATTGCTCCGGATTCCAGGTTCTTACCGGAAGCTGGCGCAGAAGCTCAAACAGGGGGGAAAAATCCTCGGAGGTCTGGTTTTGCGCCACGTTTTTTCCCTTTCCAAACGTTTTCCCTTTCGCTTTTCCGGAAGCCATCTGTCTGGACTTACCGTCTTCCGCCACACGGCACAACCGCGCTTCTATTTCCTCTACCAAAAGTGGATCGCTCAATGCTTTCTCATCGGCATTTTCCAAATCCTTGACATTTGCGTCTGTTTTCTCCGTCCGCTTCTCCAACAGCGCAAGAAAATGTCCTTCGCCCTCCAGACGGTGCGGAAACAATCTCAGACAGCCCTCAATGCCACGGCTTCCCTCAAAACCATATTCCGGTTTCTGCGGCACGACCGCCATCTGCGGATATTTCTCCAGAATATACTCGATCGTTCCCTCGTCCTCGTCCCTGTCAAAGGTACAGGTCGAATAAACCAGTTTCCCGCCCGGCGCAAGCATCTGCACGGCACAGTCGAGAATCTGGCGCTGCAGCGGCGCATAATAATCGGGACCTTTTTCGTTCCAGCTCTTTACCATCGACGGATCGCGGCGGAACATACCTTCGCCGGAGCACGGCGCATCGACCAGAATCTTATCAAAAAACTCCGGCAGGATGCCAGCCATTTTTTCCGGTGCCTCGCTCGTTACACAGATATTTCCCGCTCCGAATATTTCCAGATTTTTAAGAAGCGCTTTTGCGCGCGAATTGCTGATATCATTGGAAAACAGGACACCTGTACCGGCTAATTTCGCTGCCAGTTCCGTACTTTTACCGCCCGGTGCCGCGCACAAATCCAGAACCCGGTCGCCCGGCTTGATCGGCAGCCATGCCGCCGGTGACATCGCACTCGGTTCCTGCAAATAGTAGAGTCCCGCGTAGTACCACGGATGCCTGGATGGGCGTTCGCCCTGATAATAAAAACCGTTCTTCGTCCACGGCACTGGTTTCAAATTCCAGTCCGCCGTCTGTGCCATGTCTAAAAACTGTTCCGGTGTCAGCCTGCCCGTGTTGACGCGCAGCCCTGAACGCGGCTCTTCCTCATACGAAGCCAGGTACTCCGGGTATTCCTCCCCCAGAAATTGTTTCATTTTTTCAAGAAATTCTTCCGGCAGTTCTCGGTAATCCAATCGTTTTCCTCCTGTTTTTGTCTATTGCTCTGTATATCCATTTATAATCGTGATTCGAAAGACTTTTTCTTCGCGCTCATTCGTTCTTTCTTTGTTCGGTATGCCGGTTTTCAGGCTTCCAAAAGGAATGAGCCATTTTCTGTCTACATATATATAATCTATCTTTATATTACTTTTTAATGATAGAAAGGCGCTCCCATGCCATATATAAAAAAAATAGTATCCGCCCTGTTCCCAGCACTTATCCTGTCGCTTCTGCTCTCGCATCCGCGTCTCTCTGCGGATGGGGCACAGAAAGGACTTCTTTTATGGTTCAATACGGTCTTTCCGACGTTATTTCCCTTTATGCTCTTCTCAAAGCTTTTAGCTGAACACGGCGGCGTCCGGCTGCTTCTAGCGCCATTTCACCCGGTTTTGAAACATCTTGGGATGTCTGTCTACAGCGGCTATGCCCTGCTTGTCGGGCTGCTCTGCGGTTACCCGATGGGAATGAAAACTGCCGCTGATTTTAACTGGAAATCGTTGCTTTCGGCACATGAAAAACGGCTTCTGACCGCCATCAGCGCTTCGCCAAGCCCCATGTTTATCGCCGGATATGCTGCACCTAGGCTGAACCCGGCAGTTCCGTCAAACTATCTGGTTCTGGCATTATATACGCCGCTTTTATTGGTTGGAAGTCTCCTATGCATTTATAATAAAGTAACTTCTTTTCCCCTTCAAAACCGATCTTTTTCGAAAGAAACCGGCTCTGTCAAGCCCGCCCGCACAAAATCCACATCCGTCTCCGTTCCCGCTTCCTTCGACACCATCCTGATGGACTGCATCGAACTGCAGGTCCGCATCGGCGGTTTGATCATGCTGTATTCGATCCTCGCTGCCTTTGCCGACGCCTTCTGTTCCGGCCCGCTGCGTCTGTTTCTGATCGGGACGGCTGAAATGACAACCGGCATCGATGCGATCGCCCGTTCTGGTGCCATATTCAGTATCCCGGTTCAATCCGGCGCGATGGCGGCATGTGCTGCGTTCGGCGGGTTATCCGGGATCGCCCAGACAAATTCAGTCATACGGGACAGCCGAAAAGACAGAGAAAAAAATGCCGGACTTTCCATCCGGCATTATGTACTGTGGAAACTGGTTCACGCCAGTCTCTCGTTCGTTCTCTTTATTCTGCTGCTTCGCCGGATGCCGCCTGTGTAGCGGCCGCTGCTGCCTCGGCGCCTGTGTTCTCCTCCGGCTCGGTCACGACACTACCAGCCAGCTCATTGCGGTTGGAAGATACGACATCGTAGCTGGACTGCATCGAACTCATGTAAGACTCGAAACGGCTCTGCGCGCCCTCCATCGAATGCTTGATGATGGTCTGCAGGCTGCGGAGCATGTCGTCCGTGTACTGAACGGAACCCTGGCGGATATTGTTTGCCTCTGTGACAGCGTTGTCCACGATCTGCTGTGCCTGTGCATTTGCCTGCTCAATAATGCTGTTTGCTTCTGCATATGCACGCTGCATGATCTCATGCTCATTGACCAGCTCATTGGTCTGGGCGGTCGCCTCGGCTACCATCGCGTCTGCCTGGGAACGTGCCTCCTGCAGAATCGCATCCTGGTTGCTGATGATCTTCTGATATTTCTTGATCTCCTCCGGAATGCGAAGACGCAGTTCCACGAGCAGTTCTTCAATCTCTTCTTTATTTACTAAAATCTTCGTGTTGGACAGCGGCTGAAACTTGCAGCTGTCGATATAATCTTCAATTTCTGTGATGATCTGTTCAATTCTGCTCATAGCTTTTCTCCTTACTTACATTCCCTGTCTTCCTGAAGCGCCTGGTATTTCTCCTGTACTTGTTTTGCAATGACTGGATCGAGAAATTCGGAAATGTCTCCGCCGTACATCGCAACCTCTTTTGCCATACTGGAACTTAAATACGCGTATTTAAGGTTCGTTGTCAGAAACAGGGTATCTATTTCGGGTGCAATCACCCGGTTCATCTGCGCGAGCTGCAGCTCATATTCGAAATCCGTGATCGCACGCAGACCACGCACGATGACCTTTGCGTGATTCTGGCGCATGAAATCGACCAGAAGTCCGTCAAACGACTGCACCTCCACGTTAGGAATGTCTTTTGTCACTTCCTCTAACATCTTAACACGTTCTTCGACAGAAAACAACGGAGATTTTGCGTTATTACACAAAACTCCCACGATGACTTGATCAAAAATTTCGGAGGATCGCTTTATAATATCAAAATGTCCGAGCGTCACCGGATCAAAGCTGCCCGGATAAATGGCTGTTTTCATCTTTTTTTCTCCTTTGGTATTCAAGCTTTTCGGATAAACAGATGTTTATTCGTCTTATATATCTTCTCTTTTTCGAGATGGTATCCCAGTTCTGAAAGGTAGCTGCACCCGGTCTCTTTCGATGCCTCTGTGATGATCATCGTATGTTCATCTGCCAGAGACGAATGCGCCAGATAAGTAAGCACTTCTTTCTCCCAGAGATGGTTGTACGGAGGATCCATAAAAATGAAATCAAACGCACTCTTCCGGTTTTCTATCCGTTTCAATGCATCCGAAATATCACAGTTTAACAGCGTCGCCTTATCAGCCAGGCGGGCCGCTTTCAGATTGTCACGGATGCAGTCCGCCGCTTTCGGATTCTTCTCCACAAAAACAGCTTCTTTTGCCCCGCGGCTTAAAGCCTCGATCCCGATCGCCCCGCTTCCGCTGAATAAATCGAGAAATGTGCATCCATAGATGTCATTCTGAATCATATTAAAAAGAGTTTCTTTGATACGGTCCGTCGTCGGTCTCGTATCCATTCCCTCGATC
>OFMB01001656.1_pt1 | contig 10089 bp, 11 predicted proteins | sample 1541111 | NCBI WGS metagenome assembly OFMB01 (sample SAMN04209241, study PRJEB22552) | human gut metagenome | biome: gut; material: feces | host: Homo sapiens | place: USA: Oklahoma
TCACTTCCATAGGAGGGGTCGATTTTCCGCACGACACTGCTGGGACCGCAGTGGGTTAGGATGCAGTCTACTTTCCAATTCATTCGGTCCAAACTGCTCAGTGCGTCTGCGTATTCTTGACTGTTGGGCATTTCTTCCGCCCACCAGCTCACGCCCTTGACTCGGAACATGGCCCGCATTCGGCGCAGCAGCCAATACCGCTGTTCAAAGTCAGGCTCTTTGGGATCGAGGATGCCATCCCGAATATCGTGGGAGGACGCCCCGCCCATCGTGAACCAAGTGAGGCCGCCGAAGGTGAATACCTGCCCCCGCATCAGATGGAGGATATTCTCCCTCACCTCGTGTACCCGGCCTCCATGCCATTCTTTTTCCGGCAGGGCATTCAGTAGGTCGAAATTCTCGTGGTTTCCATCCACAAACAGGGTGGTGAAGGGTTTGCCGGACAGCCAGTCCAGCCAATACCAGTCTTTTGGGCCTCCGTCCCACAGCCCTCCGAAATCGCCGGTGATGATGACATAGTCCTCGCGGCTCATGTGCTTTTGCGGCGGAAAATATTTGTTTCCGAACCTCTGGAATCCACCGTGGGTATCGCCAGTGATATAAATCATGCGGTCTGCCTCCTTTGCATGGCCTGGGTGATCTCCGTTCCGTCCTTGAAGCAGATGAGCAGGCTGTCCTTATCCAGCACCTTGATGTTGCTGACCAGCTGTCTGACCGTAAGTTCATCAAAGTCTGTGAGTGCGCCGCAACTCTGTTCCAGCTCCGCATCCAGTTCCGCCAGCCTTTCTTCGAAGGCTGCTGCGCCCCGCTGTTCCTTTTCCAGCTCCGCTTTTTTTGCCATGAGCTTGGTCTTGGCCATGTTGACCTGTCGGAGCTCCTCATCGTAGTCGGTACAGTCGGCACCGGCGCTGACGATCAGTTGGAACAGCTCCAGCTGGCGCTCCTGCAGGTTTCGGATTTGAAGCTCCACAGCGGGCAGGCTCAGTGTCTGTTCTTCTCCCGCCAAGACAGCCGAAATACTGGCTTTCACCGCATTTCTGGCTACCTGCGTCTGGAATAATTCATTCATGGCGGAGATAACAGCGTCATGGATGTCTCCCTCATCCAGGGTAGGGGAATGTTTGCAGATCTTCCGGCCATGCTCCAAGCGGTTCTGACACCGCCAGACCACCCGCTTGACCCCTTTCTGGGTCCAGATCACCCGGCGGTAAGGGCTTCCGCATTCCCCGCAGACCAGCAGCTCGCTGAGTACATACTTTCCGCAGTATTTCCCCAGCTGCGTCTTGGCTTTGGAGGATGTTTTCTTGAGACTGGACCGGCGGGCCAGCTCCTCCTGCACCTTTTGAAAGGTTCCCCGGTCAATGATGGCCGGATGGCAGTCATGGACATAGTATTTGGGCAGTTCTCCGTTGTTGATCCGCTTTTCTCTGGTGAACAGGTCCGCGATGTAGGTTTTCTGGAGGAGGGCGTCACCAATGTATTTTTCATTGCAGAGCATCTTCTGGATCACGCTGTCATGCCATACCGTTTTTCCGGTCGCTGTTTTGATCCCATCCGTCATCAGATCTGTGGTGATCTGCCGGACGCTGTGTCCCAGCAGAAACCGGGAGAAGATGCGCCGCACAACGGCCGCCTGTTCCGGGTCGATCTCCGGCTGGCCATCCGCTCCCCAGCGGTAGCCGAGGAAGTTTTTGCAGTGGTAGTAGACCTTGCCATCCTTGAAGTTTTTCCGGTGCCCCCACTTCACATTGCCACTGAGGGATTCACTTTCCGCCTGGGCCTGGCTCATCATGAAGGTGAGGATCATCTCGTTATCCATGAAGAGGGTGTTCACATTCTCTTTCTCGAAGTAAACTCCCACGCCATGCCGTTTCAGGCGGCGGACATAGTTCAGGCCATCCAGAGTGTTGCGGCAGAACCGGGATACCGATTTGGTGATGACAAGATCAATTTTGCCACGCTCGCAGTCCCGGATCATTTGGAGAAAATCCTTTCGCTTCTTGGCCGATGTGCCGGTAATGCCCTCATCGGCGTAGAGGCGAACCATCGTCCAATCCGGATTTGCATCGATTTTTTCCGTATAGTATTCGATTTGGGCCTCGTAACTGGAGAGTTGCTCCTCCTTATCGGTCGACACCCGGCAGTAAGGCGCGACCCGCAGGTGCTTTTTTCGGAGATCCCGTTCCGCCATCTGAGGGTCAGCCGGGATCATGGTGACCAGTTTAGGGGTCGGGGTGGTTTGCTGTATGTTCATGAGGCACACTCCTTTTTATCGGTTTGGATATAAGCTGATCTCTCCGCCTTTGCCGATGGATACCTGGGCGATTACCGCCCCGAAAAGCTCCCACAGAGCTTCTTCATCCTCCGGATTCCGTTCCAGCTTTTGCCGAAGCAGCGCCAGCCTATGGGCTGGTGTGGGGTCGCTCAGGCCGGCATACCGTTCGGCAGCAGCGGCCATGATCAGTGTTTTCATATATTCTGCATTGATATCTGCCCTGTTAAAGCAGAGAGCCAGTTCATTCTCAATGCGGAGGGCATCCGTTGAAGCTGGGGCAGCTTGGGGTAGTTGGATGCGCTCGGGGGATTTTGCCAGCTCTTTGAGCTTCTGAATCACCAGCTCCAGAATGATACTGTCGTCAAGATATATGCTGCAGCCACACTCCGGATTTTTACACCGCCAGCATGGGCGGCCATGGGATTTGGTATCCCGTGCCATCTTTTCCCCGCAGAGGGCGCAGACCGCTTTGTCACGTATGGGGAGGATCTCGCTTGGGCAGGGGGCATAGGTATTCTGTTCTCCCCGCCGCAGGCGGACGGCGAGGAATTCCTCGTCTGCTATCAGCCGAGGATAGCCATCCAGCCCCAGATACCGCTCGTTCTCCAATATCCGTTTGACCATGTGCTTATTCCACTGGGCAGTATGTTGATGGTAGCGCACACCTTGCTGGGCCATCTCGTCAGCGATTTGGTTATAGGAACTGCCCAGCAGGTAGTGGGAGAAGATATACCTTACAGACTCTGCTTCCTCTGGGTGACAGGTGATTCTGCCATTCTGAATCTGGTACCCAAATGGTGTTTTTCTTTGCCACGCCATTTACCGAATCATCCTTTCTATGCTTTCCGACAGCTCCAGCCCATTCAGTAGGCGGAATTTTAACCGTGTCGGGCTGATAATGGTGATCCGCTCAATCAGTTCTCTGAACAGATCCGAGGTGACCTCATCCAGCCATTCTGGACTGTCTGTCAGATACTCCAGCATTCGCTCCGTTTCCTGAATCTGCCGGTCTTCACCGGCAGTCTCCAGAAGACGGCGACGGAGCTTTCTAAGCTCTTGCAGCTTGTGTTCGATCTCGTCCATCTGAGATAAATAGAGAGCAGAATCTACATATCCTTTCGACTTCAGCCGGACAAGGACGAGATTCTGCTCTGAGATACGGGCTATTTCATTGTCAATATCGCTGATTTTACGGTTGGAGCGTAGCTCCCGTTCCCGCAGTTCCTGAAGTTGGGTGAGGACGGGCCGAAGGACGGTTTCCAGTCCCAGTTTCAGCTTGTGATAGAGCCGCAGAACCGCCGCAGTGATTTCCAACTCGGGAATCTGAGGAATGGGGCAGTCTGCCTTGTCACTATCATGACGGCGGCAGACCCAGTATGTTTTCCCACCCGTGACCTTCTTGCGGCAGAGAGAGCCACATTCCCCACAGTAAATGCGCTTACTATAGAGGGTTTCCCGTCGCTGTCGGACAGTCCCTCGAAATTGCCCATTTCGGAAGGACATCAGCTTCTGTACACGCTGGAAATCCTCGCTACTTACAATGGCCGGGTGACTGTGCTCCACAAAATAACGAGGCTTTTGGCCGCGGTTTCGAACCTGCTGGAATGGTATCGTATCTGTGGCATAGCTCTTTTGCCAAATCATATTCCCGGTATACGAGATGTTTGTCAGAATGTAGGCCACTGTACTGGGATACCACTTTTCGCGGTTCCGCCCCCGATCCACTCCAAGCTGGTTCAGTTCTTTGGCGATGTCATCCTTTCCTTGGCCGCTCAAATAAGCCGAGAATATGCGGCGGACCACCTCGGCTTCCTCCGGCACGATCTCCAGATCCCTTCCAGCCAGCCGGTATCCATAGGGAACGGAGGGTGGGACGAACAGCCCATTTTCCATCCGCATACGGACGCTGAACCGCATATTACTGGAGTGGCTGGTGGATTCCATCTGGGCAAACGCTCCATAGATCTGGGCGATCTGTTCCGAGGTCATCTTCCCGGTATCGATGTTCTCCTTTTCAAAGTGGATGCGTGATACACTTCTTTGCTGACGTCCACCAAGATTCCATCTACCCGAATCCTGTATTTTCTTTCTTCTGCCATGTGGCAAACCTCCGTAGCTTCAAGATTTTGATTGGAAAATCAAAACCTTGGGGCTACGGGTACCTGGCAGTGTACGCCTCCCAGCGCATGCCGGCCCTCCTAATGCCGGGCAGAAAAAAAGCCGGGGGGCGTTATAACGCCCTCCGGCTCATTCCTGCCGCCATATTTGCGGCAGGAATGAAAAAGGACCCGGTCACCGCGGAAAGCGGTGTCGAGTCCTTATGTTAAGTATTCAAATTTTAGAGCATACCTGCCACTGTAGCCAGTATAGCAGGTTCAAAATCGGAAGGGAGTAGGGATTCCGTCGGGGATGTATCGGGCTTTAGTCGGGATAAAGTCGGGGCATCCCATCCATCAATTCAGGGATAACATAGCCAAACAGACAGATAGAAAACAGATAAATCGCCTCCTTTTTTCGGTCATAAAACACGCTGCGCTCCATATTCAACTCATCCAGAAGCTCTTTTTCAGTACTGTTGAAACGGTAAATGAATTGCTTGCTGAGGATCTCATAGTACAACTCTCCTCGATCTGGATACCGCTTCAGGCGTAGTAATGCACGATTGATTACATCTACCAGCATTTGGCTTTGGATAACGCAGCAGACCTTCTCCTCAAAATCCTGCAAATCTATATCTGGAGCAAAGTTCTCCAGATAGCATAGTCCGGTACTCAGGTCCTGATCGCCCAATTCCCAGGCATACTCCTGGAGCTCTTGGGCTCGCTCACTCAACACCCAGACAACATCCCGATAAATTTTGAGAATCAACTTGCTCTTATGAAAAGCCACCGTGCTGTCCAGACCAAGTGATGAAAGTCTGCTGTGGCATTTGCGGATCGTTGCACTCTCTTTCCTCATGGTTTCCTCCTTCCTTGTTCGCTGGCCAGCGAACATTTTGGGCATAAAAACTTACCAGGGGCAGGTATAGAGTCCTGGTGAGGACCCTATATCCAAGGCACCCTTATTTACATTAAATTGTGCGACTGCAAGCGAATTTGCATAGCTTGTTTGGAAACCTCAAATATCTGAGCCATCTCTGCAACTATTTGCTCCATAGTTCTTCCGGAGCGGAGACGATAAAAACACTTTTTGATTTGCGGAAGCGGCATCAGAAGGGCTGTGGCCAACGCATCCGCTTGTCTCTCTATCACTCCATCGCTCTCGTCAGTAGAGCACTGTCCATTGTATGCTGCAATATTTCCAGTCCCAGAATACAGATTCTTATGTAGCACCCAGTGGGCCAGCTCATGGGCACATGTGAAGCGAAGTCGCCCGATACTGCGAGTTTCACAAAGGCGTTCATCAATCAGAATCGTTCCTTTTCTGACAGCAATGATTTTATACGACCGTTCATCCATATCATATAGGATGACGGGGCCGTCATCAAAGATGGTTTCTCCCAATACAGCACCATTTTTGCGGAGAATGTGATACTCCAGAATCAGGTCGAACTTTACTTCGATGATAGCTTCGATGGGGATCGGTCTCGGTTCACCACTCAGAAGCGAGCTGTCATATTCCATCAGGATTTTGCGTGCAATAGCTTCAACTGTCTCCAAGCGAATTCGCGGAACTGACACCGTAGGCCCCCCTTATCGCGGTCGATTTTTCATTTGCTCAATGAATGCCTGCCATTCCTCGTCGGTGGCATTCACATCTTTAGAAACACGAAGTGCTGCACGAACGATATCCTTTTGCATGATATACTCTGGTAGATCGGCAGAAATCCTATTCCGAGACTTTGCAGCTAAGTCAAGCAGCCTTTCATGATCGGTTTTGCTGAGATCCAGATAGCGAGATATCCGTTCAACAAAATCACCTTCTGGTGCGGGACGACGGCTCTGCTCAACATCACTGAGATACCCACATGCAATACCAAGATGCTTTGCGGTTTCTCGCAGCGTTAGCCTAAGTTCTTTACGCTTTGCAGAGATAAACGCTCCAAAAGTCATGGTGACTTGCCTCCTGTTATTGAGGGTGTTCGCTGTGCAGCGAACTCTTAATTTCATTATAGTCAGAACAGATGTTCTATTCAATGGCAAAAAAAGAGTTCCCCGCAAGGTGTTAAAATTCTTTAACACCTTGCGGGGGTTCTCATATAAATGTACGAGCGATATCCTGCATTTTATCTACACAGGATTGGGGTGACAAAATTCGTATTTTTCCCATAAACTTAAATACCCACCCATAAAAGGTTCCGCTGGGGTTGACTTCAATTATCACTGTAAAGTGGGTATCATCATATGGAGATATCTCGATGTCTTCACCATAATCATCGGGATACCGCACATCTGAGTCCGGTGAGTTGTCGGCTATACCGGCGGGTGTATCCTGCGGTATAGGCTCGACAGGAATCGTTTCTTCTGTTTTTTCCGCAGTGGCCTCTGCTTGGCAGGCGGACGGGTCATCACTGGGAGAAGGAACAGTATCACCAGTGCCGTTGACGACAGGCCAGTCCGGGCCGAAGTACAGCGGAATGTCCTTCTTTTCACCGTCACGGTCTACGGTGATGTGCTTGACTTGCTTCTCCTCCTGGGCAGGCTGGGAGCCAAAGAGGGACAGGTTACGCTTTTCTCCTAACACCCAAACACCTCCTTGGAAATCTTCTCAATTTCCTTGCGGAAGACCCGGCTATCCTTCATGGAAAGTTCGCCCAGCAGATCACCAGCCAGATACAGGGACTCCACCTCAGCGGAGTACGGCAGTGTAAATGCCACCGTCCCCAGCGCCTTTGCCATGTGGTCACCAGCCTGCTGGGGTTTGACATTGCTGGCGGTTTTATACTGTTTGTCCAAGTCCCAGCCAGCATCCTTCAGAAGTGGGAGCTGGCTGGACAGATAACTGATAGATTTCAGGTCTGCATTTGCGAGACGAAGGACAGCGTCAGATTCCATCAGCGCAACGGCAGACAGTATATCGTTGGCAATATAGCTTCCACAATCGATCACCACATAAGGTGCGATGTTCCGCAGGCCATCGATCAACTCACGGGCCTGCACATCGCTATAGGGTGGGTAGGTGTATTCAGCACCATGTAATGATCTCTGCCGACCTGCTCTAAATCAGAAAAATCTGTGATGACCGTGACCTGCTGGCAGGAAAATGTCAAGTTGATCAGGTCGGTCATGTCGGAATAGTCGTAGCTGACTGCAGCACCCTGGAACTGAGCGCCCTCCTGTGCATAACAGAAGCTGTCCAGCCGCTTGGCCAGATAGTCCAGCTCGTCGATATTTACAGGTTTTCCCTCCAGTCGCTTCAGGATGGGGTACTCACCAAGGATCTCGTCCATTTGGCAGTCCCTCGCCAGGGGATCTCCCATGTCCATCGCATTCAGCGCCTCCATGATTCTGTTATACTGGTTGTGCGGGATCGGGAGGGGAACGGTAAACTGTCCGTACTCAGGATGCTTCGGATTTGATAACACAGCATTCATTCTCATCGTATTCCTCCAATGCCGAGCCCTACATCTCCATCTGAGGGCTATAATCCTGTCTGTGTTCCAATTGGGTGTCCAAGTCGGGGACAGAGAACTCGATTTTGATTCTGGCTTCTTGGATGGCTTTCATTTGTTTGTCATTCAAATCGGGGTCATCCGCCAGCAGATGCTCTGTTGCGCGATAGAGCTCCGTTAACTCCTCTTTAGAGAAGAGGCTGGCATTGGAAATCAGGCCGGAACGAACAGCGAAGTCTCGTTTGGCTCCTGCAAAATCATCCTCATAATAGTGTCCATGGCTGACACCGACCTTCTCATAGTCCCAGATCCACGTAACAAACTCATAGCCCTGTCCGGCGGCTCGCTCTCTACCAGCCAGGACTGCACCGCCAAAGTCTGCCAGCAGATGGAACTTGTTTTCCAAACCACGAGCACGGAGGAGAGGGGTGTTTTCCATGGCCTCCACATATTCGAATGCGCTATCGGCTGCAATAGCAACCCTGTGATACAGCTCGTTGGCCTCTGGATTCTTGCTGCCAGCTGGAAGCAGGAATACTTCGTTCCCAGGAGAAACAGAAAGGACAGGCTGCCCATGGAGAAAAATCTCCAGCCGCCTGTCCTCTTTGTTATAGGATTCAATTTGCTCTTTTCTGAGGCACCGGGATAATTCTTCGAAAAATTGTTGCGCCATATAACAACCTCACATTCTTTTGTTTTCTGGTTTTCTATTTGGGGAATCGGTTTCTACAGCAGAAAAAAAGGCCGAGATCCTGTAGTAACAAGATCCCGGCCTCAAAAGATATGCCTGTTAGAGTAAAAATTGTGTGCGTTCGACTCCTGCCAGAGTGGATGGCACAGGGTAAAATATCGGAAAAATAAGGCCCGTAGATCTGCTGATCTACGGGCCTCGGAAGCCTTGAAAATACTGAGGTTTTGTCCTCAATATCTTTTTTAGCCTCCCTTTTTGGCGCGGAAGGAGGGATTTGAACCCTCGCGCGGCTTTTGACCGCCTACTCCCTTAGCAGGGGAGCCCCTTCGGCCACTTGGGTACTTCCGCAAATATGGATATCTGGCGGAGAGAGTGGGATTCGAACCCACGGATGCTTTCACATCGCCGGTTTTCAAGACCGGTGCTTTCGACCACTCAGCCATCTCTCCGTGCAAAAGCATACTCAACCAGACACCCATCATTCTAACATAGGCCCGTCCGCTTGTCAACAGTGAAAATGAAAACCTGCCCGTTATTCCGGCCGGTATGTCTCGATCGTGACGTCCGTATAGTACCAGTGCAGGATCTCCTGCCACGTTTTGCCCTCGCTCGCGAGTGTGTTCGCGCCGTACTGGCTCATGCCGACGCCGTGGCCATAGCCCCGCACCGTGAACAAGAAGCTGTCTTCACTGAAAATCAAATCGAAGTTGGCGCTCCTCAGAGAAAATACCTCGCGAATCTCATCGCCGGCTGGCTCCAAGGAGCCGAGCTTCATTGTTTTTACCAGACCGGCCTGGGTGGTTTGGGAATCCCCTATCCAGGTTTGGGGCTCTCCCTCCAGCTTGATATCCGGCCAGGCGGCTGTCGCCTTGGCCTTAAAATCCTCTGGGGATACGGTGACGGTAGTTTGATATCCGGGAGCCAGAGTATCTCCTGGGCTCGGTACCTCTACCAGATATTGACGAGCCTCGGAAAATACGTCGGCGGAGGCTTCAGTGACTCCGCCTGAAATAGCGTGGTAGGCCGCGGTGATCAAAGCGTCATCCGAATCCCGGAGTACCAGGCTCTGCGCCTCCTGGCAGATTTCCTTTATTCTTTTCAGGTTATCCTCGTAAGCGTCTCCCCATTTCTCCTGAAGCTGCTGATCCGTCAAATACCCGACTCCTTTGGAAAAATCCAGGGAAAAATCAGCGCCCTTCAGCGCCTCGTCCGGCGCGGCCCGCTGAGCTTCCTTTTTCTTTAGGAAAAAGGTCATGGAGGCTATAGCCTGGGCCTTCAGCGCCTCTGTTTCAAAGGAGGCGGGCATTTCCGCGGATACGACTCCGACTAAAAAATCAGCGTAGGAAAGCTCCTGGATTTTACCGGAGCTTTCATCCAGAACCTGAAAGCTTGCCTCCTTCTGGGCCTCCGGCTGGGCTTCACCGGATGATGCGGGCATGGAGGTCCCTGATGGCGGCGGAGCTTCTGCGGACGAGACGGACCCAGAGGAAGAGCCGGCAGGGGGAGCGCTGGAGGAAGAAGGATTTTTGTATACCGAAACGCCGTCCGGTGAGGAAAAAACGATTACTGCGG
>OFMB01001661.1_pt1 | contig 10061 bp, 8 predicted proteins | sample 1541111 | NCBI WGS metagenome assembly OFMB01 (sample SAMN04209241, study PRJEB22552) | human gut metagenome | biome: gut; material: feces | host: Homo sapiens | place: USA: Oklahoma
GTTCTTTTTCCCGGAACGGGAACAGGAAAAGTCCACACGCCGCCGTCAGCTTGATACCATGCTCGACGGCATGAGCGAAAAGGATTTGAAAATCCTGTCAGCTACCGCAAAAGGGATTGAGGAAGCCAACAACGAAACAACGGGGGAATAAAGTTCCCTCGTTTCTTCATAGAAAAAGCAGTTTGAAACGTCGCAGTTTGCGGCGTTTTTCTTTTGTCCTGCTTTGGCAAAATCAGATTTTCCATGTAGTAGGGATAAAGGGAGAAAGTTTCTTAGCAAGCATAGGAAAGGGGTACCCTTTCCGTATTTTCGCCCTCCTGCGCTGCGGCGCGTCGGTTGAAAATTGCTTGTTGGGAAGTGTCCCAAACCCTCGGAATGGAAAGGAGTGTGAGCCGATGAACGGCAGGAAACGGACAGTACAAATTAAATTCAGAGTAACAGAGGAAGAACGGGCGTTCATTGAACAGAAAATGCAGCTCGTCCCTACCCGGAACATGGAAGCCTACTTGCGGAAAATGGCAATCGACGGGTATATCATTCAGATAGACCATGCCGACATAAAAGCTATGACAGCGGAGATACAGAAAATCGGGGTCAATGTCAATCAGATTGCAAAGCGCGTCAATGCGACGGGCAGCGTCTACCAAGAGGATATAGAAGAAATCAAGGAGGTGCTTGCGGAGATATGGCGGTTACAAAGATTAAGCCTATTAAAAGCACGTTAAAAAAAGCCCTTGACTATATCCAAAACCCGGACAAGACGGACGGGAAAATGCTGGTGTCCTCGTTCGGGTGCAGCTATGAAACGGCAGATATTGAGTTCGGATTTACATTGTCGCAAGCTCTTGACAGAGGAAACAACCTCGCACACCATTTGATACAATCTTTTGAGCCGGGGGAAGTCGATTATGAGAAAGCCCATGAAATCGGAAAACAGCTTGCCGACGCGGTAACAAAGGGGCAATATGAATACGTCCTTACCACTCACATAGATAAAGGGCATATCCATAACCACATCATTTTTTGTGCGGTAAACTTTGTAGACTACCACAAGTATGTTTCCAACAAGCGCACCTATTACGGAATACGCAACATCAGCGACAGGCTGTGCCGGGAAAACGGCTTGTCCGTCCTTGTGCCGGAGAAAGGCGGCAAGGGAAAGAATTATGCGGTGTATAAGAAAGAGAAAACCGCCAAAGCAAAATTGAAACTTGCCGTCGATACCCTTATCCCCCAAGTGTCCGACTTTGAAGAATTGCTCGCGCGGTTACAGGCAGAAGGCTTCACAATCAAACGGGGAAAATATGTGTCCTGTTTGGTTCCGGGACAGGAACGGTTTACCCGTTTGAAAACCCTCGGCGCAGATTATACAGAGGAAGCAATCCGGGAACGGATAGAGGGCAAGCGTACCCGCACCGCCAAAGCTCCCAAGACAGAACGCGGCGTGTCCCTGCTCATTGATATTGAAAACAGTATCAAGGCGGCGCAGAGCCGGGGTTATGAACAATGGGCGAAAATCCACAATCTGAAACAGGCAGCTAAGACCATGAATTTTATTACGGAACACAAGATTGAACAATACACCGACTTGACCGCAAAAATCGCAGAGATACAGACAGAGAGCGAACAGGCGGCAGACGCATTAAAGAGCGCGGAAAAACGGCTTGCAGATATGGCGGTGCTTATCAAGAATGTTTCCACGTTCCAAAAGACAAAACCCGCCTATGACGCATACCGCAAAGCAAGAAATAAGGACAGTTACCGGGCAGCCCATGAGCGCGAAATCATCTTGCATGAAGCAGCGGCAAAGGCATTAAAGGCGGCGGGCGTTTCCAAGCTCCCGAACCTCACCGCGCTGCAATCGGAATGTGAAAAGCTCCAGGAACAGAAAGAAGCCCTTTACGCCGACTATGGCAGACTGAAAAAACAGGTCAAAGAGTACGACGTTATCAAACAGAACATAGACAGCATTTTACGGCAGCAAAGAGAACCGGAACGGGAAAAAGGAAAAGAACGCGGGGAGTAGCTTTGTTCATACTTGTATGATATAATAGTTCCTATCAAAAACAGTAGTTACATACCAAAGTGATACATTTTCAGCAAAGGAAGTGTCAGAGAATGGAACAGGAAATGCCGGACTATGAAACGATACGCGCCGCCGTTGCGGGCGAAAAATGGGCGTTGGAAAAAGTGCTTGCTTGTTACGGTGACGAAATCAACCGCCTTGCAATGGTAAAAAAGCGTCAGCCGGACGGAAGCGTAAAAGAGGAAATCGACGACGATTTACGGCAAACGCTCATACTGAAACTGTTAGAAGCTATCCCACAATTCCCAATAGAAAAGGAGTGATACCATGACACGCGGGGAAATTTGGAAAGACTTTTTTAAGAGAACCGTTTTGCCCGCCGTTATCGCATTGTTTTTATTCTTCATGTTTAAGAACGTCTTTACAGAGGACGGGCAGACCAATTACTTTTATGTGTGGCTGTGCTGCGGTATTCCCTTTGGTATTCGCCGTATGTTCGTATGGCTTGTACCGCATGGGTATGACATAGCCGGAACGGTGGGTATCATTGCCCTCAACTTCATTTTGGGCGGCATTATCGGTGGGGTCATTTTGATATGGCGGCTCGTCGTGGCTGCATGGTATATCCCCCTTACGATATACCGTTTACTTACCACAGATAAGGGCGCAACCCCTCAAATCAACATGGAAAAATAGCAAAGGAAAAACCGGGACGCAGACAGTCAGTAAAGACTATCCGCGCCCCGGTTTTCTTATGGGTGCAGTTCTGAAATGTTACGCAGTAGAACGCCGTTTTTAAGGGAAAAGGTATAAAGCCCTTGCCCTATGAGGAAACGGTTGTCAGAAGCCTGTAAAACAAGGCTTTTTTCGCCCTTACCGCGTAACAAGAGCGCGCCGTTTTCTCATGCGCTCGGCTGCCTGTCTGCGGGTAATCCGTTTCCGGCAGTCCGGGCAGTATTTAACATTGTTTGACTTCGACACAAAGGACGCGCCGCACACGGTACATTTCTTTCTGTCCTCGGTCTGATAGAGTTCCGCATAGAGCAGCTTATCAAGAGGAAGTACGGCAATCCGAAACCACTTACAGAGCAGGGAATAGGAAATGAGCTGCGGGCATACGCAAGTGTCCCCGTCGTCCAGTAAAATACAGTTGCCATTCTCGCAGTTGCAGCACTCCTTTTTCACAAGGGTGTTTACCTTGCGGCTTTGTCGCGGCGACAGCCGCTTAATCCCGGTCATACTTCATCAGCAGGATAAACGGCAAGCTCCCTGTACTCGGCTTCGGTCAGCGCGCCTACTTTGGAAAGGGTGCGCTTTGCAAGCTCCCGTAATCCCGCGTCCATGTAAGGCAGCGCAGCGGTCATGTTCTCTATAAGCTGCGCCTTGCTTCCCTCATGGTAAATGCTCAAAAGGTTTGTTTCCTCAACAGTAAATCTATTCATGCTCATACCTCCAAATCGTGATTTTTTCTTTTTGCCGCTGCCTTTTTCGGGGCGGCTGTTTTCTTGTCTGCGGTAAGCTGCGCCCGGACAGAGGGGCGCGCTTTTCGGATATTCCGGCTTCTGTCCTCGCTTTTGTCTAAAAATGCAAAAGTGCCATGTCTGCCCTCAATCTTAGAAAAAGAAAGTGTTTTGTATGGCAGCATAGCAAACAGACGGTCGGTGTCCTTTGTAGAAGCTAACTGCATAAAGTAAGGCGAAAGCTCCACCATGAAATGTGTTTTGTTGGGGCTGTTAGGGCTGTCCTGCCGCTTCATTTCCGCTACAATGCGCTGTGCTTCGGCTTCAATCCGGCTGTCATGCAATGCGGTAATATGCGCCTTGAAATCCCCCGGCTTTAAGCGGTCATAGCTGCGCTTTTCCTCCCGCATGAGAAAATGCAATGCTTCCGGGTCATTAGGCTGCGCTTCAAAGCGTTCAAACTTCCCAAGCTGCGGGTCTGGATTGCCGTCAAGATACTGTCCGGCGGGCTGCACCCGTTCTCCATGCTCATAGAGCAGCGTGTAATTATCTGCGGGTAATGCCTGTTCCTTAACGTGCCGGAAATGCTGCGGATAGTCAAGCTCATAGAGATTGCCTTTGATTTTTCCGTTTACAATCCCGGTCAGCTCCACCGCATAGGCAAGGACTTTATCGCGCGTCTGTTCCCCGTAAAACCGCCATGTGTTATGCTGTCTTGTGCCTTTTAGAAAAACGTCGCGCTCCCGGAAGCAGCTCGTCCCGGACGGGCGGGAAAACCATAAAAGCCGCCTGTCCTCGGCTGTGGGGCTTGCCGCCGCTTTCTGTAAAATGTTTCTATCAAGGTCAAAATCATTCTGAAAAAAAGCGGTATTTTGTTTCATAATCGCTTCAAGGGAAGTGATAACGTCCACATCTTCAAACTTATTCATAGGTCAGCTCCTTTCCAAGTCCTGCGATTTTTGCTTCGTGGGTTTCTTCTTTCCCGCCCGTTCCTTATCCGCTTTGAGCTGCGCCCGGATAGAGGGCTTTTCTTTCGCTGCGGTTTTCTTGCCTTTGCCGTTTTCCCGGTCGGTCTTAATCGCTTCGGCAAGGTCAGTAAGGGAAATAACCTCGCCTGCCTTTGCTTTCTGTTCCAAAGCGTCCACGGTCGGCGTCTGCGGGGTATTGTTGATGATACCGTCAAAGTTATTGTCGTTCTGCTCGATAGTGTCCTCGACATGCTTCAAAGGGTTTGTCTTTTCCGGCTGCTCGGCGGCAACGGCAAACGCCCGCGTACCGTTTCCCATAATCAGATATTTCCCGTCGTCGGATTGATGATGAAGTCCATACCCGGCTTCTTTCATCTGCTCAATGCTCATAGAGGTAAGCGAAAAGCTGCCGCGCGGCGTTCTAATCTGTTCCCCGGTCAAATGCTCGTCGGGGGTAAGCTGCGGCTGCTTCTCCTGTAAAAACTCCGGCACTTTTTGAAAACCGATACTGTCTACATAGTGGGCGGTATTTTCGCCGCTTTGATGAAGCACCACAATATCGGAAACGGAAAGGCTGTGTCCCTTAAAATCTTTCGGGTGGTCGATATTGAATTTTTCCCAAATGCTGTTAAGGGTAATGTCTGCCGTAAGGGGCGCGGTGTAGATAAGTTCATAATTCGCCCGGTCTATGGTGTGTCCCATCGCCTGCAGGCGGTCGTAAGGCTCAAAGCGCAAGTCCCTTGTAGCGTCGCCGTGGGCTAACTGATAAATCCCGTAACTGTCCTCTTTGCCATAGAGTAACAGGGCTTCCTTTGTCGGCTCACTTTCCCGTAGCTGCTGTTTCATGGCGTTGTATTCGTGCAGGGCTTCCCAAGTTTCCTTTTCTACACCGAACAAGCCGCCTTTTTCTGCGTGTTCCTGTAAATCGGTCAGACTGGTAACGGCTCCCTCGGTGCCGTCCTCATAGATACGGAAAACCTCGATACCGTCCTGTGTAAACAAACGCTCGGCGGCTTCCTGTTTCAGCGGAAACATACCGTCCCAAGAATAGCCGTAGTCCTGCATTTCTTTTATGCTGATAGTGGCGTCGGGTACGGGGAATTCCGGCTGCTCCTGCGGTGGTGCATTTTGCCCGATTTCCTGTACCTCGGAAGTCTGCGCCTGTTCCTTTTGCAGTTCTGCGATATGCTCATCAATGCTGTTAATGATTTCCGCTGCGGTGCTGCGGATTGTTTCAAGAGAACTTTTCAGTTCGGCAAGCTCCCGTCCGGCACTCCACCCGGCAACATACCCAAAGGAATAATCGGAAGTATCAAGCCCGTAATGCTGGCACACGGTATAGGCGATACTTTCTGCCTGTACTTCACGGGTGCGGCGGTCGGGTCTGTTCTCCAAGTCCTCCAAAGGGGCGTTTAGGTCAATGTCGTGCAGCTTCGCATGGGCGATTTCATGGATAAGTGTCTTTAAGGTTTGCAGCTCGCTCATGCCCTCATCAAGGGCAATACGCTTGTCCTCCAAGTGGTAGTACCCGTGTGCGCCGCCCTCGATTTTTTCAAAGCCGACAGGAACAGGAGAAGTCTTTTCAAGGGCAGCGAAAACGTCCTTGTAATGCTCCACGTCCCCGGTCAGCATATTTACGGCAATATCGGGGATTTCCCTGCCCTCGGTCTGCGATACGTCAAAGACAGATACCACCTTAAAGGCGGGTATCGTGATTTCCTTTTCCTCGGTTACGGGCTTTCCGTCTTTGCCGATAATGGCTTTCTGTGTCTGCGGGTCGATTTTCTCCATTTCTTTTTTAATCTTGAACGGCGACGGGGCAAGGATTTTGATACCCTTTTGTCCTTTCATCACGTTTCGTCCAAAGTTATTTTTCCATGCGGAAAATCCGGCGATAAGGGAAGCGTCGGGCTTTTGCATGGCGATCAGCAGCGTATTGTTAAAGCTGTAATTATGAAACTTTGACATGACGCGCAGATATTCCTTGTAACGCTCGCTGTCGAACAGCTCCGTAATACCCTGCTCCAAACGGTCGGTAATCTCTTTGAGCTTTTCGGCGGGCTTCTCGGAAGTTAAGACAATGGGGATAACCGGGCGCGGCTCCTGCGGTGTTTCTTCGGGAACAGCCATCTGTACCGCCGGGGCTGCGTCCCGTTCTGTGGTCGGCTGCGGGTAGCTCATAATGCGGTAGTCCTCCGGCACTTCGCGCCCCTCAAAGTGCTGCTCCCATGCGTCGCCGCTTTCCACAAGGTAGCCGTATTCCGTAAAGCTGCCTTTTTCCTGTGCGGCGGCGTTTCGTCCAAAGGCGATAAGGTCAATGCTGTTTTTCCATTCAGCGGGCATTTGCACCATGCCGGATTTGTTAAGGTAATAATCGCCCAATTCGCGGGGATTATGTACTTCGGGGATATGCACGAAAAAGTCCTCGTTATAGGTAAAGTCAATGAGCTGCCCGATATTCTCAAAACCGTTCTTTCGCTGTGTGGCGGCGTTCAGCGCGGCAATCCCGGAAGCGTCAAGGGTTTCCAGTCGTGCCGCAAGGAAATTCAGCTCGTCCACCTGTGCCGCGCATACCATGTCATACGGCAGGGCAATGTGTCTGTCCTCCCGGTCAGAGTAGCCGTGAATGAAAAATTCCTGCGGGTTGTCTGCGGTAATGCCGACGCTTTGCATGGCTTCGTGAAGCTGCTCTTTGGTGGCGGGCATGGAAAGCCAGTAGCCACCCGGTTCTCCCGTTTCAAAACGGGTGCGGCTGTCAATCAGGATTGCAAACTGTTCCGTTTCCTGTCCCGGTTCGGTTCTCGGTGCAGCGGCGGGAATGTCGGCGGCGGGCTGCTTGATTTCCTCGCCCTCTACGGTGTAGCCCGGTAAGAGCTGCCCGTTTACCCTAAACTGTTCCGCGTATTCCGGCGGGATAGCCGGGGAGATTTCCGTAAAAAGTTTTTCATACGCCTTGATACGCCCATTCAGATATTTTTCCATAGCCGCCCGGTCAGCAAATACCTTTCTGTCCTGTCCGGCGATTTTCGCCTGTCCGTACCCGTGGGGGCTGTTGGTGTAGATGTTCCAAGACAGCGTATAGGAATACGGGATAGATTTCTGTGCTGCCTTGTCGTAGCGGGTATTTTCATACACATGGTAGCTCATTTTATATACCCGGTTGCTGATGGTGTGGCGGTCGTTGTCCTCGTCCTGCCACTTGTTCGCCGTATGCTTCACTTCGGGTATTCTCGCATACTCAATCGCCTTGTCAAATAGCAGGGTCTTTCCTGCCTGTTCCTCCCATGCGGAAGCCTGTACTTTCAGATTTTCAAAAACAGTCTGCTCCGCAGCCGCGCTTTCCTCCCGCAGCTTCACAAGCTCGGCAAGAGGTAAGGCGGTCAGCGGGGAAATATCCGCGCCTTTCGTGTCAAAATAGATACCGCGCTCAATCTTCATCTTGTCGGCGGCTTCCAGTCTGTCATGGTCGTATGAGGAATAACCTGTTTTCCATTCGTCCATTTGCTCGCTCCTTTCTTTTTCAATCATGCGGTGCATAAGCTCGTAGTCCTCAATGCTCATGCTCCCGTCAAATACATAAGGGTCAAAATCTTCCCCGTCCCGGTAGGGCTTTTCGGAAAAGGGAAGCCCCGCTGCATGGGCGGCGGCTTTTGCTTCCTCGATAAGCTCCGGGGGAAGTCTGTCGTCGTTGGCTTCGATAAATCCGGCAACGTCATTTGTGCCGTTTTTGTAGTGGTGGCGCACTCCGGCGGTCAGCTCGTCAAGGCTCATATTCTCGCCTAAATGCCCGCAGTAGTAGCCGTTTAGAATAACGGCGGCGGGGTCAGCCGCTTTGATTTCCTCTAACCGGCTCCTGTCAAACGGTTCTAAAGTACCGTCCACTTCAAGATGAAACAGCTCGGCGTTCCATGAACGTCCCTCTTTCCAAAATGCTACCCATGCAATACCGTCCCTAAGTTCCTCTTGATAGTCCTTTACGCTGTCGCGCAAACTTGCCATGTGTAAAACCTCCTTTCGCGTATGGCAGCGCGGACGCTGCGTTTGTGGTTACATAGTCCTACTACGGTGCGCCCGCATTTCTGCCAAAGATTTTTGAGGATTTTTAGAGGGTTTGGGAAACTTCCCAACAAGCAAAATCCCCGCCAAGCTCGGTTAGAGTGGCAGGGATTTTACGGAAGTGGGTACCCGCTTCCTATGCTTGCTATTCAAGTTCTTTGTCCTTTGAAATGGTTACTTTGTAATTCACATACTTGCCGCCCGTATCAGCTAAAAGTACCGTTCCGTCATAGGTTTTGCCTGTTTTCGGAGAGTACAGCTTTTTGACTTTTACCTTGCCGGATTTTAAGAGTGCTGCGGCAATCGACCGGGTAAAGGCGGTTTTTCGTTCCTCAAAGAAGCGGTCATTTTTCCACATGGTAAAGCCGCACTCTTTGTTGGAACAGTAGTAGTTTTTCTTTCCCTCATAGACCAGGGACTTGCAGCGGGGACACTTCCCAAGCTCTGTTTTTTCTGTCTTGAAAAGCTCTTGTTTCTCACCCAACACGGAAGCATAGGTTTTTACAAGCTCCTGCGTCATTGCTTCGATACCCTGCATGAAAGCGGCAGGGTCAGCGTTACCCTTTGCAATCTGCGTCAGATTGTTTTCCCATGCAGCCGTAAGCTGCGGAGAAGTTAAGCTGTCCGGCAGGACGCAGACAAGGTTTGTGCCGTCTTTGGTGGGAAGTAGCTGCTTGCCCTTGCGCTCCACAAAGCCGCCTTTGACTAACTTTTCAATGACGGCGGCGCGGGTGGCAGGCGTACCAAGCCCCCGGCGTTCTGCGTCCGGGTCGGTGTCCTCATTCCCGGCGCGTTCCATAGCCGACAAAAGACTTGCTTCATTGTGGGGCTTCGGGGGCGTGGTGGCATGCTCTGTCACTTTTGCCGCCGGATTTTCAAAGGTCTGCCCCTCGGAAAAGTCCGGCACATCTAACACAAGCTCGTTTTCGTCATCGCTGTCCGGCTTCTTTTTGAGGGTCGCCCGGTAAAGCCGTTCAATCTCTTTCCACCCGGCAGCGATTACCGCCTTTCCCTTTGCCGTAAATTCATGGTCGGCGCAGGAGAAAACCGCCGTTACCGCTTCGTAAACGTGCGGCTCTGCGGTCGCCATAAGCAGACGCGCCCCGGTAAGGATAAGGATATTTCTTTCACTTTCCGGCAGCGTAGTAAGGTCAGTTTTTGCAATTTCCATAGTGGGGATAATGGCGTGGTGGTCTGATACTTTTTTGCTGTTCAGAACGCGGGAAATACTCTGTTCATAGGCTGCGCTCGCCATAAAGGGCAGCTTGCCGCAAAGCAGCGATACGATACTCGCCGCTGTGTCGCCCATGTCGTCGGTCAGATAGTTGCTGTCCGTTCTCGGATAAGTAAGCAGCTTCTTTTCATAAAGTGTCTGTGCAAGGTCAAAGGTCTGCTTTGCCGTGTACCCGTAGATACGGTTTGCTTCCCTTTGCAGAGAGGTAAGGTCAAAGAGCTTCGGCGGTATAGCGGTTTTATTTTCACGGGTCAAGGAAGTGCAGACAGCCGCCGACGCTTCGCAGGCCGCTTTCAGTTCGCTTGCTTCATCAGCGG
>OFMB01001668.1_pt1 | contig 10041 bp, 6 predicted proteins | sample 1541111 | NCBI WGS metagenome assembly OFMB01 (sample SAMN04209241, study PRJEB22552) | human gut metagenome | biome: gut; material: feces | host: Homo sapiens | place: USA: Oklahoma
GGCGTGGACACTGTTTGGCAGCTATGATATTATGGGCTTGACTGTTGCACTGGACCGTACCGAGTATTTCATTTCCGGCGTGTTTAAAAGTAAAAGCAAAACGCTTCTTTATCCGGCGCAAAGCGGCTTTACCCACGCGGCGCTGCGGGGTCTTTCGCCCGACACCCCCAAAACGGACGCCGAACAGTGGACCGCAGCAACCGGTGCCGGAAAGATCACCGCCATCACTTACGGCCCCCAAAAGGCATGGCTGGCTCAAGCAGCGTGTGCCCTGCCTGCCCTGATTGTCGGACTGGCTTTGGTCGTGCTGTTGCTGCGCTTTATTTGTGCCCTGCCCGGTGTCTTGCACGGGGCAGCCCTGTTTGCTTTAGCACTGGCATTTGCGTGGGCGGTACCCCATTTTCTGCAAACCCTGCCCGGCTGGCTTATCCCCGGCCGCTGGAGTGATTTCAGCTTTTGGCCCACTTTATGGACGAAAATTATGGATACTTGCAATGGAAATATGAAGTAATTTAAAATTTGCAAGCAGAATAAGCCACAGATTGATGATGAAGAAACTTGCTTTCGATATATATTTCGCTGAGGATGTCTATAGAAATCGTTGGGAAAGTTGGACAAACTCTTTGGGATATTTTTGCATGAACATGACAATTAAATGCACAAGCATTTTTGGAATTGAACATAATGAACGGGTTTATATAGGAAAACAGCAAGATGCTAAAGCAAGGGTCATATACCGGGAATAGTGGTACTCTATTGCGTTTTATTTTACATTCTTTGACCACCATTTGACTACTACTGTGCAGACGCACCGTAAAACACCGAAAAGCCCGTTGTGACAACCACCAACAGGCGTTTTCTTGCTTTGGACGCAACTGTGCAGAACCAACAAAATTCACGCTTCAACGTTGGTCTGTACGGGCTTGTCGTAGTTCTCCGACTGAATACCCATTTTCAACTGCGCTACTTTATATTTTGCACAACTAAAATTGCCGTATTATCGTTTGTATTTTTAGGCGTGCCGTTCGATTTTTTCATCTCTATTGAGGGTCGTTTTTTGCGATGTGGAACTACGACTCTTGAGCGATGCTCAACTCAGCTAAACTTATTCTAAATATATCTTGCGCAAGCCTTGCTTTTTGTATAAGATAAAAATATACAAATATTATCTGCACATCTAGGATACGTTTGGAGGGCTGTACATGAATGACGCCACAGAAATCTACATCTTAAAAAAACGCATTGCCTATCTGGAAAGTATTCTCTCAGCCCACAATATTTCCTTTGATGCTCCGGATGTTCCCAGTAGTCAAAGTATAATTGTCCCGATTTCTGCGGTCATCAGCCCAACCCATGCCCGTTTCTTCTATTCCTTATTCCACGGGCGCAGTGACGTCTACGCCAAACGTGCGGTGATGAAAAACGGAAAAGCCGGGTATTTTCCTGTCTGTGAAAATCTGTGGCGATACGGCGTATGCCCAAAAGCAGACCGTCAAAAGGTCAAGTGTGCGTCTTGTCCCAATCGCAGCTGGGCGCCGCTGAATCAACGCGCATTGATGGCGCATCTGACCGGAGAAAAATCCGATGGCAGCGACGTGATCGGCATCTATCCTCTGCTTCCGGATGACACCTGCCGGTTCCTCGTTTTTGATTTTGATGACCATGAAGCATCCCCCGGCACTGTGTGGCAGGAGGATGTGGATGCTTTGCGCCAAATTTGCAGCCAGAACAGTGTGCCTTGCTACGTGGAACGTTCCCGTTCCGGCAGCGGCGCACATGTCTGGCTGTTTTTTGATGCACCGATTCCCGCCGAGCTGGCGCGCAGATTCGGATCAGCGCTGCTTACTGAGGGCGCGAAATCCGTCAATTTAAAAGACTTCAAAACCTATGACCGTATGCTGCCTACACAGGAGCATTTGCCCGATGGTGGTCTTGGCAACCTGATTGCACTGCCGCTGCAGGGGCAGGCGCTTCGGCAGGGCAACAGCGCTTTTGTTGACGAAAACTGGAACGCCTATCCCAACCAATGGGAATATCTGAAATCCGTACAGCGGATCAGCAAGGAATTTGTAGAGAGAAAAACAGCACTATGGAGTGCGGATGGTGAATTAGGTACACTTTCTAAAACAGAAGATATAGAAGATACTGAAAAGCCGTGGAAAAAATCATCTCAGGCTTTCCATTCGGAGGATGCCGGACAGCCGATTTCTATAACGCTTACCAACGGCATTTACATAGACACATCAGGCTTAAAGCCTCGTCTGCAAAATGCGTTACGGCGGCTGGCGGCTTACAGCAATCCTGAGTTTTACAAAAAGAAGGCTCTGGGGTTTTCCACGCGCAATATACCGCGCATCGTTTTCTGCGGTGAGGATGTCGGCAGCTTTATTCATTTGCCGCGCGGTTGTGCAGAAAAGTTGACCGCGCAATTGGACTCTGTTGGAATTTCCTACACAGTAAGTGACGAACGCCAGACAGGTCGCGAAATCAAGGTGGATTTCAAAGGCACTCTATACTCCCGGCAGGCGGACGCCGCCGCGAAAATATTGGAACATGATATCGGCGTACTCTGCGCCGCAACTGCCTTTGGTAAGACCGCTGTTGGTGCGTATCTGATAGCACAGCGCAAGGTCAACACGTTGGTTTTGGTTCACAACTCCGAGATTATGAAAAACTGGGTGGAAGATTTTGAAAAGTTCCTGCAAATCGACGAGGATCTGCCGGAGTACATCACCCCAAAAGGGCGGCGCAAAAAACGTAAAAGCGTCATCGGCACACTGTCCGGCGGACGCAATACGCTGGGCGGGATATTGGATGTTGCCATGATCACGTCCCTTGGGCAGAGCGACGACGTAAACCCGCTTATCAAGAATTACGGCATGGTCATCATGGACGAGTGCCACCACGCCGGGGCTGCTATTGCTGAAGATGTGTTGAACGCCGTTAATGCAAAATACGTTTACGGGCTGACTGCTACACCCAAGCGCGACGACGGGCAGGAGCAAAAAATCTTTATGCAGTTTGGTCCCATCCGCTACCGCTATACAGCCAAAGACCGCGCGGTTGCGCAAAATGTACGGCATTTTGTCTACCCGCGTTTTACGCGCTTGTTCGCGCCAAACGCAAACAAACTCAGCTACAATCAAGCCCGCCGTGCCGTGGTGGGTAGCGCGGTACGCAATGAGCTGATTCTGACCGATGTGGTTTCCTGTCTGCAAGCCGGCCGCACACCCTTGGTGCTGACCAAAGAGAAAGAACATGCGGCGTTTTTGTACGCACAGCTGAAACCTAAAGCCGACCATACTTTTCTTTTGCAGGGCGGCAGCAGCGCCAGACAAAAAGAAGATCTGCGCGCCGAAATGCGGGCAGTTCCTCCAAACGAAAGTGTTGTGCTGGTGGCCATCGGGCAGTACATTGGCGAAGGATTCAACTTTCCGCGGCTGGACACGATGATGTTGACGATGCCCATTTCGTGGCAAGGCAACGTGGAGCAATATGCGGGTCGTTTACACCGCGATTACGAGGGTAAGCGAGATGTTATCATCTATGACTATGTAGATGCGCACATTCGTGTGCTGGAGTCCATGTATTACAAGCGATTGTGCACCTATAGGCGTATAGGATATGAAATTCTTGCTGCTCCTAACGAGGAAAAGCAGACTGTCAACGCAATTTTTGACAGCGAAAGCTATCTGCCTGTTTATGAAAAAGACTTGATGCAGGCACGCAAGAGCATCTATATTGCAAGCCCCGGATTGAACAAAAACAAGGTCCGGCGATTGATTGCGCTGGTAGAGGAGCAACAGACTGCCGGGGTGATTGTGACTGTCATAACGCGACCTGCCGAGAGTTACCCCCAGACTCGCGTAGAGCCAATCAAAGCGCTGCAAACTGCGCTGACGGCGGCGGGGATTTACGTTGTGCCACAACCCGACCTGCACACCCATTTTGCAGTTATTGATCAGGAGATTGTGTGGTACGGCAATACCAACCTACTATCACGCGATAAAGAAGATGACGGTCTGATGCGTATTGGCAGCAGGGATGTGGCGCTCGAGTTGTTGGAGGAAATAGGTCGATAGTTTGGCAAACAGGATTTACACCGTTGACTTTTTCACGATATCGTGATATAGTGATAGTAAGGAGATGATCGACATGCCAGTATTATCAAGATTCTATGGAATTATCATTCGTATGTATTTCCTGCAGAGTGAACACAATCCGCCGCATATTCACGCCATCTATAACGATGATGTTGCAGCCATTGACTACATGACAGGTGAAGTTCTTGAAGGCTATCTCCCTCCGAAAGCGCTGGCTATGGTGCGCGAATGGATTGCGTTGCATAAGGATACTTTGCAGGAAATCTGGGAAACGCAAGAGTTTAAGAAAATTCCGCCACTGGAGTAAGGAGGTTTCTTCTATGTTCCATAAGGTTAAAAGTGTATCACCTCTCCCTGATTATAAACTGAGTGTCGGTTTCAGCGAGGGAGTCGTAAAATTATATGATGTCAAGCCTCTGTTTGAAAAGATTCCTGCTTTCACCTATCTGAAAGAGCACCCCGAAGAGTTTGCCTGTGTCAGCGTTGATGTCGGCGGCTACGGCATTATCTGGGGTGATGAATTGGACTTGTCCTGTGATGAATTATGGGAGCATGGTGAGCGGGTCAATACACCTTTTGATGGATTGATGTCTTTCGGGGATGCAAGCGAATTGTGGGGACTGAGTGAAAGCACTCTGCGAAAAGCCGTCTCTTACGGAAAACTTGTGAACGGCGTAGATGTCTGCAAGTTCGGAAAGCAGTGGGTTGTATCAAAAGCAGCTATGAAAAGAGCTTATGGTGAGACTAAGAGGTAATGATCCTTTTCCATCTGTTTGAAAAATTGACCACCATTTGACCACTACTGTGCAACGACACCACAAAATACCGGAAAAGCCTGTTGTGATAACCGACAACAGGCTTTTTCCTGTTTTGGCGGCAAATGTGCAGAACCAATAAAGTTCACGTTTCAGCGTCCATTTACGCCGCCCTGTCGTAGTTCTCCGACCCGGAAGGCCAGAGGTTCGAATCCTCCCGGTCGCACCAAGAGCAGCACCTTATGGGGTGCTGCTCTTTTTGTTTTGCACGGATTTTACGGGGCAGTAAAAGAGCGGATTCGAACAGCCCGTGCCCCGCGCTTTGCGTCCCGCGGGGCAGAAACGCCCCGGTGGGGCGTTTCTAGGGCGCGGCTTGGCGAATCACTTCGGGCGAACCAAAAAGCGCATTGCAATGTATTTTTGCAATGCGCTTTTTTTATTCGGATTTTAGAATAATTTTAGTAGCATATCATCTGCCGCATCGGTGTACTGCCCTTTTGACAGCCATTCATTTCTCAGTTGATTTGCAGTGGTACACATAAGGCGAATTTCTTCTGTGGAAAAAGTAGCTTTTTTATCGGCTGGGAGAGCATTGATTTTCAGTATCAGTCGCCCCGGTTTTTCTGTGCTATGCCCAAGCGCTTTTTCACGGTAATAATAAGGTGCAAGCGCTTTCAACAGGATACTTTTGTTCGCACGGGTCAATTTGATTTTTCTCATAATCCTATCGCCTTTCCCAACTTTTCCTGCGCCTTGCGCTTATTCTTGTCAAAGGCGTGGGCATAAATGTCCAGCGTAGTGCTTGCCTGTGCGTGTCCTAACAAACTGGCAACCGTGCGCACATCCACCCCTTGTGCAATCAGCAAGCTGGCGTTCGTATGCCGCAAGCTATGCACATTCAAATTCAGTGGCAAGTTGTTTGCTTTCAATATCAGCTTAAAGCGATAGGTAAATGTGCAGGGATTCATCGGCTTTCCATTAGGCTGGCGGAACAGGTAGTCATCTTCAGATACGGTTTCGTTCGCGGTTTGCACCCTATCCCATTCGCATTCTTTCCGCCACGCCTTGAGTAGCTGGCACATTTCTTTGCTCAAATACACCATACGGTCACCGCTGGTCGTCTTAGGGTCTTTCGTGATGGACTCTTGGTGGCTCAACTTCACGACTCCGCGTTGTATATGAATCGTCCGTTTGCGCCAGTTGATGTCACTCCATTTTAATCCACAGGCTTCTCCACGCCGCAGCCCGGTTGCCAGCACCAGCTTGAAATAGGTTTCGTATTTCATACCCTGACCTTCAAATGCAGTGATCAACTTTTTAACCGTTTCCTCATCAGCTACGGGACGTTCCTTCTTCTGCCCCTTAGGCTTGTAGCACCGCCATGCGGGATTATGCGTAAGGTATCCCTCGTCCACAGCCGCCGACAGGATACCGCACAGCGTGTTGTGTAAGCCTTCGACCGACTTCTCGGATAGATTTCCTCTGCCGTCCAAACGCGGGCTGCGCCGCATTTCTTCGTAAAAATCACGGATAACCTCTTTACGCAAATCGGTCAGTTTATAGTTGCCCAGCGCCGGCAGTATGCGCCGAACATCCTGCAAATCTCGTTGGTATGTAGAGTCCGCCAGTTTCTTCGGTCCTATATCAGTCGCCCAATGCTCAATGTACTTTGCCAGTGTAATGCTGCGGTTAATGGGTTCCGGCGTATGCTGAACCTCGCGTTCAAATAGAATTGCCTGTTCTTTTACCCATTTCTCTGCCTGTTTGGGTGTGTACTCCTTGGGTGGTTTGACGGTTTTCTGCACAGATTTCAGTCTATTGCCTTCGTAGTCATACCCACGGGATACCACGATCAAATAGCTATTACTGCCGCGTTTTCTAATAGATGCCATTGCTTTCAACGCTCCTTTGTATGTTTTATTGACCTGCGGTACTACAAAGCATATCGACAACTGCGACAGAAAGCTATCACCACACCCAACAATCTTTCGCCCTAAAATCCACCTATTACTGACAAAAACGGCACCGCCATCTCTGACGGTGCCGCCACCTGTTCACATTTTGCTTCACTTTTTTTCAAATGGTGATATACTTTAATTATCTTACTAACTTCTAGGAGGAATGTTAATGTATTTATTACCCCTTTGGACGGATAACATTTTCTATGGCCTTTCGAATGTTCCTACATATGGGGCGCTTTGGTTTACGACATTTCTTATTATATATGAAATTGTATTTTTCACCCAAACGCATGATTCACAACTTCATCCATCCCCAAAAGACAACTTAGCCAAGGAAAATTGTTTATGCAAAAAGGTCAAATTATTGTCAAATTATTTTTACTCCTTATTTAAAAAGAATCCGCCCTTTCCCGTTTTCTTTTTGGCTCCGCTGATTTTGCCCTTGCAATTTGTTCTTGGCTCAAATGAGGCCATCCGTACTCTTGCACGTACCATCTTGTCATTTAGTGCATTCGGGTGCATCCTTCTAACTGCCGCAACCATTTTTGCCAGCGCATTTTCTAACGGTAAAGGTACCTACCTTGCACTCGTTTCGCACTTGAGCTCCATATGGACTTGTTTGACACTCTTTTCCGCATTTTTAAGCGGTTGGCTTTGTCTCCACAACTTAGCAGGAGTTGCTTTCAATTCTATCTGGGACTTCTTACTTTGTACCTCTGTCTTTTCCCATTGGGATTTTCAACCCAATTCAGAACCTATTTCACGCCCTTCAAATCCATACCTTCCGACGGAAAGTTATGACTTACTATTTGGAACACGAAAAGCGCAGGCAGATCAATTAGTCGCAAAGCTAGAAGATTCTAAACTAAGTGGTTATTCTATATGCATAGGTGGAGAGTGGGGATCAGGAAAAACCTCATTTATTAATGGTGTCATCGAGAAACTTAATCATAACTGTCCAGGGGATAAAGTTATTTGGATTAGAACTCTAGAGATAGATTCTATCGATGAACTATTACAATATATCTTCAATAGTATTCGTGCAGAACTAAAACGGCGAAGAGTCTATGTGGGAATCGCTAGCGAATATCAGCAGTTTATTCAATCTGCGATGAGCGCCTTGACCGGAAAAGAAATCGGAACATTACTTGGATCAAAGTTTATGTTTCCTCCATCTGATTATCGAAAAAGATTGGCAGCTCTTGATGAATTACTATGCAGTTCTATGGGGAAGGACAAGTTCTTAATCGTTGTAGACGATATCGAAAGGTGCAGTCCTACCAAACTTCAATCTTTTTTGTTTATAGTTCATGAAGTTGCAACGCTAAAATGTTGCGTATCTATTTTTCTAGCAGATCGTAACCAATTGATAAAGAACTTTCCCGGAAAAAAAGACGTATTCCTTGAAAAATTTTTCAGTTATACTATCGAAGTTGATGATGTTTCTCCTCTGGAAATCATGACTGCAAAAGAGTCAGAACTTTCCAGTTCTCTTCAAATATATCCAACCATACCAATGCCCTCTGAAACATATAAAAGAGCCATTGAATCATTTAAAGACGAGATTGCTAAAGTAGAAAATCAACTCAAGAATCATTCCAGAGACAAAGCAGATGAAAATTTCAACAAAAGTAAACTTACCGAATTACTCAATTTGCAACAACTTCTGGAAGATACCTTTCGGCAACCACGCACAGTTGTACATTTTTACGAATACATCAAACAATATAGTCAACAATTTCAAAGTCACTGTCTTCAAAGTTCCAATTGTAATGCCGATAAAAATAAAAATATCCTGCAAAACATCCATTTTCCCGAAATTTTATGGCTTATATCGCTTATTGAAGTTCTTATACCTACTGACGAAGCCGAACTAAAACGAAAAGGTTTCCTCGCCTATCTTTCTTCTTGTCAAAATGAGGCAACTGATTCTCAACAACTTCTTTATAAACTATATCAGATGCTCATCACAAAGGGGCCTTTTTCCCCTGTTTCGTATCAACTAAAGCAATCCGCAGCGGTGTTACAACAAGTAATATGGTGTCCATGCAAAGGGAAACAGTATTTTCTGCATGAATATGAATCGGAAATTGAAGAATTAATGTCCCGATTACTGAATCCCCATGACCAAGATAGCCTCTCTTATGACGATTTTCAAAAATTAGTTTACCATGTGGTAAGCAAGGGCAATAGCAGCAATGACATCCAACAGTGGAAAGAAGTTTGGCGCACATTGCTTACTTGCGCAGCGAGTCACGATCAAGCTGCAGAAGATGACTCCGTTTTTCCTCAAATGTTCTTTCAACGTGATATACAAGATATTTGGGGCATTAAAGGAATTTGGATGAAAGATTTATATGAGGTATACTGCAAATCACCAAATGTGCATTCTATTCCTTTCAAAGTTTCACCAGATGAATTCCAATGGTTTATATCCGTTTACTGCGCGCACCAGTTAGCCGTTTTTGAGCCCCTTTTATGGGTATTGGTTCCCAATGGGGATCATGATATTCTTTCAAGTGAAAGAGAGTCCTTTCTAAATGCTCATAGCACAATATCTGAAATGACCGAGGATTATCTACAGAAACTTCTTTCGTATGGCAACCCCCTTTGGACAGATATAACTCTCACTGGCGATTTTGTTTATGATTTACACAATTTTTCCGAAGCGTTAAGATTGACGTTAGACGATCATAAATTGTTACACCGACCAGATATTGAGGAATATATGTGCCGCGTAAATCTAATCTGCGAGGATATTGAATTTTTTGAAAAAGTTTGTTCTTTCTTTATCTCAACCACTAAGAAAACCGTACAGCCATATATTCCTAATAGTTCTGATGAAACCACTATAAAGGGCTTGGTCGAACAATTAGAATCTTCAATTATGACAAAGGATATTATGTATGCGCAGGAAGAAGTCAAGAAATTAAATAATTTACTTTCCGGTCAGAATAAAGTTCTCTCTGAAGACGACGCTATTAGATTGCAAAATACGCTAGATAAAGCCTATTTTCTTAAAAAAGAAAATAGTGAAGTTGCAACAGAGTACTTCATCTCTGTCCGTTCATGGATTGCTCGATGCCAGAATAGAGCAGATATATCAAAAGCAACACCTCACACTTCTTAATTAACATCGTCACCTTTTTCTTTTCAGTGACGCTGACGCGGACATTGATCCCGACACTGCGCTTTCTCATGCGCCAGCAGCCTCACAGGGGT
>OFMB01001670.1_pt1 | contig 10036 bp, 9 predicted proteins | sample 1541111 | NCBI WGS metagenome assembly OFMB01 (sample SAMN04209241, study PRJEB22552) | human gut metagenome | biome: gut; material: feces | host: Homo sapiens | place: USA: Oklahoma
TGATGTATACCTACCTCTACGCCGGCCAGTATGACAATGTCATCGGCTACGCAGTGGTCGTCAGCGTGTCGCTGTTCTTCAGCGTCATCCTCGCAAAGCTGGTGGGCGGTATGCTGCCCCTGGCCGCCAAGAAGCTGGGCGCCGACCCGGCCATCATGGCGACCCCCTTCATCACCACCATCGTGGACGCCTGCAGCTTGATCCTCTACTTCCAGATGGCACAGGCTGTCTTCCGCGGCATGATGTAAATACACAAAAACGCCCCCGCTCAGTGCTGAGCGGGGGCGTTCTGTTTCCCAGATACAACAAGGCCCCCGTCTGGCGCTTGCGGCGACGCCAGAGGGGGTCTTGCTGTTTGGGGTATTGCTTTGGTGTGAGGAGGAATCATGTGCAAGGGGCGGTTGCGGCCCCGCACCCTTGTGAGCTATAGTATACCCGAATTACCGGCCAAAATCATGTCTTTCCTGTGAAAGATTTGTTAATCGGCCTGTGAAATTTTTGGAGCGGAAATGCAGCGCTTTGCTTACAGCGTCTCGATGTCGCTCACGGTGATTTCGTCAGAGCGGGAATTTTTGGTGTAGGTCACGCGCTGATTGCCGCAGGTAAAGCTAACGGCGACGGTGCGGCTGGAACGGTACCAGCTGTCATAGGTTGGCTGGCTGATTTCATACGCCAAGGCAACACTGCGCTCCTCGCCGGGTCTGATGGTGAGACTGTCATAGGTGCGCCAGATGTCTGCATCTCCCACATCCCGTGCGCTGAAGTTGAACGGGGGGATGGGGGTACCATCCAGCGTAGTGGCAAAGTTATCACCGCTGAGCGTCACAGGCTTCGAGCTGACATTAGTCATGACGATTCTGAAAGAGATCTCGTTGACGGGAACAGTGGCATTTGCGGCCCAATATCTGCTTCTGTCAATTTTGCAATCCGCAGCCACGATGCCGCCGACTGCGCCCTCGATCAAAGCCTGATTGACAGCCTCATTGGTGGAAGAGCAGGCCGTCAGGGCGGCGGCAGCGGCCACGACGCCCAGACCTCTCAGGAATACTCGGCGGGAAAACATCTCAGACATTCTTCATACCTCCGTGCGGGCGGGACGCGCCCTGTTTTGACTCGATGATAGCATAGAAAAGCCAGCGGTACAAGCGGTTCGGCGTAATATACAACGTAGTATTTCACAACGCCGCGTGCTGACGGCCCATCTCCACATAGGCTTTTGCGTTCTCGATGTTGTGGGCCAGCTGGTCGTCCCGGATGGTCTTGATGACCCGGGCAGGCACGCCTACCGCCACCGAGTTGTCGGGGATGACCATTCCTTCAGGCACCAGCGCCCCGGCCCCGATGATGCAGTTTTTGCCCACGACGGCGTGGTTGAGGATGGTAGCATGCATCCCGATGAGGCTGTTGTCCCCCACCGTGCAGCCGTGGACGAGGGCGCTGTGGCCTACGGTGACGTTTTTGCCCAGAACGACCTGCCCGCCGGGGTCGCAGTGGAGCACGGCGTTGTCCTGCACGTTGCTGTTCTCGCCCAGGATCAGTGCGCCCTCGTCGGCCCGCAGTACAGCCCCGTACCAGATATTCACGCCCCTGCCCAGTGTCACGTCGCCCAGCACCGTCGCATTCGCCGCCACAAAGACAGCACCCTCATCCCGGGGCATTTTTCCACCAAAGGAGAGCATCATTGTTGAAAAACCACCTTTCTCTTTTGCTTCATTTATGGTATTCTTTATTATAGCTCTTATTGTCGGAGCAAGGAAGCCCCCAGGCTTCCGAAGGAGTATCAATTTATGCAGTTTCATCCCTTTGCGCGGCGGCTTCTGGCTCTGGTTCTGACCGCTGCATTCATGACTACAGCGGCACTGTCCGGTTTCGCCGTCTACGCGATGCCCATTCAGGCCGCCTACCCGCAGGAATCCATCTACCTCTTCGATGCCGACACCGGCGAAGCTCTCGTGGAGCAGAACCCCGACCTTCCCCGCTGCGTTGCCAGCCTGACCAAGATGATGACGGCCCTTCTCGTGCTGGAAAGCGGCACCGACCTCAGTGCCGGCATCACCATCCCGGCCAGCCTCACGCCGGGACTTCAGTCCATCCGGGCCAACCGTGGCCACACCATTGGCCTGCAGGCCGGTGAGACGGTGCGCCGCATTGATATGATGTACGCCATGCTCCTGCCCAGTGCCAACGACGCGGCCAGCGTGCTGGCCGTCGATACCTCCGGCAGTCTGGCCGCCTTCGCGGCTCAGATGAACGTCCGGGCCAGTCAGCTGGGCTGTAAGGCCACCCATTTCACCTGCCCCCACGGCCTCTACGACGGCGGCAACTACTCCACGGCCCGCGATATGGCGAAGATCGCGCTGGCCTGCTATGCGGACCCGACCTACCGCCAGATAGCGGATACGGTGTCCTATGAACTGCCCGCCACCAATGTGCATCCGGCCCGGACGGTCACGACCACCAACAAGCTTTTGCAGCCCGGCAGCGGCTATTACCGCAGCGATGCCCACGGCATGAAGACCGGCTTTACCACCCAGGCCGGGCGGTGCTTCGTCACCTTTGCCCGGCAGGACGGCCATACGTACGGGCTGGTCATCCTGGGCTCGAACTCCCAGAATATCTTCCGGGAGGCGGCAGAGCTGTTCGACTGGGCCTTTACCAGCCCCGAACTGCACCCCGCCCCGGCAAAGCCCGAGGCCGAACCCGAGAAGCACGGGCTGAGTGCATTCTGGCACAAAGTGTTTGGCTGATGTTTGAATGTTAAGGAGGACAAGCCTATGAATCGACCCACCTTCCTGCGCCGGAGCACGGCGCTGCTGCTCACGCTGGTGCTGATGGTCTGCGCCGCCCTGCCCGGGTTTGCCGCTTATCAGATGCCCATCCAGACGGCCAGCGACACCGAGTCGGTCTATCTCTTCAATCTGGATACCGGCAAGCCCATCCTCAGGCAGAACTCTGACCAGCAGCGCTACATCGCCAGCCTCACCAAGATGATGACGGCTCTGCTCTTCCTCGAGAGCGGCAAGGACATGAACGCTGAGATCACCATCCCCACCAGCCTGACCCAGGAGTTCAAGGACATCCAGAACGCCAACGGCTCCACCATGAACCTCCGCATCGGCGAGACGGTGCGCCGCATCGACCTGCTCTACGGTCTGCTGGTGGCCAGCGCCAACGACGCGGCCAGCGTCATCGCCAGCGACGTCTCGGGCGGCGACCTGACGGCCTTCGTGGCCCAGATGAACGCCCGCGCCAAGGAGCTGGGCTGCACGGATACCACCTTCTCCTGCGTCCACGGCCTGTACGACTACGGCAACGTCTCCACGGCAGAGGACCTTGCAAAAATTGCCGCTGCCTGCTACGCCAACGAGACCTATATGCAGGCCGCGAACACCCTCACCTATACGTTGCCCGCCACGAACCTGCACCAGAACGAGCGGACCATCAAGTCCACCAACCTCATGCTGGACCCGGAGTATGCCTATCACCGCGACTATGTCCGGGGCATGAAGACCGGCTTCACCACCCTCGCAGGCCGATGCTTCGTCACTTTTGCTCAGCAGGACGGCCACACCTACGGCCTCGTGGTGCTGGGCAGTGATATGAACAACATCTACCGCGAGTGTGCGGAGATTTTGGACTGGGCTTTCTCGAGCTTTTCTGACCGTCAGCTCGTGGACACGGAGACGGTGCTCACCACCGTCCCGCTGACCAAGTGCCGCACGGAGGAAGCCGTGGAGCTCTACGCCGCCGACGACCTCAGCGGCTACGGCCATGCCGACGATGAAGTGACCTTCGAGTTCTCGGTGCCGGAGAGCACTTCGGCCACCGTCAAGGAGGGTGCTGTGCTTGGTACGGCCACCGTCTACCTCGACGGCTACGAGATGGGAACGGTGGACCTTGTGACCCACAAAGAATATGTGTCTGACTTTCGCTCCGACACCAAAACGACCCTTCTTCTCATGGCCGCGCTCATCGGCATCCTCATCGTGCTGGGCTTCCTGACGATGGTGGCCGGCGGCGGTTCGCTGAACCTGCGGCGGCGGAGTCGGTCCCGCAGAAGATAATCGAATCAAATAGCAATCGCAAAAGCTCCCCGGAAGGGGAGCTTTTGCTTTATCCAAGCTTCGCTGCAAGAACGGAAAGGGTGATCTTGGGGTTCACCTGCGCGGCGAGCCGCTGAATGGCCGCATCGGCCAGCGAGAGGGCGCGGCGGGCGGCGTCACCCGTCAGAGGGGTGCTGGCGCACCCCCGGAGCCCGGCGGCGGCCACGGCCCGGAAATCGCCCAGCAGGGCCGCTGCTGCGGCCTTGTCCTTCTCGTACCCGGCCAGCAGGACGGCGGCGGCATAGCTGTCGTGAGCCGCCGCGGCCTTGGCCAGCGTCAGGGCCTTTTCCACCTGTTCCCGGCGGGCGTCGTCCCGGGCGGCGGCAAGCACGGTGCCGATGTGGCCGTCGAACAGCTCACTGTAGAGCCGGGCCTGCTTTTTGTCCACGCCCTGCCCGATGCACCACCGGGCACATTCCTCGGGGCTGACCGGGGCCACGGCGAAGCTGACGCAGCGGCTGCGGATGGTGGGCAGCACACCGGCCAATGAGTCTGCCGTCAGCAGGAAGAGCACGCCTTCCGGCGGCTCCTCCATCACCTTCAGCAGGGCGTTGGCGGATTCCTCGTTCATCCGCTCCACATGGTAGAGCAGGACGGCGCGGCCCTCGGCGGAGAGGCTGGTATTGAAAATTTCGGTGCGCATGGCCTTGACCTGACTGACGAGATACCGCCCGCCCGAGCCCATGCCGGTGACGGAGATGGCTTCCCGCACCACGCCGGTCTCGATGCGGCCGCTGTCGCGGTCGCCGGCTTTGCCCACGGCACGGCAGCATTCGCCCCGCAGAAGGGCCTCAGCAGGTGCGCCGCCTGCCGGGTAAAGATAGTCTGCCGCCACGCACCGGGCCGCGTAGCCCGCGCCCAGGCCCGTCTCGCCCACCAATAACACGCTGTGGGTCAGGCGGCGGCTACCCAGCATCAGGCGGACGCTGTCTTTCAGGGCCGCGTTGCCCGCAAGGCGGTCTATCATCATGAGCAGCTCACCTCCGGTTTTTCCGCTTCCACTGCTCCCGGCGTATCCACGCCCGGACGCTGCGCAGTGCCTGCGGCCCGAAGAAGAGCACAAACCCCAGCATACTCAGCAGATAGCTCACCTTATACAGCCACCCGGCAGTCAGGAAGCTGAACAGCCACATGGCAGCGGCGAAGAGACCGAAATACTTCACCCTTACCGGGATGACGAAGAACAGCAGCACCTGCACCTCGGGGTAGAGCATGGCGAAAGCCAGCAGCAGCGACAGCGACAGGCAGTAGGTGTCGGCGGGGATGCCGGTGACGAGACAGCCCAGCACGGTGCCGATCATCCCCAGCAGGAAGTAGAGGTTGAAGCGGAAATCGCCCCACTCCTTTTCCAGAGCCGTGCCGATGAACCATGTGAAGTAGATGCCGAGGATGACGCTCAGCGGCCCGCCCCCCGAAAACGGGATAAAGACGAAGGTGATGAGCCGCCACACCTGCCCCATCAGCAGCAGGCTCCGGCTCAGGCCGAGATAGACTGAGATGAATTGGTTGACGAACAGTTCGATGGCGTAGACTAAAATCTGTCCGCCTACGATGATAGAGATGAGGTTGGGGATGCAAAAGCGGCCGTATTTCCGCTCAAGGCGGGAGATCCAGTTCATAGGCAGACGCCTCCGTGAAAAGAAATTTTTGCGGCCCATGTCCGGGGCCATTTTCTGTCTTTCATTGTATCATGTTTGCCCGGCCCATTCAAGAAAATCCGTGGGAAGTGCGGGACTCCATTTTGGTGCGTTATCGGAAGAGTATCCCATCTGGAATGATTTTTTAACTTTTTCCACGGGGTTTTCCACCGATTTTGTGAAAAAGAAGTGGGGTTTCCCACAGTGTTTTCCACTTTTTCCACCGAGTTTTCCACAGAAAATTGAGTTTTGGGTTATACACGATGTATTCTAAAACGGGAAAAGAGGGAAAATCTGGGGAGAAAAGGAGTCGCAGAGCCTTTTTTTGAAAAGAAAGTCGAGGCCAAAAATTTATTTTCTGCGGCATTTCGCGCCTGGGGCAAAAGCGCCTCTCCCCTCTGGAATTTTTGGCACAGGAGTTTTCCACAAACACTGCCCGGCAAAAACCATGTGTGGAAAACCGTGGGAAAACCCGAGTTTTCCACAAACTTCGCAGGGAGGAGAGAAAAGCGCCCCCGGGGCCGGACGGCCCGCAGAGGCGCTGGAATGCTGGAAAATTTATACGGCCCCGTAGATGCCGTGGACGGAGACTTCGCCGGTGAAGACCTTCTCCTCGCCGCTGTCGGTGCGGACGATGAGCTGGCCGTCGGCGTCCACGTCGATGGCTGTGCCGCTGCCTGTGCCGCCGCCCGGCAAATCGAAGGTGACGTGGCGGCCCAGGTTGACGCAGGCCGCCTTGTACTCGTCCCGGAAGGGAGCGAAGCCCTCCCGCGCGAAGGTGTAGAGCGGACGGTCAAAGCCGAAGTCCGTCAGCGCCTCGGCCAGCCACTGGGGGTCGGCGGCAAGGTCCACTTTCGCGCCCTGCAATTCGAGGGAGGTGCCGTTGGGCAGGTTTGCGGCGTCGAAATAGCTCTGGGGCTGTGCCAGATTGATGCCGATGCCGCAGACGATGCCCCGGCCCTGCATCTGGTAGCCGTAGCTGACGCTCTCGCAGAGGATGCCCACGATCTTTTTGCCGTTCAGCAGCAGGTCATTGGGCCATTTTATCCGGCAGTCCACGCCGTAGCGCTGGGCCAGCTGATCGCGGACGGCAAGGCTTGCCAGCAGCGGCAGGGTGGCAGGCTGGGCCAGCGGCTCCCGGATGACCGCCGTATAATAGAGGGCGCGGCCCTCGGCGTTCACCCAGCTGCGGCCAAGACGGCCCCGGCCTGCGGTCTGATTGGTGGTGTATACCGCGCCCACCGGGCCGAACTCTTCAAAATGCTCTTTTGCGTAAGCGTTGGTGCTGCCGCACTCGGACAGCCAGCGCACCTCGTTGATGCTCATGCTTTGGGTACCTCTTTGTGCTCGTGGCTGACCACCTTGCCGTCGGCAAGGGTCAGGATGCCGTAGGTGTTGGGGCCGGTATAGCACCGGCCGCAGGAGCCGGGGTTGAACAGGAACACCCCGCCCCGCTCTTCTGCCACCGGGATGTGGGTGTGACCGAAGAGGGCGACGTTCGCGCCCCGGGCTGCGGCTGCGTCAGCCAGCGTGTCGAGGTCGTATTTCACCCCGTACATATGGCCGTGGGTGTAGAAGACGACCACCCCGTCAAAGGCGGCAAGCCCGTCCAGCGGCTCCAGCGCACCGAAATCGCAGTTTCCGGCTACAGCATAGGCCCGCAGAGAGGGGTAAAAGGTGAGCGCCTGCTCGAGGTCGCGCAGGCCGTCGCCCAGAAAGATGAGCGCGTCGATGCTGTCCGCCTCGGCGGCCAGAATGTTTTCGATGGCCAGACGGCTGTTGTGGCTGTCGCTCAAAATCAGAAGTTTCGTCACGGGAAAAGGATCCTCCTCAAATTTTATTCCGGGTCGCGCTGCTGGATGGTCAGCAGTGCCTTATATACTTCGCTCTTGGAGTAGGGCGTCCCCTGGGCTGCGGCCTTGGCGGCGGCAGTGGGGCCAAAGCCCTGTCCGGTCAGCTCGAGGGCGCGCTGTGCGGCCTGCTCGAGGGTCATTTCTGCTTCCGGCTCTGTGGAAGCTGGTGCACCGGCCATGACCAGAACATACTCGCCTCTCGGCTCGTTGGCGGCGTAGTGGGCCTGTGCCTCCCCGAGGGTGGTCTTCCAAATCTCTTCGTGGAGCTTGGTCAGCTCACGGCAGAGGGTGATGCTCCGCTCCGGGCCGAAGGCGTTCACGAGGTCGTCCAGCGTCGTGCGCAGCTTGTGGGGGGCTTCGTAGAAGATGACGGTCCGCTTTTCACCCAGAAGCTCAGCAAGACGCTCTTTCTTCTGCTTCCGGTTCACAGGCAGGAAGCCCTCGAACACCCAGCGGGAGGTGTCCTGGCCCGAGACGGCCAGCGCCGTCACGCAGGCAGACGCCGCCGGGACAGGCACGACTTTGATGCCCCGGGCCAGCGCGTCCCGCACGATGACCTCGCCCGGGTCAGAGACGCAGGGCATTCCGGCGTCCGAGCAGAGGGCGCAGTTCTCGCCCGCCTCAATCCGGCGCAGGATGCCCTCGCCCTTCTGCAATGCGTGCTCGTAGTAGCTGACCATCGGCTTTTTCAGGCCCAGATAGTTCAGCAGCCGCATGGTCACGCGGGTGTCCTCGGCGGCCACGAAGTCCGCCGCGCCGAAGGTGGCGGCCACGCGGGGCGGCATGTCGTCCAGATTGCCGATGGGGGTTGCCACGATATAAAGAATACCGGCCATGATTGACCTCCCTGATGTTGTTATTTTACTTCTCCGTACATCGCTGCCCCGGCGGTGATGAGCACATCCGGTTCGATGCGCAGGCCGGTGCGGCGGTTTTTCTGGGCTTCCACAAGAAAAAGCCACGGCGCGGCGTCAGGCTTATTCTTCACAAAGGCCAGACGCTTCGGCTCGAGGCGGTGCGCCCGCAGCACAGCCAGCACCTCGGCCAGACGCTCGGGCCGATGGCAGAGGGAAAGCTTTCCGCCGTCCTTCAGCAGGCGGAAACCGCAGGCGCAGACATCCTCGAGGGTGCAGTCCGTCTCGTGGCGGGCCCGCGTCGGTGCTCTGCGGCCCGGCAGTAAAGTAGGGCGGGTTGCAGGCGCAGACATCGAACTGGCCCTCCCCTTCCCGGAAGGTGCGCAGGTCGGTGAGATAAGGGGTGATGTGCCCGATGCCCTGCGCGGCCACAGCCTCCTGTAAGAGCGCGCTGGCCTCGGGCTGCAATTCCACGGCGGCACAGGGGCCGCGATGGCCCCGGTCGTGCCACTCAAGGCTCACGATGCCGCAGCCGGAGCACAGGTCTGCCGCCTTCTGGCTGCGCCGCGGCTCGCAGAAGCGGGCCAGCAAAAGCGCGTCCGAGCCGAACCGGTGGACGGCGGAGCAGTATACTTCTGTTTTATTATACAAAATCTCGGTAGAATGTTCCATACGCCCAGCCGAAATCCTCCGACAAAATATTGTGCCCCGAAAGATGAAAAAATTATGCAAGAAAGAAAAGCAGCAGACCCGCCTGGCAGGTCTGCTGCTTTTGATGCGTTATTCGCGCGCTATCTGCTAAAAATTATTCAGCGGTGATAGCACCGGTGGGGCAAGCGCCCTCGCAAGCGCCGCAATCGATGCAAGCGTCTGCGTTCACAACTGCAACGCCGTTCTCAACAGCGACTGCACCAACGGGGCAAGCGCCCTCGCAAGCGCCGCAGCCAACACATGCGTCAGAAACCTTGTGTGCCATAATAGAACTCTCCTTTATCTCCCCGTGCTCAGTATTTATGAAGAAATCTGCCCCTGCACGGCTCTGGCAGACCCCTCGGAAATCGTATCCTTGACTGCATTTTAACAAAGCCGTTTCAAAAAGGCAAGACTAACCGTACCCGCCCAAAAGCAATTTTTCGTTTTTTGGTGGGTTGCACAAAAGCACAGGCTAACTTTTGGAGAAATTTGAAGAGGTTTTTTGGCGAAAATCACGAAGCAAAGTTAGTTTTAACAGACTAACCGTTCGGAGACCCCGCCATTTCCAGCCTCTTATTTTTTATCTTTTCTGCCGCAGCCGGGGCAGGACGAGGTGCCGTCGGCGTTGACCGAAGCCACCACCGGGGCGGGATTGCGCACGCCGGAATAATCGTCGTCCGGGTCGGGGCGGCGGGGGGCGCGCTTGCCGCCGGAGATATACTCGCAGACGTTCACCTTATAGTACCGGGGCGCGAAGGCCTCGGTGCCGCAGCGCACCCGCAGATAGCCGGAGATGGGGTTGACCTCGAGCACGGTGCCGAGGCCGTCCGGCGTGCGGACGGTGCTGCCCACCATGGGCATGATGCTGTTCAGGTACTCGTAGGCGCTCTCCTCGT
>OFMB01001680.1_pt1 | contig 10002 bp, 8 predicted proteins | sample 1541111 | NCBI WGS metagenome assembly OFMB01 (sample SAMN04209241, study PRJEB22552) | human gut metagenome | biome: gut; material: feces | host: Homo sapiens | place: USA: Oklahoma
GGGGGGGAGGGGGGATCAGGGCATCATTCTCCCCGCTGTAGAAGGCGCGGTTGTTTTCGATGAGCTGGGGAAGGGTCACGGGGCGGTAGAAATTCACGTCCACCCCGGCGTTGAGCACCCGGGGCATCTGGCGCAGCATGCCGTATTCCGGGCCACGGGTCTGGTGCAGGTGGCCGTGGATCATATAGCCCCGCCTGCGGTAGAGAATGGGATAGTGGCAGAGGATAATGTGGACCTCTCCGTCGTCGATCTCGTTGAAGTCGGTGACGGTCTCAAAATAGCGGTACAGCTCCCCGGCGTTTTCAAAGCCGGTGTCGTGATTGCCGCGGATCAGGTGCTTATGGCCCCGGAGCCGCGCCAGCGCGTCCCCCGGCACCAGGCCCCGGTTATAGCCCACATCCCCCACCACATACACGGTGTCATCCTCCGACACGGCGGCGTTCCACCGGGCGATCAGCACCCGGTCCATTTCCTCCACGGAGCCGAAGGGACGGGAGGGCAGAAAGGGCTCATAGTGAAAGTGGAGGTCGGCGGTATAGAAGATCATGGCGTCCTCCCATAGCGATATTTTCAAAATAGAATAACGAATCTCAAAAAAATTTAGATAACCAGATGAATTTTTGTTCAGTATAGCAAAATCCGCCAGGATTGTCAATACGGCAGGGCGGGAAAATGCCATTTTGGGCATGACAGAGCCCCGGACGGCGGAAGGCAGATATGGCCGCCCGGGGCTTTGCCTATTTCATTCGCTCCACAGCCGCACCGTCCGTGGGGCGGTGTCGCCGTCTGGCAGCAGCGACGCCGCGAAGCCCGCGGGCTGATACGTCAGCTCCAGCAGGAATTGATCGGGCTGATCCAGATAGTCCGGGTACTCGTCCAGCACCATCACCAGCTCCAGCTGCTGCCCCTGAGCGGGCAGCGGGTTCAGCCAGCCGTTTACCACCTGATCGCTGAACTCCACGCCGGACTCATACCCCAGGGGCAGGACGCCCTTGGAGGTGTCGTGGATGTAGAATTGGGCGTTCAGCTGATAAAGCTGCCCGTCATAGAACCCGTAGACCTTTCCCTCCGTCAGCTTCAGGGGGATGTCCTTGCTGCTGGAACGCAGGAGAAAGTAGTAAAGATATTTCTGGTTGGGGACCTTCTGGATGACTACGCTGCCGTCCTCAGCCGTATAGCTCTCCTGGACGGCCTGGCCGGGAATGCTCAGCCTGGTCAGGCGGGGCGTCAGGGCCTGGGCGGTGTACCGGGCTTCGGCGTACCACAGAATGCCGGACAGCACCAGCAGCGCCGCCAGGACGATCACCGCCGCCCACAGGGCCTTCCGCCGCCGCCGCAGGCGGCGCAGCAGCCGGGCCTCCTCCTGAAACTGCGGCTCCAGCAGGGGGTGGCACATTTCGTCCGCCGTCCGGCGGCAGGCTTCGCACCCGGCCAGGTGCTCCTCCAGAGCCTCCCGGGATTCCGGGCTCAGCATCCCCTCGGTGTACAGGGGCATCAGATCCTGGGCCAAGGCACAGTCGATGGTTTTCATGGCGTTCCCTCCATTTGCTCCATGATTTTCTTCCGGGCCCGGTGATAGGTGACGCAGGCCCAATTTTCACCCTTTTCAAACAGGCTGCCGATGTCGCGGAAGGACAGCTCCCCCAGCACCCGCAGCAGAAATACCTCCCGGTACGGCTCCGGCAGCCGGTGCAGCAGCCGGTGGATGCGCAGGGCCAGGTCCTTGTCCTCAAAGGCGGCGGCAAAGTCCCGGCTGTCCGGCAGGGCGGCGGTGTCGTCCAGGGGCTGGCACCGGCCCTCCTTCCGCCGCAGGGAGGTCCAGGTGTTCCGGGCGATCTGGCACAGCCAGGTGGAGGCGGCGCACTCGCCCCGGAAATCCGGCAGGGCCACCATGGCCCGGTAAAAGGTCTCCGCCGCCAGCTCCTCGGCGGCGTGTTCGCTGCCGGTGAGCCGCAGAGCGTAGCGGTACACCGTCTGATAGTGGCGGCGGTACAGCTGCTCCATATCCTGGGCCATGTCCTCCCTCCTTTCTGTTTATTAGACGCGCGGTGCAGCGGAATCTGACAGAAAATTTCAAAAAAAATCCCCTTATGCGGGGGCATAAGGGGATTTTGAGGGGTCAGGTATTCAGATACGGGTCGTCCAGGCGGCCCAGGCGGCGCAGCATGGTCTTTTTCACGGCCTTGAAGATGTTCTCATACCCGGTGCAGCGGCACAGATGGCCGGACAGCAGCTTGCGCAGCTGGTCGTCGGTATAGTACACGCCCCGGTCCAGGATCTCCACCGCCGTCATGATAAAGCCCGGGATGCAGAAGCCGCACTGGATGGCGGTTTCCTCCATAAAGGCCTGCTGAATGTCGGACAGCTCGCCGTTGGGGCCCATGAGGCCCTCCAGGGTGGTGATGTGCTTGCCCTCGGCCCACACGGCCAGGTACAGGCAGGAGTTGTAGCACTCGCCGTCGATGAGCACGTTGCAGGCGCCGCATTCGCCCACCTCGCAGCCCTTCTTCACGGAGGTCATGGAGAAGTCGTTGCGGAGCATATCCGTCAGAGATGCCCGGACGTCCACCATTTTCTCCACTTCCTTGCCGTTGAGGAAGAACGTGACCAGCTGATACTGATTCTTTGCCATTACAGCTCACCTCCTGCCAGCTTCACGGACTCGATGAGGCAGCGCTTGGCGCTTTCCACGGCGATGTGGGACCGGAAGGCCCTGCTGGCCCGCCAGGAATCCCGGGGGTGGATGTCCTCCAGCACCGTGCGGCCGAACTGCTGGATGTTCTCCAGGGTGACGGCCCTGCCGTTGATGAACGCCTCGGCATTCAGCGCCCGCAGGGGCACGGGGCCCGCCACGCCGAAGGCGATGCGCACCCGCTCAAAGGTCTTTTTGTCCGGGCTCAGCCGGGCGTTGACGGAGGTGCCCAGGGTGGCGATGTCCATGGCGTTGCGCATGGCGTACTTGATATAGTGGCCGAAGGTCCGGTCATAGGATGCCTTGGGGATCAGGATGGCGGTCTGGATCTCGCCGTCCTCCGCCCGCAGGTCCACGGTGCCGGCCTTGAGGTAGAAATCCTTGATAGGCACCCGGCGGACGCCGTTTTTGCCGGTGATCTCGATGATGGCCTCCCAGGCGTGGAGGGTGGAGGCGGAGTCGGCGGAGGTGACGCCGTTGCAGGTGTTGCCGCCGATGGTGCCGGCGTTGCGGATCTGGGGGCCGCCCACCATGTCCACCGCCTCGCCCAGCACGTTGATGTACCGCTGGATCAGGGGATCGGCGGTGATGTGGCTGAAGGTGGTGAGGCTGCCGATGCGGAGATTTTCCTGGTCATCCAGGGACACGCCCCGCATTTCGCGGCAGCCCTGGATGCTGATGAGGGCCTTTCCGGCCCGCTTGCCCTCCCGCATCTGCACCAGCACGTCGGTGCCTCCGGCGATGATCTGGGCCTCGGGATGCTCCAGCCGCAGGCGGATGGCGTCCTGGACGCTTTCGGCCTGGTAGAGCGCTGACATATCATACATAGCGGTATTTCCTCCTTAGTCCCGGATCAGGCCCTCTTCCGTGAAGCGCCGGAAAAGGACGTGGGGGGTGATGGGATCCTGGTCGATGGCCACGCCGGTGGCATTGTAGATGGCGTTGCGGATGGCGGGGGCGCCGGAGCAGGCCGGGGGCTCGCCCAAGGCCTTGGTGCCGAAGGCGCTGGTGGGCTCGGCATTTTCCACGAACTGCGCCTCCAGATGGGGGTGGTCCATGATGGTGGAGAGCTTATAGTCCAGCAGGTTGTTGTTCAGGGGACGGCCGGTCTTTTCGTCGAACAGCAGCTGCTCGGACAGACCGTAGCCGATGGCCATGGACATGCCGCCGTGGACCTGGGCCTCGGCCAGGGCCGGATTCACCAGCCTGCCGCAGTCGTGGACGTTGATGATGTCCTTCAGCGTCACCTTGCACATGGGGATATCCACCTCCACCTCGGCGAAGGTGCAGCCGAAGGAATAGGCGTTGTTGCGGATGGTGTAGGTGCTCTCGGCGGTGATGTGCAGGGAGTCGTTGGGGTTATACTGGGCGTGCATGGCCAGCTCCGACAGGCTCATCAGCACCTTGCCGTCGGTGGTGCGGACGATATTGCCGTCCGCGATGTCCATGTTGTACACCGCCTGGCGGGTGAGCTTGGCGGCGTAGTCCAGGATCTTCTCCTTCAGCAGCAGGCCCGTCTGGCGGATGGAGAACCCCGCCACATACGTCTGGCGGGAGGCGTAGGCGCCCAGGCCTGTGGGGGTGATGTCCGTATCCTGGCAGGACACCACGTGGACCCGGCGATAGTCGCCCAGGCCCACCACATCAGCGGCCATCTGGGCATAGACGGTGTCGGCTCCCTGGCCGATCTCCGTCTCGCCGCACTGCATGGTGACGCTGCCGTCCAGATTCAGCTGCATCCGGTTGGAGGAGGTCTCCAGGGAGATGGGATACACGGCGGTGTTGTACCAGAAGGTGGCCATACCGATGCCCCGGCGGACGGGGCCGGTGTCCTTGGCAAATTCCGCCAGCTTCCTGTCATAGTCGATGTACTTCTTGCCTGCCTCCAGGCACTGGCGGAAGGAATCGTCATAGTTGACGTTGTGGGAGAATCCGTCCTCGTACCCCTGGGGCATGACGTTCTGCATCCGGAAGGCCAGGGGGTCCATGCCCACGGCCTTGGCGCAGTCCTCCACGTTGGCTTCGTCGGCAAAGGAGGCCTGGGGCATACCATAGCCCCGCATGGCGCCGGCGGCGGGCCGGTTGGTGAACACGGTCCAGGCGTCGCACTCCATGTTGTCGCAGGGGTAGTGCTGGGGGAAGGAGCCCATGGCCTTGGCCACGATGCTGTGTCCGTGGGAGGCGTAGGCCCCCTGGTTGGAGAACAGCTCCACCTTCCGGGCGGCAAAGGTGCCGTCCGGCCGGAGCCAGGACACGATGTGGAACCGGATGGCGTGGCGCACTCGGTTGGAGACGAAGGTTTCCTCCCGGGAGCAGTCGATGCGGACGCAGCGCCCGTGGACCTGGGTGGAGCACCAGGCGCACAGAGGCTCGTACAGGGCGTCCTGCTTGTTGCCGAAGCCGCCGCCGATATAGGGCTTTATCACACGGATATCGCTCCAGGGGCGGCCCAGAGCCTGCCCTACCACCCGGCGGATGATATGGGGGATCTGGGTGGAGGCCACCACGGTGATGCGGCCGTTTTCCTCATAGGCGAAGCAGCCGTGGTTCTCAATGTGGCAGTGCTGCACCGTAGGGGTATCGTACCAGCCCTCTACCCGGATGAGTCCCGGCTCCCGGATGGCGGCCTGATAGTCGCCCTTTTTCATGTCGGTGTGCTTGAGGACATTGTCGGGATAGTCATCGTGAAGCCGGGGTGCGCCGGGCTTCATGGCCTCCTGGGCGTCCAGCACCAGGGGAAGCTCCTCATACTCCACCTGCAAAGCCCGGACGCCCTGCATGGCGGCCACCTCGTTTTCCGCGATGACCACGGCCACGTCGTCGCCGTAGTAGCGGACATGGCGGTTGAGCAGATGACGGTCCGCCACGTCCTGGTGGTCCGGGTCCATGGACCAGGGGTGACCGGCGGTGGGGAAGGGGTGCTCCGGCACGTCGAAGCAGGTCAGGACCTTCACCACGCCGGGGATCGCCTCCGCAGCGGTGGTGTCCACAGACTTCACGAAGCCGTGGGCAATGGTGGAGTGCTTGATGCGCACATACAGCGCGTCCCGGGGCATCAGATCCTCGTAATATTTGGTGCGTCCGGTGGCCTTGTCAAAGGCGTCCACCCGGACCTCCCGTTTTCCAACCTCAGCCATGAATGGTGTCCTCCTCAGCAAAATAAGAAGCCGCGATATCTGGCATAAGCCCTCGTAATCCTTCTTTATTACATTATATCATAGCATATCCCGCCGGATTTGAAAAGTGGTTGGCGTAATTTTAGTTGCAGAATAGCGCCATGACAGAAAAAGCCCCGGCGGGGCTTGTCCGCCGGGGCAGGGGAAATGCTGTGTCAGCGAAAGGAGATCGCTCAGATGGCCTTGCGCTTCTTGGAGGTCATCACCACGACAGCGCCGGCTGCCATGACGGCCACCAGGCCGTACACCACCACGCCGGTATCGGCGGTCTTGGGGCTTTCAGGCTTGGTGGGAGTGGTGGGCTCCTCGGCAGGCAGGGTGATGGTCATGCGGCCCTGGGGCTGGGCATACTGCTCGCCCACAACGCCCTTGAGCTCGGTGGTGATGTAGTCCATCAGCACCTCGTCCAGAGGCAGACCGGTGTCGAACTGGCTGGAGGCGGCAGCAAAGGCATAGTAGGTGTCGCCGCCGGCGGCGCAGAAGTTGTTGGTGACCACGGCATAGGTCTTGTTGGGGTCAAAGGCCTTGCCGTTGACGCTGTTGATGGTAACGCGGTTGATGGAAGCGGGACCATAGTAGGTGGCCTTACCGCTGCCGCTGGGATAGGGAGTGGTCTGCGGATCGTATTTCTTGGTGGCGTCAATGGAGATGTTCATGCCGGCAATCTGGGGGAAGCCGCCCAGGGAGTCGGGCAGAGCAAAGGTAGAAGCCTCCAGGGCCTCCAGCAGCTCGGCGCCGGTGACGTACACCACGGCCACGGTGTTGCCGAAGGGCAGCACGGTGTTCACGTCCAGCTTGGAGATGTCGCCCTTGTGGATCCAGGCCCGGATGCCGCCGCCGTTGGTGATGGCTACCACGTTCTCGGCGGGAACGGTGAGCTCAGCGTCCTTGCGGATGGCCCACAGCATGGAGTCGGTGATCAGGTCGCCCAGGTTGGTCTCCTGGGTGCGGTTGCCGGGATCCTTGTCGCCGTTGAGCTCCACGTCGGTTCTGGCAAAAACCTTGCCGTACTCGGCGTTGATGTCGCTGATGATCTTGTCGGCGGCAGCCTTCACGGTGGCGTCCTCCTTGGTGTAGGCGGACAGATCGATGAGGCCGTTGCTCTCGATGCTCTTGGTGGCGTTGTCAATGACGATGGCGCCCACATAGGCAAGGCCCGTGCCGGTGGACTGGACCATGCTGTTGTCCTTGCTGGCGGTCATCACCGTGTGGGAGTGGCCGTCGATGAACAGGTCGATGCCCTTGACGTTCTGCATCACATTATAGGAGCAGTTGGGCTCGGAGGACTTATCCACGCCCAGGTGGCCCAGAGCGATGACGATATCGGCATTGCCCTCGCTGCGGGCCATGTCCACATCCTCCTGGGTGACCTTGTACAGATCCTTGCCGCTGATGAAGCTCAGGCCCTTCATCAGGGCGGGGTTGGCCTTGGTCTGGGTCTCGGGAGTGGCCATGCCCACAATGGCGATGCGGAACAGCTCGGTCTCATAGGTGTCGTCGGCATAGATGGGAGCGGTGCCGCCGGGGGCGAAGAGCAGCTCACCCTCGTCGTCCACCAGGTTGTTGCAGGCGACCATGAAATCGCCCTGGTGCTTTTTCAGGTTCTCCATCAGCTGGGGGAAGCCATAGTCAAACTCGTGGTTGCCCAGGGTGATGACGTCATAGCCCACCAGGGCCATCATGTCCAGGGCGGTTGCGCCCTTGCTGAGGCTGACGTAGGGAGAGCCCTGGCTGTAGTCACCGGCGTCCAGCAGGATCACCTGGTGAGCACCCTTGTCGTAGCACTCGTCCCGCAGAGCAGCCACCTTGGCGTACTTGTCGATAGCGCCGTGGACGTCGTTGGTGTGCAGGATGACGGTCTTGCCCTCCAGGGAGTCAGGGAGCTGATACGTCTCCTTGTTCTCGCCCCAGGAAGCCGGGACCATCAGCGCCAGCGTCATGACCAGCGCCAGCAGAGTCGCTAAGAATTTCCGCATGGTATTCTTTCCTCCTTCAATTTTCAGAGCGCGGTGCGCGTTCTGTTGTACCTTTATCATACATGATTTCTCCGGAAAAGGAAATTCTTTTTCCTTCTGCAAGGTATACAAAAATTTCATTCTCATTTTGTTGAAATTGCGTGGGTATAAACCCGGGAAAATGGGATGGATTTTTGCGCATTTCATGATATAATAAAGAATCATGCGATCAACCCGGAAAAGGAGGGCATTTTCCATGAAATATCTGTTTCGCGGGGGCACAGTGGTGTCCGGACGGGGCACCCGCCGGGCGGACGTGCTGGTGGAGGACGAGAAGATCCTCCGGGTGGCCCGCAGCATCTCCGCGCCGGAGGCCACGGTCATCGACGTGGAGGGACAGCTGCTGCTGCCGGGCTTCATCGACGCCCATACCCATTTCGACCTGGACGTGTGCAGCACCACAACGGCGGACGATTTCTTCTCTGGCAGCCGGTCGGCGCTGCGGGGCGGCACCACCACGGTGGTGGACTTCGCCTGCCCCAACAAGGGCGAAACCCTGCACCAGGGGCTGGAGCTTTGGCACAAGAAGGCCGACGGCAACTGCTGCTGTGACTACGGCTTCCATATGACCATCGACGACTGGAATCCCGGCATCGAGGCGGAGATCGACGACATGTACGCCGCCGGGATCTCCTCGTTCAAAATGTACATGACCTATCCGGCCATGATGATCGGCGACGAGGCCATGTATCACGCCCTGAAAAAGCTCAGGGAAAAGGGAGGCATCTGCGGCGTTCACTGCGAAAACAGCGGCGTCATTGACGCGCTGATCGCCGAGAAGAAGGCCGCGGGGGAGATGGGCGTGGGCTCCCATCCCCGGACCCGGCCCGATTTCCTGGAGGCGGAGGCCGTGTCCCGGCTGCTGCGCATCGCTCAGGCGGTGGATATCCCGGTGGTCATCGTGCATCTGACCAATGCCGCCGCCCTGCGGGAGGTGGAGGCCGCCCGCAAACGGGGCCAGCGGGTGTATGTGGAGACCTGCCCCCAGTATCTGCTGCTGGACGACAGCGTGTATGACGACCCCGACTATTCCCGGGCCGCCCGCTATGTCTGCGCCCCGCCCATCCGCAAGACGGAGGACCAGCGGGTCCTGTGGGCCGCCCTGCGCAAGGGCGAGATCCAGACCGTGTCCACGGATCATTGCAGCTTTACCCTGGAGCAGAAGGACGCCGGACGCGGGGACTTTACCAGGATCCCCGGCGGCCTGCCGGGGGTGGAGACCCGGGGCGAGCTGCTGTATACCTACGGCGTTACCACGCGGAAGATCAGCCTGGCCACCATGTGCCGGGTGCTGTCGGAAAACCCCGCCAAGCTCTACGGTATGTTCCCCCGGAAGGGCGTGCTCCAGGCCGGGGCCGACGCGGATATCGTGGTGTACGATCCCCAGGCGGACCATCTGCTCCGGGCGGAGGACATGACAAGCCTGGCGGGCTACACGCCGTATGAGGGCTTCCCCATCCGGGGCGGCATCCGGCAGGTGTGGCTCCGGGGCCGCCTGGCAGTGGAGGACGGCTTTGTCCTGGCCGGGCCCGACGGGAAGTATATCTCCCGGGGCAAGTGCAGCCTGTGACGAATAAACGAGAGAGGGTCACTGTATGAATATTCTGTATGCCCAGTCACCGGCGTTGTTCTGGTGCGCCCTGGCGCTGATCGTGTGCTTTTTTGTGCGCCGGGGAGCCCACCGGGTCCGGGCGGTGCTGGACCTGGTGTTGGGGCTTTTGTGCGCGGTAGGCGGCGTGGCCCTGTACTATCTGGGCATGTACAACGACGCATTTACCATCCGGGATTTCTGGCACATCCGCACCGCAGGCTGGATCGGCCTGGCGGTGGTCGTGCTGGTGACGGTGTGGCAGGTGGTGAAGGCCACCCGCCGCAGCGTGTCGGCCCGCCGGGCCGCCCGCCAGGCAGAGCGGGACGAAAAGACCCGGCAGAAGGAGCTGGAGGACGCCAGGACCCGGGCCTATACCGCCGGGCAGGAGGACGCCAAGGCCGCCGCTCGGGTGGCGGAAAATGTGTCCGCCGCCGCGGAAGACCGGGAGAACGGGTGAGAAAAAAACGGGTGTGCTGCGGCACACCCGTTTGCCCTCGTCAAAAAGAATTTTTGACAAGCTGAGTCCCC
>OFMB01001682.1_pt1 | contig 9977 bp, 10 predicted proteins | sample 1541111 | NCBI WGS metagenome assembly OFMB01 (sample SAMN04209241, study PRJEB22552) | human gut metagenome | biome: gut; material: feces | host: Homo sapiens | place: USA: Oklahoma
ATCGTGTGGTACTTTTTCCCATCTGCGCATTTGTTGATGTAAATTATACTATAAACCGGGCTTTTGTCAATCGACAATTTGTAACCTGAATCAGCCCAAAGATGAAGCATTTTTAACACCTCTTGCATCCACACCTGAACCGCTGTATACTTTTGATATCCGCGTACCTGCGTTTTGTAGGGTATGTGCCAATGGAGAGGAAAAGGGATCAACCTATGAAATTAAGAGAATGGAATGCCCATCTGCATGGGCTTGTTGTGTTCCGCGCCCTGCTGAACGACCCTGTTGTGGCAAAGCTTTTAGACCTGACCGACCGCATGGAGGCAGGCTGCTCCTCCTACGGCCCGGTGTGCGATGCCGTAGCCGCCTTTGAGGCTGCGCTGTTCGAGTACACCACCAACTGGGGCAGCTACCTGAGCAATGCTGTGCTGGAGGCCGAGACCATCTGTGTGCGGCAGGCCGCTGCCGGGCAGTTGGACGCGCTGCTGCAAAGCGCCTTGGACAGCGAGCTGCAGTTTTTGCAGCAGCTGTGCGGGCTGACGCTGGACGAGCTGTTTCAGACCGCCTACTCGGAGCAGGCGCAGCGGCCGGAGTTGGCGTTCCTGCCCCGGTGGCAGACCTGTGAGCTTGACCTTGCCGCCGCCTACGCCCAGCGCATGAGCGAGGTGGGCAAAAAGGGCTACGGTATGTTTGCAAAGCACCATGTATTCACGGTGGAGAACGGCCAGCTTGTGCCGGTAAAATACCCCGACCCGCAGCGCCTTTCCGAGCTGCCAGGCTACGAGAAGGAGCGGGAAAAGGTGATCGCCAACACAAAGGCACTGCTAGCCGGGATGCCCGCCAACAATGTGCTGCTGTACGGTGACGCCGGTACCGGCAAATCCAGCGCGGTAAAGGCCATTGCCAACGAGTTTGCGCCCGAGGGACTGCGGCTGGTAGAGGTAAAAAAGAACCAGCTGTACCAGATCCCCGACCTGATGGATAAGCTGGCGGCAAACCCGCTCAAGTTCATTTTGTTCATCGACGACCTGAGCTTTACCGCCAACGACGACAACTTTGCCGCCCTGAAGGCCATTTTGGAGGGCAGCGTAGGCGGCCGTGCCCAGAACATTGCGGTGTACGCCACCTCCAACCGCCGCCACCTCATCAAGGAGACTCTCTCAGACCGCACCGGCGACGACATCCACGAAGCCGACACCCGGCAGGAGCTGATGAGCCTTTCCGCCCGGTTCGGCCTGACGGTCACCTTCCAGCGGCCGGAAAAGGCACGGTTCGAGACCATTCTGGAGGAGCTGGCAAAGCAGCACAACATCCAGATGCCCACCGAGCAGCTGCTGCTCAAGGCCGAGGCCTTTGCCCTGCGTGCCGGCGGCCGCAGCCCCCGGGTGGCCAAGCAGTTCATCGAGCAATGCGAGGCCGGGGTGCAGAAGTAAATGCACCAGTTTTAAGCGTTATCAAAAAACGGGACACCAAAGCATCCGCAGATGCTTCGGCGTCCCGTTTTTCCTATCTTTATTCGCTCAGTCCCGCACGGCGATGCACTCAATCTCCAGCTTTGCGCCCTTGGGGATGGCTGCCACCTGCACGCAGCTGCGGGCGGGGAACGGCTCGGCAAAGGCCTTGGCGTACTCTGCGTTCACTGCGGCAAAATCGTTGATGTCGGCCAGAAAGATCACCGTCTTGACCACGTTGTTCATGGAAAGCCCCGCCTCGGCCAGAATCGCTTTCAGGTTGGCAAGGCTCTGTGCGGCCTGCTGCTCCACGGTATCGGCCATGGTGCCGGTGGCGGGGTCTACCGGGATCTGCCCGGAAACAAACACCATGTTGCCCAGATCCAGTGCCTGACTGTAAGGGCCGATGGCGGCAGGTGCGTTGGCGGTAGATACGACTTTCATAGTATATTTTCTCCTTTATATTACATCAAGTTTAGAACAAATTCGCTTTTTTCTTCGGATAGAGCCAGACGAGGGGGTAATTTCCCGTAAGCTGCTGCTTGCCTGCGCCCTCATCCGTCTGCTCACTACGTTCGCATCCACCTTCCCCGTCCGGGGGAAGGCTTTCACTCTTGCAAACGATGAAGTTTACACCCGCTCGGTGACCAGCTGGAAACCGGCCTTGGTCAGCTCGGTGCGGATCTGCTCGATCTGGGCGGCATCGCGGGTCTCCAGCGTCAGCTTGAGGAAGCAGCTGGAGATGGGCATATTGGGGTCGGAGCCGTCATGCTGCACCGACACCACATTGCTGCCGCAGCGGGATACCACCTCGGCCACCTTTTTCAGCTGGCCGGGCTTGTCCTCCAGCGCGATGGTCAGGTTTGCCTTGCGGCCGCTCATCACAAGACCGCGGGTGATGACGCGGTTCAGGATGTTCACATCAATGTTGCCGCCGGAGATGACGCAGGCCACCTTTTTGCCCTCCACCGGCAGCTTGTGGAACAGTACTGCTGCCACCGGCACAGCGCCTGCACCCTCAGCCACCAGCTTCTGGTTCTCCATCAGGGAGAGAATGGCCGCCGCCGTCTCGTCCTCGGTCACGGTAACGATATCGTCCACATACTGCTCGCATAGCTGATAGGTCAGCTCGCCCGGGGTCTTGACCTGAATACCGTCCGCAAAGGTGGAAGCAGATTTCAGGGTCTGGTACTTGTGCTCGTGCAGGCTGCGGTACATACTGGGGGCACCCTCGGCCTGTACGCCGTACACCTTGACCTCCGGGCGCAGGGTCTTGATGGCAAAGGCAATACCGGAAATCAGTCCGCCGCCGCCCACCGGCACCACCACAGCGTCCACATCCGGCAGCTGGTCAAGGATCTCCAAGCCGATGGTACCCTGCCCGGCGATGACCTGCTCGTCATCGTAGGGGTGGATAAAGGTCATGTCGTACTCCTTTTGCAGCTGCACGGCCTTGTCGTGGGCTTCGTCGTAGGTGCCGGGCACAAGACAGACCTCCGCGCCCAGATTTTTGGTGTTTTCCACCTTCATCAGGGGTGCGCCGTCCGGCATACAGACGATGCTGCGGATGCCGCGCCGGGTAGCCGCCAGCGCCACCCCCTGCGCATGGTTGCCCGCAGAGCAGGCAATGACGCCCTTGGCGCTCTCCTCCTCAGAAAGCTGGCTGATTTTATAGTAAGCGCCTCGCACCTTAAAGCTGCCGGTGGCCTGCAGGTTCTCGGTCTTAAGGTACAGCTGGCAGTCCTTGGACAGCTTGGGGGCTTCGATGAGGTCGGTCTTGCGCGCTACGTCCTTCAGTACAAAGGCGGCGTGGTAGATCTTATCCAGAGTCAGCATGACAGATACTTCCTTTATTTTTCGTGATGTCATCCAGTATAAGTTACAAAAATTGTTTTGTCAAATGAATTCCATTCACGATAAAAGGCGTAAAAAAGAGAAAGGCAGTGGTAAAGCCACCGCCTTTCTCTTTTTATTCTCATTACCGCCCACGGCCACCACCGCCGCCATGGCTGGAACCGCTGCCCATGCCACCGAAGCCGCCGCCAAAGCTGCCGCCGCCGAAACCGCCGCGCCCGGCACCGCCCCCGAAGGAGCCGCCGCCCATGCCGCCAAAGCCGCCGTAGAAGCCGCCCGGCGGGGGCGGGTTATGCGGGCCGCGCCGCCGTCCACGGGGAGGCCGCGGCCCACCGAAGCACCACAGCCAGCCGCAGGGACTGGCAAAAACATAGGCCATCGACCGGATAATAACGATGAGCAACACAACGCTGACCACAAGGGTCAGGATGTCGGTCAGGGTGCTGCCGCCGCGGCTCTGGCTGCCCTGATAGCCGGGCTGCACGGTGTTGCCGGTGCCGCCGGAAAGGCTGACCCCGTAAATATCCGCGATGGTGTTTGCCACGTTGCGGGCACAGGTGGTCACCGCGCCGTCATAATTCTTTGCGGCGAACTGGTCTTCCATGGTCTGGGCGATGGCGCTGGACTGCTTTGCCAGCGTGGTGTTGCGGAAGCCGTCGCCATAGGTCAGGTAGTAGTCGCCGTCCGCATACTGTGCCGACTCCATCACAAGCAGGATCAGAACACCGTTATTGTTGGAGGACGAACCGATACCCCAGGCGTTGAAAGCCTGTGTGGCGTAATCCTCTGTGGAATCATTGCCTGTGTATTCTACTGTCAGTACACCGATCTGCGCGCCGCTGCAGCTGGATTCCAACTGGGCGTTCAGTTCGGTGATGGTCTGCACGGTGCTGCTGCTCAGCACACCAGCACCATCCACCACGCACTGATCTTTGGGCAGGCTGGGCAGCTGGGCGGCAAAGGCCGCCGGGCACAGCACCGCCGCGCTGAGCACCACGGCCAGCACCAGTGCGCTGATACGTTTTGCAAAGTTTTTCATGCGAAGGGTTCAACCTCCTTCACGCCGGACAAAGCGCCCAGCACACTGGCCGGGAAGCCGCCGACTTCCTTCTGATATTCATACACCGCCGTATTGTACTGCAAAGTACCAATGATGGTGGCTGCGCTGTTGAACTGACCGTACTGCCCCTGCACCGCGCCCATCTTCATGGGGTCGGCGGCCTGCTCCTGCAACTTTGCATACAGCTGGTCGATGGCAGCGCCCAGTGCCTGACCGGCCTGATACAGCGCGTGCATCGCGCTGCCCTGATAATAGGGCAGCGAGGTCAGCGACTGGCTTTTACCGCCGTTCTGCACCGCCTGCAGACAAGCGGAGAAATCGTTCAGCGCCGTCTGTGCAGCCAGCACCTCGGCGCTGTCTGCGCCAAGGGTGTTGGAGGCAGTGGTCAGAATATTCGCCGCCGTATTCTCCCGGGTGGTCAGCTCCTCGCTCAGGTTATAACCGTTGTCGGCGGCGACCCCTGCGGTGAACCACTGACGGGCAGTGTTGTACTTGCCGCGCAGCTTGGCGCTGCCAAAGCCGAAAAAGGCGGCCAGCATCACCACTACGCTCAAGGCCAGCGCCGCCGCCCGGGTGGAAAGCGCAGCGGGCAGCTTTGCTTCCAGTGCGGCCAGCTTCTGCTGGCGCGGGGTCAGCGTTACGGCCTGCTCCGGCTTTGCTTTTTCGCGGTAGCTGCCCGCGTCAAAACCGCCGGGAGCGGTTTGTTTGTTCTGAGAAAAATCAGCGTTTGCCATTTCAGCTCCGGATCTCCATCATTTTGGTTTTCAGTTCGTCCTCGATGCGGGTCAGCTCCTGCTCGGCGGCGGCGCGCTTTGCGCGGCCCTCGCTCTGGATCTTGTTCAGCTCGTCCAGCGTCTCGATCAGACTCTTGTTGGTCTGCTGCAGGGTCTCGATATCCACGATGCCGCGCTGGCTCTCCTTGGCGGTCTCGATGGTGCCCAGCTTCAGCGCCTCGGCGTTCTTCTTCAGCAGATCGTTGGTCATGTTGGTCACAGCGCGCTCTGCCTGCATAGCCTGCTGGCTGTGTGCCAGACCCAGTGCCAGCACCATCTGGTTCTTCCACAGCGGGATGGTGTTCACGATGGTGGACTGGATCTTTTCCGCCATCATGGTGTTGTTGTTCTGCAGCAGACGGATCTGGGGGCCCATCTGCAAGCTGATGTTGCGGGTCAGTTCCAGATCATACAGCTTTTTCTCAAAGCGCTCGCACTGGTCGGCAAGGTCGCGGGCGGCCTGTGCGTCCTCCGGCAGACCGGAGACCTTGGCCTTATCCATGGCCTGCTGCAATTCGTTGGCACGCACATCGGCCAGCTTTTTCTTGCCGGCAAGGATATACATGCTCAGTTCCTTGAAGTAGGCCATGTTCAGCTCGTACATCTTGTCCAGCATGGCGATGTCCTTGAGCAGCTGCACCTGATGGGCTTCCAGCATGGACTGGATCTTTTCCACATTGGTCTCGGTCTTGTCGTACTTGGTCTTGAGGGCATCCAGCTGGCTGGTTTTCTTCTTGAAGAAGCCCATAATGCCCTTCTGCTGCTCCTCATTGGCATCAAAGCTCTTCAGCTCGCCAATGAGGTCGGTGATCATATCGCCCACCTCGCCCAGATCCTTGGTGGACACCTTGGAGAGGGCTGCTTCGGAGAAATCGCCGATCTTCTTCTGGCAGGCCGAGCCGTACTGCAGCACCTGCTGGCTGTTGGTGATATCGATCTTCTGGGCAAACTGATCCACCATGGCCTGCTCCTCGGGGGTCAGGTTCACCTGTGCCTCCGGGGCAGGGGCAGCGGCGGGCTTTTCCTCCTGCGGCACAGCAGCGGGGGTGGGGTCCAGCGTCAGGGTGGGCACTGCGGGGGCATCCAGATCAAAATTCAGAGTATTGTCAGCCATAAGTGATTCCTTCCTTTCAAAATCCCGAGGGGATATTCTGGTTTTACTTGCTCAGACCCTGCCCCTTCAGCATATTCTGCAAAACGGTCAGGTCTGCGGACAGGTCCATGCTCTCTGCCGCATACAGGGCATCCAGCTGGTTTTCAAAAGCTGTGGCAATGGAGGCGGCGTTGTGCTCCACCTCGGCGCGGATGGCGGCGGCGTTCTCGCCCCGCACACCCTGCTTTGCCAGCTTTGCGTACTGCTGCAAAACGTTTACGGCATCCGGCAGATAGTAGTTGGCAAACCGGCGCACCTGCTTTGCCTTGGCGGGGTTTGCTTCCACCGCTTCCACGATGGAGCGTCCCGCCTTTTCCATGCGGGTCATGGCGGCAGACAGCTGCGGGTCGGGCAGTGTCTCGTTCAGCGCGTGCAGGGTGTCCAGCTTCTGCTGGATATCGGTCAGCATCTGGTCCACATCCTCCACACCGGTGTGGAAGGGTACTTCGTGCTCCACCACCCGGGGCGGGCAGGTCTTTTTTGCCACGCCAAAGGCCACGGCGGCACCGCCCAGCGCCACCAGCAGCGCCCATAATTTGTATACCGGCAGCACCGCGCACAGTACCACGAACACCAGCGCCATGGCGTAAAAAGGCAGCACGCTGGGCTTTTGGGTGCGGATGATCTTGCTCATGGTCATTTCTCCTTGTCCGGGGCAGTGCGCCCCTTATGATATCCATAATACAACGTCCGCAAAAAAACGCAAGTATCCCGCAAAAGAATTTACAGCCTTGTCATCATTTTACGATCCAGTCTGTCAGCGCAGCGCCCCAAAGCTCCTCCAGCCGGGCGGGGCTGCAGGCGGCGTTGGCGGGGCTTGTGCTCGGCAGACGGACAGCCGGGATGCCGGTAAGCGGCTGCTGATATTTTGTATAGATACGGTAGGCCGTGGCACCGTTGCAGAACACCGCCCGGATGGGTGCTTTGCGCAGCAGCCCGGCGATATCGTTGGGCACCACATCCCGGATGGAGGCATCCGATGCGCCGGTGATGGTGCAGCTTTCCATCGTATCCCACAGCGCCAGCCCGTGGCGCAAAAGCAGCTGCTTTTTGGCTGCGATATCCTCCCGCGCGGGCAGCGGCTCCCCGGTCAGCGCCGCCAGCAGCGGCCAGAACCGATTTTGCGGATGACCGTAGTAAAAGGCCATCTCCCGGCTTTTGGGGCTGGGCCATGTGCCTAAAATCAGCGCCCGGCTGCGGTCATCGTACACCGGCGCAAAGCTCATAAGCTGCCGCCTGCGCTTTCAATATTGCCCCATGCAGAGCCGAAGTCCTTGCCGGAGGGCTCCGCACGGGGGCCGTCGAACCACAGCTCCTCGATCAGCGCCGCCACGCCATCCTCCCGCACGTCCCCGATGATCCGGTCGGCAGCGGCCTTGGCGTCCGGGGTGCCGTTTGCCATGCAGGCGCTCAGACCCGCAGCTTTCAGCATCCCCACATCGTTGGCAGAATCGCCCACAGCCACGGCATCTGCCAGCGTAAGCCCCATCTGTGCACACAGGTCGGCAAGCCCTACGCCCTTATCCATGCCGCCGCGCACGATATCGTAGTAGCAGTAGCCGTCCGCGTTCTGCGCGCCCGTCTGCATCCAGTGCAGACCAAGGTAGCCGTATTTTTCGTGGAAGCGCTCCACCTCCTGCGGCGGCATGGCGGCAAAGGCGGCGTGGGGCATATCCAGAAGATGCCTGTCCTGATCCTCGCCGTCCACGCAGTCCAGCCCGGGGCTGTTCATCATCTGATAGCCGGTGTGCAGATACTCGTACTCGCAGTAGGCGTAATAGGCATCCCGGAAGTTGAATTGCAGCGGGTAGTTATAATCCTCGCAAAAATCCACCAGCACATACATTTCCTCGCTGGTAAGCGGATGCTCGGCTATTACGTTGCCCTGCCTGTCCACCACGCAGGCACCGTTGCAGGTAATGGCGTAGTCGTACCGGATGCCGCCCAGCTGGTTTTTATCCCGGATACCGGGATAGGAACGGCCGGTGCTGAGCACGAACTTGCCCCCGGCGGCCTGCAGCTTTTTCACCGCCTTTACCACCGCCGGGCGGGGCTTTGCCTCGCCAAAGGGCATCAGCGTGTTGTCGTAATCGCTTGCCAGAATCTTATATTGCATGGTCATCTCTCCTGTGTGCATCGTTTTCCCCCAGTATAACACATTTCAAAGTCCAGCGGGAGAGGGGGAAAAGAAAAATGGGACAGCAGAATACCCGCAGGCATCCCACTGTCCCGAAATTCAAAATATTATTATCGTTAGGCAAACACCGCCACGACCACCTGCATGGCCACGCCCACAAAGGCACCGGCAGCCCATGTCAGGCCGGTGATGAAGAGGTTCTGCTTCCACGAAGGGTTGGCGCGCCACAGCACCGCCAAGCCCACACCCGCACCGGTGCACAGCCCCGCCACAAGGCTGGAAAAGCGCAGCGCACCTTCCACATACAGCTGGGTCAGCAGCACGCTGGCGGCGCAGTTGGGGATCAGCCCCACCAGAGCCGCCACCACCGGCTGGAAGAAGCCCATGCCGCCCAGCACCTCGGCGAATACGTCCTCGCCTACGCCCTCTACGATCATGCCGAACACCAGACCGAAGGCGAAGATGAACACAAAAATCTCCAGCGTGTGGCGCAGCGCTGCCTGCCAGATGGGCTTTTCGTTGCCCTCGGCATCGCTGTGCTCCTCGTGGCAGTCCACCTCGTCCGCATGGCCGGTGTAGCCGCCCCGCAGCCCCTTGGGCAGCACGCCCCGCAGCACAAAATCCAGCACAAAGCCCACCACGATGGCGTACAGCACCTTGATGACCATCAGGACAGCCAGCTTATCCCAGTAGGCGGGCATGGACACCAGCAGCGGGATGGCTTCGTCGCTGGTGGCAAGGTACACTGCCATCAGCGTGCCCAGCGTGATGACCCGGGAGGCGTAGAAGTTGGACGCAATGGCAGAGAAGCCGCACTGCGGCACACAGCCCAGCACTGCGCCCGGCACTGCGCCCCAGCGCCCGCCGCCCGCCAGCAGCGCTTCGATGCGCTCACCGTGGCGGTGCTCGATATACTCGATCAGCAGGTAGGCCAGAAACAGAAAGGGCAGCATCTTGGCGGTATCCACCAAGGTTTCGCCCAAAACATCCAGAAACAGTTCCATAAATAATCGCTCCAAAGCCCCGCATGGGGGTCGCCTCTCAACAATTTGCAATCAGTTTGCATTTTCGTGCAGGGTAGATTATACACGATATCCTTCCCAATTGCAATACCAAATTGCAAATTGGTTGCAATTTTATGTTATGGAACGTTGCTGCGTGCAAAAAAGCCACCGACATCTGCACATTTTTGCAGATGCCGGTGGCTTTTGGTATCCTTACCCCTTCAGCGGTACAAAGCCCACAAGGTCTTTGACGACCTCGCCGCCGATGATCAGACCGGCCACCGAGGGTACAAAGGCGTTAGAGCCCGGCACTGCGCGGCGCACAGTGCACTTGCGCTGGGTGCCCGGGGGGCAGATGCAGTGGTTCTTGCAGCTGATGGAGTCATCCTCGATGGGGGTCATGGCAGGCTCCTTGGAGTAGACCACCTTCAGGTGCTTGATCTTGCGCTTGCGGCACTCGGTACGCATCACCTTGGCCAGCGGGCAGACAGAGGTCTTGTAGATGTCGGTCACCTCAAAGCGGGTGGGGTCCATCTTGTTGCCTG
>OFMB01001688.1_pt1 | contig 9964 bp, 9 predicted proteins | sample 1541111 | NCBI WGS metagenome assembly OFMB01 (sample SAMN04209241, study PRJEB22552) | human gut metagenome | biome: gut; material: feces | host: Homo sapiens | place: USA: Oklahoma
CATAGCTTATGGATATGGTCTTTTCACAGGTGGCTTCGGATTAAACGGTGGTTCACAGAAGGTTGGTTCTTTAACACTTCCTATGTCATCAGGTAACACTGACAGACAGCTTCAGTTTATGACTGATTTGGGTTCAACTATTCTTTGTTGTACACCTAGTTACGCTTCTTATTTAGCCGAATCTATTGAAGAACGGGGAATTAAGGACCAGATTAAATTAAAAGCCGGTATTTTTGGTGCAGAGGCTTGGTCAGAAGATATGAGAGCTGATATTGAAAACAGGCTTGGCATTAAGGCTTATGATATTTATGGACTTACTGAAATTGAAGGTCCGGGTGTTGCTTTTGAATGCGAGGAACAGAATGGTATGCATATTTGCGAAGACTATTTTATTCCGGAAATTGTTGATCCTGACACATTTGAACCTGTTCCTGACGGACAGATTGGTGAATTAGTATTTACAAGTTTTGCTAAAGAAGCATTTCCACTTATCAGATACCGTACAAAGGACATTACATATATCACAAGAGAGAAATGTAAATGTGGCAGAACTCACGCACGTATTCACAGACTTATGGGACGTTCAGATGACATGCTTATTATTAAAGGTGTTAATGTTTATCCTTCACAGGTTGAGGAAGTTCTTATTAAACAGGGCATGCCTGCCAACTACCAGCTTATTGTTGATCGTGTAAACAATAGCGATACTATGGAAGTTCTCGTTGAAATGACACCTGAAATGTTCTCTGATACAGTTAGCTCAATTGAGTCTAAGGAGAAAGATATTGTTACCGCTCTTAAGAGTATGCTTGGCATTTATGCTAAGGTTAAATTGGTTGAACCAAAATCAATTACACGTTCAGAAGGAAAAGCAGTTCGTGTTATAGATAAACGTAAAATTTAGGAGGTTTTTATATGTATATTCATCAGATTTCAGTGTTCATTGAAAACAAACCGGGTAATATTGCAAACTTTACCAATTTTCTTGCCGAACACAAAATAGATATGCGTGCATTCCAGATTGCCGATTCAAGCGATTTCGGAATTATTCGTATTATTGTAGACGATCCTTTTAATACTCTTACTCTGTTAAGAGACAACGATTGGATTTGTGACCTTACACACGTTATTGGCGTTAAGCTTCCGGATGAGCCGGGCTCAATGGCTAAGGCAATGAACGTTATTGCTTCTAACGGCTACAGCGTTGATTACGTTTACGCCTTTCTTGCAAGAGGCACAGATGACGCCCTTATGGTATTCCGTGTTAAGGACGAGGATACAGACAAAGTTGCCGCATTGCTGGTAAGGAGTGGAATGAAAACTGTTGACCAGGAAGACTTGACAAAGATGTAGAAATGGAAACACTTCTTATAGACATTCTCTTCATCATCTATCATATACTTTTTGGGTATGGGGGAATGATGAAGAGAATGTCTATAAGCACGCGGCTGTCGCAGCATGCGTCAGCCGCTACAAATAAAAAGAAGTGGAACCCCTCTTATGCAAGCATAAGTGGTTCCACTTCTTTTTATTTGTAGCACTGGGCACACGTTGCTTGTGTGCTTCGCGATTATTCTACTGTGTATGGCATTAATGCGATATTTCTAGCTCTCTTGATAGCTGTTGTAAGAGCTCTCTGATGTCTAGCACAGTTTCCTGTGATTCTTCTAGGAAGAATTTTTCCTCTTTCAGATACGTATCTCTTTAATGTAGCTACATCTTTATAATCGATTGCCTTGTTTTCGTTAGCACAAAATGCACAAACTTTTTTTCTTCTACGACCGCCTCTTCTTCTCATTGGAGAATCTGGTCTTTCACTCTTATTATATGGCATAACTTGACCTCCTATTTTCGTTAATGAGATTCTATTCGAATCTGTTAAAAGTTAAATGGTAAACCTGAATCATCTACACTGTCAGGAATGTTCATAAAACCGTCTCCTGCAGGTGCTGTTGGCTGTGATGCAACCGGCTGCTGTGGCTGATAGTTATTATTGCTATCTGCTGTAGCTTTGCTTTCTGCAAATTCCTGGTTTTCAACAACTACTTCTGTTGTGTAAACTGTCTTACCATCTTTGTCCTGATAACTGCCTGTCTGAATACGACCTTCGGCAACTATCTTAGTTCCCTGATGGAAATATTTTTCAGCAAATTCACCGCTTCTACCAAATGCTACACATCTGATAAAGTCAGCGCTCTGATCTCCATCTCTCTTAAATCTACGATCTACTGCTAATGTGTATCTCGCAATAGCCAACTGATTATCTCCTGATGTTGAATATCTAACTTCAGGATCACGAGTCAAACGACCCATAAGAATAACTTTATTCATATTATACCTCTCTAATGTATCAAACTATGCTTCTACTGCAACAGTCATAAATCTGATAACATTTTCCATAATACGAAGCTGGCTTTCTAACTCGCTAGGAAAATCTGTGTTTTCAGTGTCAATATCGATGAAGTAATAGAATGCTTCTGACATCTTCTGGATTTCGTAAGCTAATTTCTTCTTACCAGCTTCTTCGATCTTTGTAATTGTACCACCGAACTTTTCGATAAGTGCTTTTACCTTTTCTACTTCAGCTGTTCTTCCTTCATCATCAAGTTTTGCACTAACAACAACTGTTAATTCATATTTGTTCATGCTTCTACCTCCTTTTGGTCTCTGGCCTTTTCGTTTGAAAAAGCAAGGATCATAACGAATACTCGTTATGCGTAATTAATATATATCACGAATTACTATAATATCAAAAAAAGTCCCTGTGTTCAAGGACTTTTTTTCATTTTGTGATTTTTTTCCGAAATCTTTTGGTTTTAAACAAAGCTTTCGTTTTTTTATTTACTGCAAAATCTTCTTTACGCTTTTTTCGAAAGTTTTTCTTGGAACCATTACTATACGACCGCAGCCCTTACATTTCAACTTAAAATCTGCACCCGTTCTTATAATTTCCCATTCATTAGTTCCACAAGGATGCCCTTTTTTTAATGTTACTACTGTTCCAATATTATATTCCATTAGTCTACCACTCTTCCTATTCCAACTATATGCGAAATATTATTGTAGTTAATAGTCTGTCCACCTTTTTCTACCACTTTGCCTGCACCTGCATACATAGATACATGATAGATATTTAAAGTTCTTCCCGGTGTGCTGTATTTTACTGCCGCATTGTAATCTCCGTAAAAAATTAAATCACCCGGTTTCATATCATCTATGTCAATAAAACCATAATATACTATTTGATTTTTTTCTTTTAAATAATCAAACAGGCTTGCTGCTGTCTTTGCATAAGAACCACTTCCAAGTTTCTTGTTGTAGTGCTTGTATGATTTATAGCCTTTCCAAACCAAAGCTGAACAATCATAGTATCCTTTTCTCATTCTTTTTGGCTGACTATATTTCCAATGATTAACTATGTACATAGCCCTATTTACAATCTTGTACATACCTTTTGCATATACTTCGATTCTATAAGACTTGTGAATATTTCCGATTTTTACATCAACATATGTAACTCCTGAATTTACACCTTTAACGATACCATCGCTTGAAACTGTGGCAACGCTTTCATTTCTGCTTGTAAATTCAGGAACTGTACCTGTGTCACCCAAAATAGGAAACTGTACTTTTTCACCTTTTTTTATAACTGCCTTTAAATTATTAACTGTTGGATTAACAACTGTATACTTTATGTTGAATACTTTTCCATCTACATTTGCTGTAATTGTACCCATTCCCGGTTTTGTGCCTAAAACTGCCGCTTTCTTTTCATAAGTTGTTAAAGTGGCACATTTTTTGTTTGAATTAGTCCAAGTAATAGTACTATGTTCTCCTAAACCTTTAAAAGAAATATACTGCTGTCTTTCATTGCCTAATGCTGTTCCATAAACAATTAACTTCTGAACTTCCGTTTCAGGGTTTGAAACATAAATTGTATTTGTATATGTAACAACATTTTTGTTTTTGTATGTAACCTTTGCTGTAATGTTAACTTTGCCTTCATTTACTGCTTTCAAAGTAGCTTTAAGCTTGCTTCCACTTACTGCTGAAAGTTTTGAAACAACATCGCTATTCCCAACACTCCACTTGCATGACTTAACATTACTTTCGTCTATTCCATCTACCATAACAGTAAAATTCTGACCTTTTGCCTGGCTTACAAAACCGTTAACCTTTGTTCCGTCAGCGTTAACTTTCTTAATACTGATTCCGTTAGAATCATACAATCTGTTATTTAGATCACTTGACAAAACATTTATTGTACATTTGCTATATCCCTGTGAGGATTTCGCTGTTATTTCCGCTTTTCCCGGATTTAACGCCTCAACAGTACCTTCTTTATTGACTTTTGCTATTGAGTCATTTGAAGACATATATGAAATTTTATTAACTGACTTTGCTACAACCGTACCTGTCTGGCCTTCTGTTAATGTTGTAGGATATTTCGTTATGACAACATTCTTAGAAGTATCAGGAACTGTAACCTTGCAAGTCATTGTTCTTGATTTACAAGTTGCAGTAATTGTTGCAGCTCCATAATTTACAGCTCTAATTCTACCTTTTTTTGAAACAGTAACTGCAAATTTATTAGATGTTCTCCATTTAACTTTCGTTCTCGCTGAAACATTTTTAACTTTTATTTTTTTTCTTTTGCCCTTTTCTAATGTTACTGTACTTTTAGAAATCGTAGGTGTTGCTCCATAAGCCAATTCACTTTTTAATTGAAGTCCTGAAATAATAGCCGCCATCACGATTATTATTCCAATTGTTCTCTTTAAAAATTTCATCTTTTCCTTCTTTCATTCTTTATCTGTCACATTATTTTGCTGTTTTAAAGTTCTTCTTTCTCCATTTTCCGTAAGTTGTACCGTTTGAAGTCTTTACATAACCTCTAACTCTTACGTAATATTTTTTATTTGCCTTTAACTTTTTAAATTTATAGCTAACTTTCTTAGTTGTCTTTGTTACTGCCTTCTTGAATTTTGAAGATCTAGACAACTGAAGCTGATATCCTGATACTTTTGCAATCTTTTTATAAATTACCTTGGCACTCTTCTTAGTTTTTACGATCTTTGTTATCCTTGTATTTCCAACGCTAACTTTCTGTGCTGTAGGTTTCTGAGTTTTTGTTACCTTTGCAGTTGTAGTTGGTGTTGGTGCAACTGTAGTTGTCTTTGCTGTTGTTGTAGTTGTTTCTACTGCTGCTGATGTTGTTGTCTCTACTACTGCAGGTGTAGTTGTTTCTACTGCCACTGGTGTGGTTGTCTCTGCTGTTGCAGGTGTAGTTGTTTCTGCCGCTGCAGGTGTAGTTGTTTCTACTGCCACTGGTGTGGTTGTCTCTGCTGTTGCAGGTGTAGTTGTTTCTGCCACTGCAGTTGTAGTTGTTTCTGCCACTGCCGATGTAGTTGTCTCAGTTTCTTTAACAATTTTAATCTGTCCGTCTGCTATTTCAATATTTAACTGATCCTTTACAACATCCTGACCTTCTGTATTCACCAATCCATAAGAAATTGTATATCTACCTTCCTTATCAAAAACGACTCTAATAGTTCTGTCTAAATCATTACCTGCAATAGTCATTTCCTTATTAAATCCGCTAATGTCGTACCACTCTCCGCCATCTTTGTATTCAATAGATGATACCTGATTGTCGCCTGTTACTGAAACAGTTCTTACAACCTGCTTTCCAACAATGCCTGATGCCCAGAACTCTAGCTTAAATTCCTTAGCTGTTCCTAATGTATATGCACCTTCTACGCCATCTTTCTTCACATAAATAGCTGCGCCAAAATTGTCATCGCCTGTATTATCACCACCGTCTGCCCATGCAGGTATAATCATAACCACAAGCATTGCCATAATTGTCACAATACTTATTAACTTCTTGTTCATTAAATATCTCCTTCCGAACTTCTCTGTTTTTTCGCACGTTACTTTGATTATAACATATTCCTGAAGATATATTACATATTTATTACAAATTTTTCGATATTTTTTTGTTTTTACATTTTATCCCCATGCAGCCGAAAAATTTTCATGCAAACACGTTGAGAGTTCTTATTTTGCTCCGCCGCCTATTGTAAAACAAAAATCAAAACTCGCCTACGGCTCAAACAGTTGATTTTTGCTTTACGCTATGCTCGCAAAATTGCGAATCTCTGCCTATTGTTTGCTTTGAGAATTTTTCGGCTACATGGAAAAAATGTGCGAAAAAAAATCTCAGGAACATTCCTGAGATTTTTGAGAGGCGAGTACCAGATTTGAACTGGTGATAGCGGTGTTGCAGACCGATGCCTTACCACTTGGCTAACTCGCCATATATATAGAACTCTTACATTATAGCAAGGGTTCTTTTTATCGTCAAGACTCATCTTTTCAGATAAGCTGACGGAAGTGACTCCAAGGGGATTTGAACCCCTGTTACCGCCGTGAAAGGGCGGTGTCTTAACCGCTTGACCATGGAGCCATAAGTGGATTGTTTAATCCACTTGCTAAACAGCTTTTATAATGTATCAAATACCTTTTGTTTTGTCAATAACTTTTTTAAACTTTTTTCAAAAAATTTTAAGCACCTTATTTTAGCCATAAAACTCTTTAATTATTATTGTTATCTAAAACAAGCTATTTACTATATTTTGTATTAAGTTGTTGTCATAAATCATGCTTAACACTCCGTTGTCTGCTATTGCCTTGCAAACTGTCTGTCCCCAGGATGTTGAGCTGAAGATCGTAACTACCATACACAATAACCATATGATTAATATTGCCTGTGCAAAACCGATTAATGCTCCACCTGCCATATTAAATGTATGAATAACCGGAAGTTTTGTTACTATGTTTAACACTTCCACTAATGTTTTCATTAATATAGATATAACCATAAATAGCAAAATATATACCACTGCGTTCAAAACAACATCTGTTAAATATGCCACAACATATTCCTTAAATGTATTTACTGCCAATGAATCGTAACTGCTTTGATTATTATTTTTCGTTAATGATTCTTTTAGTCCATTAGGTAATGGAAGTTCATTAATGATTTTCTCTTGATTATTGATTCCTGTTTCCGTCATGTTTTCCGTAGATGTTGCTATATGTTCACTTACATAGCTTTGTATATTTTGGTTTATTGAGTCATAAACCGGTGTATTTTTTATTACCTCTTTTGCAACAGGTGTTAAAATATTCACCAGTACAAGTGCTATAAAAATCGAGCCGAAAGAAAATGCCGTCTTTACAAGTCCTCTCTTCATTCCTATAGCAATCATTACCACAACAAAAACCGTTACCCCTGTCAGTATTATATTGCCCATTTCATTCCTCCGTTATTTCAATCGAATCTTCTGTATTTTTGAGTTAGTCATTAACAAATAAGTTTTGGAATCGTCATATGGCATTAATCCATAAATCTGTCCCTTAAAATTAGTCTGAAATTTTTTCACACCTTTTATTGATAATATTTCGCATCGCATATCACTATACATTAAAATATTATCTCCGGCAAATGTAACATTTTCAAAATCCATATCCACTGTAGCATTTAATATCTGGGATCCACTTGAATTGTATACTTCAATTCTGTAAGGTCTGTCCGTGCTTGCATTTTTAAATACCAATCCTACATATTTGTCATTATAAAATACTTTCTGTATTTCTTCTTTTATTTTTATATCCTTTTCGGTAATATCCTTGTTACCAACCTTATATATAGAAACTATATCTTCGCCTATTGCCACTACCTGACTGTTTGAAACATAACTGATTGTAGGAACAATCGTCTCACCATATCCGCTAAACTCTTTCACCATTCGGTTTTCTATGTTTTTCCCTGAATTAGAAAAATCATAAAACTGTATCTTGTTTTCAAAAGAGCCATTTTTCACGGTAAGGTACGAAACTGCCATTCTTTCCCCATCATCTGACATTGAGAAATTAATCGGATATCCATTTTCATCAATAATAGACTTGTGGGATACCAACTGTTTTCCCTCCTTATCGTACACCTCAATATAGTTAGATGTTTTGTCCTCAAGCAACGCAGCAACAACTCCCTGCTTTGCCACCTCTAATTTCACAATAGGATAGCTTACGGAAACCTGTCCCTGACGACCTTTATCGTTGTATATGAAAATATCATTGGTATTCTTATCCGCTATCGCCACATAGTCGTCACATACATCAATAATAGGTTGCTTCATTTCATATGCTTCTTCCCAAACAGTTTCTTTGTCCTTAATATAGGCTATTCCATCATAGCTGTACTTAATAACATAGTCACCAAAAGGAATATATTTACTGCTCGCTCCACCTTTAATATTAGTGGATTCAATTACCTTGTAGGTGGTGTATTTGTGATATTTTTTGTAAAAGAACAACGCTCCAACAATAATCAAAATCACAGCTACTATTATTCCAAGCTTTGCAGCCCTTTTCTCAAGCACCTTTTTGGTATTTTTCATATATGTAGAATTTTGACCTTCTTTTTTCAGTCTTCTGAATTTTCTAATGTATTTATTTGCCACGATTTCACTTCCTTTGTTAAATCTATTAAAGATTATACAATATCTGCTGAATAATGACACCATTTTTTTGTTAAGGCAATAATATTTTTTGTCCTTCCTTGATTGTGTAATCATCGTCAATGTTATTTCTGTCTTTTATTTCATCTACCATTTCACTTGTTCCATAATAACTCATACTAATATCATACAATGTCTGTCCCGGTTTAACTGTATGGTATTGTCCTGAATAAGCACTGGAAATACTTTTTGTTTTATTATTTTCCGTTTCACTACCTGAAGGCTTATTACTGTTAGTATTATTACTATCATTTGTAGTATTGGTAATACTATTGTTACTGCTGTTATTATCCTGATTAGTTCCCGCTGTCTGTTTTGAAACAACCTCTCCGTTGTCATTTTTTTTCTGAGTAACATTGCTACCATTGGTAGCTCTTGCTTTCTTGCTTTCCAATCCTGCTATGGTTGTGGCACTCTGTTTTGTTGTTTCGGTGTATGCACTTAAAATTTTATTAACAGCCTGAGCCTCTCTTTCTCTACTAATTCCTGCCAAAGTACTTTTAATATTTTTTAATTCTCCATAATTATTAAGCATTACAACTGTTGATAATAATAAAGCTACAATTAAAAGACCGCTTACACCATATGCAATTCTTCCCTGTCGTATCGGCTCTCCAGTTTCTTCCACTGTATTATTAGTACTTTTGCTATTTTTAAACCATTGACTCTTTTCTTTATTTTTTAAATCTTTTTTGTTTAAATTATTATCCTGTTTACTTTCTTCTTTTGAAATTTTTATAGTTTTACCGTTTGCCTCCTCCGCTTTTAATTCTATGTTCTCCAATTTATTCTTGGATGATTTCTTATCTTTTTTATCCTCGCCTCCTATCTTGTCATCCACGCTAATATTTTTTATTTCATTGTTAGCTATCCCACTGTTTGTTGCACTGTTTTTTAAGTTTTTAACATATTTTTTCATTTTCTCATTTTTCTCATAATAGATATAGTAGCCCTGCTGCTTTCCAAGACCTGACTGTTCATAGCTATAAAAGCCTTCTTCATTTTCTGCCCTGTCTTTCACAAAACATACTTTGTCATTTCCGGCAAAGTTATCAAGATGAATCTTTCTTATTCCATTCATATCCTCACTTACCCTGTAAGGAACCGAAACATACCAGCCAACAATATTTAACTGTTCAAAAAACTGCTTTATATCTTTGTAAATTCCGGACCAGATATCATCATTAAAAATAATACTGTTTTCTATTACATCACGAACTTCCACCATTCCTTTTACAAAAATATAAACATTTCCTTTTGCCCTTTTTACATCTCCCAGTAATACCCCATATTTAACATTATCCTCGCCTGAAGGGCTCTTCTTTAAATATGTCATTACATAATCTTCTATGTATATTTTCTTGTTTGAACTGTTATTT
>OFMB01001699.1_pt1 | contig 9915 bp, 9 predicted proteins | sample 1541111 | NCBI WGS metagenome assembly OFMB01 (sample SAMN04209241, study PRJEB22552) | human gut metagenome | biome: gut; material: feces | host: Homo sapiens | place: USA: Oklahoma
AAGGGAAGAGGCGGGGCATGCCCCGCCTCTTACACCACATCTCTGCGCGCTACCCGTTAGCCCAAGACACCCGACAGGATCTCGATCAGGCCGTCCACGTCGGCTTCCTCGCAGACGAGAGGCGGCAAGAAACGCAGCATATGGGCACCCGTAGCGTTGATCACGGCACCAGCCCCCAATGCACGGGCCACAACGTCGTGAGCATCACCCGCAGTATCGTCAAGATCGCAGCCGAGCATCAGGCCACGGCCACGAACCTCTACCACATGCGGAAGCTTAGCCAGCGCCTGCTCCATATAGGCGCCCACCTTGGCAGCATGCTCGGCATAATCGCCACGCACAAGCGCGGAGAGCGTCGCGGCACATGCCGCGATGGCCAAGCAGCTACCGCCAAAGGTCGAGCCGTGGTCGCCCGGCTTAAACACGTCGGCAATCTCCTTCTTTGCCACGACGGCACCCATGGGCACGCCGTCGGCAATGCCCTTGGCAAGGCTCATGATGTCGGGCTCCACGCCATAGGTCTGGAACGCAAACGGCTTGCCGGAGCGGAAGATGCCGCACTGGACCTCGTCGGCGATAAGCACGGCGCCCACTTCGTGTGCCAGGTCGCGCGCTGCCGCCATAAACTCCTCGGTCATGGGGTGCACGCCACTCTCACCCTGGATCGGTTCGAGCATCACGGCACAAATTTCGCTCCCCAGCTGCTTAAAGATTGCGCGCAGTTCATCGACATCGTTGGGCGTGCAGGCCACAAAGCCACCCGGCAGCGGGCGGAAACTGTCCTGCAGCCAATCCTGCATGGTGGCGGCAATGGTCTCGAGCGTACGGCCGTGGAAGCCGCCGCGCATGCACACGATGGTGTTGCCGCCATTACCGGCACGCTTGGCGTACAGGCGCGCGAGCTTCATCGAGCCCTCGTTGGCCTCGGCGCCAGAGTTGGCAAAGAAGGTCTCCCAAACCTGCTCATCCGCAGCCGGGGCACCAAGAGCAGCTGCCGTGGTCTCATCGCCGGCGGCAATGGCATCGGCAAGCACGCGCGCACCATCTACGTCGTCGTTAGCAAGCTTGGACAGCAGCGCCGCGACCTGTCCGCGCTGCTCGATGTAGAAGTAATTGGAGACATGCATGAGCTTTTTGGTCTGTGCCTCGAGCGCCGAGAGCACAGCCGGGTCGCCATGACCTAGGCTGCACACGCCGATGCCGGCAAGAAAGTCGAGGTACTCACGGCCATCGTCGCCGGTGAGCTTCATGCCGTGACCCTCGACAAACTCGACCGGAGAGCGGCCAAAGGTATGCATAACGTAATGGGATTCAAGCGATTGCTGAGCTGCAAGTGACATGGGATGCCTTTCGTTGGGCGCCAGACGGCGCGGGGCTATGGGTGCAGGAATGGGGCGGCTGCGGGTCAGCTAGACCGTCTGAAGCTTCTCGACCTCGTCAAGGTTCTCGGTCAGACGCGCAGCAAACGTCGAAAGCGGATGCGGATGCGTATCGAACTCGTAAGCCGTCTCGGTGGAATGGATCACGGTGCCGACGCCGGCATCGGTCAGCAGCTCCAGGAGCAGCGAATGCGGCGTAGTACCGTTAATGATGTGGGCACGAAATACGCCGCCGGTAAGCGCATCGACGGCCGCGCGCAGCTTGGGAATCATGCCCTTATCGACCTCGCCGCCGTAGAGCATTTCGTTAACCTCGTCGAGCGTTAGGTTGGAGATAAGCGAGTCCTTGTCGCTAAAGTCCTTGTACAGGCCATCGACATCGGTCAAAAAGATCGCCTTATGCGCGTGGAGCGCCGCGGCAACGGCACCGGCGGCGGTGTCGGCGTTGATGTTGAAGAAACCGCCGTCCTCCCCCGCCGCGACGGTAGCGATGACGGGGATGTACTCGCTATCGAGTAAGCGCTCGATATAGTCGGTGTTGACGTGCGTCACTTTGCCCACGCGACCGAGCTCGGGGTCGAGCGGCTCGGCGATGAGCGTGCCGGCATCGCTGCCCGACACGCCCACGGCCAGGTTGCCATGGTGGTTGAGCGCTGCGACCAGCTCCTGGTTGACCTTACCGCCCAGCACCTCGCGCACGATATCCATAGTCGCCGGCGTGGTCACGCGCTGGCCGTTCTTAAAATCGACGGGAATATCGTAATGGCTCAGCGCCTCGTTGATGGCCTTGCCGCCGCCGTGCACGATGACGGGGCGCATACCGATGATCTTGAGCAAAACGATGTCGCTCATCACGTCGCGGCGCAGCTGCTCATCAACCATGGCGGCTCCGCCATATTTGATAACAACCGTCTTGCCGGTCAGGTTCTTAATCCACGGCAGCGCTTCGAACAGCAGCTGCGCGGTTGCTTCGTTGGATTCGCTCGAACGACAATCGCGTGCGAATTTCATAATCTGCCTCGTCTTTCGTATCGTTATCGCGCCGTGCTCCGCTGTCCGCAATCGCGGCAAGATGCGCAGCGTGCCCGGAATCTAGGAACGGTAGTCGCCGTTGATGGAGATGTACTCATGCGTGAGGTCGCAGGTCCACACGGTCGTTGCCGCGTCGCCTGCGCCCAGGTCGGCCGAGATCACGATCTCGGGCGCCTCGAAACGTCGTAGAGCCTCGTCCTCATCAAAGGGAACAGTCAGACCGTCGCGACAGACAGGCATGCCCATCATGTCGATGGAAACGTCTTCCTGATTAAACTTCACGCCGCACTTGCCAAGCGCCATGGCAACACGGCCCCAGTTGCAGTCGTGGCCGGCGATGCAGGTCTTAACGAGCGGCGAGTTGGCAACGGCACGGGCGGCGATATCGGCCTCCTCGTCGTTCACGGCGCCGGTAACGTTGACCGTAACAAGCTTGGATGCGCCCTCACCATCGGCGGCGATATTGCGCGCCAGGCTCTCGCACACCTCGTGCACGGCAAATGCCAACTCGTCAAAGGCATCGGAGCCCTCGACGATAGGCTCGGCATCTGCGGCAGCGGCGCCGGAGGCAAGCATGATGCAGGTGTCGTTGGTCGAAGTGTCGGAATCGACCGTTACCTTGTTAAAGGTCTGCTTGACGGTCGAGAGCAGCAGGGTATGAAGTGCCGCAGGCTCGACGGGGGCATCGGTGGTGATAACTGCGATCATGGTGGCCATATTGGGCATGATCATGCCCGAGCCCTTGCACATTCCGCCTACCGAATAGACGTTGCCCGCATGGCCCGCAGCCTCACTGACGTAGGACACGGCGTACTCCTTGGAGTGTGTGTCGGTCGTCATGATGGCGCGAGCGGCATCGGCGCCACCGTGGGCGGAGAGCGCCTCGTAGGCAGCAGGAATGGCGGTCTCAAACGTGTCGATCGGCAGAATCTGGCCAATCACACCCGTGGAGGCAACCAGAATCTGCTGGGGCTCGCAGCCGATGACCTGCGATGCGATGCTGCACGTCTCGCGCGCGCATGCAAGGCCGGTCTCACCCGTGGCGGCGTTGGCATTGCCAGAGTTGACCGAAACGCCGGCGATGATTCCGCAACCCTTGTCGGCACCGCCCAGGTTGGCACGGCTCACCTGCACGGGCGCCGCGCAAAAGCGATTGGTGGTAAACACGCCGGCACCGGGACAGGGTTTATCGGGCACGACGAGCGCGTAATCCAGACGCTCGGGGTTCTTGCGGAACCCAGCATGGATGCCCGCAGCCTTAAAACCAGCCGCAGCCGTAACGCCGCCCTCGACGGCGCGAATCTTGATATCAAACAGCTCGGTATTCATCGTCTTTATGACTCCTTATGTCAAACAAAAAACGGACATCGGTTGGTGCGCCATGCCAGTCGTAATCATGAGACCAGCTTAAGAGTGGCACCCCACTCGATGCCCGACTACCAAATCGTTAACAATCGAATGTGCTACACCGGGCACGCCACTGTGGGCAAGCCTCGTCGCTCGTCAAAGCCAAAGACGATATTGGCACACTGGACCGCTTGGCCCGCAGCGCCCTTGCACAGATTGTCGATGGCGCCCGTCGCCACCAGCACGCCCGCGCGCTTGTTGAGCGCGAGGCCAATCTGGGCGGCGTTGGTTCCGACGACCGAAGCCGTCTTGGGCTGCTGGCCGGCGTCGAGCACACGCACAAAGGTGCGTCCAGCGTAGAACTGCTTGTAATAGTCGACAACATCCTCAAGAGCCAGGGAGTCGATGGCCTGCGGCGTGAACGGCAGCGTCACCGTGGAGAGCAGGCCGCGCTTGAGCGGTGCCAGATGCGGGGTGAAGACGATGCGATCGGTCAGGCCAAGGATTTGCTCAATCTCGGGCGTATGACGATGCTTGCCTACGCCATAGGCCTCCAGGTTCTCGTCCGCGCTGCAAAAATGCGTACGAGCGTTGCAGGACTTGCCGGCACCCGTTACACCGCTGATGGCATCGACAATCACGGGACCGTTCTCGGCCACCCAGCCCGCACGCACGGCAGGAGCGGCAGCAAGGCTCGTTGCGGTGGGATAGCAACCGGCGCAGGCGACCAGCACGGGTTTGCCGTCGGCATGGTCGGATTCGGCGGTCTCCAGGTCCTGGCAGAACAGCTCGGGCAGGCCAAAGGCACGGGTCTTGAGCAGCTCGGGGCTCGTATGCTCGGCGGCATACCACGTCTCAAAGACGGACGCGTCGTTCAGGCGGTAGTCGGCCGAAAGATCAAAGCAGGAGACGCCCGATGCAAGCAGCGCGGGCACCTGTGCCATGGCAGCCGTGTGCGGCACGGCAAGAAAAACCGCATCGCAGCTCTTGAGCTCGGGGGCGTCATGCGTGGTGAAAACCAGATCGCTCACGCCAGCAAAGCTCGGATACACCGCGGACAGCGGCTGGCCGGCATCGGCGTTGGACGTAATGGCAACAAGTTCAAACTCGGGATGGCCGAGCACGAGGCGAATGAGCTCGGCTCCGGCATATCCAGCCGCGCCGACGATTCCAACCTTCAATGACATATCAGACTCCTTGTCTGCGATTTATGCACCGATGCGCATTTCGCAGTGGTCGTTATGAAGTGGGTTGAAACTTTAGCACCAAAAGATGCATGAACACGTAAATGGCTTGCATATTCATGCATTGAAACAATCCCGACACATTCGCTTGAAGGAATTGACAAATGGAGCGGGCCCCGTATTGACCGGCGCTCCTAACGGCACCGGGCAATACGGGGCCCGCCCATGCGAAAACCAAGTTGTTAGGATGAGCCAGCCGGCTAGAGCTCGACCGGCACCCATTCGTCGTGATTGCAGATAAAAGCCTCGGGATCCTCGATGCTAAAGAAGACGAGCGTTGGGTCGTTAGGCCCCTCATAGTGCTCGCCCAGGTGCTCTAGATGCTTCCACCCGGCTTCGCGCATTTCGTCTAAAGCCCGGTCATCCAAGCCGGCACGCCCGCGCAAGATGAGCCAGCCATGGCCCGGCCACCAGCTCGTGGCCTCAAAGCGCTGGTTTTGCAGCAGCTCTTGCCACACATCTTTGGTGCGCGCTGTTACAAACCACAGCTTGCCGTCCTGGATCTGCGCAAACGAAAACGGACGCACATGAGGCTGTCCGTCAACGCTCGTCGCCAAATACCATGCCGGCACCGACGTCAGATACTCCAACACCGTATTCAATCCGTCCACGTTTCCTCCTGTACTAGTTAGTTTGGGAACCTGGTTTGTGCGAGCTAGAGCTCCAGGCGCTCCTCGCTGCCGTCGATATCACAGAAGCGCGCGGCAATATTGCGGACCGAAAAGAAAGCAAGGCGGCCGTCGTTGGCACTCTCGTGTTCCTCGCCAATGCCCACCATGTGCTTAAAACCCGCTTGACGCACCTTGTCGCTCGCAACTGCGTCGTCCTCAAGTGCGGCTTCGCCGGTCAATACGATCCAACATTCCCCCGGCTTCCAGCCCGATACCTCAAACTTGGGATTCGCGCTCAACTCCGCCCACACATCCTTGTCACGCGACGTGCAAAACCACAACTTACCGTCATCGACCATGGCAAACGAAAACGGCCTCACGCGGGGCTGATGCCCGTCGGCCACATCGGTCGTGGCCAGATACCACGCCGGAATGCGCCTGAGATATGAACAGGCGCGCTCAAGCTGAGCCGTGCGGTCGTTGTCGGTCATAGGGACCCCTTTCTTGCGCTCGAATCGCGCCTAAACAAGTTGAAGATTGATGACGATGACGCAGATGAGCAGCAACGCCGTCACCACCGCCGCCAACGCATCGCCACGGCCAAATGCAAGCGCATGCAGGCGCGTGCGGCCCTGCTCGCCGTGATAGCAGCGTGCATCCATGGCAGCAGACAGCGTCTCGGCATGGCGGAACACGCCCGTGAACAGTGGAATCGCCACACCGCCGAGCATACGCACGCCGCCGAGCGGGCCTCCCGTCACGCGCGCACCGCGGCTCGCCTGCGCATCGGCCGTCTGCTTCATCTCGGTGGCAAACTGCGGCATAAAGCGCAGCGCGATACCCATAATCATGCCGAGCTCGTGCGCAGGAAGTCCTACACGCGCAAACGGCGCGAGCAGTCGCTCAAAGCCCGCGGTGAGGTCGAGCGTCGGCGTGGTGAGCGTAATGGCGCTCATGCCGGCCATCATCAACGTCAGGCGGCACGTCATAAAGGCGGCGGAATGTAGCGAGCCCTCGCTTATCTGCAAAAAGCCGAGCTGCCACAGAATGCGCCCACTCTGGTCGGAAAATAGGTTGAGCACTGCGACCACCACGACAATCGCCAGCAAAGGTGCCATCGATGATAGGACCCGGCGCAACGGCACCCGGGACACGGTATAGATCAGGACAACGAAGATTGCGACCGGGGCCAGTCCGCGGAAGCTGCTGACTGTGAGCGTCGTGATCAGAAACACAAAGCCCAAGAGCAACTTAGTTCGCGGGTCCAGGCGGTGGATCGCACTATCGCCGGGATAGTAGCTACCAAACGAAAACGCCTCCATTAGCAGCCCTCCTCTCGCGCGACCGTCTTGGATTTAGCAATGTCCGCGACGTTAGAAGGACCGCCCGAGCGACCGATCAGCAGGTCCACCAACTCGTCGGCCAACGACTCAACCGTATAGAGCCCGCCGCGACGCAGCGGCACGCCCGCCTCCGTAAGCGCCAGCGCCATACGCTGGGCGGCGGGAACGCCCAAGCCGATCGACTTGAGCTCATCGGCATGCGCAAACACCTGCGCGGGGGTTCCCTCGGCAAACACCGCACCTTCGTTCATCACGACAATACGGTCGCAGCAATTGGCCAGGTCATCCATGCTGTGCGAAACCAGGACAACGGTCAGGCCCTCGCGATGGAGTCGATCGATGAGCCCTAGGAAATCCCTGCGAGCAGCCGGATCGAGCCCCGCCATGGGCTCATCGAGTACCAGGACTTCAGGCTCCATGGCGAGTACGCCGGCGAATGCCACACGCCGTTGCTGACCGCCCGAAAGCTCAAAGGGACTCTTGTCGCCTATCGCGGCAAGGTCGAGGCCCACGCGTGAGAGCGATGACTCGACACGACGGTCGACTTCATCTTGCGGCAAGCCAAGGTTATGCGGACCAAACGCCACGTCCTGCGCCACGGTTTCGGCAAACAGCTGACGCTCAGGGTATTGAAACACCACGCCGACCTTGGCCTTAACCGCGGCGGCGTCTTTCTTGTTTGACAGATCGAGCCCCAGCGCGCGAACGGATCCCTCCTGGGGGCGAATCAAACCGTTGAGATGCTGGACCAGCGTCGACTTACCCGAACCGGTATGACCTGCCAAGCCAAGGAACTCGCCGCGACGCACCGTCAGCGATACATCGCGCAGCGCCCACGGGCTGCTGGGGTCGTTTCCCCAGAGAGCCTGTTTGCTCGATTTGCCCGCAGTGGCCGAGCGCTTATGCCAGCGGCGGCGCTCGCGCGGACTGAGCGAATAACTGTACGAAACATGGGATAGCTCGATGACGGGCTCCGACGCGTTGCCCTCGTTGTCTTCCGGAACAGTGCCGTCAGCGATTTCCGACTGGGATACGGAAGACTGCCCCGCGATGCCTGCCCCACTTCGCTCGGCATAAGCCTGCGCAATCTCGGCGACCATATCCGCCTCACGCACCTGCGCGCAAACGGGTACGCCCTTCTCACGAAGTGCCCTACCTAGACAGCACGACGCCGGCATATCCAAGTTGAGCTGCGCAAGTTCGTCCGCCCGCGTCAAGATTTCCTCGGGCGTACCGAGCATGGCAACGTGCCCCGCCCGAAACACCGCGACACGATCGGCCTCGGCGGCCTCCTCCATAAAGTGCGTAATCATCACGATAGTCATGCCGCGATCGTGAAGTGCGCGGCACGCTTTCATAAGACCCTTGCGTCCGCGCGGATCGAGCATCGAGGAGGCCTCATCCAAAATGAGAACGCGCGGCTCCATGGCGAGCACGCCGGCAAGCGCCACGCGCTGCTTTTGTCCGCCCGAGAGCGCATGGGTCTCGTGGCGCTCAAAGCCCACCAGGCCCACGCCCTTCAGCGCCTCGCGTACGCGCTGCGCAATTTGCGCCGATGGCACGCCAAGGTTTTCGGGACCGAACGCAACGTCATCTTCGACAAGCGTTGCCACCAGCTGATCATCGGGATTCTGGAACACCATGCCCGCGGTCGAACGAATGTCGTAGACCAACTCGGGATCGGACGCATCAATGCCGTTGACGCGCACCGTGCCCGCATCGGGCTGCAGCAGCGCATTCAGATGCTTGGCAAACGTCGACTTGCCCGACCCATTGCCACCGAGGATGCAGAAAAACTCGCCGTCCTCGATATTCAGATCGACGCCGTCGAGCGCCGGTACGGCACCGTCATAGCTAAAGGAAACGCCCCGACACTCAATCATGCGCGGCCTTTGACCTGGTCCTTTTTAGGCGTGATGAGGTTGGAGACCGCCTTGTACACCGCAAGCGTCAATACCGAATTGAGCACGGTCTTGATAAGGTTGAACGGCAGCACGGCAGGAATCATGAGCGGGGCGATCACATCGACCGAGCCATACCAGAACCAAACGCCAATGGTAAGGTTCGCGACCATGGACAGCACCGTAGCGGCAATGACGCCGAGCACCAGACCAATCACGGCACCCTTGTAGGTGTGCATCTTCTGATAGACGATAGCCGCAGGCAGAATGTAGCCCAGCGTGGCAACCAGGTTCATAAGCGCGCCGACCCAGTCACCCGTAGTGAGTGCATGGATAACGATCGCCATGGCGGCAACAGCAGTACCGGCACCGGGGCCATACGCAAACCCGCACACCATCGCCGGCACCAGCGACGGGTCATACGTCAAAAACGGCGCCGAGGGAAGAATGGGTAGCTGTACATACATAAACAACGCGCTCAAGGCACACATCAACGCCATGGTAACGAGCTGTTTGGTGCTCCACCTATTCGTGTTCTCAAAATGGATATGCTGCGACTGTTCAGACATTAAGATCACCTGCCTCTTTCATCCGGACTCTAACCGTTGGTACTGGGATCTCACCAGTTCAGCCGGCATGCGAACCAACGCACACACGGGTCGCGGACTCATCGGCTCGGTCGCAGGCATCTCACCTGCGCCACGGCGTCCCTTTGACACCGCCCGATTTACCGCCAGTGGGGAATTCCACCCCGCCCTGAAACAGCAATTGCAAGTGTAGCACGAGCAATCGTTCGCGCAAGTATGCCGAGGGTAATTTATGGTGGGGATCAGCTGCCGCAACAACCACGTTCCCCACCCATCCCAAAGTAACGCGCTTTTCGCGGCAAAGCCGCGAAACAGCGAAAGGGACACGTATTCCCATCAACCACATTCTCCGCCCACGCCGACCTCAAGGCCGTAAACGCAGGGGATCCGGGGGCGGGACGGGGCTTCTCTCCGGAACATTCCGCACTGATATCTTCTGTATTGAAGACGTCGATGATGCACCCGTATACC
>OFMB01001703.1_pt1 | contig 9890 bp, 10 predicted proteins | sample 1541111 | NCBI WGS metagenome assembly OFMB01 (sample SAMN04209241, study PRJEB22552) | human gut metagenome | biome: gut; material: feces | host: Homo sapiens | place: USA: Oklahoma
CCAAACCTTGCTCCGAGGCCACAAATATAGGGGTTAGACTCTCTTCGGGAGCTGTGCTTTGGCTGTGGGGGGGAAAATTGCTATTTATTGTTGAAGTGATTTGGGGAATCGCCAGAAGGTTTTGGCTTTCTGCGGAGTTGTTTTTTGAAAGATTGACTCGAATTATTGTTGTAGTACGCTGAAAATTTGATTTTTTTTAGGTTTTGTATCAATCCTGAAAGATTTAAATTTCCGAATTACTTCTATCTCTCCTGACTTCTTCCACTAATCTTTCCACTAATTTGCTCGGGTAGCCAAGAAACAAAAGTCCGAGAATCAAACCATCTATATTTGTGATTTGATTCTCAGACTTCGTCTGTTACTCACCCCGGCAAATTCCTATTTACATCATTGCCAGAAGTATTGTTCCTGCAGTAATAAGTACAACACCAAAAGCTGCTTTTTTAGTAAGCTTCTCATGAAATACGATGTAAGAAAATGCAATTGTTATAAGCATGCTTAATTTGTCAATCGGAACAACAACACTTGCCGGTCCTTCTTGTAATGCACGGTAATAGCATAGCCAGGAAGCTCCGGTTGCAAGTCCTGACAGACAGATAAAGAGTAGTTCTATTTTCTCGACAGTCCGTACTTTCTTTTGTTCTCCGGTCACAAAAACCATAAACCACGCCATGACAAGGACAACAGTTGTACGAATGGCTGTACCAAGATTAGAATCAACTCCTTCGATACCTGCCTTTCCAAGTATTGCGGTAAGACTGGCAAATACTGCGGAAAAGACTGCGTAAATAAACCAGCTTCCATCGGAACTTTTCTCCTGATTTGCCATTCCTTTTCTTGTAATCATCAGCATTGTTCCAACACCGATCAAAACAATACCGACACCTTTTCCAAGGCTAAGCCCTTCCTGTAAAAAGATGAGTGCTAATAAAATTGTTAAAATCGTACTGGATTTATCAATCGGAACAACTTTATTAACATCTCCTTTTTGCAGAGCATGGAAATAGCACAACCATGAGGCTCCTGTGGCCAATCCAGATAATACAAGGAATAACAATGTACGACTACTAATATTACTGATGCCTGCCTCTGCACCTGTAACGAACACCATCAGCCACGCAAATATAAGAACAACTATTGTTCGGATTGCTGTGGCCACATTTGAGTTTGTCTTCCGAATTCCACACTTTGCAAGGATTGCTGTGATACCTGCAAAAAAGGAAGAACCTATCGCATAAAAAATTCACATAATATCCGCCTTCTTTTCGTAAAGAAAATTTACAGCATACGCATAGAAATCTATGGCACTTCTACATAAATTTTATATAATTTCCGCTATATTATTACATTTCATAAAGCCACTCATTATACATGCCCCTGCTGCTCCTGTTTGTCTAACGTCATTTATGTTTTCATTGGAAATTCCGCCAATAGCATACACCGGAATAGATACATTTTCACAAATATTTTGTAAAAATGTAAGACCTCTTCCCGGTAGTCCCTTTTTACAATCTGTAAGAAAGATATGCCCGGCAGTAATGTAAGTACATCCAAGTCTTTCTGCCTCTTTTGCCTCCTCTAAAGAGTGGCAGGAGGCACCAATTATTTCAAAATGATTTTTTTCTTGTGGAGTCATTTTCCGAAGAAGTGGCAGAGGCATATGGATTGCTTTTACATTAAGGGCCATTGCTGCTTTTGCAAAACTGTGGAGGATACATGGCACGCTATACTTCTCGCAAATATGCATTACTTTTTCTGCTAATATTGTATATGCTTCTTCTGATAAATCTTTTTCTCTTAATACTATCGCTTTGGGTTGCGCTGCTGCGATAATTTGGATTCTTTTTAAAAAGTCATCTTTACAAAGTTTCCGATTTGTAATACACAGGATATCTGATTTTTCCAATACAGAATTTTTTAATATAGAATTGAACTCTCCTCCTGTAGTATTTTTCTTTTCAAAGTTTTTACCTTGATAGTCTCTGTTTTGATAGGTTCCATTTTTTATAAGCTGTTGCTTCAGATCTTTGGTGGAATTTTGATTTCTTCGCTTACACATAAAGATAATCATTTAAGACTGGCTGCAGGCCTTCTTCCGAAATATCTTCATACATTTTCTGGAAGCTTCTTCCGTCATTGATCTCAAATTGTTCATCACCCTGCTCGCCGTCTTCCTCCTTTCCAGTGTATTTGCTTTCGTGATCACCGATTCCAGTAGAGACACCAGCGGAAACTTTGGTGGCAGCGATTTTTACAATGCCGTTTCGGAAGATTTCGCTTTCTCTTGAGGAAACGGTAATGCCAACAAACGGAAGGAAGATGCGATAAGCACATAATACCTGGCAAAGCTGTTTTTCACCAACGTCTAAAGGATTAATTTTATCGTTATTGATGATTGGGCGAAGTCTTGGACAGGACAGGGAAAGTTCTGCCTGTGGGTATTTTCTCTGTAAATAGTAAACATGAAGTGCGCTTGCTAACGCATCTTTTCTAAAATCAGATAATCCAAGAAGTGCAGAAAAACCCGCTCCTCTCATACCTGCCATAAGAGCACGTTCCTGTGCCTCAAAACGGTATGGCCATACTCGTTTATGTCCCATCAGATGCAAAGTTTCGTATTTATCGGAGTCATAGGTTTCCTGAAATACAGTGACATAATCTGCTCCGCATTCATGCAGATAACGATATTCGTTGGTATTTACCGGATAGATTTCAAGACCGACCATGCGGAAATACTTTCTTGCAAGTTTACATGCCTCACCAATGTATTTTACATCACTTTTTGCCCGGCTTTCTCCAGTAAGAATCAAGATTTCTTCCATACCAGAATCAGCAATTACTTTCATCTCATGGGCAATCTGTTCCATATTAAGCTGCATACGATTAATATGGTTATAACAGTTAAATCCACAGTACACGCAATAATTTTCACAATAGTTTGCAATATAAAGCGGTGTAAACAAATATACTGTATTTCCGAAATGCTTACTTGTCTCTATTTTCGCTTTCTGTGCCATCTGCTCTAAAAATGGTGCAGCCGCAGGAGATAATAACGCTTTAAAATCTTCGATAGAACAAGTTTCATGTTCTAATGCTGCTTTTACATCTTTTGCCGTGTATTTTTCATAATCATAAGAGTTCATCTGACTCATGACTTTTTCCATAACATCTGATGTAATCTGTTCCATTCCTGGCATATATTCCATATGACTTTTTCTTGAAGAAGGGTCTGTTTCCAAACGATGCTTTTTCTCCAGAGCTTCGGCTGATAAATATTCTGAATCAATTAAAAACTGATTTTCCATTTTGCTACCTCTTTTCCAGTAAATCTTTTCACATTTTTATAATTACTAAAATCCTAAAAAACCTTTTCTACAAAGCTGATTTTTCTATATTGCTACAAACTTGCCAGAGTGTGTTTAAAAATGTTTCCTGCAAGATGTTCACTACAATTTGATTTGCAGGAATGATTTTTCAAACACTCTCTGGTTTGCTATCCCATTGACTTTCAGATAAATAACACAGTTTGATGAAAAAACAGATAGGTTATTTGACTAAATATCAATGAGATAATTCACAAGTTATCATTTAATGCAAAAATCCTGTCAGTGGGTCAGAAGCCGATGCTCCTCTTGTAAGCACACGTCCAAGACCAGATAAATATGCCTTTCTTCCTGCCTCAATTGCCTGACGGAATGCCGCAGCCATCATTGGAAGATCACCGGCAGTTGCCAAAGCAGTATTCGCCATAATCGCAGCCGCTCCCATTTCCATCGCCTCACAAGCTTGTGATGGCTTACCAATACCGGCATCTACAATAATCGGAAGATCAATCTCATCAATTAAAATCTGGATAAATTCCTTTGTGGCAAGCCCTTTGTTAGAGCCAATTGGAGAAGCAAGCGGCATAACACAGGCTGCTCCCGCATTCACTAAATCTCTGGCAGCATTTAAATCTGGGTACATATATGGCATAACAACAAATCCTTCTTTTGCAAGAATTTCTGTTGCCTTAATCGTTTCCTGGTTATCTGGAAGAAGATACTTGCTGTCACGCATAATCTCTACCTTTACAAAGTTTCCACAGCCAAGTTCTCTTGCCAAACGTGCGATTCTTACCGCCTCCTGTGCATTTCTCGCTCCGGAAGTATTTGGTAAAAGAGTAACACCCTCTGGAATATAATCTAAAATATTTTCATGGTCTTTTGTGTTGGCTCTGCGCACTGCTAACGTAATAATTTGCGCACCAGCATCTCTTACAGCCGCTTCGATTAACTTCATGGAATACTTTCCAGAACCTAAAATAAAACGGGAATCAAACTCATGTCCACCAATCACTAATTTATCTTTTGTCTTCATAATAAAACGCCCTTCTTTCTCACATATTTCTCGCAGTTAAGTAATTACTTTGTAAAACCATAAACTTTCGACATAAATACATTTGCTATCATTTCATAAAAATGCATTACTGCCTTCTTATAAGCTTTTTGGCGGTATACACTTATTTGCTGCCGCCGCCCATGAAGCTTACGATTTCTACCTCATCACCATCTTTTAAAATTGTCTGTGCATACCGTTCTTTTGGAATAATCTCCAGATTATATTCCACAACAATATGTTTCACATTATAATTTTCCTGTTCCAGGTAATCTGAAACAGAAATTCCTGTTTTTTCACAATCCTGTCCATTGATTCTTACCACACTTTCACCTCCTGTAGACTAAGAAAAGAATTCTGCCTGAAGGGTTTTCACATAATAGGAGATTCAAAAGTGACTTCCGATTATATAAAATGAATTACATAAAAAAACAGGAAACCACCGATTCGGTAACTTCCCGTAAACTATACAAAACTTTTATGCTTCCCTACGTTGGCATTATCCAAATCAGGTTAATGGGTCGAAGGTCATACCTTCCTCTCAGCCTGTAATACAAGCTCCCCTGTTGTTCAATTGTATTTAATATACACTTATTGTCAGAAAAAAGCAAGATAAAATTACTACTTCATCACAATAAGCTCGTATTCTCTGCTTCCTAAGCCAATCTTTTCTGCATGTTCTAAGCATGTTTTATATTCAGATTCCGGAGTGGAATTTTCGAAATGATCGTGATGATCGCAAAAGCCTTCTTTATGCATATTTTCAGAAAGCTGGCTGTTTGGCAGTGGCTGCATCTTCAAACAGGCATCTACACAGGCCTGGTCTAATGCTAATGGATCAAAGGATGCAAACATACCGATATTCGGCAGGATTGGTGCATCATTCTCTGCATGGCAATCACAGTTTGGAGATACATCAACAACTAAAGAAATATGAAAGTTTGGTCTTCCATCTACTACTGCTTTCGTATATTCTGCCATTCTGCAGTTTAAGTCCTTTGTTGCTGCCCAGTTCTCAAATTCAATAGCATCAAAATTACAGGCACCGATACATCTTCCACAACCAACACAGTTAGCTCCATCAATGTGCATCTTCTTGGTCTCTTCATCAAAGACCAGACCATTATTGGCGCACTCTCTCATACAGCGGCGGCATCCTCGACACATATCTTCGTGAATCGTTGGCTGACCATTTGTATGCTGCTCTTTCTTACCAGCACGAGAACCGCATCCCATACCAATGTTCTTAATCGCACCACCAAATCCTGTCGTCTCATGCCCTTTAAAATGGCTTAAACTGATAAAAATATCTGCATCCATAATCGCACGGCCAATTTTGGCACTCTTTATGTATTCTCCACCTTCTACAGGTACTTCAATATCATCTGTCCCTTTTAATCCATCTCCAATTAAAATAGGACATCCGACAGTCATTGCAGTAAATCCATTCTCCCAGGCACACTGTAAATGCTCTAAAGCATTCTTACGGCTTCCAGGATATAGCGTATTACAATCTGTTAAAAATGGTTTACCACCTAATTCTTTTATAACATCCGCAACTGCTTTTGCATAGTTTGGACGAAGAAAACTTACATTGCCGAGCTCACCAAAATGCATCTTAATTGCTACAAACTTATTCTCCATATCAATTTCTGAGATTCCGGCCTTCTTCAGAAGTCTCTTTAATTTGAGTGGAAGTCCCTCTCCTAACTTTGCCCTGAAGTCGGTAAAATAAACTTTTGATTTTTCCATGTTCGCAATCCCTTTCTCATAATATTTAGTCTGAAATGAAATATTTTCTCATTACAAGTATACTTTACAGCTATTTTGACACTCTGTCAATTACAAAGTATCAAAATAAAATATCGTTCTTTATTTTAACATAGATTACGACACTTAATATCGTAATTTAATTGCCGAGTACTTTCCTGAAGAAACTTTTAATATTTATGTTGTCAGAACCTTTTAGTCCTTCTCAAATAGATAAGTGAAATAAGTATATCATGCATTGCATGACGCGCATCTCGCAGAAGAATGCTAGGCATTCTTGAAATGAAGATACAAAAAGCCCAGCTTCCTAATTAAAGAGAGCTGGACTAAAATTCTATTTTTAGATTAATAAGTGTCTATTTTAAATTCTTATAAACCTCTTTTTCAATTTCCGCCAGAGAAATCTTTTTCTCTTTTGCGATTCGTGCCATGTCCTCATACTCTGGCTTTTCTTTTGCAACACCATAACCGGAGGCTGCTTTTACACGAACGGTTCCGTAAATAGTTTCTACTTCTCTAATTTCTCTTTTCAGGCCATAGCGTTTACAGGTATATTCACGAACACCGAGTGTCGTTGTGTGCTTTAAAATAAGTGTGAGGAATTTTTCTCTATCCTCTTTTGCACACATACAGGTAAGCATTACGGCTGGACGGTTTTTCTTCATCTGGATATTGGTTGTATATACGTCAAAGGCTCCTTCTTCCATAAGAAGTTCTGTGACAAAACCGATTTTTTCTGGTGTCATATCGTCAAGGTTACAGCAAAGTTCTATGATGGAATCCATTTCCTGCACTGCTCCGTGACAGCCTGTCTGCTCCTGTCCTTCTACGGTGTTTCCGATAATCGCACGAAGGCAGTTTGCATCGGTAAAGTCTTTCATTCCCATACCATAGCCTGTCTGTTCTACTGCCATCATTGGCATCTGTCCGAAAGACTGGGCAAAATGTTTTAAAAGTGCTGCTCCAGTTGGAGTACAGAGTTCTCCTTCAATTCTTCCACCATAAATAGGAATTCCCTGTAAAATGTGTGCAGTTGCCGGAGCTGGGATTGGAAGAATACCATGTGCACAGTGAATCTGTCCATAACCTACATGGACAGGAGAAGCGATAATCTGCTCTGGTGCAAGTTTATAAATTGCCAGGCATACACCTACGATATCTGCTACGGCATCCATCGCTCCAACTTCATGAAAATGTACTTCTTCTACCGGACGGCCATGTGCATGGCTTTCTGCGTCTGCGATTAATTTATATACGGCAATAGCATCTTCTTTTACTTTTTCTGGTACGTTCAGATGTCCGATGATATGCTCAATATCTTTCATGCTGGTATGGTGATGGCTGTGTCCATGTGCATGTGTATGTCCTTCATGACTGTGTTCATGTTCTTCATGAACATGACTGTGTGTATGTGCGTGCATTGGAACATCTATACTTTTTTCTTCTTCCCCATTAACAGTCACTACCATATGTGTTCCCATAATACCGCATTTTGCAATTGTTGTCCGCTCGATGTTTACCTGTGGAATCTGCAAATCATTTAATTCTTTTACAAAAGCATCTTTATCCGGCATTAATTCTGTGAGTGCTGCCATGAGCATATCTCCGGCAGCTCCCATGTTACATTCTAAATATAATGTTTTCATTGTTGTTGACTCCTTTATGTTCTTATCTTTTTATATGCATTTCTCAATTCAAATTCTCTGCATTTTTCATGGATACGTGGTTAATCATGCTTGCCATATATCCCGCACCAAATCCATTATCAATGTTTACAACGCTGACTCCGCTGGCACAGGAGTTAAGCATGGATAAAAGAGCTGATAAACCACCAAAAGATGCTCCATAACCAACACTTGTCGGTACAGCGATTACCGGGCAGTCTGCGAGGCCGCCGACTACGCTGGCAAGTGCTCCTTCCATTCCTGCAACAACAACGATAACCTGTGCACTCATCAGATCTTCAGAGTAAGCCAGTAAACGATGAATTCCTGCTACGCCGACATCATAGATTCTTACGACTTCATTCCCGAGAACTTCTGCCGTTAGGGCTGCTTCTTCTGCCACTGGCAAATCGCTGGTTCCACCTGTAGCAATGACTACCTTTCCATTGCCATCCTTTTCTGGCAGTTCTCCGACGATACCCGTTCGGCTTAATGCATCATATCTGAGAGGGAGACTGGCACCAACCAAATCGGCCGCTTCCTGACTCATTCTTGTAATCAAGACAGCATTATCTCCTTTTTTACGGAAAGCTTCTGTGATTTTTAAAATCTGTTCCGGAGTCTTACCAGCACCATAAATGACTTCCGCTGCTCCCTGACGAATCTTTCTGTGATGGTCAAGTTTGGCAAAACCAAGGTCTTCAAAAGGTTCTGTCTTTAATTCTAACGCTGCCTTTTCGACGCTGACTTCTCCCTGTGCAACCTTATTCAAAAGCTCTGTTAATTTCGTATGCTCCATAGTATTTTACCTCTTTTACTTTGTAAAATTTCTAGTTTTATTTTACTATTTTGCAATATATAAGGTCAAGAACAAATGTTACTTTTAAAATCCCCCTTTGCTATCCGTACATCTTTCTTTTATGTCAGCTTTATAATTTCATGCAACTACTTCTTTATTTATGTGGAAATTAATCAGCTTTGTGATTGCTTCTAAAAAAATGCATTGTAAAAACCAGAAAGCATTTTTCGAATACAATCTATATACAAAAAATAGGCCAGACATAATGTCTGGCCTATCTATCATGCAATATTGCCTTTTTAAAACCATTTCCCGGCTTACTGTTCGTCAACAATTAGTCAACAGAAACGATTTCTTTTTTATTGTAAGATCCGCATGCTTTACATACTCTATGTGGCATAGTTAATGCACCACATTTGCTACATTTTACTAATGTAGGAGCAGACATCTTCCAGTTTGCTCTACGGCGGTCTCTTCTTCCTTTAGAAGATTTATTCTTTGGACAAATTGACATGGTCACACCTCCTCTTGTAATTACTTCTTTTGTGACGTTCGGGATATATTACTTATGCAGTATTCAATACTTTAATATCTTATTGATTAAAGTCACGGAAGATATCCTGAATAGCCGCCATCCGCGGGTCAAGGCTCTCCTTGTGACAATCACATGTGTGATTGTTTAAGTTGGTACCGCAGATGCTGCACAATCCTTTACAATCTTCCTTACAAAGAACCTTTGTAGGGAGTGCAACCACAATCTCATCCATGATGAGCTTGTCTACATCCAACATATATCCGTCTATGAAACTTAATTCATCCACGTCTTCAATGCCATCTGACTCTGTATTGGGATTAACACTGCGATCAATCGTGATATGGAATGTATTCTCCACATCCTCCAAACATCGATCACATGGTATTATCAATCGAATCGTCGTCTCACCTGTAACATGAAGTTTATCTTCTGCTTTGGAAACAGTCAAAAGAAAAGGCTCCTTATAGGATACCGGATAACTGCCTCTTCGAAGCTTGAGCTTCTCAAAATCAGGCTCAACTTTAAAATTCTTGATAACAGATGGATTAGATAAGATTTCCGATATATTTATCTTCATAATATCGCAACCTCTCTTTTCTCATACTCTTGGTATTATACACAGTTACTTTTTCTTTGTCAAGAAATATTTTCATATATTTCGCATATATTTTATTAAATGAACTGCTGGGAGATCTGATTTGAAAAAACTTATTTTTCGTTTAGCACAAGTACTCTGCTGCTTATC
>OFMB01001710.1_pt1 | contig 9856 bp, 9 predicted proteins | sample 1541111 | NCBI WGS metagenome assembly OFMB01 (sample SAMN04209241, study PRJEB22552) | human gut metagenome | biome: gut; material: feces | host: Homo sapiens | place: USA: Oklahoma
GCTGATTCTTAAGACAACAGGGTCTTTAAATCAACTTGTATTTAAAGATAAATACCGTCAGCTAAAAGATCAGGAGATTTATATTTCATTTGAGGGAATCAGTCATATTCTTGATGAAGTAGAAAAGGCTAGAAGGCGACTGATCGCGAATGTTAATTTTGAAGTGGCAATCGAAATGCTGCTTGTGACGATAAAGGAGAATGGTAAAGTATGGTAGAAGTAATTGGAGTGCGATTTCGTACTGCAGGAAAGATATATTTCTTTAATCCAAAGGAATTTCAGGTAAAGTCAGGAGACCACGTGATCGTGGAAACTGCCAGAGGAATTGAATTTGGATCAGTCGTTTCTGAGAGAAGACAGGTAAAGGAAAAATGCATCGGAGATGAATTAAAACCTGTTTTAAGAATCGCAACCAAAGAAGATGAAGAAAGGGCAGCGAAGAATAGAGAGAAAGAAAAAGAAGCATATAAGATCTGCCTTGATAAGATCAAGGAGCATGAGCTTGATATGAAGCTTGTATCAACAGAATATACATTTGATAATAATAAAGTATTATTTTACTTTACGGCAGATGGACGAGTTGATTTTCGTGAACTTGTAAAGGATCTGGCAGCAGTGTTCAGGACAAGAATTGAATTACGACAGATCGGCGTCAGAGATGAAGCCAAGATGCTTGGTGGTATGGGAATCTGTGGAAGAAAATTATGCTGTAATACATTTTTATCGGAGTTTGCACCTGTTTCTATCAAGATGGCCAAAGAGCAGAATCTGTCACTGAATCCGACAAAGATTTCAGGAGTCTGCGGAAGATTGATGTGCTGTCTTAAGAATGAACAGGAAACATATGAGTATTTAAACAGTAAGCTTCCAAATGTTGGTGAGAAATTAAAGACAAAAGATGGCGTAGTTGGAGAAGTTCAGAGAGTAGATGTACTTCGACAGAAGGTAAAACTGATCGTGGAAGATGAGAATGGAGATAAAGAAATCCAGGAATATAAGATTGATGATCTTCTGATGAGAAAGAAAAAGCCACAAGGATGTCAGGGGTGCAGCAAAGGATGCAATAATAAGAATCAAGGATGTAATAAAGGACATGGAAAGAGAAAGAATTGATGATCTTGGGATCAATGGTTATCAGATCATCCAGAAAGAACAGGGATTTTGTTTTGGAATGGATGCGGTTCTTTTATCAGATTTTGCACAAGTTAAGAATGGTGGGAGAGTTCTAGACCTCGGTACGGGGACTGGAATCCTCCCAATTTTGATGGAGGCAAAGACGAAGGCTGTTCATCTTACAGGGCTTGAAATACAGCCAGAGATGGCGGAGATGGCGGCAAGAAGTGTCAAATTAAATCATTTAGAAGATAAGATAGAGATCGTAGAGGGTGATATCAAAGAGGCTTCTGCGATTTTTTCGCATGATAGTTTTGACACGATCACATCAAATCCACCATATATGATCGGACAGCATGGACTTAAGAATCCGTCGGAGACGAAAGCAATCGCAAGACATGAGATACTTTGTACATTTGCGGATATCACGGCAGCAGCTAAAAAGCTTTTAAAGAATAAAGGAAAGCTGTTTCTGGTACACAGAACATTCAGATTGTCAGAGATTTTATGCCAGCTGTCTAAGGATGGATTAGAGCCAAAAAGAATCCGTTTTGTGCATCCATATATTGATAAAGAACCGAATATATTTTTATTAGAAGCAGTAAAAGGCGGAAAGTCAAGAATGACAGTTGAGCCTCCATTGATCGTTTATCAAAAAGAAGGAAAATACACAGAAGAAATTTATAAGATTTATGGAATGAATCCGGAGGAATAAGCATGAGTGGAACATTATATTTGTGTGCGACACCGATTGGTAATCTGGAAGACATTACTTTTCGTGTGATAAACACATTAAAAGAAGTTGATCTGATCGCAGCGGAAGACACAAGGCACAGTATCAAATTATTAAATCATTTTGAAATTAAGACAAAGATGACAAGCTATCATGAGTATAATCGTGTGGAGAAAGCAAAAGTTCTTGTAAAGCAGTTGCAGGAAGGAAAAGATATCGCACTCATTACAGATGCTGGGACACCGGGAATTTCAGATCCAGGAGAAGAATTGGTAAGACAGTGCCATGAAGCAGGAATCACAGTTACTGCATTACCGGGAGCATGTGCGTTGATCAATGCACTGATCATCTCTGGGCAGCCAACAAGAAGATTTTGTTTTGAAGCATTTCTTCCATCAGATAAAAAAGAAAGAAAACAGATTCTTGATTCTCTGGAAAATGAGACAAGATCTATTATCATTTATGAAGCACCACATCGTTTAGTAAGGACTTTGGAAGAACTACATGAAGTGCTCGGAGACAGATCCATGACATTATGCAGAGAACTCACAAAGAAGCATGAGAGCATTTTTAAATCAACGCTTGGGGAAATCCTTGCCTATCATAGAGAAAATCCGCCAAAAGGCGAATGTGTGATGATCATAGAAGGAAAATCATTTCAAGAATTAAAAGAAGAGAGTCAGGAAGAATTTCTAAAGATTCCATTGTCAGAGCATATGAACCGTTATATGGATCAGGGATATTCAAAGAAAGAAGCGATGAAACTGGTAGCCAAAGATCGAGGTGTTGGTAAGAGAGAGATTTATCAGCAGTTGTTGGAAGAGGAATAAAAATATATCAACAAAAAAGGTATGGGAAAATAATATCAATTCCCATACCTTTTGTTTGTCTTTATTGAAATGATCCAAAAAATTACGCTTCAGTAATTTCGAATCCAGCAAGTTTAGCTAATTCAATGATAGATTTTCTTGAGACTTTCTTTCCTTTGTAGTCAATCAGATCATCCATATCTTCTCCAGTAAAAATATCTGCAGGATTATATTTCTTTAAAATAATCTTATCGTCATCTACAAATATTTCAAGAGGATCGCGTTCGTTCACATCAAAGTTACGACGTAATTCGATCGGTAAAGTAATTCTTCCAAGTTCGTCAAGCCTTCTTACAATGCCTGTACTTTTCATGTGTAAACCTCCTTAATGTCTTACAATCATTTTATATCTTAAACCATAGCATACCAAAATCTGGTTGTCAATTCATTTGTTTACTTATAAACTAGAGAATAAATAAGTATAATTAACAGATTTCAGCACCTGCTGGCATATCTTTATCTAGTGTTACAAGAGCTAATTCACCCTTATCATTTTCAGCACAAAGTAACATTCCTTCAGAGAGAACTCCTGCTAATTTGGCTGGTTTTAAGTTCACAAGTACCATAACTTTCTTACCGACCATATCTTCTGGTTTATAATAAGCTTTGATACCAGAAACAATCTGTTTTACCTGGCTTCCAATCTTAACCTGAGAGCAAAGAAGTTTCTTGGATTTCTTCACTTCTTCACAGGCAATGATCTCACCAACCTGGAACTGCATCTTAGTGAAATCATCAAAAGTGATCTCATCTTTTGGTTCAATGTCGATGACAGTATCTTCTTCTACAGCAGCGTTTGCAGCTTTGACAGAAGCAGCCTGTTTCTCCATTAAGACTTTGGCTTTTTCCATAACTTCTTTCTCATCTAATCTTGCAAATAAGATCTGAGGTTTTTCAGTTACTTTTGTACCACTCTTGTAGTTTCCGAATGTTGCAAGGTTATCAAATTCAACCATAGATGTATTTAACTGAGCAAAGATCTTCTCAGATGTCTCAGGCATATATGGTGATAATAAAGATGCACCAATTGTGATTCCTTCAACAAGGTTGTATAAAACAGTAGCCAGACGGTCTTTTGAAGCTTCGTCTTTTGCTAATACCCAAGGCATAGTCTCATCAATATAACGGTTGCAGCGACGGAATAAGTTAAAGATCTCAGTCATTGAATCTGCAACACGAAGGTCAGCCATCTTCTCAGCAACTTTATCTCTTGTACCTGTCACAACGGCTTTCAGATCATCATCATAATCTCCTACAACACCCTTGTCTTCTACGATTCCTCCAAAATATTTGTTGGACATAGAAATCGTACGGTTTACAAGGTTACCAAGAATATTTGCAAGGTCAGAGTTCATACGCTCGATCATCAATTCCCATGAGATCACACCATCACGTTCGAAAGGCATTTCATGAAGAACGAAATAACGCACTGCGTCAACTCCGAAGAAGTCAACCAGATCATCTGCGTATAAAACGTTACCTTTGGATTTACTCATCTTACCATCGCCCTGAAGCAGCCAAGGATGTCCAAATACCTGTTTAGGAAGTGGAAGATCTAGTGCCATCAGGATGATTGGCCAGTAAATTGTATGAAAACGGATGATATCTTTACCGATCAGGTGAAGATCTGCAGGCCAGAACTTGTTAAACTTGTCTGAACTGTTTCCATCACAGTCATAACCGATACCTGTGATATAGTTTGTCAATGCATCTAACCATACATAAACGATGTGTCCTTCATCAAAGTCAACTGGGATTCCCCATGAAAATGATGTTCTTGAAACACACAGATCCTGAAGTCCAGGAAGAAGGAAGTTGTTCATCATCTCATTCTTACGGGATTCTGGCTGAATAAATTCAGGATGTGTATTGATGTGTTCGATCAGACGGTCTGCATATTTGCTTAATTTTAAGAAATAAGCTTCTTCTTTTGCAGGTTGTACTGGACGTCCGCAGTCAGGACATTTACCATCTACTAACTGGCTCTCTGTGAAGAAAGATTCACAAGGTGTACAGTATAAACCTTCGTATTCACCTTTGTAGATATCTCCCTGTTCATATAATTTCTTAAAAATCTTCTGAACCTGTTTCTCGTGATCTTCATCAGTTGTTCTGATAAAACGGTCATAAGAAGTGTTCATCAGATCCCAGATTCTCTTGATTTCTCCGGCAACATCATCAACGAATTCTTTTGGTGTTACCCCTTTTTCTTCTGCTTTTAATTCTACTTTCTGGCCATGTTCGTCAGTTCCTGTCTGGAAAAATACGTCATAGCCTTCCATTCTTTTATATCGAGCAATACTGTCTGCCAGGATGATCTCATATGTGTTACCAATATGAGGTTTTCCGGAAGTATAAGTAATTGCAGTCGTAATATAATATGGTTTCTTACTCATAATGATCCTCCGATTTTCTGTTTCTATCCTTATAATTATAGTACATCTTGTGCGGATAGTCTATTTTTTTTCTTTAAAAAATAAGATATTAACAAGTGTTTATTTGGAGGTAGAAATGGAATTTGCAGGGAGATTGAAAAAGATCAGAATAAAGTTGATCATGATTGGAATTTGTCTGATATTTCTAGGAGGATATAGTCTGATCCAAGAATGGAAAGATCAAAAAAAGAATACAACAAAAAAAGTATTTGATCAGTATACGGATGCGTTTTTTAAAGAAAATATATCAACAAATGAGATCACGATGCATTTCTTTTTAGAAAATCCAGAAAAATATAGATTAGAACAACCAAAAAATCTTTATCCATCCATGAATCAGGGAAGTGTCTTGAATGAAAAAATTAAAATTTCAAAAGAAATTGAGAAGTTAAAAAAATTTAAACAAAAGGAATTGACGAAAAAACAGCAAAATACATATATGGTTTTGATGGATTATTTAAGAAGACAGAAAAATCTTTCGATGTATCCGTATTATGAAAGAATCCTTGGGAAAACATCTGGGCAGCAGGCACAGATTCTTCTGACATTAAGTGAATATCGTCTGAAAAATGAGAAAGATATCAAAAGCTATTTTCAATTATTGAAGGGACTGGATGGATATTTTGACTCACTGATCGAATACAGCAAGGAACAAGTAAAGAGAAATTTATTCCTATCTGATCAGTCTTTAAAAGAAGTATTGCAGCAGATTCAGAATGTCATAAAGCAAAAAGAAAACAATATGTTGGTTGCAACATTTAATTTAAGAATTGCAGATATTAAAGGAATTAATGCAGCTCAGAAAAAGAAATACTGCAGAGAAAATAAGAAATTGATCGGTACAAAGGTGCTGCCTGCTTATGAAAAATTATATTCCCATTTGCAGGCATTAAATGGAAATGGGAAAAATGAAAATGGTCTGTATTATTATAAAAATGGAAAAGAATATTATAAAGTATTGGTTGCACAGAAAACAGGATCAGATAAAACGATAGAAGAAATGATCGAAATCAGTGATCGATCCATTGAAAAATGCCTTCGAAAACTTATAAAATTGCAAAAAAAGTATCCAAATATCATAAATGAATATAGAAATCATAAAAAAAATATAAAAATTGTGCAAAATCCACAAAATATACTTAACAAACTAAGGCAAAAGATGGTAAAATATTATCCAAAGGCACCAAAAGTTAGCTGTAAAATAAAATATGTGCACAAAACCATGGAAGAATATACCAGTCCTGCGTTCTATATGGTACCAGAGATTGATTCTTACAAGGAGAATGTAATTTACATTAATAAGGCACAGACTGCAGAGTTATATCCAACTTTGGCACATGAAGGATACCCAGGACATTTATACCAGAATGTATATTATGCGGCAAGGAACGATGATCCAGTGCGCTATCTGCTTGATTATCCTGGATATTCAGAAGGATATGCAACGTATGTAGAAGTTTTTAGTTACAGTATGATGGATGCTGAAGGATATGGCGATATTTATCAACAGATGAATATGGAGATGTACGAGTACAATCTGGCACTATGTTCAAGAGTTGATCTTGGAGTTCATTATGAAGGATGGAAGAAGAAAGATGTCAGGGCGTATTTAAGATCATTTGGAATGGATGATTCTCAGGCAGATGAATTATTTCAGATGATTATCGAGAATCCTGCAAATTATTTATCTTATTATATCGGTTATCAGGAGTTTCATGAGCTTTTGACTGATTATAAGAAAATGGCAGGGAATAAATACAGCTTAAAAGCGTACCACACAGAGATTTTAGATGCAGGCCCATGTAGTTTTGACATTTTGAGAAAACGCATCGAAAGCAACCTATGAATGGAGGAGTAACTTATGTCAACAAAAGCTTATTACACACATGAAGAAATCGGAAAAGGAAAGCCTGGATTTTCAAAAACAAGATCCATTATTGAAGCAGCATTCTATGGAAATAACGTTGTAGAAGTAAAAGATTTAAAACAGGCTTATGAATTAGCAAAGAATTCGCCTGGAACGATCGTTACAGATATGCCAGTATATAAACCAGAAGCGATTGGTTTAGATGAGGGGTCCAAAGTTCTATTATTTAATGATGGATCAGTGACTGGACGCTGTGCAGCCGCAAGAAGAATTTCCAGTGAACCTGGTGTCGATATAAATGATCTGGATTTAAAATTAATGGATGCGATCTATGATACAAGATGGACAACAATGTACCATGCACAGGTATATATCGGATTAGATCCTGAATTTATGGTAAAAGCACATCTTTTAATTCCAGAAGGTGAAGAAAATATTTTATATTCCTGGATGTTAAATTTCCAGTATATGAATCCTGAATACAATGAAATGTATAAGAATTCACAGCCAGTTGCAGATGAGACAGATATCTATATTTTCTCAGATCCACAGTGGACACATGAAGAACATCCATTAGGATTAACATATTTTAATACAGACACAAACTGTGCTGCACTTCTTGGTATGAAATACTTTGGGGAACATAAGAAAGGTACATTAACAATTGCATGGGCGATCGCAAATCGTAACGGATATGCTTCCTGCCATGGTGGACAGAAAGAATTCAGATTAGATAATGGAGAGAAATTCGTAGCATCTTTCTTCGGATTATCAGGATCAGGAAAATCCACATTAACACATGCAACACATAATAATAAATACGAAGAGATTCAGGTTCTGCATGACGATGCATTTATCATCAATACAGAAACAGGTGCATCTATTGCAATGGAACCAACATATTTTGATAAAACAGCGGACTATCCAACAGGATGCCCAGATAATAAATACTTATTAACAGCACAGAATTGCTCTGCAACAAGAGATAGCGAAGGAAAAGTCGTTCTTGTCACAGAAGATATCCGTAACGGAAATGGTCGTGCGATCAAGTCCAAATTATGGTCACCAAACCGTGTAGATAAGATCAATGACCCGGTAAATGCAATCTTCTGGATTATGAAAGACCCAACAATCCCACCAATTGTTAAGATCAAAGGAGCTTCTTTAGCATCTGTTATGGGAGCAACACTTGCAACAAAACGAAGCAGTGCGGAACGTCTGGCACCTGGAGTAGATCCAAACCGTCTGGTTGTGGAACCATATGCAAACCCATTTAGAACATACCCTCTTGTAAATGACTACAAGAAGTTTAGAAAACTTGTAAAAGAAAGAAATGTAGACTGCTATATCATTAATACAGGAGACTTCATGGGTAAAGATATCAAACCTGCAACAACAATTTCCGCAATTGAGCAAGTTGTAGAAGGAACTGGAGAATTCAAACAGTGGGGACCATTTACAGATATCGAAGTGCTTGAGATGGAAGGATATGTTTCAGATTTCAATGATATGAATTATGTGGAAACATTAAAAGCAAGAATGACAGACAGACTAAACTTTGTCTTCGAAAAAGACGTAGAAGATGGTGGATACAATGCACTTCCTACACAGGCAAAAGAAGCTTTAGCAAAAGTTATTGGAGAAGCACACAATTTAGAAGTGGAAAATTCCAATAATTAAAGGTATAATACTCTTAAATCGTTGTTTAGGAGGTAAATTGATTGGATAAAGATCGTTTAAATAATATGGTGGTAGACTTATTCCACGGAATTTCATATGAAGAAGAGAAAGCCGTGATCACAGATGAGTTTAAGGATATTTCGAACAAAGATCTGCATATTATTGATGCGATCGGAATCAAGAAACCGAAGAATATGTCAACGATTGCAGGAGATTTAAACATTACGGTTGGTACACTTACAACCGCTATCAATAACCTCTTGAAGAAAGGATATGTAAATCGCAAACGCGGAGAGAAAGATCGTAGAGTTGTTTATATATCTCTTTCTGAGAAGGGGAGGAAAGCGTACAGTCATCACAGAGAATTTCATAAACGTATGATCCAGGGACTGCTTGATACGCTTAATGAGCAGGAACAGGATCTGTTGGTGAAGGTTATGCAGTATTTTCATGATTACTTTCGTGAACATATGTAAAATTTATTTGTTGGTTTGATAGCTGTAGTCTTTGTGTATCTGAGAAAAACGAAATAAAAGAATAAAAGATCCAGACCAGAAATTTTGCTCGCCGTTTTGAACGGTCGCTTATACGCAAATTTTCCTTGCATAACTCATAGTATGTATATTTTACGGTATTTGTTTATATTTTTAGATAATCAATGACTGAAAAATCTCTTATCAGATTCAGAAGATTAAAGTTTGTGATTCAGTGAAAGGTTTGAGCAGTGAAAATAAAAAATGGAGAAATAATAATGCTCAAAGTCAGTTAAGAAAAATTACAGACAAGAAAGGAAAACTTGAGTCATATCAAAGAAAGACAATTATTTACGGAAACGGATTCCATGCTCCAGAGCAGAGAATTGGAAAATATGAGTTTGAATTTTTATGGAAGTGGTAAGAATCATAGTGTTTTAAAATGCTTTGAATAAAATTATAAGAAAAAAGATCCAGATAATGCGCTTTTCTGGATCTTTTTTCTGTGTCACTTGGACATTATCTCATTTTTTCGAAGATAATATAACATATATTTATAAATATTTCAAGTATGCATAACTTAATGAATCAAAGTATGTGTGTTATCTAAAAAAATAAAGCAAAAATTCTTTATTTTCCTAAAATGATATCGTATCATAAAGATATTCATACAAACTAAGGAGGGG
>OFMB01001713.1_pt1 | contig 9841 bp, 8 predicted proteins | sample 1541111 | NCBI WGS metagenome assembly OFMB01 (sample SAMN04209241, study PRJEB22552) | human gut metagenome | biome: gut; material: feces | host: Homo sapiens | place: USA: Oklahoma
CTCTTGAAGTTGAAAATAACGGAAAGAAATGCATCATGGAGGTTGCACAGCACCTCGGAAATAATGAGGTACGCTGCCTGATGCTTGCCGCCAGCGAAGGACTTTGCAAGGATATGGAAGTCACAGCGACCGGAGCGGGTATTCAGGTACCTGTCGGTGAGCAGACACTGGGCAGACTGTTCAATGTACTCGGTGAGACAATCGACAATGGCGAGCCGATCACTGATTCAAAAAAATGGGTCATCCACAGAGAGCCACCAACATTTGAAGAGCAAAGTCCGGTTGTAGAGATTCTTGAGACAGGAATCAAGGTTATCGACCTTCTTGCACCTTATGCAAAAGGTGGTAAGATCGGTCTGTTCGGTGGTGCCGGTGTAGGTAAGACTGTATTGATTCAGGAGCTGATCCGTAACATTGCCACGGAGCATGGCGGATATTCCATCTTTACAGGAGTCGGAGAGCGTTCCCGTGAGGGAAATGACCTCTGGACAGAAATGAAGGCATCAGGAGTACTGGATAAGACAGCACTGGTATTCGGACAGATGAATGAGCCACCTGGAGCACGTATGCGTGTCGCTGAGACAGGACTGACGATGGCAGAATATTTCCGTGATGAGCAGCATCAGAACGTGCTTCTCTTCATTGACAATATTTTCCGTTTTACACAGGCAGGATCTGAGGTATCCGCACTTCTTGGCCGTATGCCTTCAGCCGTTGGTTATCAGCCGACACTGGCTACCGAGATGGGTGAGCTTCAGGAGCGTATCGCATCAACAAAGAACGGTTCAGTTACATCCGTTCAGGCGGTCTATGTACCTGCCGATGACCTGACTGACCCGGCCCCGGCAACAACATTTGCCCATCTGGATGCGACAACTGTACTTTCAAGAAAGATCGTTGAGCAGGGAATTTATCCGGCAGTAGATCCGCTGGAGTCCAGTTCCCGTATTCTGGAAGCAGATGTAGTTGGAGAAGAACATTATGAGGTTGCAAATAAAGTAATCGCAATTCTTCAGAAATATAAAGAATTGCAGGATATCATTGCCATCCTTGGTATGGAAGAGTTATCAGATGAGGATAAGGCAACTGTTATGCGTGCAAGAAAGATTCAGAGATTCCTTTCTCAGCCGTTCTTTGTAGCGGAGACATTTACGGGAATCCCGGGAAAATATGTACCGCTGAAAGAAACGATCCGTGGATTCAAGATGATCATTGACGGAGAGATGGATGAATATCCGGAAAGTGCATTCTTTAATGTTGGAACGATCGACGATGTCATTGCAAAGGCAAAAGCTGAAGCAGAAGAGGCACAGGCATAATAACGGGGTGAGTGCATATGGATACATTTGGTCTTAAAATCATAGCGAGTGACGGAGTGTTCTATGCAGGAAGATGTCAGAAACTGACTATTCCGGCACCGGATGGTGAGAAAGGAATCCTTGCCCATCATGAGAATATGGTGATCGCGGTGACAGTCGGGATTGCCCGGATGAACGTTGACGGGACGGAATGGAAAGAGATTGCTGTAGGAACAGGATTTGCGGAGATTGTAAATAACCGTGTAACTCTGATCGTAGATACAGCGGAGAAGCCGGAAGATATTGATGTACGTCGTGCAAGAGAGCAGAAAGAGCGGGCAGAAGAACAGCTTCGTCAGAAGCAGAGTATTCAGCAGTATTATCATACGCAGGCTTCGCTGGCAAGAGCAATGAACCGACTGCGTCTGTCGCAGGATAAAAAATGGAACTTGTAAGCAAAGTGAAAATATAAGATTATATTTCTTAATGGAAGAGATGTGCATGGAAGGACAAAGGTCTGCAATGTACATCTCTTTTGTCGTACAAACCCAGGCAGGTGTCAGCCTGCCTGGGATCCCTTTTTTGTGATAAAGGAATCTTTTTTATTGCGTTTTCGTATGGATTATACTACAATTAATTATGTCTGAGTATGGGCAGAAGAACCATAGTAATAGAGACAAGGGGAGATATTTGTATGAGTGATAGAGATAATCCGCGTTCTCTCGTAGAGATTATGAATGATGTACTGAGTACGGTACGTGAACATTATGACTCCGAGTATGTATATTATATTGAAAAAGAATATGAAGATATTGATGTGATTTATGAGTGGTGTGCCAAGCATGTGCCATGGCAGAGGGATAAGATCAAGATGCTGCCGAAGGATCAACGGCCACGCTGGATGGAACAGGAGATTACGGACACCACGGAGGACAGCTACAGTGTCTTCAGGAGACTGGATGAGAATACTGTGGCAATTCTTGCAGCAGTAGGGGTTCACCGTGGAGGATGCGAAGTGGATCTGCTGCGGAGCGTTCTGGCGTATCTTCCGGAGGCCATTACTTTACAGAAGCTTCAGAAGCAGCAGGAGTATCTGAGTTATCATGACAAGCTTACGGGACTATACAATAGAAACAGTTTTGTTTCTTATACAACGGATATAAATCCCGATGAGTTAAATTCATTAGGTGCAGTATCGGTAGATATTAACGGTCTTAAGAATTTTAATAAGGAATTTGGAAGAGATTACGGAGATGAAGTAGTGATCCGTGTCGGGGAAGTGCTGGAAGAGTATTTCCATACTGCAAATGTATATCGTATGACCGGGGATGAGTACCTGGTTCTGGTGGAAAATATCACATACGAAGAGTTTATGAAGCAGGTACACGGCACGTATACGAAGCTGGATAATATCAGTCTCGGACTTGCTTCTCTTGGCTGTGCATGGGAGAAGATCGACATTGATGTGGATGCACTGGTTTTAAGTGCCGAGAACATGATGCGTGAAGAGAAGAAAAAGTATTATAAGAATCTGCGGAAGGGTCATCATGAACCGATCATCAAGCAGGATCTTCTGGAGGATATTGAGGAAGGCAGATTTATCGTATGTCTTGTTCCGAAGATTGATGTGGCGACCGGCAATGTGGCAGGAGCAGAGGCAGTCGTACGCTACCACCACAAGGATCTTGGAATCATGGAACCGGGAAGATATATTAATCTTCTGGAAGAGACAAGACTGTCCCATTATCTGGATCTGTATGTTTTTGAGGAGGTCTGCAAGACCCTGCACAGATGGGAGCTGGACAATCTCCCGATGATTCCGGTTTCTGTCAATTTTGCAGGCACGACATTAAGACAGGACAATCTAATCGAAGAGATGGAGAAGCTTATAGATCGGTATCGTGTCCGTTGTGAATATCTCGAAGTAGAGGTATCCGAATCTTATGCCGACATGAATCAGGAGATGCTGGCAGAGACCAGCAGTAAGATCCGGAAGGCGAATGTCCGGGTGATCCTGGATCATTTCGGGTCAAAAAATTCCAGCTTTTCCATTCTTTCACTGATGGAATTTGATGGATTGAAGCTGGATAAAAGTGTGATTTCAAATTTAGTCGGAAACCGGAGAAGCAGGCTTGTTGCAAAAGCGGTGATCGATATCTGCCGTCAGCTTGGTGCCGTGGTCATGGCATCCGGTGTGGAGACGCAGGATCAGGTGAATGTACTGGAAGAACTGGGATGTGATTATGCACAGGGATCATTCTTTAATAAGGCGATTACGATCGAGACATTTGAAGTAAGATATTTAAAAGAGTAGAGAAATGAAAAATGAGAGTTTCAGACGATCTTTTTCGATGTTGTGTGCGGCAGTGGGATTGATAGTCCTGATGGGAATTGCAGTGGCAGGGCAGATGGAAAGCACGGAACAGCAGAATCAGAAACTCCTTTCTGAAAATCAGAAGCTGACAGAAGAGAACGAAAGACTTGAAAAAGATTTAAATAACTGGAAGATTGCAAAAGAAATAAAAGAAGCACCCGCAGTCCGGCTGAAGGAAGATTCAGAGAACTGGATGCTTGCACTTGTAAATGAAGAGTATCCGCTGGCGAAAGACTATACACCGGCATCTCTGACAAAGCTGGATGAGAAGTGCTCAGTGGATACAAGAATTTACGGAGAGCTGGAGCAGATGATCGCAGATGCGAGACAGGCGGGGCTGAATTTATATGTGACATCAGCATACCGGTCTTATGATCGCCAGCGGGAAGTGTTTGATACGACAATGAAAGACTGGATCAGTAAAGGATACAGTCCACTGGATGCTTATGATGAGACGAAGAAATCTGTGGCAGTTCCGGGTACCAGTGAACATGCGACAGGACTTGCGGTGGACATTATTTCCGGACAGTATACCGGATTGGATGATAAGCAGGGAGATACAGCCGAGCAGGAATGGCTGATGGCACATTGTCAGGAATATGGATTTATTCTGCGGTTTCCAAAAGATAAATCCAATGTAACGGGGATTGTTTATGAACCGTGGCATTATCGATATGTAGGAAAAGAAGCGGCCAAAAAGATAACTGAGCAGGGGATCACCTTGGAAGAATATCTTCAGGCTGATTGATGGATAAACAGGGGGCAGGCGAAAATAAGACTGTCGATACCAATGGGAAATAAAAGACTGAGGAGTATAAGAGGAGTACATAAGGAGGAGCAAAATGGAAGACTTAACATTTGGTGAACAGGTCAAGATTATTCTTGGAAGAAAAGGAATGACGATCAAAGAACTGGCAGAGACGATCGAAAAAGAGACAGGAAAGAAGATGTCCCGTCAGAATCTGACGCAGCGGCTTGGAAGAGATAATTTCCAGGAGCAGGATATGAGAATGATCGCACAGATTCTGGGATGTCAGTTTCATTTAAGTATTATGGTAGCTGAAGGAGAGAGCGAAGAGACGCAGGGCGAAACTGTTGTAAGATATGAGCAGAAACCAAAGGCTCATAAGAAGCACATTTCCGATGAGGGAGTGCCGGAACAGTTAGAACTGGATCTGTTCTTTGATAAAGATCCGGATGAAGCAGAGCCGACAGAATCAACAGAGGCAGAAGAGACAACTGTGGCACAGGAAGTTGCGTCAGAGCCGGAAGAATCAGAAGAGGCAGTTATGGTTCAGGAAGTTGCGTCAGAGCCGGAAGAATCAGAAGAGGCAGTTATGGCTCAGGAGATTGCAGCAGAACCTGTAGAGGAAGAGACAGCAGATACAGAGGAAGCCCCGGTTTATGAGGAAGAGACGGCATATTCTCCAGAGGAAGAAGCTCCGGTATATTCAGCGGCAGAAGAGTCAGCTTATTCAACAGACGCAGAGCAGGTTTCAGCTTATTCAACAGATGCGGAGTCTGATTCAGACTATGAAACAGAACAGATTTATGCAGACAGAACACCTGCAATCCAGGTGGAGCCGCTGCATCCTGAAACAATGGGTGAGGATGAGCGTGATATGACAATCGGCGAGTTGTATGATATCCATAAGGAACTTTCAGATCTGGAAGAAAATGTAAGGGCAGGAGAGCCGGTCGAAGAAATCAAGAAAGAACTGGAGAAGCCTAAGAAAGAAAAATTCAGAGGATTGAATTTCTTTTCAAGAAAGAAAAAGGCAGTGGAAGAAGAGCCTGCACCGGTAGAAGCAACTCAGACTTATGCAGAAGAGGAAAAAGAACCGTATCGTGCAGAGGAAAATAATGCTGCAGATGAAGGATACAGTTCCTATGAAGAGCAGGAAGAATACGGACAGCCGGAATATGCATCTGAAGGATATCAGGAGGCAGCATATGAAAATACCGGATATGAGCCGGAATATGAACAGGGCGATGCCGAATATCAGCAGGGAGAGGCTGAGTTCCAGCCGGTGATCCCGCATGCTGATGAAGAGGAAGACCGTGAGCTTGGAGATGTGAATCCATATACCGGAAAAGAATATCAGTCCAACAGTGTGCGTATGCATCCGACAAGGATCGGATATGTTCAGGTTTACGACAGAACGATTCATAAATGGACAGATATGACGGAATGGGCATTCCTCGGATACCAGGAGCGGAAGAAAGTGCTGCTTGGAAAGGCATACGAGCCACCGATTTATTTAGACTAAAATCAGGCCGGGGAGATACAGGATATGGAATGGAGTACATTATTATCACCGCGAAGAGAGCGGGAAAGCAGTGAAAAATACAGGTCCAGTGATCTGCGGAGTGAATTTGAAAAAGATTACCACCGGATCATAGGAAGTGCGTCTTTTCGCAGACTTCAGGATAAGACGCAGGTATTTCCACTGGATAAAAGTGATTTTATAAGGACAAGACTGACACATTCGCTGGAAGTATCTTCTCTTGGAAAGTCATTGGGACAGAATATTGGAGAGAGTATTTTAAAATATAAAAAAGACAGTGGATTTACCCCGCAGATGAAGGAAGATATCTCGCATATCCTTCAGTGTGCGGGACTGATCCATGATATAGGGAATCCACCGTTCGGCCATTTTGGAGAATCTGCCATCCGGGAGTGGTTTATACGAAATCTGCCGGAACTGAAGTTTGAAGGTGAAAGAGTAGAAGATCTTCTGACAGAACAGATGAAGCAGGATTTCTATCATTTTGAAGGAAATGCACAGGCACTGAGGCTTGTATCAAAGCTGCACTATCTGGTTGACGAACATGGAATGAATCTGACCTATGCGTTACTGAATACCATGATCAAATATCCTGTTCCATCCACCGGGATCGATAAAGAGAGTGGAAATATCAAGGACAAAAAGATGGGATATTATCTTGCAGATGAAGAATTGTTCCACAGGATCACGAAAGCGACAGGAGCGGGAAATAACCGTCATCCGCTGACATATATTTTGGAGGCGGCAGACGATATCGCTTATAAGACGGCAGATATTGAGGATGCTTTTGTGAAAGGATTTATTTCGTATCATCAGCTTGAGAGTGAGCTTGTAGTGCTGGAAAAGGAAACGGAAGATTCTCCGTTCAAACCGGCGACAAAACTCCGGCAGTTATATCAGAGGGGTGTGGAGAAGCAGGTCAGCAGTCCTGAAGCATACGCAGTGAAGAACTGGATCATCAGTGTGCAGGGATTTGTACTAAATTGTGTGACCTATGGATTTACTTCTAATTATGAAGCTATTATGGCCGGAACATTCGGACAGGATCTTTTTTATGGGACATTTGCAGAAAAGCTGATGAATCTGCTCGGAGATCTTGCTTACCGGAAAGTTTTTTCATCCAGACAGATTTATAAAATGGAGCTTGCAGAATATACGATCCTGGATTTCCTGATGAACCGTCTTGTAAGTTCTGTGTTGTATTACAATACGGACAGCGAACAGGATTCACTGGACAGCCGTATGGTATCCTTTATTTCTGATAATTATAAGACCGCCTACAGGCTGCAGTCACAGGGAAAAAGCAGGACAGAGAAATTATATCTCCGCCTGCTTCTGGTGACAGATTATGTCTGCGGAATGACAGACAGCTATGCAAAGCGTCTGTATCAGGAAATGAACGGGATTATTTAGTGGCGAGATACCGGCACCAGTGTCCGAAAAGTGCATCGTTGTTCCGCTCATCATCTCCCAGTTCAAGAACGGATACATAAGAACTGGTAAATTGAGGAAAACCGAACAGATCCGCAGCACGAGCCTCACGGGCATCATAAATGCCGGGAACGCCAAGCCATATATGACCATCTTCTTCGACCAGAAGGAGGTGGTTATAATTATAATAACCATGTAAAAGAAAACTATTGTTGGCAAGTGACCAGAATTTCCTCGGGAGTGTGGATAACTCTGCCCGCGTGATCTTGCGTGCTGTAACAGAGGATGTGGTATGTTTCGTGTCATCGGAATCAGAAACTGGGGCAGCATTCTTGGTCCCGGCTGTAGCTGTAGTAGCAAGATGGACAGAATCACCGGGATCAACAGATCTGACTGCCTTTGTGGAAGTAACAGGCTGAGTCCCGGCAGACTCCGCAGAATCAATGTCAGATTTCACAGACTCAGTCGTAGGAGCGGAAGTGACAGTTTCAGAACTGGTCTCCGCAGTTTCAGATCCAGTAGTTTCGACTGTCTCGCTTTCCTCCGGTTTGATTTCTGCGGCATGAACGGAGACTTCTTCAGGTGACGGAGACGATTCCACAGGAGAAACTTCTTCAGGTGACGGAGACGATTCCACAGGAGAAAATTCTTCAGGTGACGGAGACGATTCCACAGGAGAAACTTCTTCAGGTGACCGGGACAGTTCTTCGGCAGAAATCAGTGAAAAACCAACAGGAAGTGCATTAACTGAGGCAGCCCAGAAGAGTGGTTCTGCTTTCCCTTCCGGCAAAAGAAGAAAGCCTTCAAGTCCGGAAAAAGATTTCCCGCAGGGAAATAATGACTCAGATATAGATAACCGGGTTGCAATACTTCCACCGGAATAGTTCAGGATTGCACAGGGAGCATGGATGAGATCCCTGTCTTTGTTATAAAATCCATGGAGTTCCAGTGCCGTTCCGGGAGAGAGTGGCAGACTTTTCAGATGAAGTGTCATCATACAGGAGCGGTACTGATGGGAAATCTGTAAAAATCCAAGATTCCTTTTTCGCTGCCCGGTTTCATATTCATAGAGATAATAAATACCCTGGTTCATAAAATACCTTTCATCTTGTCTTTTTCGTATAATGTATTCAAAAGGAGCAGAAAAAAGAACAGAGAAATAAAAGCCGGGAATGTTATGAAAGAATGGAGTGAGAGGAGAAACCGTTATGGAACAATTAAAGAATGAATCAGAAACTGAATTACAAAATCAATCAGAAATTGAAATGCAGAATCAATCAGAAGCTGAAATGCGGGATGAAAAATATATGAAAGAAGCGTTGAAGCAGGCAAAAAAAGCATATGCCTTAGAAGAAACCCCCATCGGATGCGTGATCGTCCATGAGGGAAAAATCATTGCCCGTGGATACAACCGCCGCAATACAGATAAAAGTCCGCTTGCTCATGCAGAAATTTCCGCAATAAAAAAAGCCAGCAAAAAGCTGGGTGACTGGCGGCTGGAAGAATGTACTCTTTATGTGACACTGGAGCCATGTCAGATGTGTGCCGGTGCGATCATCCAGTCCCGGATTCCAAGAGTGGTGGTGGGCTGCATGAATCCAAAGGCAGGCTGTGCCGGATCGGTGCTGAATCTTTTGGATGTGCAGGCATTCAATCACCAGGCTGAAGTAAAGACCAAAGTCTTAGAAGAAGAATGCAGCCTGATGATGAAGCAATTTTTCAGAGAGCTTCGTGCGAAGCAGAAAATGAAAAAGAAATCACTTCTCTCTGAATAAGAGTCCGAATACCTTTCTGACAAATGGACCGGCAAAGCAAAGCTGCCAGAAGAATGCCATTGGGAAATTCAATGCGGTCGTCTCAAGCCATACGGCAATAAACTGACTTCCTGCATTTTTGAAAAGCAGGGTCGCAGCCAGGCTCATCAGCGGACACATACCGATGATCGATACGACAGAAATTGCAAGCACGATCATAAACGGGTTGTCTCTTTCTGGATTTACGATCGAAAAAGCTTTCTTTTTGGCAAATGGTCCTACAAGAAAGAAATCAAGGATAAATGCAAGTGGTCCCATGATGACAAGTTCGTGGAAAGCACTTAAAAATACTTCATTCTTCATACCGCCGATGTTCAGTGCGATATTGTAGCAGATCATCACATAAACCATGACAAATACCATGATAATCGTAAAAATTACATCTTGAAACTTATTTTTGGGCATAAAAAAACCTCCTGAGATAATAAGCGTAACAGAATCGTGTTGTTCGTTCATCATTCCGGGGGAATGTATCGTTTCCAATATAACCAATATTCTATTCCATTCATTGTTACTAAAAGTGCATTGTGCTTCGAACTGGACCAACAGACGTTACCCCGACAGTTGACTCAGCCCAGGCACCCTTACGGCACCCGGAAGGTTCTGCTTAGTGCTGCTCCGTTCCCGACCTGACAC
>OFMB01001736.1_pt1 | contig 9758 bp, 9 predicted proteins | sample 1541111 | NCBI WGS metagenome assembly OFMB01 (sample SAMN04209241, study PRJEB22552) | human gut metagenome | biome: gut; material: feces | host: Homo sapiens | place: USA: Oklahoma
AGTCGTGCAGCTGCCGGAAGCACTCGCGCCTGCGATAGCCGCGAACAGACGCCGCGAGGGAGCGCAGCGCCTCGCCGGTACGGACATTGGTGGTAAACGCGGAAAGGTTCGCAGATTTCGCCTTGGGCAGCTGCTTTTTCAGCGCTTTCAGCTCCTGCTCCAGTTCCTTCCGCCGCTCGATCTGCGCACGGAAATTCTCCAATTCGTCAGCGGGAATATACTTCTCCCGCCGCTTCTTGTTCTCTGTCCAACGATGGTAGAAATAGTCCTTGCCTCTGACGGTTTTCTTCGTAACAGAGCCAGCGGGCAAAGCAGAAATCTGCTGTTCCAGCTCCGCCACGCGGGTTTGCATCTCAGATAAGTCCATAGCGCACCTCCTGCGAGATACTATTCTATGCAGAATTATACCCCATTATACCCTCGAAATCAAGGGTATGATAGGGTATAATCATTTTTTTGGCCGCTTAGCCACTAGTATTTTAACGATACAATATTGCTTAGCTACTTAGTAATATTTTCGAGCATCAGCCTACAATTTTTACAAGTGCCGCAGCAATTTTCTCGGCGTCTTCCTTGGTATTATTCTTTCCAAGTGAAACACGAATGGTGCCTTTGGCATAATTATCGTCAAGCCTAATAGCTTGCAGGACATGAGACGTTTCGGTGTTTACGCTATCGCAGGCCGACCCGGTTGAAATGCTGATCCCCATAAGATCCATACGGTGGAGAATTGCTTCGCCGTCCTTCCCCAAAAATGACAGACTTATTAGGCCAGGCAGCGTGGTTCCCCTACCATTGCGACAGTATGAAATTCCTGCACTGTTCAGCCCCGCAATCAAGGTATTCTCTAATTCTAAGATGTGTTGTTGATGCTGTTTCAGAAAATCACAGTTTGCCTTTAGTGCCGTTGCCATGCCAACAATAGACGCTACATTTTCTGTACCAGCGCGATGAGCACTTTCCTGTGCGCCACCATCCGCATATGGGAGGAGTTCTATTCCTTTTCGAACATAGAGAAAGCCAATGCCCTTTGGACCGTTAAACTTATGCGCAGAAGCTGAAAGAAAATCCACTTCCAATTCGTGGACATTAATTTTGACATGTCCAACAGCCTGAACCGCATCTGTGTGAAAGAGAGCACCATGCGCGTGAGCAGTTTTGCAAAGTTCTTGAATTGGCTGAATGCTTCCTATCTCGTTATTAGCAAACATCACCGATACCAATCGCGTTCTGTCGGTAATGTAATTCTCTAAAATCTCAGGAGTAATATAACCTTCATCAGTTGGCTCCATATAGACAACTGGATATCCTAGCCGTTCAATCGCAGCGCATGAATGCAGCACAGCATGATGTTCAAAAGCGGAGGTAATCATTGCTCGTTTACCCGGGTCTGAAAAAGCAGAACTTTTGATAACCCAGTTATCACTTTCGGTACCTCCAGAGGTGAAATATATCTCCTCTGGCTGAGCACCGATGCACTTTGCAATAGTAGTTCGCGCCTCTGCAAGCGCCCTCTTTGGCTTTCGTGCAAATGAATAGGGTTGAGATGCATTTCCATATTGTTCAAGAAGCCATGGTACCATCGACTCAAATACAGGAATATCTAACTTTGTAGTCGCTGCATTATCCGCATAAATTAGTCTGCCCATATTAATCCCTTACATATAGTTATATTGTATGTCTGGAATATCCTTTTTCCCCGGAACGTTAAATTCTTTCGGGTCTATAATACAGAGTTGCTTTTTAATAACGCCTCGCATCTCTTTTGCAGGTTCCAAACAATACTTAATGAACTCGTCAGCAGGTATGTCATCCTTGCATGTAGCATTTGGATATAGTAGCTTAACGAATGCCGTGCAAAGCCTCTTAATTGCCGTGAGGTCGCGCTTATCAGGTTTTGCCGGAACTGCCAAGCATTCATCTACTATTGTAGTGTAGGTTAAATCGTCGCGGAGAAGATGGAGTACCTCAGCAAAGTATTCTGTATTGAGTGCCCAACCATTTGCTACAAGTCCCTGATGCATTCTGGGAATCTTCCAGCCGGGGATAAAGCCATGGAATCGGTCAAGTGACGCAGATTCACTAAAGACGCTACTTACCTCTTCCATCATGTTTTCATTAACATTGAACCGGCTGGCGTTGATGTTGCCGAGTACAATTACCCCAGCATCGGCAACGATCTGAGCATCAAACCCTTGAACCTCGCCGAATTCCATATAATCCTTCAGTGCCGTCTGAATCTGGCTAGGCTTATCAAAGGTCATGGATTGTATTTCATCAAAACCGACAAAGTCAAAACGAGTCAGTAAGCCACCAGTTTTTTTCTGGTTATCATAAATAAGAGAAGCTCTTGAAACTGTTCCGCCAGAAATTAGCCAACCACGCTTACTGATTTTTTGATAGACATAGCTTTTCCCCGTGCCTTTCGGAGCGAGCTCCATCAAGTTTAGACGCTTCTCAACAAAAGGAAGAAGTCGGCGAAGAACATACAGTTTTTGCTGTTCTGAATCGTATCCAGCGGGATTATAGTCAGCAGCGGAGATTAACACATCAATCCATTCTTCTAGGGTAAATGCTCGTCTGGCCTCTTTATAAAATTCTAGGTCTACAGTGTAGGGACAAAATGGACTGTACTCGATGAGTTTAATTACACCTTTTCCTTGACGCGAGGAGTAATCTTTGCCCCAAATCAGCTCAACAATACCCCAGTTTTCACTTTCTTTGAGGAGTGTTTCCTTCCACCGGGAGACAACATCATTTGCCACCTCCCCGGATGCGCCGGAACGTGTACCGCCAAAATCAGGAAGCTCAAACAAGGTCTTCCCGGTCTTAATATCGACATTTACACGGATTCTTGCCAGAAAGCGGACGGTTTCTCCGTTCACCATCTCAAATTTAAATTGCTCAAAATCCTCGCGGCTCGGAATATACTGGCGGATATATCTCAGTACGCTGTCGTAGTCAATGATTCCATCGTCATCCGAAAACTTCATTACTAGCCAGTCACGCATATACGAAGGTAGGCTCAAATTGGAAAAGAACTCTGTCCTTTCTGGATTCTTCAGCACCACCATGTCGGAAAAAACATCGCGTACTTTATCTTCCAGCATATTGGTTCCTCCTTCCATCACAGGAATAGTGTACATCCCTGTTCCTTAAATTCTTGGATTTTTATTTCGAGGTCATTTTTTGTACACTCCAAGTATTCTGCCAAGCAATCTATGCAGTAATAATCTTCTGTGTCCGTACCAAGCAGTTTTTTGCACAAAGCAACCTCATCTTTTTTAAGTGCTTTTTCACACTCACAGCATTCTATTTTTCTTCTCATAGGCCCATCCCACCAAACGGGTCATCGTTTTTACTGATGCCTTGAGCCTTAGCCTTAAGAGTAACATTGGGAAGAAGCCGCCCGTTAGCTATTACCGAGAGGGTAATGTCATCAGTAGTAACACCGTCTAAAATGACAAGCCATGACCCATCCGCATTCATCGTACAGGTGGCTTCCTTGTTATAATAAGAAACTTCCAGCGTTGATATGGGGCGACTAAATTGCAGAGCTTTTTCTACATGCCCATTTTTCTTTGTAACAAACAGGCCGCCTTTGGGCTTGCATGTTACAGGAGGAAGCGGTTGCTTCCTCTTGATTACGATAACAGACACGAGCCGTTCTTCCGCTGTATTTCCTCCATGGATTTCCCCAACAACATCATGTTCATCCGTGTTTCCACCAGCTGCATTGCCGCTCACCGAGAAGTGCTGGTAGTTATCCATAACTAGATAGCGCTTGCCATTTGAAGTAGCTACGACCGTATTGGGCAAAGTAATTACATCTCCAGCATGCGCCATACCGGGAAAGTGGCGTTTCGTGATGGAGATAGGGGCTTTTTCGATCTCGCTGGCCCATGCAGGCACGATACCGCAGCGCACCGCCGCCAGCGGGAACACGCCGATCCCGTCAAACAGGCTCCCCAGCCGGATCTCGTTCATATCAGCGGCGGCCCTGACGCTTTACGGTCAGGATGCCGTCCAGCGTGGTTGCCGTGATCCCCAGCCGCTGAGCAACAGCCACATCGTTTTTCATGCTTTCCGTGGAGATACTGCCGCACACCACCAGCACATGAGAGCGGCGAAGCAGGTCACGGCCCATGTCGATGCCGCTCTTGTGCTCCTCGGGAACGGCGTCGTTCAGGAAAAGGGGCTGATAGAGCGTGGGGCAGATGGGCGAAAAGCCCGCCTCATAGACAGCACGGCAATACTTGGCGGCCTGCTCCGTCGCCTCGCAGGGGTCGCCGCTCCACGCGGCGGTGATATACGCAAGGGGTCGTTTCATTGTGAAAACCTCCGTTTTTATCGATCACGTCCGGGGAGAGCTTGTTTTCCTTGTCCAGCTCACGGAGCCGCTTTGCCTGACCCTTGGAGGGCGAAGCCTGCTGGCCCTCAATGGACACGGCGATATACTTCTGGTGCTTGGGGCGCACGCGGGAAATTTCCACAGCCGGGGTAAAAGACAGCTTTCCGTCATCCATCGTCTGCTTCAATTCCGGCACAAGATCATTGAGCCAGATATACCGCTGTACGGTTTTCACGCTCATGCCGTTGCGCTGGCCCACGCTTTCAAGAGAGAGCTTTCCAGCCTCGGCGCTGTCGCCACGCGCTCCCTGATGCTTGATGGCCTCATACTGCATTTTCAGGGACAGGGCCTTTTCGCTGGGCAAAATCGTTTCGCGCTGACGGAGGTTGTCATCCGTCATAGCGAGAATGGCCTCATCGTCCGTCATATTGCGGACGATACAGGGCATATTGCGATACCCGGCAAGCTGGCTGGCCATCTGGCGGCGGTGGCCCGCGATGATCTCATAGCCGCCGCCCTCACGGGGACGTACCAGCGCGGGCTGGTTGACGCCGCCGTTGCGGACACTCTCCACCAGAGATTTCATTTCCGCATCGTCACGGACACCAAAAGGATGATCCTTGAACGGGTGCAGGTCGGAAAGGTCAAGATAGACGATTTCCTCTTTCTCGGCGCGGGTAGCGTCACGGGGCGTAGGCGGCACTTCCGGGGCCGGGGGCGCTGCCTTTTCTTCGGGGGCCGCATGGGTCTTGCCAGCCTTGGGCGGATCGGTCTGCTCCGGGGCTGTCTTTTCCGCCTTGGGCGGACGGCCACGGCGGGGCTTTTCCGCCTTTTCCTCTTTCTTGGCCCCCGGCTCGGCAGGCGCAGCTTTTTCAGCTTTTGCAGGGCGGCCCCGTTTGGGCTTGGGCTTCTCCGGCTCCGGCATGGGCTTTTCCCATTCCTGCTTGCTGTACTCGGTGACGGAAACGGGCGGGGCCTCCGGTTCCTTGGGGATGTCCGGCGGAGCGTCCTTTTCCGGCGCAGAACGCACAGCGGAAAGGTCGATCACCTTTGCGGACGGAGCGGGGGCACCGCCCACATCAGGGATCTCGGCCTGCTCCATTTCCGGGGCCTTTCCCGGCATTTCAGGCGGGGCCTGTTCCTCCGTGGTAGGGGGATGCTTGTTTTCTTCTGCCATGACACGAATAACCTCCTTGACAAGAATTTAGGCCACGCCGCACGGCTGGCCCATTTCGGCACACAGAGAAAACGCTGTCTGCATACAAAAACACCGCCTATGTCCTGTTAGGCGGTGCATTGTGTAAGGCTTGGCAGCTCATTTTCAGTTGTTTTTCTCTGTGTGCCCTTGTCAAGCGATGTTTGCAATCCCCCTTAGATGGCTAAGAACAAACCTGTCCATTTTAGAATAAGGCCAGTATGTCACAACAGGTTTAGTTTCGCCAGAAATCTGAAATTGGAACTCTTGCTTATCGATTAACTGGGTGTATATATCGTTGTCCCTATATACGATAGGGCCAAGAATACTGCAGACTTGAAGCCAGTTCTGACGCTTAGATACAAAACTAAAGGAAATCTTGTCATCAGCAATCTTTTCGACTACACGGTTCCCACCGTTCTGGAGCCCACGGCCACCCATACGGGCCTTCCATCCACCTTGCTCTATAAACTTTTTCACTTCGCTATCTGGTTTTGTAGCGCGGGCATAATTTTCGACATTTGAAAGAAGCTCCCGCATTTCATCTGGATAGCAGTCATTTACAATCCCATCCCACCAAGCAGAAGACATGGGGCATACTATACAGCCAACGCGAAATAATCCTTTACGGTAAGCTTCATTAAAAAGAATGCCATTATGGAGCAAATAGATGAACAGCTCGGATGTTCCCCATTTCAAAATCGGGCTGCAATTGATTTGGTTAATATTCTTAGCGCCAACGCTAATTTCATCTCTATCAGCCCTCGCAGCGCTTTCCTCAGCTCTCACACCATCAAAAACTACGACCTTAATATTATAGTTTCCGGTTAGTTCTCTGAGAAGCAAAATCGTTGGAACTGATTTATGAACAGCGCAACACCATCTCATTCTTCTTCCCGGAGGGCCAAACTCTTCCCAGCTATCTGTGGGCTTCAGATGGCTTTTGGCTTCATAGAATTTAAGCGATGGCCAGTGCTTCTTTGCCTTTTCTACAGACTGAATAGTGGTGGATAGCTCCATTCCTGTATTGCTAAACACCACCGAGAATTCATCCGGGGATAATGTACGACTGACAAGGTCGAGGAGCACCAAGGAATCCTTTCCTCCACTAAACGCAACAGCGAATGCCATTCCTTGCTTTTCGTATTTATCATGAGTCTTTCTAATGAAATCCATGGATGTCTTTTCAAGGCCGAGCATCAAACGTTCATTTTCTTTCCAGAGTGCATCGACATCAATTGGCTCCAGATTCAGACCTTCAGTATAAATTTTTATGGTCGGTTTCGTGTAGAATCCACCGCCCATGGCTTCCGCAACACAAGTGCCGTTCAGAATGTAGCGGCGAATCCCCTCGGCCCAAAGTAACGGAGCATCTGTGTCCGGATATGTCCAATGTTCGTTAAAGCCGAAATAATCCAGCTCCTCTTTGAACACAGGACGAATCTCTTTTTCAATTTTGCTGTTAACTGACAGACGGTAAATACCGTTTTGACCCGTCCACTCATATCCGTACATAGATTGACCTCTATTCTAATAATATGGCGCGTTTACTTATTCCCACGCACATATACTGTTTTATTTTCGTTTGACCACGCAAACCGATAGTCGTTCAACGCCTTCGGCAGCGCATAAATCATTTCGCCGTTTTCCAGCATTCCTGCACCCCGCAGTTCAAGCCGCAAATCTTCACCAGGCATACGCATCGGCAAGTCATGGTGTTCCTCCATGAAGAGCGTAACCACATCCGGGAAGGTCTGGAGCGGTGAGTCAACCGGGACGAACGCCGCGGCAAGTGTATCGAGCGTCTGGTTCAAATTCGGAGAGATAGATTTAAAGCCAATGGCAGGATACTTATCCAGCACTTCTTGCAATAAAAGGAGCGTCCAATCCAAGCCGTGCGGCAGCGACGGCAGTGTTGTCAGCCATGTAGCATTAATATCTCTCGGTATGACATATGCCACATTTGCCTTGCGGAAAAGGTCATCCAGCCGGTCGTGCATCCGAAGGCACCAAGCATCATCGATTCCCAGTGACTCGCTTAGAAGATAGCGGTCTGAATCATAAATGAGGAAGGTATTGGATGAACCAAGTTGCAGGAGCTGGCCAATACCACCGTAGGTGAGCATGGTCTTCTGCAAATAGTCCTTAGCATCGGAGGCATACAAAAGGCCGCCATTGCTTCTGGCAAGGTTTATCATCAAACCTCGCAACGTCATTGGATAGTCAGGTTCTTTCTCGAAAATATGCGGCATGGAAAATTTGTACGGTGTCCCTGTTACAGCCTTCTTCTCAAAAAAGAATCGGGCAATGGCATACACCGCATCAATGTTATCGCAGTCGTTATCATTCAAAAGCATGGAGAGTTCTTGAGAAGCAGCTCCAAAGAGAAGCTGGTTATTACTGTACCCGCCGAACTGCGCAAAATGTGTTTTCAATATCCGTCCAAGGGCTTCTCCCAAATCCTCTAAGTCAACGAAGCTGTCAATGTGGACATAGTGACTTCCAGGCATACAGATGACATCCATGCTCTCGTTGAGGGCAGTCATCGTGGGATTTATAGCCGCGCCAGGCTGGACCGCTTCTATCAGTTCTTTTACAGTCACACCGCGCAGCCCGACTGCACGTAGATATTCTTCGGCCTTTTCAATAGGGATTCCACTTCCAGTCGAAGGTATCGCCGATTTTTCTTTGCAAGCCAAAGCATTGCTTCGTACAACACCATATAGAAGTACCTGTTCTTTCGTATAGCCACAATGTAGACATAACGCCTGTATCAGTTCCATAAGTCTTGGGATGCTATGATTCACGTTTAACCAGTATCCGTTGGAAAGCTGCGAACAGTTTAGTCCCTCAATACGATCTTGCATTAAGTAGGGGTGCCTTTTTCTTTCAGCAACTAGTGGCTTTTTATATAGCTCGTCTAGTGCTGGATTTTGCTTCTCAATTTCATGCTCCGTAATAGCAACAAGAATACGGGCCCAGTTCTTTCCTGTTATCGTCTCTCCAGCAAGCGAACAATAGGCAGGCTTTGTGCGCTCAAACAATCGTGAATTGGTAAAGTCATATTTTATCCAACCGTCTTCTGTCTCAATTTTCTGCTGTAGCGTTACCGATTCACACATCTCATCCTTTCCGCGAAGATAGACAAGATATGCCATAAGAAGCTTTGTGGCAGTATTGCGGAGATGCTTATTGGCCAGTACATTTTTTGCCTGCTGAAGCGCTACTTCAATCTGTCTAATTGAAGTTACATTTACTATCGGCCGCAGAAGCACCCTTGATTTCACGAGTAACGCGTTAATCTGAATATAAGACGTTTGAATATCCTTTAACGCCGAAGGCGAAACCGCGCTGGGAAGCCATTGAAAAAATTCCTGTTCAGCGTTATTTTGCCTGTCGTCCATCTGCTCTTTCTCCCTTCCGCTTACGCCTTATTGCAAAACATACAGTATTTTCGTCAAGAAATTCAACATCCCATATGATAGTTTCCCTTTGCTATTATCATTGTTTGCAGGAGTCTGCAGTTGTTGGCCGGTCACGATTGGGCTCAAGCAACTAACAAGCACATTCGAACCAGTAAAGCAGGAATGCGAACCACGATTTCGAGTCGTAGTCGCCGATCAAACCTGTGACTCATTTTTGCTTTCGATGTTTTTCTTAATATACTTTCCGTTCTTTATTCTCGCGTCTGTTGGTTTAGCAGCATCATCAGGAATGGCCCAGAATGCACCTATCCGCATTGCGCCCGGTATACGTCCCTCTCCACACAAAATCTGTATACGTCGGGTTGAGATACCCCATTTTTCAGCAGTTTGCGAAACGGACAGATAATTCATAGGCAGCACCTCTGTTACAGCTTTACCCTCATGTTTTTACAAAAACCCAGTATCAATTATAATCGAAAGCGCGAATAAAGGCAAGAACTTTTCTGCAAAGTTCGACATATCTTTCCAGTCAGGAATAAGGGCTTGGGATATTCCCAAAATCGCCGCGTGTCCGGACAGCGGCTGTGCTTGCTATTCTCTCAAATCCCAGTTTTCTCTGTCCCAACGCCGCTCTTTCTCTCCGCCGAAATCTGTGCTATACTGTAAGAAAATCAGCGGAAGGAGGGCTTATTCATGGCGCTCAAACGGGTATTTGCCGGGTTTTACACGCGATACGACGGAAAGCCCATCTTCGTTGTCCGGGTGCTCAAGGACATCGACACCGGCG
>OFMB01001739.1_pt1 | contig 9748 bp, 7 predicted proteins | sample 1541111 | NCBI WGS metagenome assembly OFMB01 (sample SAMN04209241, study PRJEB22552) | human gut metagenome | biome: gut; material: feces | host: Homo sapiens | place: USA: Oklahoma
AAGCACTAAAAAGGACCCCCTTTCGGAGATTGCAGCTCCGGGAGGGGGTCTTTCCTTTGGGTGCGCCGATGGCGTATTTGCTTTTTCTTTTGCTACTTTTATTATATGCGATTCCCCGCAAAAGTCAAGCGTTGCACAGATAGTTTACAGAAACCGCCGCGCAGCGGCTTTCCATTTCTTTCAGTCCTGCGTTTCTTTCCGGATGCCGAACAGCCTCCGGAGCAAGCCTCTCAGGCACTTGGGGCTTTTGAGAACGACCACCTGCATAGAGCCGACCACCTTTCGTCGCTTGATACGCCATTATAGGCGGTCTGCGCCCGGAATGTTCCGGTTCAGCTCAGGATCGGCCCGTCCGGCACCGTCTCCACCACCACCAGCGCGCCCTTTTGGGTGGAGATGGTGATGCAGTCGGAGCCATCGGCATACTCGTTGCTGACGCCGAGGGGGTAGCCTGCGGTGAGGACGGCGTCGGTCAGCTCGTAAAAGGAGCCCCGCTCCGAGACCCCCTCTGCCCTGCCCTCCATCGGGAAGACCGAGAGGTAGAAATACCCGTTCTTCGGGTAGCGGCGGGTCTCGCCGGGCATCACGAAGGTGATGCGGCTGCGCTCGTCCAGAAGCGTGGCGCGGACGCCCCGCTGTTCGAGGCCGAGGCCGGTGCAGAGGTTGGCCAGCGTATGCTCGAGGCGTCTGCCGCCCAGTACACCCAGCAGCAGCGCCTCGTCGAAGCCCTTCTCGGAGGCCAGCTTTGCCGCGTACTCGGTGTCGGTGTCGTCCTTGACGTGGGGCAGGATGATGGTGTCGCCGCCCTCCTGCGCCGGGCAGGGCGCGGTGTCGAAGTCGCCCACGATGATGTCGGGGCGGCAGTGGAGCGGCGCACAGTTGCGGTAGCCCGCGTCGCAGGCAATGATGGTGTCGCCGGGCCGCAGGGCCGACGCCAGCGAGGCGCTGACCGGGCAGGCGGAAATGATAACACAGCGGGACATGGGATTCCTTCTTTCTGGGAAGTATGATAACACAGCGTCTTTTTCTGTATCTTTTTGCCGAAGTTTATGATATACTGGTTCTGCGGTTCATCCCCGCTATCTTACGGGAGAGGGGGTGGAGATCTTGGCCTACCTAATGGCATTCTTGGTAGCGGTCGCGGCAAATCTGGCGTCTGACATCATGTCCCGCTTTATTTGCAAGTGGCTTGACCGTTACGACGATGACCGTAAGCCCAACTAAAAGAGAACCCCCTTTCGGAGCGGGCACTCCGGGAGGGGGTTTTCTCTTTCTTGGGATGGTCAACTTGACCTTTGGCATTCCTGACCTTAGTATACCCGATTCCCCGCAAAAGTCAAGCGCTGTGCAGAAAGTTTACAGGGCGAGACTCATAAGCAAGGCCCGTCTTAGTACAACCTCTCAGTCTCACTCCGTTCGACAGCTCCCCTAGTAGGGGAGCCTCTGGCGAAACCGTTCACTTTGCGGGGACTGCCAAGGCCTCCCCTCGATAGGGGAGGTGGCACGGCGTAAGCCGTGACGGAGAGGTTCATCCCCTCCTCTGCCACTCCTTCACATCCTTGACCTCATCGTACATGGCGCAGTAGCTGTCGTAGCGGGTCTGGGAGAGCTTGCCCTCCGCGAGGGCGGCGCGGACGGCGCAGCCCTTCTCGGAGCGGTGGGAGCAGCCGGTGAACTGGCACGCGCCGAGGTAAGGCCCGAACTCCGGGAAGGCGTGTTCCAGAGCCTCTTTCGGGATGAAGCCCGCCCGGCTGGCCTCGAGGCTGGCGAAGCCCGGGGTGTCGGCGATGCGGCCCCCGAAGGCTTCAAAGATGGTCACCTCGCGGGTGGTGTGACGGCCACGGCCCAGCTTCTGGCTGATGGCGGCGGTCTGACGCTCCACGTCGGGCAGGAGGGCGTTCAGCAGGGTGGATTTGCCCACGCCGGAGTTGCCGCAGAAGGCGCAGAGACGGCCATTGATCCAGTGTTTGATGTCGTCCAGACCCTCGCCGGTGGCGTAGTCGATGCGGATGAAGGGCAGGGTCGATTTTTCATAGGCGCTGCGCAGAAACTCCGCCTCGGCGAGGTCGCTTTTGGTGCAGACGATGACGGGCTGGACGCCCTTGTCCACCGCGATGGCCGAGAGCTTATCCAGCACGAGGGTGCTGGGGGTGGGCTGGGTGGTGCTTGCCACGAGGAACAGCACATCGAGGTTCGCCATGGGCGGGCGGACGAAGACGTTCCGCCGGGGCGCGATGGACGCGATGACCGCCCCGCCGTTCTCGGTCTCCAGCGTCACCACGTCGCCCGCCACGGGGGTGATCTTCTGCTTGCGGAAGATGCCCCGGGGCTTGCACTCCACGATGCCTTCCGACGTCTTAACGTAATAAAATCCGCCGATGCCTTTTGTGATATAACCTGTCATACCTTCTCCTTTAGCCCAGCCAGGACGTCCACCAGTCGCTGAGACCGCCGCCGGTGGAAGAAGACGAGCTGGCGCCGGTGCTCTCGCTGGAAGAGCTGCCGCCCCCGAAGAGGCCGCCCAGCCAGCCGCCGGAGCCGTCGCCGCTGCCGGTGCTCTCGCTGGGTGCTTCGGGCTCCGGTGCAGGCTCGGGGCCTGCGCTGACCACGACGCTGACCCGGGTGTTCAGCTTGGCCGATGCGCCCTCGCCGGGGTTCTGGCTGATGATGCTGCCCACGGGCTGGTCGCTGTACTGCTGGGTCTGGCTGCCCAGACCCAGCTTCCGCTGCACCAGCAGGGTGCGGGCGTCGTCCACGCTCATGCCGATGAGGCTGGGGACCTTGGTGGTGGTGGCCACCTGCGGGCGGCTGACGTAGATCACCACCGTGGTGCCTGCGGCCACCTGACTGCCTGCGGCGGGGTCGGTGCGGATGATGGAGCCTGCGGCCACCGACTCATCCACGGCCTGGGTGACCAGCACCGACACGCCCAGGTCCTTCAGCTGCTGTTCGCCGTCGGCCTGCACATAGTTGGTCAGGTCGGGGACGGTGACGTAGTGGATGCCGAGGCTGACGGTGAGGGTCACGCTCTGGCCCTCGCGGACGGTGCGGCCCGCCACCGGCGACTGCTTGTAGACATGGCCTGCGGCGTAGTCGTTGTTGTACTCCTCTTCCCAGTTGACGACCACCTGACCGGAGGCCACCTGCTCAGAGGCGTTCACCTCGTCCTGGGTCATGCCGCTGAAATCGCCCAGCACGATGTCGGCGCGGTCGGTCATGATGTTGCTGGAATCGTTCAGGATGGTCCAGCACAGGGCCGCACAGGCCAGCGCAAAGGCCGTCGTGATGCCCAGCAGCACCGGCATAAAGCCGCTGCGCTTCTTCTTTTTTGCCTTCGCTTTGGGGCGGGCGGGATTTGCCGCCGGTTTCTCCGGGGGTCTGCGGATGCTGCGTTTCTGCGGCATGGGGTCATTCACCACCTTTTCAGGTTCTTCCTTTACATATTGATACTGGAACGTGACGGAGGGGTCCTGCACGTAGGCGTCCAGCGCTTCCAGCATCTCTGCGGCGCTGGAATACCGGTTGACCGGCAGCTTCGCCATGGCGCGTTCCGTAATTTGCACGAGGCCCAGCGGCACGTCCGGGGCAAGCTCTGCCAGCGGCTTCGGGGTGTCCCGTATCTGCTTGCGGGCCACCTCCACCATGTCGTCGGCGTCGAAGGGCAGCCTGCCCGAGAGCATCTCGTACATCATGACGCCCACGGAGTAGATGTCGCTCTTGGGGTCGGTCTCCTCCCCCTTCGCCTGTTCGGGGCTGATGTAGTGGACGCTGCCCATGGTCTTTTTGCCGTTCTGGATCTGGTTCTCGGCCCGGGAGATGCGGGCGATGCCAAAGTCCATCATCCGCAGCTGGCCGTTGTCCAGCAGCATGATGTTCTGGGGCTTGATGTCCCGGTGGACGACGCCGTTGCGGTGGGCGTGGTCGAGGGCGCGGAGGATCTGGGCGATGAAGTGGACGGTCTCCCGGCTGGTGATCTTGCCGCCCCGCTCGTTGAGGTACTCCCGGAGGGTCATCCCCTCCACGCACTCCATCACGATATACTGTAAGTTTTCGCTGACGGAGACATCGTAGACCTTGACGATGTTGGGGTGGTTGAGCAGCGAGATGGCCTTGGACTCGTTCTTGAAGCGGCGGACGAGGTCGGCGTCATGCATCAGCTCCTGACGCAGCACCTTGACGGCCACCACCGTGCCTTCCGGCACAGGCCCGCCGGGGGCAGAGACCACGGCCTTGTAGACGTTGGCCATGCCGCCTGCGCCGATGAGCTCCTGAATGGTGTAGAGCCCGTCCAGCGTCTTGCCGATGAGATTATCCATGCTTCACCTCCAGCGGCTCCACGCCCAGCAGCAGCGCGGTGATGTTGTCGGGGCCGCCGCCCGCGTTGGCGGCGTCCACCAGCCGGTCGGGGATGTCGTAGAACCCGCCCTTCGTGAAGATCTCTTCGATCTTTTCCTTGGGCAGGACGTTGGTGAGGCCGTCGGTGCAGAGCAAAATCATATCGCCCTTCTGCACCGGCAGGCTGGTGAACTCGGGGTCGAGGCGGTAGTCCACGCCCAGCGCCCGGGTGATGATGTTCTTCTGGGGGTGATGCTCGGCTTCCTCGGCGGTGATGGTGCCGCAGTCCACCAGCTCCTGCACGTAGGAGTGGTCGTGGGTGAGCTGGGTGAGTCTGCCGTCCCGGACGAGGTAGGCCCGGGAGTCGCCTGCGTGGCAGATAAAGGCGCTGCCGCCCCGCACGAGGGCGCAGACCGCCGTGGTGCCCATGCCCGCCAGCTCCTCCTCCCGGGAGGCTTTCTGGAAGACGAAGCGGTTGGCGTTGATGAGCGCCCGCTTCAAAAACTTTTCCTCGTCGCCGGGCAGGCACTGGGCGTACTGCTCGTGGAAGCTGTGCTCGATGACGTCGCAGGCGCTCACGGAAGCCTCACGGCCTCCCCGCGCACCGCCCATGCCGTCGCACACGAGGCCCCAGGCCGCGTCGCTGTTCAGCTCGCCTGCCCGGTAGTCGTCCTGATTCTCGGGGCGGACGCTGCCGACGTCTGTTTTTCCTGCAAGTTTCATAGGATTCTCCTTCTCAAACTTTGCCGTTCATCTCGTCGCGGCGGAGCTGGCCGCAGGCGGCGCTGATCTCGCTGCCCAGACGGCGGCGGACGGTGGCGTTGACGCCGAGGCTTTCCAGCTTCTGCTGGAAGCGCCGGACGTTGGCGGCGTCGGTGGCCGAATAAGGGCTGCCGTCCACCGGGTTGATGGGGATGAGGTTGACGTGAGCGCCCATCCCCCGGATGAGGTCGGCCAGCTGCTTAGCGCAGGCGTCGGAGTCGTTGACCCCCCGCACCATGGAGTACTCGAAGCTCACTCTCCGGCCCGTCGTCTCCTGATACCGGCGCACGGCCTGCATCAGCACCTCCACGGGGTAGGCGTCGTTCACGGGCATCATGCCGCTGCGGATGTCGTTGTTGGGGGCGTGGAGAGAGACAGAGAGGGTGAGCTGGAGCTTCTTCTCGGCCAGCTGGTCGATCTTCGGCACGAGGCCGCAGGTGGAGAGGCTGATGTTCCGCATCCCGATGTTCACGCCCTCGGGGGACGAGATGTTCTCGAGAAAGCGCATGACTTCGTCGAAATTATCCAGCGGCTCCCCAATGCCCATCAGCACGATGTGGGAGATGCGCTCCCCGATGTCCTTCTGGGCGGTGTAAATTTCGGAGCAGATCTCCCCCGCCTCCAGGTTGCGCACCCGGCCCGCCTGGGTGGAGGCGCAGAAGCGGCAGCCCATCCGGCAGCCCACCTGGGTGGACACGCAGACCGTGTTGCCGTAGTGGTAGCGCATGACGACGGTCTCGATGCAGTTGCCGTCGGCCATCCGCAGCAGGTACTTCACAGTGCCGTCCTTGGCCTCCTGCCGCCGCTCGATGATGGGCGCGGCGATGTAAAATGCCTCCTCGAGCTTTGCCAGCAGGGCTTTGGGCTGGTCGGTCATGGCCGAAAAGTCGGTCACGAGCTTCTGGTGGACCCAGTGGAAAATCTGCTTGGCCCGGAAGCCGGGCTGGCCCATCGCTTTCAGCTCCGCCGTCAGCTGTTCCAGCGTCAGGGAGGATATACAGCGTTTAGTCTCCATGAAAATCTCCTTTTGTCAGGAATCACGTTTCTGCATCGCGCAGAGGAAAAAGCCGTCCATGCCGGTGCGGGTGGGGACGGAAAGCGCACCCCAGTCCCCCACGGTCATCCCGGCCGGGAAGCGGACGTCCGGCGTCACCACCCGGAACTCCGGGTGTCGGCCCACGAAGGCCCGCACCTGCTCTTCGTTCTCGGCAGGGTCGATGGTGCAGGTGGAGTAGACCAGACGCCCGCCCTCTTTCAGGTGGGCGGCGGCTGTATCCAGAATGGCCGACTGGGTGGCCAATAATTCATCGTGACGCGCTTTTTCGAGGGTCTTGTACCGGATGTCCGGCTTCTTGGCAAGGATGCCAAGGCCGCTGCAGGGGGCGTCTACCAAAATGGCATCCGCCATGGGCAGGTCGGCGTCAGGCTTTGTGCCGTCGGAGACCCGGGGCTCCACATGGGCAAACCCCATCCGCTCCACGGCCTTGCGGATGAGCTGGACGCGGTTCTCGCTGACGTCGCAGCTCACCAGCCGCCCTTCGTCCCCCATCTCCTCGATGAGGAGCAGGCTCTTGCCGCCGGGGGCAGCGCAGAGGTCGAGGACGGTATCGCCGGGCTTTGCCTCCACACAGAGGGCGGCAAGCTGGCTGGCCTGCCCCTCCACATGGAAATATCCGTCCCGGAAAAGCCCGCTCTCCGCCGGGCTCCCCTCGAAGCGGGCTAAGACGCTGCCCGGCACAAGGCCCGGGGCGGCGGTCTTCGCGCCCGAGGCCAGCAGCTTTTCGCAGAGGGCTTCCGGCGTCCCCTTCAGGGGGTTGGCCCGGAGGCTGGTCAGGCCGCCGTCGGCGGTGTGGGTCAGGATGTCCAGCGCCTCGTCGGGGTAGTGTTCGTGGAGGAACGCTGCCACGTCCCGGCCCGCCGAGCCCAGCACCATCAGCCGCTCCACCTCGTCGGCGAAGACGGCAGAGCCGAGGTCATAGCCGATGGCCCGGCGCAGCACGGCGTTCACGAGGCCGGAGGCGCTGGCTTTCCGGAAAGTACGGGTCAGCTTGACGGCCTCATTGACCGCCGCCGAGGCCGGCACCTGCATATAGCGGGCCTGCGCCAGCGCGGCGCGGAGAATTTCCCGCACCTGCGGGTCGAGCTTTGCGAGGCCCTTGGGCAGAAACCGGCTCAGGATATAGTCCAGCGTCCCCTGATGTTCCAGCACGGTATAAAAAATCGCGCTGGCAAATGCTTTCTCGCGGCCTTCCAGCTTCTGGCGGCGCAGCTCTGCGTCGAGGATGAGGTTGGAGAACCCGTCCTGCTCCTGCCGCACCAGCGCCGCCACCGCCGCCGCGCGGGGGTTCGGGCCGCTCACAGGCTGTCCCCCGCCTTGAGGCGGAGTCCGGCAGCGAAGGAGGTGCCGTCCATGGGCTTCTTGCCCTCCGGCACCACGTGCAGAAGCTGGATCGCGCCCTCGCCGCAGGCCACGGTCAGGGGCTTGGTGGCGAGGACAGTGCCGGCGGCTTCGCCGTGGCTTTCCGCCACCCGGCTCTCCATGACTTTGACCTTCTTGCCGCCCGCCGTCACGAACCATGCCCCGGGCCAGGGGTTCATGCCCCGCACCCAGTTGTGGATGTGCTCGGCGCTGTCGGTCAGATGGAACTCGGCCATCTCCTTGCTCAGCATGGGGGCGGTGGAGGCGTTCTCGTGGGCCTGAGGCTCCGCCTTCAGCGTCCCCGCCTCGATGGCAGGCAGGGTCTCACAGAGCACCCGTGCGCCCACGGCAGTGACCCGGTCGAACAGCTGGCCGCTGGTCTCCTCGGGGTCGATGGCGATCTTCTCGCAGGCCAGCACGTCGCCGGTGTCCAGCCCCTCGTCCATCTGCATGATGGAGACGCCCGTCTCGGCGTCGCCGTTCAGCACCGCCCACTGCACGGGGGCACTGCCCCGGTATTTCGGCAGCAGGGAGACGTGGAGGTTGATGCAGCCGTATTTCGGCGCTTCCAGCACCGATCTGGGCAGGATGCAGCCGTAGGCCACCACGACGATGAGCTCCGGAGCCAGCGCGCGGATGTTCTCGTCCTCGCCGCCGTCCCGCAGGGTGCGGGGCTGAAAGACGGGGGTGCCGTGGGCCAGCGCCACTTCCTTCACCGGGGGTGCGGTGAGCACCTGCTTGCGGCCCACGGGCTTATCGCGCCGGGTGTAGACCGCACAGATGTCGTGGCCCGCCTCATACAGGGCTTTCAGGCAGTCCGCCGCAATGTCCGGCGTCCCCATGAACAGAATGCGCATCAGTCGTTCTCCTTTTTCTTGGCGGCAGCGGCGCGGCCCTCCTCGGTGTCCTCATAGAAGAACTCGCTGGACTCCATGATGGTGATGCCGTCCAGATGGTCGTTCTCGTGCTGGATGCAGCGGGCCAGCAGGTCCTCGGCTTCCAGCTCGAACCACTCGCCGTGGCGGTCCTGTGCGCGGACCTTGACGGCCACGGGGCGGGTCACGGCGCCGTTGTGGCCCGGGAAGGACAGGCAGCCCTCGTAGGCGGTCTCCTCGTCCTCAGACACGGCGAGGATCTCCGGGTTGACGAAGTCGATGAACTTGTACTCGTAGTTTTCGGGGATCTCCTCCGGGGCGTCGGTGGTGTCCCACACCACGAAGACGCGGCGCAGCATCCCCACCTGGGGGCCTGCGAGACCCACGCCGTCGGCGGCGATCATCGTCTCGCGCATATCGTCCAGCAGGGTGGCCAGACGGTCGTCAAAGTTGGTCACGGGGCGGCAGACCTTGTTCAGGATGGGGTCGCCCTCTTTTACAATGTTGCGGATAGCCATGAAGTATACCTCCAAATAATCTTATCAAATATCACCGTCAGAATGCATATCCACCACCACGGTGGCCTTGCTGGGCAGCTTTTCCTGCTCGTAGAGGCCGAGGGTCTGGCGGACAAGGTCGCGGAAGCGTTTGTCGGCGCGGCACTTGATGGTGAGCTTGTAGCGGTAGTTCTCGTTGATCTTTTCGATGTTGCCGGGGGTGGGGCCAAGCACCCGGAGGGGTAAATCGGGCTGCTGCGCGGCCTGACGACCTAAGAGGGCCGAGAACCGGGCGGCGGCCCGGGCCACCTCGATCTCCTTCGGGCCGGAGAAGCCCACGACGCAGAGCCCGCAGAAGGGCGGGTAGAGGCCCAGCTTACGATATGCAATTTCCTGCTCGAAGAAGGCGTCGTAGTCCTGGGCGGCGGCGAGGTTGAGGACGGGGTTGTCGGGGTCGGTGGTCTGGATGATGGCGAAGCCCGGGTCTTTCGCCCGGCCGGAGCGCCCCACCACCTGGGTGATGAGGCTGAACACCGTCTCGTAGGCCCGAAACCCCTGCGCAAAGAGCAGCGAGTCGATGCCGAGGACGCCCACGAGGGTCACGTCCTCGAAATCGAGGCCCTTGGCCACCATCTGCGTCCCCACCATGATGTCGTACTCATGCCGGGCGAACTTCGCCAGCAGCTTTTCGTGGGCGTCTTTGGCGGCGGTGGAGTCCTGGTCCATCCGCAGCACTCTTGCCTCCGGGAAAAGCTGGGCCAGCTCCTCCTCGGCCTTCTGGGTGCCGAAGCCCCGGTAGAGCAGCTTGCCGCCGCAGGCGGGGCAGGTCTTGGGGGGCGGGTCGAGCTGGGTGCCGCAGT
>OFMB01001750.1_pt1 | contig 9713 bp, 6 predicted proteins | sample 1541111 | NCBI WGS metagenome assembly OFMB01 (sample SAMN04209241, study PRJEB22552) | human gut metagenome | biome: gut; material: feces | host: Homo sapiens | place: USA: Oklahoma
CTTTCGGTCGTCATGGCATTTTTGGCGTGGATTTTTGTGTCGCTCAACTCCAATGATACCAAAGGAAAGACCATCAGCGGCATTGCCATTGATATGCAGCAGGTGGACGAGTCGATTGGCAAGCTGGGCTTGAGCACTATCTCGGCAGAGCAGCCGAAGGTGACCGTTCGGGTGGAGGGTGTAATTTATGACATCGGAAACCTGACCGCTTCGGATGTGCGGGTCTACCCGGATATTTCCAAGGTGACCACCGCAGGCGTACACACGGTGGAGCTCAAAGGAGAGGTGGAGGACGGCGATAAGAATATCAGCATCGAATCCATCTCACCGGCCAGCATCCAAATCAAATTTGACAGCCTGGAAACCGTTACCATGGACATCAAGGCAAGGCTGTCCGGGTACAGTGCGCCGGCAAAGGATTACCTGATCCGCGATGTCAGCGTTAGCCCGTCCAATGTGGAACTGACCGGACCGGCAGAGGATATTGCAAGAATCAGCCAGTGCGTGGTGGAAAAGGACATCGACCAGGAGTTGACCAGCAGCTACAGTGAAACCCTTCCGATTCAATTTTTGGATGTGGACGGCAACGAACTGGATTTAAAATATGTGGTCAGCGATGTCACCGAAGCCAGAGTGACCATCCCAATCCTCAAGAAGAAGGTCGTTCCGGTTCGTCTGGATTTCATCAATGTGCCGGAGGGCTTCCCGGTCGGACAGCTGAGCTTCCATATTTCCAACGAGGAGATCGAGGTGGCAGGACCGGCGGAGGCAATCGACCGTTATAAGGAGATTCCACTGGGACAGATTGACCTGCGCACACTGGATATTGGCATGACAGAATCCTTTGCAGTCGAGCTGCCGACCGGATTTGTCAACACCCAGAATATCCAGAGCGTTCTGGTTCAGCTCAATTCGGAGGGAATGGTCAGCAAAAACTTTAACGTAAGCACCATTCTGATCAACAATGTGCCGCTCAACTATCAGGCGACCGCAACCACCCAGGAGATTCCGAATGTCAAGGTGGTGGGTCCGCAGTCGATTGTAGAGAATCTGGTAGCGGGCGACATCGTGGCAACGGTCGATCTGGAGGAAAGCTCGAGCATCGCTTCGGGACAGATTGAGCTGCCGGTCAAGATCTCCATTCCGAAAAAGGGTCTGGTCTGGGCAAGCGGCAGCTATAAGGCAATCATCTCCATCGCCGAGCAGAACGGCTCACAGACAACGACGGAGGATGAAACAGAACAGCCGCAGGAGCCGCAGTCGGAGCCAACCGAGCAACAGACAGAATAAAACGAAGATAGAGCAGGAAGCCCGCAGCCGTCTGCATGACAGCCCGCGGGCTTTTTGCCGGAAGAAAACAGGAAAGGCGGTCGGATATGGCGATCATTGTTTCGCAAGTCAAAACCAGATTGAAGGATGGCAGCAGCCATCAGCAGATCATCGAATCGGCAAGAAAAACAGCGCAGCTGCGCCCGGAACAGATTAAGCGCAGCTATCTCATCAAAAGCAGCGTGGACGCAAGACACCAGGAGAACATATTGCTGGTCAGCTCGGTGGGATTTGAGCTTCATACAGCGAAAGAAGAACAGCAGACGGTGGCACGGCTGCAAAGGACAAAGGCAGCTTCGTCGGTCAAATGGGAGGAAAAGCAGCCGCTGGAATTTGTGCAGGGTCAGAGCCCGATGGAGCATCCGCCGGTGGTAGTAGGCTTTGGTCCGGCAGGGATGTTTGCCGCCTTGACTCTTGCCCGTCTGGGTTACTGTCCTGTTGTGCTGGAGCGCGGCGCAGATGTGGACAGCCGGGTGCAGGCGGTGCAGGGCTTCTGGCAGCAAAGACATTTGGATGTCAAAACCAATGTGCAGTTCGGCGAAGGGGGAGCCGGAACCTTTTCGGACGGCAAGCTGACTACCCGCATCAGCGACCCGCGGTGCGATTTTGTGTTGGAGGAGATGATCCGCCACGGTGCGCCGGAGGAGATACGCTACCGGCAGAAGCCGCACGTAGGGACCGACCTGCTGCGCGGGGTGGTCAAATCCATCCGAGAGGAAATCATCCGGCTGGGTGGACAGGTGTTGTTTGAAACCAGGATGGAGCGTGTAGTTTTGCGGCAGGGACGGGTGCAGGCGGTCAAGAGTAGCGCCGGAGAGATTCCGACACAGATCTTGGTGCTGGCAATCGGTCACAGTGCGCGGGACACCTTCGAACAGCTGTGTGCCGACGGTGTATTTTTGGAGCCGAAGCCATTTTCGGTGGGTGTGCGCATCGAGCAGCGGCAGTCGGTGATTGACGCCGGACTGTACGGTAAACAGGCGGGACATCCGGCTCTGCCAAAGGGAGAGTATCAGCTTTCCTGGAGGGACGAGCAGGGCAGAGGGGTCTACACCTTCTGTATGTGTCCCGGAGGATACGTGGTGGCTTCCTCCTCGGAGGAGGAGACGGTGGTCACCAATGGAATGAGCGAATATGCCCGCGATGGAGAGAATGCCAACGCAGCGCTGGTGGTGTCGGTGGATGCTTCCGATTTTGGCAGCGGCGTGCTGGACGGCGTAGCGTTTCAGCGCAGATTGGAGCGGCAGGCGTTTGTGCTGGGCGGCAAGGATTACCGCGCACCGGCGCAGTCGGTCAAAAGCTATCTGGAGGCAGCTGCTCCCGACCTTTCGCAGGCTGCCACCACACCCAGCTTTTCCTGCGGTGTGCGGGAAGCGGATCTGCACAGCCTGTTCCCGCAGCCCATCAACCAAATGCTCGAGCAGGGACTGCGCCGCTTTAACCGCAGACTGCCGGGCTTTGCCGATGCCGATGCGGTGATGACCGGCGTGGAGACCAGAACCTCGTCGCCGGTGCGTATCACCCGCGATGCCCAGAGCTTTCAGGCATTGGGGATGCAGGGACTGTACCCCTGTGGAGAGGGTGCAGGCTATGCGGGAGGCATTATGAGTGCCGCGGTGGACGGTGTTCGGATTGCCCAGCAGATTATCGGGCAGTATGCACCGGTCAAACAATAAAGCAGGCAAAAAAGCCACCGGACCTTTACAAGGTCCGGTGGCTTTTGCAATTTATTGCTTCTTTCTTTTAGCAATGGTCATGTCCGCAGCTGCAATGCTCGCCTTCACAACCGCAATGGTCATGTCCGCAGCTGCGATGTTCGTCCTCACAATCGCAGTGGTCATGTCCGCAGCTGCAATGTTCGTCTTCACAGCCGCAGTGGTCATGTCCGCAGCTGCAATGTTCGTCTTCACAACCGCAGGAATCCTCTTCCTCACAGCAAGCCTGATGCGGGTCATAGAAGATGCGGTGTTCGCTGTCGGGGATGTTCAGCTCCTCGCGCAGACGTTCCACCAGCTCTTCGGTGGCAAAGATGCCGTCCTGTGCCAGCAGCTGAGCAAGCTGTTCGTCGGTGTACGGCTCATCGGGCTGTTCTGTACGCACGATGGCAGACAGCTGGGTGCGGATGGCCTCCATGCCCTCCTGCTGCGGCTGGTGTTCCCGTGCAACGAAGAATTTCATCGGGTATACGCCGAATGGAGATTGCAGGTATTTATGCTTGAGAACAGCGCTGACCAGCTCCACCGGCAGATGGACTGCCTCGGCAAGCTCCTGGATAGGCAGCAGTTTCATGTAGCGGGGACCGAAGCGGAAGAACGGCTCCTGTAATTTAATCAGCTCCTTGGTCACTTCGACCAACAAGTTGCCGCGTAAGATGACCTCCTGCTCAAGAAGCTGTGCATCTGCGATCTTGTCCTCCAGATATTCCCGCTCTTCCCGATGTTCCTCTCCGCGGGAACGGGCGAGCAGATTGCGGTAATCCTCGCTGATGCGAATCTGCGGGAGGGAGAAGTCGCTGAGGGCAACGTAATACTCGTTGACAAATTTAATCATCATTACGTCCGGCAGGATGTAGGAGGAACGGTCGTGGCTGCTGTACTGGGAGCCGGGCTTCGGGTTGAGCTGGCGGATGCGCAGCATTGCCTGCTCGATCTGCTGTTCCGATTGCCCAAACTGCTCTGCCAGCTGATGCACATCGGCGCTGCCGGTCAGGTCGATTTCATCCAGCAGCCGTCTGGCGGTCTGGTCGTCCTCGTCCAGCTGCAAGCAAAGACATTCCTTCAGGCTGGTAGCACCAACGCCCAGCGGCTCCAAGTTTTGCAGGACAGCCAGCGCTTCCTCAAATTCCGATTCACAGTAGCCCTCTTTGGCAAGGTCCTGCGCCTGTGCCAGCAGGTAGCCGTTTTCATCCAGGCAGCCTGCCAGATAGATGGCAGCGCTGCGCACCCGGTCGGGCAGCTGTAGCACACCGATTTGTTTGGTCAGATGCTGTTCCAGCGTTTCGTCGCTGCCGACGTTGAGCATGGCATAATCGGGCTGCTCCAGAGCAGGCAGCTCCATCTCCTTGTCAAAATAGCCCAAGCCTTCCTCAAAGTCGTTGGATTCCAACCACTCGGCTTTGCGGGCGCGCATATCTTCATCAGTGTAGCCGGTCAGGTTTTCCTCCAGCTCGATCACCGGATTTTCCAGCATCGCCTCATTCAGGTATTGGTTCAGATGCAGAGTATCCATTTTTAAGATTTTCAGCTGTCTGGGGCTGATAGTTTCTTTTCGGGCATCCATTATGATCAGTCACCTCTTGGCAATAAAATTAGATAGAAAAGCCTTGAAAATTTTGCCATAGATTGCATCAGGCTAAAATTTCAAATTCATTTATATTTATTATACCATACCTTTTCGGATGCGAAAATGATATTCAGGTTGTTTCATTAAAATAAACAAAAATCCCTTTTAAATATTAGCAAATTAAAGGGTTCTCGGCGGCTGTTTTGGAAAATTTAATAGTTAAGGTCTATTTTTTCTAAGGAAAATCCGCTATAATGAAGCAATGTGTACAGCCGTTTGTACGGCAAAATCAGGACAAGATCAGGAAAGGTGTGTCTAAAAAAGATGAAATGCAGTCATTGCGGCAGAGAGATTTCTGCCGAGCAACTGGAAGAAAATAAAGGACTTTGTCCGCACTGCGGCAAACAGCCGGACGAGCAGCTAACCGGGCAACAGCCGCAGGAACAGCCGGAGGCAAACGAGAATGGGGATGCCCAACAGGAACAGCCACAAAAGCCGGTGAAAAAGCGCAGCCCGCTGCCGTTTTTGCTGGGTGCAATCGTGCTGGCAGCGGCAGCAGCGGCGGTCATCTGGCTGGCAGCAGGCGGCTCGCAGCAGACGGTCAGTGCGCAGGAGCATAAAAACCCGACCGTATTAGCCTACACCAGCGATGATGCCATCGGTTTTGCGAAAGGCGAAAAGATGATCGGGATGTACCTCAACGAGGCGCAGGATGAGGAGCAGCACCGGCAGGTTGCCAACGGATTGTCGCTGGCATCCCCTTACATCGGCAGCAAAAACTATGTGGAGCTGGACAACGGCGATGTGGTCTACCTGCCGATGACCTTTGAAACCACCGCAGAGATGGTGGGCGACCTGCGTGTGAAAAAGACGTCCGGCGAGGAGGAAATCCTGGACGAGGGTGCAAACCTGATCTATTGCAGCAACGGTCTGGCAGTTTACTACAACAAGTTGGACGAGGATGGAAAGCTACAGCAAATTCGTTACAAGGACGGTCAGCTCAGCCCGATGTCGGAGGTGGCAGGGAAGGAGAACATCGTTGCGGTCAAAGCCTCTGCGGACGACACTCTGTTGCAGGTGCTCCAGTTGGACGATGAACGCAACACCATCGGCGGCGGCTACCTGTACAACGGTCAGCTGCACCTGCTGGACAGCGAATACACTGTCTACAATATTTCCTCCAAAACCAAGGATGTCTTTGCCATCAAGATGGATGGCGAGGACGGTTTGGTGGAGCTGTATCGAGTCAGCAATCTGGAAACCGGCGAGTTGGAAAAGCTGGGAGGTAAAATCAGCGAAGCAATGCTGTACGGCGACGGTTCGGTGAGCTTTGTAGGCGACTGCGACCTTGCTTCCAACAAATATAACCCAATCGGCAGCCTGTATCTGTATGACCCAGCCACCGGTGCAGTCGAAAAGATGGCGGACAATGTAGCCGCTGTGCTGGAATCGACCGTCCGTTCGAGCGGCTGGCTCAATGAGAATGCCAAAGAGCTTGCCACCGGCGAGATGATGGGCAGCTCGGAGGAGGAAGACACCCTGTATGCAGGACAGCTGCACTATATCGACGGACAGGGCAATCTGTGCGTGGTGGCAAAGGGCAGCGCAACAGTAGGGGACAGCGGTTTGCAGGGCTTTACCATCTTTGAGAATTTTTACAGTGTGAACGGCTATGCCATCAATTATGATATTGACTTTGCCAGTGCCACCGACAAGGCGCTTTATTGGAGTCTGGGCGACCAGCTCTACCGTTATCAGTTGGGCAGCATGCAGTCCCCACAGGTGCTGCCGCTGGACGAATCGCTGGAAGATAAGGCGGGCAACGATGCACAGGTGGGCTATTTTGTCACCGGCAGCGGGGATGTCGTCGAGGAAACCGAGCAGAAGCTGGTGCTCAAAAACTTTGATGATGAAAGCAGCATCACCATTCTGGAAAATGTCGGTCAGCTCAATCTGATTGGCATGGACAACGATGGAGAGAATATCTATTTCATTTCGGAGGACAACAGCCTGTATACAAAATCGCTGACCAGCCGCTCCAATCCAAAGCGCATTGCATCGGATGTGACACAGGCGGTTGCAACCAGCCATGGGCTGTATTTCCTGAAAAAATCGCAGCAGCAGTCGGTGGTAGGTCAATCCGGCGAGGAACAGGAGGAGCAGACCGACCTGATGTTCCTGCAATATGGTCAGAAGAAGGCAAGCTGTCTGTTGGAGGATGTCAACAGCATTTCCACCATCTATCTGGCAGAATAAGAAAATCGGACAGGATAAGCAAAAGCCTTCGCTGCGTGTAGGAGCGAAGGCTTTTTGATTTGGCAAGGAGGGTATGTTATGTCGAACCCAATCGGGATTTATCTTCACATCCCGTTTTGTATGAGCAAGTGCCCGTACTGTGATTTTTACTCGCTGCCCTACTGCGAGCAGAACGCACAGCAATATGTCGGCGCCTTGCTGCATGCGCTGGACACCGCTCCCGGAAAGGGACGAGAGGTGGACAGCATCTACTTTGGCGGCGGGACACCGGTGCTGCTGGGCGGTGCGTTGCTGGAAATTTTGCAGGGAGTGTACCGAAACTTTTCGGTGCAGCCGGACTGCGAAGTGACACTGGAGGCGAACCCGGCGGCGATGACCCTGCAAACTCTGCGGCAGCTGCATGGGGGAGGATTCAACCGCATCTCGATGGGGGTGCAGTCGGCATCGGACCGGGAGTTGCAAACTTTGGGGCGGCGGCACAGCTTTGAGCAGGCGGTGCAGAGCGTGCAGATGGCGCAGCAGGCGGGTTTTGAAAACGTATCGGTCGACCTGATGCTGGGGACGCCGGGACAGGGACGGCAGTCGGTAGAGCATTTTGTCAGCACCTTTGCACAGCTGGGTGTGCAGCACATCTCCGGCTATCTGCTAAAGATAGAGCCGGGAACGGCGTTTGCCAAAAATCAAATCGAGCTGCTTTGTCCCGACGAGGACCAGAGCGCACAACTGTATTTGGATACGGTCGAACTGATGGAGCGGCATGGATTTTTGCAGTATGAGATTTCCAATTTTGCCCTTCCCGGGCGGGAAAGCCGCCACAACCTGAAATACTGGCGGTGTCAGGAATATCTGGGAGCGGGACCGGCGGCACATTCCTTTTTGGATGGCAGGCGGTTTTACTTTCCGCGTGACCTTGCAGGATTTGTCAACGCATCCGACCCCTGGGAACAGGTGGTGCAGGACGGCAGCGGCGGAGATGCGCAGGAGCAGCTGATGATGCGCCTGCGCCTGCGGGAGGGCATCGACCTTGGGTGGTTTGCCCGCAGCTTTTCGCTGGAGTTGGAGCCGATGTACAAAAGGGCACAGTTTTTGCAAAAACACGGGCTGCTCGAGCTGCAAAAGGGCAGGCTCTTTTTGACTCCGCAGGGCTTTTTGCTCTCCAACAGCGTCATCAGCGACCTGCTGGCAGAAATCTTTTAGGCAAGAGCCAACAAAACTTTGCACAACTTTTAACCGGTTGACACTTGTGCAATATGGTTAATTGTGATAGAATAAATGCAAACCTATGATATGGCGGAGGAGGAGTGTTTTTATGAAAATTCTGGTTCTGGATGGGTTTGCATTGAACCCGGGCGATTTGAGCTGGCAGGGGATCAGGGAGTTGGGGACTCTGGTGGTTTATGACCGCACCGAGCCAATCAGACTGCTCAACCGCATCGGCGATGCACAGGTCATTTTGGTCAATAAATGTCCGATTTCCAGAGAGACCATTGAGGCGTGCCCAAACCTCAAGCTGATTTGTGTGACAGCGACCGGCTACAATACCATCGACCTGGAGGCGGCAAAGGAGCATGGGGTGCTGGTGTGCAACGTTCCGACCTACGCCACTGAATCGGTCACCCAGCACGTGTTTGCGATGCTGCTGGCGGTGACCAACCGTATTTCGGAGCATGTGCAGTCGGTCAAAGCGGGTGACTGGCAGAAGGCACCTGATTTTTCCTACTGGAAGACACCTATCACCGAGATTGCTGGCATGACGATGGGCATTATTGGGACTGGACGCATCGGTATGAGCGTAGCCAAGGTGGCAAAGGCGTTTGGAATGCAGGTGCTGTGCTACAACGGCAACCACCCGCACCCGGAGGAAGAGGACGATCAGCTGCACTTTGTTTCCCGTGAGGAGCTTTTGGCAAATGCAGATGTTATCTCACTGCACTGCCCGTTGACAGAAGAAACCGACCAGATGATTTGCAAGGACAGCATTGCTAAGATGAAGCAGGGGGTCATCATCATCAACACCGCTCGCGGCAGGATCATCAATGACCTTGACCTTGCCAATGCGCTGGCAAGCGGCAAGGTGGGCTATGCCTGCATCGATGTGCTGGAGGAAGAGCCGCCGGTTCACAATTCTCCGCTGATTGAGCAGCCGCACTGTCTGGTGACACCGCACATCGCGTGGGCACCTTTGCAGGCGCGCAAACGCTGTATGCAGATTGTCGAGGACAACATCCGCGCATTCCAGCAGGGACATCCGCAGAATGTGGTCAATCCGTAAATACAATAAAAAGGCACAGCAGAAATTTTCTGCTGTGCCTTTTCTTGTAGCGTTTGCAAAAGGATTCTTTGCCGTCAGGAAAGATGCTCGAGGGCATCGCTGTCGATGACGACATCGGTTTCCAGCCCCAGCGGATGATGCAGCAGCACTTCGCCGCGCGCCATCGGGCGGGTAATCTTCTCCTTTTTGATCAGGCGAATCAGGCGAAAAACCAGCTCGGTGGGGACGATGGAGGTGGTTTTGACCTCGACGCTGGGGACCTGCTCAAAGCAGGTGGAAGCGTGGTAGGTCACAATTTTGCCTTTGCCCTCCAGTTCCTCGCGGGCGTGCAGCTCTCCGCGGGCGCATTTGTTTCCTTGAACCAGGATGTCGCTGCCGTTTTGTTCGACGGTCAGCAGACAGCGGTTTTTACAGACCGGACAGGTCATCTGTACCATAGTGGGATACTCTCCTTACTGTGCGATTTGATTTTACAGGTAGCGGCGGCGGTTGACGCGGCGGTATTTCTTGCGCCGCTTGTTCTGGATGATGTTGATGATGATGGCAAACAATACGACCAGCACCACAAACAGGA
>OFMB01001755.1_pt1 | contig 9701 bp, 11 predicted proteins | sample 1541111 | NCBI WGS metagenome assembly OFMB01 (sample SAMN04209241, study PRJEB22552) | human gut metagenome | biome: gut; material: feces | host: Homo sapiens | place: USA: Oklahoma
CGCTCCGAAATCGCAAGCGTCCGCCAAAATCTCGGGCAAGCCCGAACTTCGGCTCGCCGCCGCAATAGATCAGTCGGGGTGACAGGATTCGAACCTGCGACCTCACGGCCCCCAGCCGTGCGCTCTAACCAAACTGAGCCACACCCCGATGACTTACCTATTATATATAATTTAATGGCAGTTGTAAAGGATTTTTCCATATATCATTCGCAAAAACGTAAGTCGTTCATATTATAATAATGAATTTACAACAAAAGGAGATACCGCCAATGGCAACTTGTCAAACAAATAATCAGATGCGTTATATGCGCCGTACAATGCCCGACACCTCCTGCCCGTGTCACGAAACAGTTCCTATGAACGGATGTCCGAATACCCGGGACTTTTTCCCTGCAAATATGCCGATTGCAATGGCATATGTTCCATGGCAAAAATGGCAGAACATTTATGAACCGTGCCGCGCTCTTAAAAACGGAACGATCTTTGAGGAATTAAATAAACCATTCTCAGGGAAAGGAGCCTGCTGCCGATGAAAAACTATCCTTATTCTAACTCAAACTGTTCTGTCACAAATAATAATACTCAAGACTGTTCTTTAAATAACGCTTCAATGAAAAATATGCATCGTTCTATGAACCGAAACCAGCTTATGGAGCATATCAACCAGGTTAGTTTTGCTGTTGACGAAGTAAAACTTTATCTCGATACGCATCCTTGCGACAGCGAAGCGCTTGCGTATTTTCATGAAATGAGCGCCCACCGCAACGACGCTTTAAAACAATATGCTTCTGCCTACGGACCACTGACTGTCGACACAGCCGATTATTCCTGTGCCGAACGATGGAACTGGATCAATGAACCGTGGCCATGGCAGGAAGGAGGATGCTGATTTATGTGGAATTATGAAAAACGTCTTCAATATCCGGTAAAAATCACACAAACCAATCCTAAAATTGCAAAGATCATCATCAGTCAATTCGGAGGTCCCGACGGAGAACTGGCCGCATCTATGCGCTATCTCTCTCAAAGATATACTATGCCGTATAAGGAAGTAACAGGAACGCTAACCGATATAGGAACAGAAGAACTCGCTCGTAGAAGATGAAGCTAATTAAATAATGATAAGATGATGCAATATTTCTCCCCGGAGCTGATACTCCGGGGAATATTTTTAATATAACTGGAATTTATCAAGCGCAATGCCGAAACATCCGGCATATCCGTCCTGCCCGTTTCCTACTTCATTGTCGAATTGCCACGGATAGTAACCGCCGCCAATCGGAGCAACTCTGTACTGCGCTTTTTGATAACCATATTTTGCAACAATATCCGCCGGAGTATCATAATATACCTCTACGGCATCGATCACAGCTCCCGGATATCCAGCATAGCCGTTGTTTGCGTCAGACCAGTTACATCCGGTTACGTAAGGTAACCATCCCTTGCCCTTTACATGCACGCGGTATTTTACAGTACCTTTATTAACCTTTATCGCGATACCGGCGATTGTACGACCCGGAAGTCCTGCAAAATCAGACAGGTTATTCACAAAGGGCAGGATTGTTCCGTCGGTCAACATAACGCCATAAGTAAACACAATGCCGGGATCACCGGATGCTGCACTGCTTCCGCCTCCACTGACAACCGGAGCATCCGGCAACTTGTCCATTCCCATATACTCACGGATTTTATTAATAAAATATGTTTTACAGCCAGATGTGCCCCCATGAATCTCTACAGATCTGTGCGGGCACGCTGTCGCGAATACCTCCTTGTGCAGCCGGATTGTATTCGTGTTTGGAACGATACCGTACTGCTTACACTTCTGCGCCGCCAACTTCAACGCATTCTCTTCATTTTTCTTAAAGATTTCCAAATCCCCCATACTCTGACAGACCTCGATCGAATAATAGTTCCGGTTTCCGTCTGTCTGCCCGCAGTGCCATGCTGCGTAGGCATCATCTTCCGCATACAAGATCCCGTCACTAGCTACATAAGCGTGAGCAAATCCGTTTTCTAACGGATGCGTTTGCAGCCATTTTCTGTAAAACGCTGCATTTGCATTTTGTGATCCTGCATCGTTGTGAATAAAAATTCCTCTCGGATTTCCACCTCTAAGTCCTGCTACTCCTCTACAAATACTCATGTTCTTCTCCTTTCTTCCGGCATTTGCACCGGCGCAAAAGAGGGCGATCACTCGCCCTCTGAATCTCCATCTTTATTTACGACCTTGTCTGCAACCTCTAAACCTTTAATCAATATAATCGGCACGTTAAATCCAGCTTCTACGAAATTTTCCAAAATCGAGCGAATCTCATTTATAAGCAAGCTGGCCAGTACGAACCATCCAAGCAATGTAGTGATCCCTAAATCTACACCGATCGCCTTACCGATCTCGATAAAGATTGCCGATGCCCCAAACGCAACCATAATCATAAGCCAGTACCCCAACTTCTTAAGGACGCCTTTCCAGCCTCTGACAGAGTTTTCTTTGTTGGCCATCTTGCTCTTCATCCACCCGGTTATCCAGTCTGCTACATTAAGTAGCAAAAAGGCTGCAAATAAGATCCAGTGCTCTCCTAATATGTAGGACAACACCGCCACAATCGCTCCTGCAATCGCATTGTATCCGTCAATAATTGCTTCTGCATAATTCATTTTCATATTCCTCACTTTCCTTTCTCGTTATGCAACTTCTTTCCAGAGACTCTCGGATCCAACTGCACCCGGTTCCCACACATTGCTGTCTACAAGAGACTCCCACGTTTTCCCTTTATGTGTTACCCTATCACCTTTTTTGTATGGGTTTGTGCTGTTTGGCTGCTCCCACGGCAATACTTTTCCGGTCGGATCTGTAAGCACCTTAGCATATAAACTTGAGGCAGTATCCGGCGCCCATGTTTCCTGCGAAGTGTGGTTTTGTAGCACTTTATACAGTACTTCCATATACAGCAAATATTTTCCTGTTTTATAGGAAACAGATGCACCGCTCCATTTGTCATATAACTCTTTTACCTGCAACGCTTTCTCATCCTCTGTAATTTCTTCCGCGGACATTTTGGCCATTGTAAACACTGACATGTAAGTGTCAGGGAGACTTCCGCTGCCGCTTTCAATCTCTTCTTTTACTTTTTTCAGTTCTTCTGCTTGCTGCCTCGCCGTTTCTTCTAAGTTTTCAATCCGTTCGTCTGTGTCCGCTGCAGTTTGTCGCATTTCCATCTCAAACACTCCGCCGGTTTCTTCTTTGATGTACTTAAACTGCGTGTAATTTTCATAAGTGGCTATCTGCTGCTGATTTTCAAAGTAAGTCATTCTTTGTGTTGCAAATGTGTCACCAAAAAGCGCCTTTAGTGATTCCGTCGTCACAAGGATCATTCTGATGTGCAGCACACCGTCTGATTCCGTGACGGATTGCACTTCGATCTGTCTGCTGTCGTTAAATACTATTTTTTTCATAGTTTTTCTCCTTTTTTTATTTTTTCGGGTATTTATATGGATATTTTCGACCTTCCGCTTGCGCGATCCCGGCGTATCTGTATGGGTACTTTCCCGGATATCGTTTTGCATTGCTGTACGTCTCTTCTATTGTGATTTCGATTTCGATTTCTCCTCCGGCTGCTGCCGGATTCGGTTCGATTCGTACGTCCGTAACCTGTATCAAGTCCGGCAGCCTCCTTCCTATTCATCTGTTGCCTCAACAGTGATTGTGATTTCTTCGCCCGCTCCGATCGGATTTGGAGTGATATCGATGCTGATTACCACCGGGGCGTTTGGATCGTACGTTACCTCTCTTGTAACCGTAGTTACTTTTCCGGCCAAACTTGTTGCTGTAATCATGATCACGTTTCCTCCCGGTGATAATGATATCTGTTTGTTAAATTGTCCTGTGCCGTCAAGTGTGACTGCCCCCTGATCCGTATTTCCCACTTTAATCGTCACCCTGCAGTCCGGGCTTGCTTTACCGGATACGGTGATCTGCTTTTCGTTTGTGACTAACGCTTCTGGTGGACTCGTGATATTTAATGTCGGAGCAATCGTGTCTACCACAAATGATGCTGTCTTTTCGATTGCCGCGTTGTCGTCGTTATCTGATGCATTAATTTTAACTGTGTGCGCTCCGTTTTGCACCGTTGCCGTGTAGCTGCATTTGTATCCGTTTTCGATCGGTATTTTTGTAATACCTTCTTTGATTTCCGCGCCGGAATCAATTTTTACGGATATGCTGTTTGCGTTTGCTCCCGATTCTGCGTCTGTTACGGTAAACTCTACCTGTACACTATTACTTCCGAGATACGCGCCTTGTGCCGGTGATGTGATTGTAATAATCGGTGCCGCTCCCTCTTTTACGCGTAACATCATTTTGTCTCCGAATATCGGATCGTCTTTGCCGATTGTCGTCACATTTCCGGCCACATCTGTAATTTTTAGCTGTGACTCATATTTATGATCTTTTTCTCCCCACGATGTTTTTCCGGGAGCGTTGATCTTTTTTCTATAGGTTCTCCCGCTGTCGAGCGGGATCTCATATACTTGTCCATTTAGGTAATACTCTACTTTTTGTATGGCCATTTTATCACCCTTTCTTTTTTATTTATTTGAATAATGCATATTTGTCGGAGGTATCATCCGATTTTACAAAAATAAAAAACTACATTGTCGAAGAAGGTAGCAACTCCAACGGTAAATATCGCAAGTGGAACGACGGAACGCTCGAAATGTGGTTCGATTCGCCGTTTACGTGCGCGATCGGAACAAAAGCCGGCAGCATTTACACAAGCGGACAATTTACATTAAACTTCCCGGTTGTATCAAAAACGAGATGTAATATCGTGCTTACAATAGGCGCGGGCGGTGCAATATGGGGTAAAATATACGGATCTGCAAATAGCTATAAATCAAGCTTTTCGTATCATCTGCTTGCTGCTACGGTATGGAATACAGCAAGTTTTGATTTATCTTATTATGCACGAGGTACTTGGAAGTAATAACTGTTATCCGACTTCCCACTCAGCATCAATAAAAAGGTAATTATTTGTGGCTTTTGGGATACAGAAAAGCAGATTGCCGTTTGCTTTTGCTAAAGAGGTACAGGCAACTGAATTTTTATATGTTCCATCTGACGCAGTTACATTGACAGCAGTATCAATTAACGGTCGGTACTGTGACGGTATCGTAAAAGCATTGTTGTACACATTATTTGCAACAATTATAGCGGTTGTGTAGATTTCCATGTTTAGGTGTATCGTGTTACCGATCTTGTAAGAGTTGTTTACTATTGTTTTCCAAATCCCAGTGTTCAATCCGAGATCAGTCGGTGTGAGCATCTTTTTATCGTGATACAACTGTAACTCTGACAAATATGCATTTAACATAGGGATTGTCGGGATGCTTTCGAACATCTTTTCTACTTTTGTGATGCTTAATCCTTCAATTTTCACTCGATAGAGCGGCATTTCTCTGATTTTTCCCGATTGGTACAAATCGTTTTGTGTTAGCGCCGGATCGGTTGCCGCCCCGGTTGTGGATGCGCCCTGTTTGACCTCTAATGTATAGGTGTCGATGCCGCCTGTTCCCGTGGTGACGAATTTTGCTATGATGATGTCGTTTCGGTTTCTTCCGGATTGCCCGTTGACGATCTCGCAATCAATATAATCTCCGTACTGGATGCGGGCAAAATGTCCGCCTACTACGATAACTCCGTCTTTTACCCTGACTTTATTGTTACTGATTACTTGACTTTCACATTGCTGGCCGATCATCATGACCCCGTCTGATCCGACGATGCTCTGATAAATCGCTGCGTCGTCTTCCGCGCAAATATGTGCCTCCGCCGCTGGGTCGGTATTGATTGTAATTCCTTTCAACTTTCCCATTTAATCATCTCCTTTTACTTTATATTCTGTTGTTGTTTTTCCGTTTTTTATTTTTATGATTTTCCTGACGATCGGCTGTTGTAGTCTCGTCCCTGTAATTTCTTCATATCCGCCGACAATATCGCCGATTTCCAAGTCAATCCCTTCTACGTTGACGTTGATGCTTTTATAGTTTTGCAGCTCTTTCAGTCGCTTTGTTCCATCCTCTTCCAGCTTTTCTTTGTCCGCGCTCGAAAACTCATAAACCGCTTCGTTTTCTTCGAGTCCTGTGTAATACGGAGTCTTTCCGACGCTTCCGTCTTTTTGTACGTATAAATGCAGAATGATCCTTTCTTCGTTTTGTCCTTTTCCGGCACAGATTAAGTGATTCACGCCACCTCTGTAATCTTTTACGGTAAACTGCACCTCTCCATCTTGCGAGTATTCCAGCGTTTCCGAATAGTTTTTGATCTGTACGGCTCTGACGGAAACGTATCCATAATCAAGGTTTTCCGGCTCAACGTAGCTGATCTGCAGGCGATATCCTTGAGTGCTTAACATTTTATCGACTGCATCATATAACGTGACGTATCGGTCGATCTGCCAGCCTGTGACGGTGATCCCCGCCTTTTCTTCCGGTACAAAAAAAAGACCGTCGAATCGGTCTTTGATAAGTTCTCTCAAGATGTCGTTCAAGTCTCCGCTCACCGTCAGGTGGTCCTCTCCCTCCGGCGGTTCTATGATTTTTTGCTTTAACAGTCCTCTCCACGTTGTGCCGCACCACACAATTTCTTGCGTTTTGGTCATCACTTCGAGGCTGTTTAGGATTCCGCCGTATTCTGTTCCCGGTACAAAAATGCGATTTCCGTACCAGTACCATTCTTTTGCCCACTCTTCCTGCGGTAAGCGGATTTCAAAGTCGTCCGTATCTCCAAGATCCATGTCGATCGCAACGCTCTGATCTAAAAATCCCAGCTCTTCTCCGTTTTTTCGGGCAATGATAAATTCCAGTGGGAATAGGTCTGCGTTTCGCACGATCAAGTCTCGTGTCTCTTCTGTTACTCCGCCATTATCCCCAGTCGCGGTAATCATTACCGGGTAAACCGCTTCTTTCGCTTTCGTTGTCGGCGCGTTTAGTTTTCCTTGGTAGCGATTTTCTCCGATTTCCGGTAAATTCTGCGTATTCCCGTTTAGCGCTGCTTCCACCCGCTCCATCTTGGTTCGCTCCTTTCCTCGTAGATCGTTAAGTCCCAGTCGAATTTACCCGACCACACAACTTTTTGTCGTCCGGGCGGGATCTTCTTGAAAAATGTCTTTCCCTTTTCCCTGTTATGAAACGCGTTAACTTTTTCTCCGTTTTTTGACACTTTCGTAACGGTCCTCGTGCGGCTGTCTATCTCCAACCGCTCTCCTTGCTCTAAAACAATGTTGACCAAATAGCTTTTATCTCCGATGATGACTTGAGGGTTTGCAACCGGTCCGTAAATTACAAGTGTAAAATTTACGTCTGTAAAATGAGGGTTTTGGATGTATGTGTTATTCATGCCATTTGCGTAGCGGCATGGGTAACGCCCGGGGTAGCGTTTATTGTCTGAAGACGATACACCGTAACTGTGAAATGTGTACGGGTTTTCTTTTGTCCATATCGGGCGCGGACAATACAATTTTATTTTATTCTGTGAATAATAGACTGCTATATCCGACGTTTCTGTCTCAGATGATGTTACAAACCCTTCTATGTAATAATCTCCAAAATAAATTGTTCCCGGTCTTTTCAGCAAAACATCCGTTTCAAACGCGTCCTGTATTTCATCCAAGAAGGTTTTTCGGTCTTCAAGTGTTCCTCTAATCGTGAAAGTAATTTCGTACTCCGCCGCGTCTTTCTCAAAACCTTGTACAGCTTCTCCTATTTTTCTTTTACTCGTTTCCGGCTTCCATGTATGTTTGTGGAAATTTCCGCTCGTTGCTCTCATTCTCGCATCGTAAAATTTGTATTCTTTCCCTTCCGAATTGATATATCGTATCATTTTGTCTTACCTTTACGCTTCTGCTAAAGCTCTTCCTAATTCTCGTCTGTCTAAAAACATTGTAACTTCTTGTTTTTTCCCCGCTATGGCGATTAATATTTTCTCGATCGCGTCTAGTGTCTCCTCGATTTCACGCCGCCCGTTTTCGTTCCCTGTTTTTTCGATTTTTGCCGTGTATGATAAATCTGTAACCAATGGATCATACGCAGCTTTTTTTATAAAGTCCGTGGAGTCTGTCACTAATTTTGCATCACCCGAAATTCCGTTTGCAATTCCTTGATCGATCATTCTTCCTACATATTCGCCCCACCGCGATGGCGAATGGATTCCGAAGAAGTCAAGAATCTTGTCTTTAAAGTCTCCTAAGGCGCTTTTTACTGCATCCCACAGTGCACCGGCTGCGTTTGCTAATCCATTCGCGATTCCTTTTATGATGTTTAATCCGATTTCTCCCCAATCTACGGATGTAAACTCATTTTTTATGTTGGTTATAATCGTCGGAATTTGTGCGATCAAATTCGGGATCGCTCGTATAAGTCCCGCGGCTAATTTCCCGATGATTTCGATTCCGCTTTGCAGCACTGACGGCAGATTCCTTCCTATCGCCGCTACATATTGCATGATTGCGCTTCCTGCTGCCGATGCAATCTGCGGCAAATTCGTTATAATACCGTTGACAAGATTTAAAATAAGCTCCGCTCCCTTTTGCATTATCGTCGGAAGCATCGACTGCATTCCGCTAACAAAACTTACTATTGCTTCGCCTGCCATCGTAATTAATTGTGGGAGCGATTCTAGTATTCCATTCGCAATTTTCGTCACCATCTCGACGCCTTTGTTTAAGAATTCCGGTAATTTCTCCGATATTCCCGTCATGATCGTGTCTACTATATTTGTATCTGTTCCCAGTGTTTCAACCGCCGCTGTCTCCAATCCCGTTTTTAATCCCGTTATCAGATTTTGTGCAACAAGCAGCCAATCCATTGTTAAAATCGCATTTGCAAAAGATGCTACCAAGTTCAGCGCCGCCTCCGCAAGGTACGGAAGCGCTGTTATAATTCCTGTTACAAGCGACGTCACAAACGAAACTCCTGATTCTAATATTTGATCGCTGTTTTCTGCGATCATGTTCAGCCCTGCCGCCGCAAAATCCTTTCCGAGCAAATCAGGAATTGACGCCAGCACATTTCCGATCATCGGTATTAAGTTACCCGTCAAAAATGTAGCGACCGTTTCTCCTACCTGTTTTAATTCGTCCGTGATATCCTCTCCGATAGCGATATTTCCAAGTAGATTGTTAAACGCCGCTTTCATGGATGCCAAAGACCCCGACAGTGTTGTTTCCGCTTCTTTCGCCGTTGTTCCTGTAATTCCAAGTTCTCCTTGTATTACATGAATCGCCGAGTATACGTCTGATAAATTATTGATATCATACTTTACTCCTGTAATTTTTTCCGCATCCGCAAGCAGCCGCTCCATTTCCGTTTTTGTGCCGCCGTATCCTAGTTTTAGGTTGTCCAGCATTGTGTAGTTTTGCTTTGCAAAGCCTTGATATGCGTTTTTGATATCCTCCATGTTCGATCCCATTTTGTTCATGTTATCGGACATGTCTGTCATTGCCATATCTGCCACATCTGCCGCTTTAGCTGTATCATTTCCTAAACTTTGTAACAGACTCGCGGAGAAGCTTGTTGTTAACTGCATGTATTCGTTTGCGCTCATCCCAGCCGTCTTGTAGGCGTTCGCAGCGTTTTGTTTTACTTTCTCTGCACTGTCTTTAAATAGTGTTTCAATTCCGCCTATGCTTTGCTCTAGTTCTGCA
>OFMB01001760.1_pt1 | contig 9689 bp, 7 predicted proteins | sample 1541111 | NCBI WGS metagenome assembly OFMB01 (sample SAMN04209241, study PRJEB22552) | human gut metagenome | biome: gut; material: feces | host: Homo sapiens | place: USA: Oklahoma
TAGCAATACCGCCAGCGACATTGACTATCAAAGCATGGTCAAAAATATCATTGATTAAAAGAAATATTTTCCCGTTCCAAACCGGCAAAGGAGCATCGGAAGTTGAGACGGAGGAATCCAAAATTGTAAAATCAAATTACTCCCTTTAAAACAAGCCACAAAGGATTTTGTCCAATGTGGCTTGCTGTAGTTATAATTTACTCTCCATATGGTGTTTTAGATTCAGCTACCTTCGACAAAGTCTCCTGATTACCCATATCATATGTCACCACTTTATGCTCTGATTCAGTGAAGGTAGACGAACCCCCAATGCCAAAATATTTTTCAAAGAAAGTTTTCAGTTTATCAATAACTCCCTGTTTCTTCTTAGCCCTATTGTCACCACCAAAACGTGAAATCGGTGGCATAAGTTTATCTATGTCCGTTCCGGCTGTTTTGATTTCTCCATCACGGAACGCATTCTCCATGAACTTCCGTGTATCTTCCGGCTTCAACTTTTCTTCCGTGATAATCGCATTAAGGTCATGAGCGCGCTGTTCCACCACATACTCATGCCATTCATTCATGACATCATCTACATCATTGATTCCTGCAATAAAAGTTTCAATGAGCTGCTTCTTGCTACGAAGCTCTGGGCTGGCATCAATTGCCTTATTGATGGTTATCAACACTTCCTTATCTTCGCAGTGGGTATCATGGTACTTCTTTACGAGCATAAGAATATAATCAATATTGATTTCTATCTGCCGGATCAGTTCAATCTCAAATACTACATCATCCGTAATATCCGTGCTTTCCTGACGCTTGCGTTTCCACTCATCACGTAAGTCCTGATAGCGTCCAAGGTAATCCTGTAAATCACGTTCAGAAATCAGCTCGTTCCCCTTGAATTCATCAAAGGAAAGCAAAAGATTTCTCATACGAAGAATCGCACCAAACAAAGCGATAAAATCCTTCTGGTTCTGTTCTCCGACAATCTGTGGGTCTGACAGAGGAAAATTATTGTTCAAATCTTCCACCATATCCACATATCCTGGCATTGGCTTGCCATCTACAGATTCATATCCGTAATAATAATCCTTAAAGCTCTGCAATAGAACGATTCCTCCGGCATTCTTGTCTCCAAACAGGGAAATAGCACTATCCACACGCTTTTGCAGATTTCGGAAACATACAATACTTCCAAAGGTCTTGATAGAATTCAGAATACGGTTGGTACGGGAAAATGCCTGTATCAATCCGTGCATTTTCAGATTCTTGTCTACCCACAACGTATTCATAGTTGTGGCATCAAAACCTGTAAGGAACATATTTACTACGATCAGAATATCCAGCTCCTTGTTTTTCATACGAAGCGACACATCTTTATAGTAATTTTGAAATTTATCACTTGAGGTATCGTAATTCGTATGGAACATTTTATTATAATCGTCAATAGCTTCTTCCAGAAATTCTCTGGATGGCTGATCAAGGGCAGAGGTATCCTCTGAATTTTCTTCATCCAGAATACCATCTGATTCTTCCTCATTTGCACCATAACTGAAAATGGTTGCAACTCGAAGCTTCTTGGTCGGGTCTGCTGCCATCTGCTTCTTAAATTCCTGATAATACAGTTTTGCCATCGGAACACTTGATACTGCAAAAATGGAATTAAAACCACTGATACGCTGTTTCTGCTTGATTTCCTCTACCTCATCTCGTTTGGCAGAAGCCACCTCTGTAATATTAGTCAGCGTATTATATATGTAAGTTTTATCCCCACGATAGGTCTTCTGGTCAAAATGTTCCAGTATGTACTGTGTTACAATTCGGATACGCTCAGGAGCCATCATAACCTTTTCACGGTTGATGTCCCAGACCATCTCATCCGTGATTTCTTCTTCCACATCCATCGTTTTAATATAATCCACCCGGAATGGAAGAACATTTTTATCGTTAATCGCATCCACAATCGTGTAGCTGTGGAGCTGGTCTCCAAAGGTCTGACCTGTAGTAAAGAATTCTGGATTTTTTGCTCTGCCGGAATTAACAGAGAAAATCGGTGTTCCTGTAAATCCAAACAGATGATATTTCTTGAAATTCTTCACAATCGCAGTGTGCATATCTCCAAACTGACTGCGGTGGCACTCATCAAAAATAATAACGATATGTTTCGTATACACTTCATGCCCCGGATTCTTTTTTATAAAGGTAGCCAGTTTCTGAATTGTAGTAATAATGATGTGTGCGTCCGGGTCTTCCAACTGCCGTTTTAATATGGTTGTCGAGGTATTGCTGTTGGCTGCCCCCTTTTCAAAACGGTCATATTCTTTCATGGTCTGATAGTCCAGATCCTTACGGTCAACCACAAACAGCACCTTGTCAATATAAGGAAGCTTCGATGCCAGTCTTGCCGTCTTGAACGAAGTCAACGTCTTGCCGGAACCCGTGGTATGCCAGATGTAACCACCACCCTCGACACTGCCGTACTTCTTATAATTATTGGCAATTTCGATACGATTGAGAATCCGCTCCGTAGCCGTAATCTGGTACGGACGCATGACCATCAACATATCCTCAGATGTAAAAATACAATACTTCGTAAGGATATTCAGAATCGTATGCTTTGCGAAAAAGGTCTTTGTAAAATCAATCAAATCAGGAATCACACGGTTATTGGCATCTGCCCAGAAGCAGGTAAACTCAAAACTGTTACTGGTCTTGGTCTTACTTGCTCCCCGTTTCTCATGTTCCTTTTCCGCATTCCTTCTAGTGCTGTTGGAATAATACTTTGTGTTTGTACCATTGGAAATGACAAAAATCTGAATATATTCATACAGTCCGCATCCCGCCCAGAAAGAATCCCTCTGGTAGCGGTTGATCTGATTGAATGCTTCACGGATAGCAACTCCTCTGCGTTTCAGTTCAATATGTACAAGAGGCAGACCGTTTACCAATACGGTAACATCATAGCGATTGTCATGCTTCGCACCATTTTCCGTGCCAATCACATACTGATTGATAACCTGCAGCCTGTTGTTATGGATGTTCTTCTTATCTATGAGTGTAATATTCTTGGAAGAACCGTCATCACGAGTCAGGACTTGGACATTGTCCTCCTGTATCTTCCGGGTCTTTTCCACGATATGCTCATTGGGATTGGCAACGGCATTTTTGAAGAAATCATCCCACTCTGTATCCGAAAACTGATAGTTATTCAGTTCCTCTAATTTATTACGGAGATTGGCAATCAGGTCTTTCTCCGTGTGAATAGGCAGATATTCATATCCCTGTTCACAGAGCAGACGGATAAACTCCTGTTCCAGTGCTGCTTCGCTCTGATAACTGTCAGAACGCTTCTTGACTGGCTCATATTCTGTGACAACGGTATTCTCCGATGTCTCCGCTACAATATTAAAGTACGGCACATCCTCGCCTCCTTACTTTGGTAATTCTTTAAAGGATAACAGCTTATCCCTGTAATATTCATACTGCTTCTGACGAGCTTCGATTTCTGCCGGAAGTCCAGCGGACAGGTCGTTGCAGAGAATGTTAAAGCTGTCGAGAATAGATACTATTCTTTCTTGTTCCCACATTGCTGGAATTGCAATAACAACTTCCTTTATTTGTCCAGCAGTCACAAGCGGTTGTCCACCACCTTTTGCGTAGCGATTCAACCCCATGTTTACAAGTTGATAATAAACATATTTGAGATTATATTCATTTTTTACATCTATAATAAGCGTATTATCAGACACATCATAGTTACCCTCTGCTAAATGTGTATATCCGGCATTAGCTCCGACTCTAGCGACCAGAATATTTGTCTTGTTATAAACTGCCTCATTTGTTTTCGCAATTATGCCAGTAGATCCATAAACTGGATATCTACCAATACTATCCTTTGTTTTGGCTTTCCCAGATGAAATCGAGTGACAAATTTTACTCAGTGGTAACATAACATAACCAAACACATACTGAATGAGCTTAATTGCGCTCAGCTCTGTCTGTCTGTCTGTCTGTCTGTCTGTCTGTCTGTCTGTCTGTCAAGATTGTGTTGCCTGTTTCAGCGAATGTCAAGAGCAAATCACGATAATATTCATATTGCTTCTGACGTGCTTCTATTTCGGCTGGCAAGCCAATGTTCAGATCCGTACAGATGGCTTCAAAATTGTCAAGAACATTAACAAGCCTTTTCTGTACATCCAATGTCGGAACAGGAACAGGGAATTGATTTAGCATCGGTCTTCGAATAGATGCTACTGACCCCTGAAACATAGTTTTCTGTATATATGGTAAAAATGCCGATCTCATATAGTGAAAATAATATCTTGGTAATACATCTGGAGTATTTATATGAATTCGGTATGCTCTTTGATGTAAAGCATATTTTCCTTCAACATAATGAAATACCTTTCCCACACCTACTCCATCACCAGCAGTAATAATGGCGGTTTCATCATATTCATATTCATTTTTTCGCAACGGTTCCTGTGAGCGGACATAAAAAGGATATTTACCTTCTTCAAGTCCTTCATTAGTATTACTACTACCCGTACCAATATCAGCAATATCAGCTAACGGAACAATTTTAACATTGTTATCGAATGTCAGCATTTTATTACGATAAAATTCATACTGTTTCTTCCGAGCTGTAAGCTCGGCTGTAAGCTCGGCTGTAAGTAACGTGAAAGAGTCCAAAATATGGACTATTTCACGTTGTACCTCCAGAGGAGGTACAGGGAGCTTAATGCTTTTTAATGTATCTGGTGTCACCTCAATTACTTTTGTCCCATGCGCAAGCTTTCTTTTTTGAGTAAAAAACATTTGAGAATGAAAATAATACACTAAATACTTTGGATTTTGATTATGACTAATAATTGCGGAATGACCGCTTACTGCCACATCTTCATTTCCTAACCATGCAAGACATTTACAAACATCTTCTATATTTTCGCTAGTTACTGCCATTATTATATCATTCGTTTTAGCAAATTTTTGTTTTTTTGCTCTTTCTTCTGTAATAAACGTAATCGTCTTATCCGTAAACAGACCATACTTTGTATATATTTGTCCATAATGAATACATGGAACCCCTCTATCACAGAAATCCTTTTTTTGAAAGTTACCACCTCGTGCAATTGTAGCAATTTCTCCAAGACTCTTATATTCTACTCCATTAGGGCAAAGCTCCGCAATCAACTCATCTAACTTACTCACATCGTTACCTCAAAATCTTTCTTCCTTAATTTACTAAGATATAAATCAAGGTCATATAATTGTTTTATTTGCAATTCTGCCACATGATATAAGTCTTCTAACTCAATTCCTATATATTTGAAAAAATGCATTCCGTCAGCCTTTTGCGAATACACATTTAAAATGTAATCAGCTTTTTGATTCTTTGTACTTTCCCTCAGTCCATTAAAATCTAAATGATACCAATCACTGTCCCTTGAAAGTTGTTTTGTAATCATTGAAGTTTTGCTCATAATATCTACGCAAATAAAATCACCATCAAGCCCAAATTTTCCATGTCTATTTGTACCTAGTGGATGTGCCACCACAAAAGACCGTAATGCCTTAAAAAATTTCAATGATTCTACAACTTCTGCCTTCTCAAGGTAATTATCTTTATCAACAATATCCTTCCTTAAAATCTTTGGAAGTTCAGTATATGCTTCACATATCCAATCAACTAACACAATTATAAACACTAGCTCTTTCATAGTTTTATCTGATAAGTTATGAAACTCTCTGTTTAAATCCTGTATACAATAATTAATTTTTTGAAGATAATCACAACTTCTATAATAACTATCTTTGTTTCCCCACACCCACTGTTTATCAATCCCTTTACCAATCTCATTTAAATTTTTAAGTTCATCCATACAAACATTTACCCCATTTCGATTTCCGCAATAATCTTATCAATCTCATCACGTAGCACTTGCTCACGAGCAACAATTTCCTTAATTTCCGCATTCAACTTCACGATGTCAATTTTCTCTCTGGTATCTTCAGCTTCGACATATGTAGATACAGACAAATTGTAATCATTGCCAGATACTTCTTCATAGCTTGCCAGATGTGCAAAATGCTCCACTTCTTCACGCTTAGCAAACACATCCACGATACGGTCAATATTCTCTGGTGTCAACTTATTATTGTTGGTCACCTTCACACACTCGCTTGTGGCATCAATAAACAGAGTTTTATTATCCGTCTTATTCTTTTTCATTACCATAATACAGGTTGCAATCGAAGTACCAAAGAACAGATTACTCGGCAACTGAATAATACAGTCCACATAGTTATTGTCCACAAGATATTTGCGGATTTTCTGCTCTGCACCACCACGATACATAATTCCCGGAAAGCATACAATGGCAGCAGTTCCATTAGACGCAAGCCATGACAAGCTGTGCATAATAAATGCCATATCCGCTTTACTCTTTGGTGCCAAAACTCCTGCCGGAGCAAAACGAGGGTCGTTGATGAGCAGTGGATTTTCGTCTCCTGCCCACTTGATAGAATACGGTGGATTAGACACGATCAATTCAAACGGCTCATCATCCCAATGTTGCGGACTAAGCAATGTGTCTTCACAGGCAATATCAAATTTATCAAATCCCACATCATGCAGAAACATATTAATACGGCACAGGTTATAGGTTGTGATATTGATTTCCTGTCCATAAAAACCGTTACGGATAGCATCCTTTCCAAGAATTTTCTCAGCCTTCAGAAGCAATGAACCAGAACCGCAAGCCGGATCATATACTTTATTGATTTCTGTTTTCCCTACAGTTCCAAGACGTGTGAGTAATTCGGATACATCTGCAGGAGTAAAAAACTCTCCACCAGATTTTCCGGCATTTGATGCATACATAGTCATAAGGTACTCATACGCATCACCAAAGGCATCAATTGAATGGTCTTTCACATCCCCCAGATTCATTTCGCCTACACCATTTAATAGTTTTACAAGCTTTTCATTACGCTTCGCTACAGTAGAACCTAATTTATTGCTATTTACATCATAGTCATCGAACAGTCCGGCAAAGTCACTCTCTGCCTCACTGCCTTTCGCTGATTCCTCGATGTGACGGAACACACGCTCCAGTGTTTCATTTAAGTTTTCATCATTCGCAGCATTGGCTCGAACATTACAGAAAAGTTCACTCGGAAGGATAAAAAATCCTTTTTCCTCTACCAGTCCTTCTTTTGCTTCTTCTGCATCCTCATCAGGCATTTTTGCAAAATCAAACTCCGTATTACCTGCATCAATTTCACCGCTGTTTATGTAATTACACAGGTTTTCGGAAATATAACGATAGAACATTGTGCCAAGAACATAATTTTTGAAGTCCCAACCATCGACTGCTCCACGCAGTTCATCTGCAATCGCCCATATTGCACGGTGCAGTTCATCACGTTCCTGTTCTTTTTTGGTATCAACCATTCTCTTTCCCTCCGTTATCCTCTGATACAAATTCCAGAATATCGTCAACGCCACAGTTCAGAACACGGCATATACTCTCTACGCTTTCGAGGGAAATATACCCATTACGTTTCAGCCGTGTGATGATATTTGCGGAGAAGCCCGCCTCCTGTTGCAACTGTGCATTCGTCATATTTTTTTCTATCAGTAAATGGAATAATTTTTTGTAACTGACTGCCATGTCATCCTCCATCATTTTTCCAACAGATTTAAGAAAAGTGTATCACGAAAACGTGATTTTTTCAATCTGTACAATTATCCTATCCATCCTTATCTCTAGATTAGATAAGATAGATATTATTCTTATCAGTCTAAATACTCTCTCTCAGTTTCATTACCTTGTCCTTTGAACACTCCAAGGCAACCAAAAAGGACATCCCTTGACCCGTAATAATTACGGTTCAGGAATGTCCTTTTTCGCTACTTAACAGTAAGAAACCTTAAGTCCAGTCTGTTCCAACACATAAGCCTTTATCTGATTATACGTTGCCTTTCCTTTGAACTCTGATAAATCCATATTCTCTTAAGAGAAGTCAACGTTCACTTTTCTACTGTCGACCAGTCTCCGTTCCACTTCGGTCCGCGCTGAGCAAAGGTCCACCGGACCTTTAGCGCCCTTGGAAAGTAAGACAACAAACCGTTTCAATGTGGCTTGTAAATGGAAAACAGTCATATGGTGTGGCACGTTTCATACGATATCCATGCTTTGTGAGATACTTTAAATCCCTCGCCAGTGTTTCCGGACCACATGACACATACACCACTCTCTCCGGCGACAACTTGACAACCGATGATAAAAATGCCTCGTCGCTGCCGGTTCTTGGAGGATCCATTATGACAACATCAGCTTTCTCACCCTTTTGTGCCATCTCGACCATGAATTTTCCGGCATCATCATTGTAGAAGCGGATATTTCTGATGTCGTTTCGCTTTGCATTGATGACTGCATCACGGATTGCATCACGGTTTAGCTCGACACCGATGACTTCACCTGCATTTTTCGCTGCTATGATGCCTATGGTTCCGGTGCCGCAGTATGCATCGATTACGCGCTCCTTGCCGGTGAGGTGTGCCTCATGAATGGCTTTTTCGTATAAAAGCTCCGTCTGCACCGGATTCACCTGATAAAACGAGCCTGGTGAGATGCGGAAGGTGCAGCCACACAGCTTATCCTCTATGAATCCCTTGCCATAAAGCGTGATGTTTCTGTCTCCGAGCACCATGCTTGTCTTTTTATCATTCACGTTGAGTACCACTGTCGTGATATTGGGATGCTTTTTCCTTAGTGCTTTTACGAAATTATTCTTCGACGGAAGTATCGGCGATGCCAGGACAAGCACTACCATTATCTGCCCTGTTGCATAACCCTTTCTTACAAGCACATGTCTGAGAAGGCCATAGCCGGTGTCCTCATCATAGGTCTTTATCCTGAATGAGCGGAGCATATCCTTTATGTCCCTTATTATCTCATCTGACTCCTGCTCCTCTATCATGCAGCTTTCGATATCCACCACATCATGTGTGTTTTTCCTGTAGGCTCCCGCCACGATCTGACCGCGCCTCGTACAGTCAAAGGCTGCATGAACCTTGTGACGATAATAAAGCGGATTTTTCATGCCGACAATCGGCTCCACAAAGCAAAAAGGCTTTAGCAGCTTTTTCATGTATGCCTGCTTGTTTTTTAACTGTTCCTTATATTCTACGCCCTGATAGTCGCAGCCGCCACATTTCTTCGCATACGGACATACGTTATCGCTTTTTGCCCGGCTGCTTTTCTCCTTTAGTCTCGGCTGTCCGTTGGCTTTTTTGTATTTTTTCTCATTACGCGTGGGGTTTTCCCTGTAATTGCCTTGATTTCCCGCCATATCTGTGCTCCTTAAAATCAGCTATGCTGACTACTTTGTGTATGTATTATATAGATACACATGATTATCTATACAGTGCCATCCGCTTGAAGCGCCTGCTGTCACACATATATATGTCTTTCCGCTTGCTGCCTTCTCATAGCTGACCGCACAGTTGCCGGACTGATTTACAAAGCCTGTCTTTGCACCGATTACCTCGCCACTTGTCATCCTGTCCTCTATTCGGCGCAGGAACAGATTTGATATGTTCAGGTTCTCCGGATGCTGCGGTGTTGCAGCCGTGCTGTATGTATGATTTGAAAGTACTGTTTTACAAATGTCGTCCTGCATCGCTGCCTGCA